>Ga0190358_1000254_pt1 | contig 17404 bp, 17 predicted proteins | sample 48721812_MG_FD_161666 | JGI IMG/M metagenome (GOLD analysis project Ga0190358, IMG submission 161666) | Hydrothermal vent microbial mat bacterial communities from Southern Trench, Guaymas Basin, Mexico - 4872-18-1-2_MG | ecosystem: Environmental > Aquatic > Marine > Hydrothermal vents >... | reverse complement strand
TTATTTCTAACTTAAATTTAATTCTTTCGGTACCACAGGGTGCAATAACAGCAACTTCTATGGGCGTTGAGGGTTTTGCCCGCCACAACAGCCCTGGCTCCGGTAAGCACTTTAAAGGTAGAAAACTGTTCATCGATTTGGCTGTTAAAAATCAAAAACCAGATTTTGACTTTTTGAATGATGGTGGCTGGCGTGATCCAGAAGCCGATACAGCAAGTGCTCTGAAAGCAGCAGCTTCCGGTAAACATACAAAAACAGCTTTATCTAATAACGCATTTTCCTGTACGCCAATTGATGCATACAAACAGATCTATCTGGTAAAAACTGCCGGGAAAGTAATGGCACTGGAGCAGGGGCAAGAACTTCACAAGTTTAAAAACCATGACTGTCACGAAGAAATGTCACTCGCTGATGTGGCTGCCGCCGCTGGTTGCCCAGAGCATAAAGACAGAACAACCCATCTTTATCTTGTTATGTCTCCAATCCAGTTACTAATTGTTTCAAGCCTTACTCCAGCTGAATATGCTTGGTATGCAACGCATCGACCGGGCAAAGTGTTTCGTCAGGTAGTATTTGCAGAAGTGCAACCAAATCAGTCTGGTCTTGCCGCAGAGAGTAGATTTACAAACGCCAGGCACGAAATAGATACACTACCTAACAAGAAAACAAAAACTATTGTTTCAGGTGACTGTATAAACAAGGTTCGCTTCCAGACATGGCTTGGTTATGAAAATACAAGTGAGGGTGGCTTGTATGTAGCTAATCACAAGGAAATTAATGTCTGGCACTTTCCAAAAGAAGTTCCAGTAAACTGGGATAGATCTCGCGGATAATTAACGTAAATTCCAAATAACCTCAGCTCTATAGCTGGGGTTATTTTTATAATCTATAGACATCTGCGATATTACTTCTCAGCCCAGCTGTCTGCAATGGAAGCCTCGGCAATAACGGGAATATCTTTTAAGTACTTTGAACCGGCTTTTTCCATTGTATTTCTAAGTAACACGGCCATTTCCTCTGCATTGTCTTCATCACATTCCAGCACAATTTCATCATGAACAATAGCAACAATGAATGTATTTGTGTTCTGTAAAACCACATATAGCATTCCAAGAGCATTTTTTAATATATCAGCAGCGGTACCCTGAACAGGTGTATTGTACCTTCCGGACATACCAGAATCTTTTGAATATGTGTGTTTTCTACCGGCAAGAGTTCTTGAAGAATTAGACATTTTCCATTTTACTTCTTTATGCCAGCTATCAAGACCCTTATATCCTGCAAAAAATCTTTTCTTAAACACTTCTGCTTCATCCAAAGACATATCTACACCATAAGTTTCTTTTGCATAAGTCTTCAGGCCTGATGCCCCCATGCCAAAAACAAGTCCGAAATTAACTGCTTTTGCAGCCTGTCTTTCCTCTTTTGTAATCGAGTCGGTTGGTTTTTGAAGAACAAGAGAAGCTGTTAATTTATGTAGATCTTCACCATTTCTGTATGCACTAATCATTCTTTCGTCACCTGATATCTGAGCTATCACTCGTAACTCTATCTGAGAATAATCAGCAACAACCAGTTTTCTGCCAGGAGGTGCCGCAAAACATTCTCTAAAGGCTTTTTCTCTTGGTATCTGCTGAATATTTGGGTGCCCACAACTCATTCGACCACTCCACGCTCCTATCTGGCTGTAGTGGGGATGCAGTCTTCCGGTAGATTTATTTACCTGCCTTGGGATAGAAAGTAAAAAACTTGATAAGGCTTTTGAAGCATACCTGTACTTCATTAAAGAGACAACGATAGGGTGGTCAGCATACTCAGCTAAGCTATGCTTTGATGTATCCGTAACATTAATTCCGTTTTCATTCAGCATTTTCAAAACCTGCTTGTTGCTGTTTACATTACTTCCAAAGCTTTTATTCTTACCAAACAAACCCAGCTGAATTGCCGGATAACCAATGTAGGGATATAACTCAGAGAGGGAATCCAGCCTTTTTCGCTCAGTTATTTCAAGAAGCCTTGCCCACAAATCCGTGTCAAGATTAATACCATTGTATTCAATTGCAGCAATTGCATATACACAGGTAAATTCTACCCGCGCCACTTCAATTAATTTATTACTTTTCAATTCTGCAAGTAGTTTATGTCTTAATTCCAAAAGCACCTCGGCGTCTTTTGCTGCATAATCTAATTGCTCTTGTCTTAACTTACTAGAAAAATCACTTCTCTGCTCTTCTTTCGACAAAACCCTGTTCAGATAAAATTCAGAAAGGGAAGCAAGCGAAACGCTCTTAGGGCCTCCCGATGTTCTCAGTAGCCTTGCTGCCAGCATAGTATCAAAAATCCAACCAGATACTGAAATACCCTCAGACTTCAGAAACTGCAAGTCAAATTTGGCATTCTGCAAAACTTTTACTGAAGAAGACGTAAGTATGGAAGTAATTTCCTCTTTAGCCTCAGGCAAAAGACTGAAACAGTCAAAAATTACTGTTTCAAAACCCTCAACTGCAATTTGAATCAATCTTAAGCGAGATGTATGTGGGTCAAGCCCGGTTGTTTCTGTATCAACACCCATTACTTTTGCAGATCGTAATCTAGCTGCTACTTTTTCAATCTGCTCAATCTTGTTTATCAATATCCATTTGGACATAAACTAAATTCACCACTCATTCTAAACTAATCACTTTATTAAACATGAAACATATGTAATATATCTAAATGGTTCATACCCCTGATTTATAGAGCAATTGAAAATATTTATTACACAGAAACACGAAAGTCGTACGAGTTATGTGGGATTTCTCGCAAAAGTCGATTGACTTTGGTGGGTAATTGTATATATTCACTGAAAGGGGTAACATGTATAGATATACAATTGAAGCTCTAAAAGAGTGGAAAAACAAAACAAATAGAAAACCTGTAGTCATACGAGGAGCCAGACAAACAGGAAAAACATGGTTAATGAAAGAGTTCGGTCATACCTGCTACAAGCAATATGCTTACATTAACTTTGACAACAATCAACGAATGAAAGCACTGTTTCAAAGTGATTATGATGTAAACAGAATACTCCAGGGGCTTCAAGTTGAAGCTGGATGTTCAATTATTCCAGAAGAAACCCTCGTTATATTTGATGAAATCCAAGAAGTACCAAGTGCGCTTACTTCTCTAAAGTATTTTTATGAAAACGCACCTGAGTTTCATATTATTGCAGCGGGCTCACTTCTAGGAGTATCTATGCATCCGGGTACATCCTTTCCTGTGGGTAAGGTAGAATTTATAAATCTATTTCCTCTTTCTTTTTCCGAATTTCTATTAGCTACGGGAAATGAACCAATAGTAAAAATTATAGATCAACTCAACTTTAGCCTTCTTAAAGTCTTCTCTACAAAATTAATCGACCTGCTTAAATCCTACTATGTTATTGGAGGTATGCCTGAAGTTGTGCAACAGTACACAAGGAATCATGATTTTACAGAAGTACAGTTTATTCAAAGTCAACTTCTAGAAGCATACGAACAAGATTTTTCTAAACATGCTCCTGCAGTAATTGTACCACGAATCAGAGATGTATGGAATAGTCTGCCAGCACAACTTGCCCGGGAAAACAAAAAATTTGTTTTCAGGCTTGTTAAAAAAGGAGCAAGAGCAAGAGAGTACGAGCTGGCTATTCAATGGCTTCTTGATAGCGGTCTGTTAAACAAGATTAGCAGAATCACTAAACCGGGTATTCCCCTTACAGCCTATAGAGATAGAACAGCTTTCAAGCTCTATGCTCTCGATACCGGGCTATTATGCAGAATGAGTCAATTAGATCCGAAATCAATTCTTCAGGGCAACTCTCTATTTATGGAATTCAAAGGGGCACTAACTAAACAATTTGTATTACAACAACTAAAGACTTCTATGAGTCAGGAACCCTTTTACTGGAGTGCCGACAATTCAAGTGGTGAAATTGATTTTATCATACAGATAAATGGAACAGTGCTGCCCCTTGAAGTTAAAGCATCAGAAAATCTTCAAGCAAAAAGTCTAAAAAGTTACTGTAAACGCTATTCACCTGAAAAGGCATATCGAACTTCTCTTGCCGGTTATCGAGAAGAAGATTGGTTAACAAACATTCCTCTTTATGCAATCCACTCTTTTAAGAAAATTGTGGAACAAAATAAATATTAAATATTCTCCGCAAAAAGCCCCTTAACAACCTGATTTAAAACAGCAAAGATTCTCTCATCGGGTTGAGGCCATGAGCTGAATCTACTGTACATATCGGACATCAAAGTAGAATCTTCTCTTGCCTGAAGATTGCTATTGAGAATTTCAATTATCTTAAAAACTGTTTGCCTAGAAAAAACAGATTTTATCTGCTGTCCAAGAACAAAACAGGAGGCAAGTTCGATATCATAATCCGCTTCTTCCAAAGCAGAGTAGTACTTATCGTAAAGTGCCTTCTCTGAAATCGACTTCAATGCATGAAGAAGAAAGAATGCGAGATCACTAGCATCATCAGTACCCCTTGTAAAACGCCTATCTTTCCATGCAAACAGTTTAAGCACAAACTGCTCTGTATAACCGGCTACCTGTATTTCAAGATTACTGTTAACCAGGAAAGTGATTGATGATAAGAAGGCTTCACTAAAGCCCTGTACGTTCATTCTAAAACAATTATCAACACCCCAATCATATGATTCCTCTGGCTCAGCAAATTTACCAAAAGGTATTACATCAACAATTGTTCCGCTACCATGATGAGTGAATCTGTGTTCCATCTTACTATTTTGAATAAATATATCATTACTGCAAAGAGAATTGCGGAACTTTTTGAATTTCTCTAGAGATTTTACACAGATAGCTACATCAAGATCATATGTTGCTCGCCCCGCTGGTATTTTTAATACATCCTCACACAGAAGTACTCTGGAGTATGCTCCGCACAAGAACCATGACATTTCATGGCTTGTAGTAATGATATTGATAGCAGAAAGAACTGCCTTTTTATCATCATCTACAGCTACTTTATACATCAAAGTTATCCTTGATAATTTTCACTACCTCCACGTTTCTCTCACCGCCCTCTGCAAAAAGTTCGGCACAAACAAGAATAGGTGGAGCTATAGGAATATTGTTTACATAAAAAGCCTCACTCTCCCAAAATTGATCCATTATCGTGAGGTTTCCACCAGGATCTGCTCTTAATCTCAAAGTCTTTGCTAATTCGTGAATGTCCCCCTTGGTATATAGCACTCCATGCTCAGGATGAAGGTGTTTTGTAAGTACTGCTGCTGCGGTTTCTCCGCCAAGTATTACACCATATTTCTTAAGATCTTCTTGAATCCACCAATTTCTATCAGGAGCTGTAAAGCATTTTGGATTGAGCTTTGGTCGGATTTCGGTGGGATATGCTTCTAGCCATCGGGTTACCAGTTTTTCACGATTCATGAGTTTACGCTTATGTTTATACACCCGTATGTATTTGAGCAGTTTCAACTCTTTAAATGTGCTCCCTACAGTACCAAGTGCTACTCTTGCTACCTTGGCAACTTCTCTATAAGTAAAGTTAACGGCATCTTCATTTACAAGTAGCGCAAATATTACTCGGAGCCGTGCTCCAACAAAAGCATTCGCTAATCTCTTATCAGTAGTCGCGCTTGGTCGGTTACCTGTTTTGTGAAGAAGAATAAATGGGTTCTCTTGTGTAATGTACATATTTCCCACTGTATCGATATACTGAATGTTCCTACATCTGAGTTCCATCGCGGTTCGATCTGTTATAGCTCCGGTAACAAGAAGCACTGTTCTATCCACAGCTTGCAAGTAGAATTCCAAAGCATCCAACATATTATGATTAAGATTCATTTTAATTTCGATAGCATACTCATCAAGAATATTCTCAAAGTTAACCACACCATCAAATACTGTACCGATGCTTGTGGGCACTTCCCATTTCACCGTGTAGTCGCCTATGGGTATCTCCTCGCGTAACTTCAGGAGAGCTGCCCGCAGAGCTTTTTTTTCACGTTCCCGCTGAGTAGCTTTCATAACTGATTCATCCTTTGTTCATAAATATCATCTGTCCATAATTATTGAACATAGTAAAATTTTGAACAAAAGGCAAATTATTTCTGTATTATATAACTTCATAACATTACTTTAAGGCGATAAGCATTTTTAAAACAGATGATCGTTGTTGTAAAAAATAAAAATATACACATAATCAATTATCTATTTATTGTAATAATATAGATTTAACTGGATTGCCAGAGATAGCTCCAACACCTAATCCAACCAAGGCTTACTCTCACAGTTAAATGCAAAACTATGAAGCTTCTGCGCTTCTTAATGCTGTACAAGCTTCTTGTCAGGGATTACTCCTCTGAGGAACTCCCCAACAGGCATACATAAAATCCCATCAATGAGCATAGTGGAATCACCCCTATACAGCACAAGAGATTGGCTCTCAGGGTAATCATCAGCGAAAGTTTTCAATGGCCTTAAGTCTCTGCTACGGATTTCAGCAGTGTTCTTAACCTCAATCGCCCAGAAGCAGTCCGTACCATAAAGTATGAAATCCACTTCTGTTCCTGCTTTGGTTCTCCAGTAATAAAGACGAAAATCACCTGAACCATACTCTGCCCAGGCTCTCAGATGCTGATAAACCAGTCCTTCAAGGGCGGCCCCATTTATTTCTTCAGGTCTATCAAGCGGTCCTCGTGGTCTAAGGCTTCTAAATACTCCTGCGTCGAAAAGGTAAAATTTTGGATGCGCTGTTACGGCCCGTTTTGCTCTTCTCTGAAACACTGGAATCCTAGTGGCTAGAAGAAGATCTTCGAGTATAGAGACATATCCCTCTGCAGATTTTCTCTGCACACCACACTCCCTGGCAACATTACTAATATTGAGAACTTGTCCGTGGGAAAAGGTTATAGCCTCAAGAAATCTGCTGAAATTCCCCAGATTTCTTACAAGGCTTTCAAGAATGACTTCCTCGCGAAGGTAAATTCCTACATAGCTTTTAAGAACTTCTGAAGGAGAGCTTGAATCCCATACAACGGGAAGCATGCCTTGCTCCAAGGCTATCTCCAACGAAAAACTTTCTCCTAACTCTGCTGCCATGAATGGATGCATTGTACGAAGAAGAGCACGTCCCGCAAGCAGGTCAACTCCTGTATGCTTAAGTTTTCGAGAACTTGACCCTGTTAAGACGAATTTATAACCCTTTTTCATTTCAATTATCTCGTGAACCACAGATAGAAGCTCTGGGATTTTTTGTACTTCATCAACTATTATGGTGGTTCCTTCGGGCTGGCCAAGAGCGTACTCTTTCAGCCTTTCAGGTTTGGCAATATAAAATCTCAGAACATCAGGAGATAGAAGATCTATCCTAGTCGAATTTCCAAACTCATTAAAGCACCAAGTCGATTTTCCTGTACCTCTGGCGCCGAACAAGAAAAAACTTTCTCTATCGGTGTCCTTCAAAAATCGAAGTGCTAATTCCATATTTGCTCCTAATGTGGCATTTGCGTTTCCATTTGTCGACCAAATATATCAGAATTGATATCTAGAGACAAGATTACAGTGGCGAACCAAAAACATTATTAATGGTTAAAAAAAATACCGCCTTAATACTAATATAAAAGCGGCATTCATTTTTGGTGGCGGAAACCAGGCTTAGTTTGAACCAGATATTGAGGTGGATCAGTGGACTCATGTGTGTTGGGAATAACTGACGCTTTATCTGAAAAGGTATGCTACTTCTTCTTGTGTAGTTGACATGCCACACTCCTACCTTCCATATATAGTCCAAATAAATTAATTTCCTCAGCATAATTGGCTGATGGAGAGCCAGAATAGGTACACTTTTATCTTAGTTAGGAACCTGCAATATGACAGAAACTCATTATCGGAACATTATGTTTCTCACTTTCTTTTTAACAACTATTTTCTATGCTGGGTGCTCTGAACACGAAGAAAGAACCGAGAACAATCATGTAATTAGTGAATCAGCCTATAGGCCAGAATACCCAGATCCGGATGTCTTTCTGTTGGTAGTAGACTCGATAGGAGTGGAGATTGGGGACAGCAATTATGTTTTCGCATCACCCTCCTATACTTGCTATTTACCGGATAGCAATATTGTGGTGGTTGACCAAATGAAACCACAAGTGAGTCTTTTCAGCAGTGAAGGATCCTTTATAGCTTTGGTGGGAAGAGAGGGTAACGGACCTGGTGAATACCTGCGTTCTGGTTTCGCTTCCGCAATGCCTTCAGGTGGTCTTGCTGTTACTGATAACATGCAGAGAAGAATCCTTTTCTATAATGAATTTCATGAATACGTCGGTTGTACTGATGCTTTTTCTCCTGCAGCACCGTCTAGCAATGTTTTTCTAAACGATAGTACTTTCCTGGGTGTACTGGTATTTGTTGAGATGGATGCAGAAGATCGTATAACAGGTTGGCAAGTTTCAAGGTTCAACACAGCTTCCACAGAACCCGATATGTGCTTCTTCCGTAATACAATACCCTTTGACCCTTCCAACGTATCTGAACGTCAATCAATTAAACCAATGCTTGCTGTTATTCCAGAGGAAATTGTCTTCATTTCTGTTAAATCACAGGAACAGTTTCTCATATGCGCTTACTCTCTCCAAGGAGATTCACTATTCAGTATAGAAGAGCCTTTCTCAAGAATAGCTAAATCGGAAATGGAAATAGAGGCAGAAACTCAAAGAAAGAGAGATTATCTCCGTTTCGCTGGAGCACCGGAATACCTGGTGCAATCAGTGAATGCTGAACCATTCTATAATGCTATCAAAAGCATTAACATTGGCCCGGATAACAATCTCTGGGTTACTCTGGGAGGTTATAATTATCCAGTTTTCAGAGTGTATGACTCCTGCGATGGCAGTTACCTCTATACTGCTACTCTGGAAGATAAGGAAAGGTTTGGAAACAACACTGTTATTGTAAACAGATGGGGTTTCACAGCTTATAATCGATTCTCTGAATTATGGCCAAGAATCTATATTCTTGAAGCTGATATGATCAGCGACTGAGTAGATTGTCTTTCGTGCTCCAAAATCCTAATGTCAGTGTATGCTACTGTTCAGGGTCTCTATTTGCCCTTATCCTAATATTATTCCTCTTTTTCTCTCCAGAGAAGTGTGACTGAATCACTCTTACCTCATGCTGGACCTATACTGGTGTCAGGTTTGGAGTTAACTGATTGAAAAGACTCGGGAAACAATTCTACTACTCAGTGATTTGCCAAAAAAGAAGCTAGATTTGGATTCAAGCTTATTCGATCAAGGCCGTTTTGTACTTTAGAGTAGATTCAGCACTCCGTCAAACCTATTTCCTGACTTCATTAACTCTACGTAACTACCATCTTTCAGAACATAAGGATCCTTCACAGGACGAATGGCAAATTCCATATTTGCTCTTAATCTGGCATTTGCATTTCCATTAATTGACAAAAAATATGTCGGTATTAACTTACGAGACAAGACTTCAGAACAAGGAGTTGATTCAATCTAATTTTCGCAGTATGATTTACATTGGGTTGTCATGAATTGTAAGGATAAGCTTTTGAAAACAATTGAAGATATTAAAATCTGTCTGAATCAGCAGAAATCTGTTCTACAAAAAAAATTCAGAGTGAAAAGATTTGGCATATTTGGTTCTTATGCTCGACGAGAACAGACACTATCCAGTGATATCGATATACTGGTAGATTACGAGGAATTGCCCAATCTGTTAGAATTGATTGAACTGGAATACTATCTGGAAGAGATTCTTCATCTAAAAATTGATCTTGTTACCCGAAACGGAATTAAACCCCAACTAAGAGATTCTATTCTTTCTGAAATGGTGTATGTATGACAGAGAGAACAATTCTACACTATCTTGAAGACATACTAAAAGCCTTAGAAAGTATTCAGGACTATGTAAAAAATATGGATTTTGACAGTTTCAAGGTAGACAAAAAAACAATACGTGCTACAGAGAGGGAATTCGAAATAATTGGCGAATCAGTGAAAAAGTTACCCGATTCTCTGACCTCTCAGTATCCTGATATACCATGGAGAGCAATCGCCGGGATGCGCGATCGCCTTATTCATCACTATTGGGATACAGACAAGGAAATAGTCTGGAAAACAATACACGAATCTATTCCAGAAATAGAGAGAGTTATTGTAAAAATAATCAGGAATACAAACCAAAAACAGTAACAGCTTTGTAATTTTCAATCACTTTAACAAGAACCTAAATTAGTAGCTGGCAGAATAAATTTCCCAATCACCGTGCAATTGTCAGTGGCACGTGTAGATTGTACCACCCCCGGCACGGGGGAAAGAGTATATCAAAATCGCCCATGCTCACTTTAAATGAGCTGGCAAATGTCCTTAGACAGTGAAATGCATACTTCACTTCCTCCTGTATTTTCTTTCGAGTATCTATCTTGTTTAGAAGTCTCTGAAACTGCTTTGATACTGTATCAGCTAGTGAACGTGTTTGATCAATCTCAAGCATCACAGTCTGCATTCCCATATCAATAGATATTTGCTCAATCCTATTAAGAAGCACCGTTTTACCAACACCTCTTAATCCCATCAACATCATACTTTGGGCACTTCTCCCAGCACTTGCTCTCTTAATTGTTACTTTGGCGGCTTCAAGCATCTTTTGTCGCCCTGCTAGCTCTGGTGGTGGTGATCCGGCTCCTGGGCTATAGGGATTATCTATTTCTTTCATTTATCACCACTCCAAAATCCTAATGTCAGTGTATGCTACTGTTCAGAGTCTCTATTTGCCCTTATCCCGATATTTTATTCCTCTTTTTTCTCTCCAGAGAAGTGTAACCGAATCTATAACTGTTAGGCAAGTTTGGTTATATCGGCCAAACTATCATAACTCCTAACGTATTATCTAAGGAGTCTATACCGAATCTATATCTGTTAGGGCAAGTTTGGTCATGTCGACCTAACTATCATAACTCCTAACATATTCTCTAAAGAGTCTATAGTTGAATCTATAACTGTTTAAACACGATCGTGCAGAGAAATAAAGAGTTGAATACAGCCGAGAAAACCACAAAGAGATCTAATTATCCAATAAGTTACTGTAAACGGAAAAATCCCGGCACTTTCATGCCGGGACAATATTTTGGTAGCGGGGACAGGATTTGAACCTGCGGCCTTTGGGTTATGAGCCCAACGAGCTACCGAACTGCTCCACCCCGCGACTGAGAGCCGATTATATGAAATTAAGTAGAATGTGTCAAGTTTTAAAAGTTTACACCTATTGTGATTCTGTGTGTGTTGCCAAGATCAGCGTAAGGTTTCCAGGCATAATCAAAAGAATACTGGTTGTACTCTGTGCCCATTCCAAAAGCCATAGCATCGATAAAACCCCCACCAGCGTTATCAGCGGTATCTTTTGCCTTGAGACTCCAGCCTGATCTGAGTGAGAGGATTTCAATAGGTTTGTATTCAAAGCCTGCTGCTACATCAACAGTTCCTTCAAAAGGCATAGTACCATCAACTGCAACAAGTAACTTCTCGTCAAGAAGTATCTGAGAAACACCAGCTACTATCTCTGTGGGCATAGGATCATTCTCGGTATAAAACGCCTTGGTCTGAATTCCCGCATTCCTTGCAACAGCTGCTACTGTGAAGCCGGGAAGGGCAGACGGAGTAAACAATCCACCGATATCGACACTGAAACCGTTAGCATTGTAGCTATCTATCTGTGAATAAATAAAACGACCTGTTGCACCAACAGAAATGTTATCTGTAATAGTTTTTGCCCATGTGCCAGCTAAAGCCATGCTGTTGGAAGAAAACTCTTCACCATTACCCATGGGATTTTCCATAGATGTTCTTTCAAAACTGCCACCATAGAAATAATTAAGAGATACACCAATAGCGTCTTCAGATCTGGGGTTAACCCAACCGATAAAACCTGCCTGCATATCCATCATATAACTGGCATAAGATGTTGAAAGTTTAGTTGATGTCACCGTGGCCGCAGCAGCTGGATTCCAGTAAAGGGCAAGGGGGTCATTTTGAATTGCTGAGAATGCTCCACCCATTGCAACAGCTCTTGCACCGGAACGCACCTGCAAAAAAGTAAAACCTGTTGTTCCGTCTCCGGCAAATGCAAAACCTGTCATTACTATTAGAATGACGCTAAAAAGTTTCATGTTACTCTCCTATTATTGCTGAGTCCGGTTCTTCCGGAACAAAATCATTTATTTCATTATCTATTTCTATTTCTATTTCAATTTCCATTGGTCTCATCGCTAAAAACACATACGCACTGTCTGCTGTTGAGCCAAACAAAAAATCAGCAGCAGAAACAGTAACAATATAGTCTAATGAACCCTGGTCTGTAGAGAATTCAAGAACGGGTAAATCATCCTGGTATTCATCAGTAATATTCCTTCCACCACCAATGAGTTCCAAGTGTAAATCCAAAATGGTGCTGCCACCAACACCACACACTACACCTTCATAATTTTTACTAGGATATATTCTAAGTGTAACTGATTGCGTACCCTCCAAATACAAAGCTTTAACAAACTGAGATGTATAACCATTGTAGTAATAATCTGCCATAAACACATCAACCTCTTCAGCAAGGGAAGCAGTCAGACTTAGGAGAATAAGAGCTAACACAACTAGTCCTTCAGGCCTGATCTGGAGTAACTGGCAACCAGATGCTTCTGTGCAAAAAGGAAGAGGATTAACAGAGGCAAAATACTAAAAGTTGATGCTGCCATAAGGAGCTGATAATTACTGGACTGCTCTTGGTTGAAATAACTCAATCCGACCTGAAGAACTCGAAGCTTTTCAGAATGAGTAACAACCAGAGGCCACATGAAGCTATTCCAGGACCCAATTACATTAAACAACATAATAGTGGCAATCACAGATTTTGAGAGAGGAAGAGCTACCCTCCAGAGATAACCAAATTGGCTGCACCCATCGAGTCGAGCGGCTTCATATAGGGATTTCGGAAGTGTTTTAAAATGCTGTCTTAGAAGGAAAATGCTAAAAACATTTGTAGTCCACGGAACAATCAAAGCAAAATATGTATCAATCCAGCCAAGTTTTGAAAGCAAAACATAACTAGGAGCAAGATAGACAGGTTGAGGAACCATCATAGTTGAAAGAAACAGCAAAAACAGTTTATCACGCCCCGGATACTCCATAGTACCAAAAGAATAAGCAGCAAGAGAACTTGTAATTAATACACCGATAAGAGTTAATGTGGTTACTAAAAGAGTATTAAGAAAATATCTGCTGAATGGTACCCGATTCCATGCTTCAACATAATTTTGAATTCCGCCCTGCTCTAAGCTGGTGGATACCATCCATAAAAAAGGCATCAGCATAATTACTCCACCACAAATAAGTGCAATCTGTTTAAATACCTGTGCTCTCATGAGTAATGCACCCGTCTTTCTCCTACTCGGCGCTGAATAATAGTTAATCCAAGAAGAACAATAAACAGAAATACACTGATAGCACTGGCATACCCTATATCAAATCTGTCAAAGGCTTTCTGAAAGAGGTAAAAAACAATTACATTAGTTGTTCCAAGGGGACCTCCACCGGGAGGAGGAGTCATTACATAAACCAGTGCAAATGTTTGGAACGAAGCAATTGTACTCATAATCAGTACATAAAAAGTTGTGGGTGAAAGAAGAGGCCAGGTAACATGCTTGAATGTTCCCCACTTGCCAGCACCATCAAGTTTAGCTGCTTCGTAATAATTATTTGGAATGTTCTCGAGGCCTGCAAGAAAGAGAACCGTATTGTAACCGATGCTTTTCCACACACTAACTATCATAAGTGAGACAAGAGCCAGGCTTGGCCCACCCCAAATGCCTCTAGGATGAAAACCGAAAGGAGCAAGCATCATCTCAAAAATACCCCTTGGTTCACGAAGCCACATAAGCGGATCGCCCCCGAGAGCTGTAATAACACCGTTAATAGGACCGGCTTCCGGTTTAAAAAGCCAGGTCCAAACTACTGAAACTGCAACAGCTGACGTAACAACCGGTAAAAAGTAAATTGTTCTATAAATTGCTTTTCCTCTTAATTCTCCACGCAACAGCATAGCTAAAAGGAGAGGAATTGCAATACCGGTTGGAACAACACCAACAACAAAAAATACTGTATTTGCTACACTGTTCCAGAATCTGGCATCAGAAAACATTCTTGTGTAATTTGAAGCTCCAACAAATCCATGAAACCCGCCAATATCATAATCTGCAAAAGAAGCTGTGAAACTGGCAAGGATAGGAATTGTGCGAAAACTAATAACAATTATAAGTGCCGGTAAAATATATAGATAGGGTGCTATTCGTGAACCAGATTTCATCTTTTTTCTCTCTGTTTATAAGGAGCTGTTAAAGTTGATAGATTCTCCATCAGTATAGAGGAAAATATTACCTAATTCATCTGTTCGCAAGATGTCACAATTAGTGGTTTCCCAGGCTTCAATTACTTCGCTGTGTGGATGACCAAATGGGTTATCCCGACCACAACAAAAAATTGCAAATTGCGGGCTGCATTTTCTGAACCATGGTGGAAACAAAGATGTTCTACTTCCGTGATGAGGTACTTTCATAACTGTTACAGGAGTTTGCTGTTGTGTTATTTGCCTAAGTACAGAGTTCTCTATATCTCCCGTAAGCAGCATTGAAAAATTCTTACATGTTACTTGGTAAATAGCCGAAGCGTCATTCGGGTTGCCTGCATTTTTTTGTATCCAGGCTACCTCTAAAACAACTTCTTCAGACAAATTCCATTTATCTTCTCCACTGAGAACAAAATATTTGGTGCCGTTATCATAAGCAAATTGAAGGAGATCTTCATAAACCGGAGATGCGTGATCGATTCCAGGATCATAAAGTGTATCGCAATGAAAGATTTCCAGAGCATCCCTGCAGCCTCCGATGTGATCAGCATGTGGGTGTGTAAAAGCAATAACAGATAGAGAATCTATACCACATTCCATAAGTCTATAAACAACGGGAGCTCGAACTGCTCCATTTCCAGGAGGACCTCCATCAATTAGCCATGTGGTTTCCTCAGTTTGAAGTAGAATTGCATCTCCATTTCCAATGTCCAGAAAAACCACGGTTAAAAGAGTATCCTCCAAAGCGCTTTCAGGCAGAAAATGATAAGTGTTTATTGGAACAATTTGTTGAGGTATAGTTATAAAGGGATAGATTGCTTCAAGAGTAGCAGAACCTATTCCTGAAACAAAAAGCAGTTCTTCAACGGAAGCAAAGGTAGAAATGTTTTCTCTGTACTCAATGATAGCCGTAGCTGTTGCATTGCCAATTCCGTGCAGTCTTACTAATTCAGCTACACTTGCTGTATTCAAGTTTAAAGGAGCAGGATCAAACAGAGTTGAGATAGCACTTACAATCAAAAGAATTAACATTGCCCTTGACACCAGCTTCAAAGTTAAAGAGTTTACTAGTCTAATATAATGAAATTTGGAGGGTTTTTCTTATGTATAAATATCTTTTCTTTTGTCTTGTTATTTTTACTTCAGTAGCAACTGCTGGGCATCTCAGACTAGAAGATAGCGGTTACGAAACTATTGCATATATCAGAGAAGATGGTGGAATTGAAGATGCTTCGTTTATGCCAATTGGTAGAATTGTTTTCGAAGAAGATGAAGACAGGTATAGAATTGAGGATGATAGCTTCACCACTTTAGGTTATATTGAAGATGAAGATTACCTTGACAGTTTTGAAGATAGAATCTTTGAGTTATCTTCAGATGGTAGAATTAAGAATCACAGATTTCGAGATGTAGCTATTATTCGAAACGATGGTACGGTAGAAGCATTAAATTTCAGCGTTATTCTTTATACCGACGGATCTCACGAAGACCTGATGCAGAGAATTGCTGTATATCTGATATACTTTAGCGACCTCCTGGAATAACAAAATACCCGAAACAAATATGATTATTGGTGTGCTTTATAGTGCATATTGATTTTACAAAGATTTCTTTGTATAGTAAACAGATGTTTTCTACACAAAGGAGTATTTATGTTTTATAACCTAACTTCAAGACAAATGGAGTTTTTCTATTTCATAGAAGAGTACATTACCGATAATGGTTATGCGCCTTCTATTCGAGAAATCCAAAAGGCTTTTAACCTTAAAAGCACCAAAGGTGTAAAAGATCATATCGACAGGCTAGTAAACAAAGGATTGCTTGTTCGTAAAGATGGCACAGCAAGAGCGCTCACTCTTCCAAACAAACGAGCCACTAAAGGGCGACGCTTATCAGACAAAACCTATTTTGCTCCTGTTATTGGTAAGGTTGCAGCAGGTTTCCCCATCCTTGCAACACAAAACAGGAATGGACAACTACCCGTACCAACAACATTTTCTAATATCAAGGGGCTTTTCTGGCTTGAAGTACAGGGAGACAGTATGATAGACGAAGGCATTTTCGAAGGTGATTTCGTCTTGGTTCAACCGGTTCCATTTCTTGAACAAGGAGCTCTCGCTGTAATTCGAATTGATGACGAAGCAACTGTAAAAAGATATTACCACTACGGAGACACAATAAAACTTGTTCCTGCAAATCCGAATTACGAAACTATGGAATTTTTTAAATCTGCCTCTGCTGAAATTGCCATTGAAGGTAAGGTTATCTCTGTATTCCGGTTCACGCGTTAATAATAAGCTCTTGAAACCCGGAAGCTGTATAAACAATTAATGCACCTTTGTGTTCAGTAACCGAGCCATAGCCATACGCACACGCAATTACAGGAATTTCATTTTCAAGACCCGCCTGAATATCATGATACCTGTCACCAACCATAATAACCTTTTCATAAGGTTTAGCTAATTTCTTCAATCTTTCTGTTTTTGACGGGCATTCACCTCTGCCAACAAGCTGCTTAAAAAACTTCCTTATTCCCAGTGTTTCCGTTACAAGAACTACATAATCAAGATGTGCATTTGAAAGAACAGCGATGTCAAAGTTTCTTTTTTTTAATTCGATGAGCATTTCTGTTATACCGGGATATAATTTTCCATCAGTAGGAAGAAACACCTTCTGATGAAACTTAACCCTATCCATGAATCTGCTGAATGTATCCGGGTCATCTTTTCCAACAAGTTCCTTACAAAACAGCTCAAGGGGTTCTCCATACAGCCTATTAATTCTTTTATAATCCGGGGCTTCTTTTCCTGTAATATCTGAAGTTGCCGCGGCAATTGCAGGTGTTAAAGCGCACTCCGTGTGGTGCAAAGTGCCATCTAAATCAAAAACAACAAGCCTATTCATAAGCATTCCTCCTTCTGTAATGAAAGGGGAATATATTACCGATTATGAGAAAAACTTCACTTTTCGCAACTGACCT
>Ga0190358_1000253_pt1 | contig 17439 bp, 31 predicted proteins | sample 48721812_MG_FD_161666 | JGI IMG/M metagenome (GOLD analysis project Ga0190358, IMG submission 161666) | Hydrothermal vent microbial mat bacterial communities from Southern Trench, Guaymas Basin, Mexico - 4872-18-1-2_MG | ecosystem: Environmental > Aquatic > Marine > Hydrothermal vents >... | reverse complement strand
ATCCTTTTAATGATTTATTTAAAGATATCTTCTACTACATCTTCAACAATACTACCTTTTTTCTTAGACATTCCTTTATATTTTTTCTTACTCCAATCTCCTTTATTTCCTAATCCTTTCTTAAATCTCTTTCTTGGTCGATATTTTGCTTTAATTTTCCTATCTCGAACTATTCCTCTCCGTGTTTGTTTCATTTTAATTATTCTCCGTCTTGATTATTTTAACTTTTTCTTAAAATAACCATAAACCCAAACCAAAGCGATTAATGTAGCAAAGCCAACAATAGCGACTGCGTACCTAGCAACGCCATCAATAGCGATATCATCTACATCATCTTGGTCGTAAGTGGCATTGTAACTCATATATTATCCCCTTTTTAATCTTTAAATTATTCTATCGTTGTAATAAATTTTTTTGGGAAATAATTATTTTAATTTTTTCTTAAAATAACCATATACCCATACCAAAGCGATTAATGTAGCAAAGCCAACAATAGCGACTGCGTACCTAGCAACGCCATCGATAGCAATGTCATCTACATCATCCTGTGTGTAGTTGGCTGTGTAAGCCATAATATCACCTCACAATTTTTAATTTCTCTATATAAGACAATTATCTTATACATTAATGTTGAAGTTTATAAACTTAAAGGATATTATGGCTTATAAAGAGGTAAAAAATAACTCATTATAATCATACTTTAAAGGAATAAAAATAGGAAAAAAAGCCAAAGCAAGAAAACAATAACCAAAAAAAAACAGGTTATTAACAAAAAAAATACAAGAATTAAAAGATAAAATAATAGGAAAAACTTGATTATACAAAACAAAAAGAAAAACACAAAAATACTCTTTTCTTGGTTGTTTAGGAATTATCCACTTCATTTTATTATTTTTTCATGGTGCCTAACTTTTCTCTATCAGATAAAAATTCTTCAAGAAGCTTCTCACAAGCATAATCAACAAAGGCACTCTCTGTTTTTAAAGGAGTAACACCATAATCACCCCTAACTAAAGAAACTATCTTATCTCGAGTCTCTTTAGAAACATAACCAGTTATTTTAATCTTTTTCATTAGTCATCAGCTCTTATAAAACGAGAATTTTTAATCGTGACTATTGTTAACACGACAACAAAAGTAATAATTGTCTTTTCAAAACCTATTTTATCAATCATTCCATAAGCCTTATTTTTTACAATAATAATTACAGTAATAGTACCCACAATTTTTAATATAATATTCCAAAAATTAAATATTTTAATAACCCATTTTCTAGCATAAAGCTCGTCGTGAGTATATTTAATAACAAACAATTCACCATATTTAACACACTTTTTTTTAAACCAACTCATTCTCTCATTTTTTGAATCAACCATTTCGTCAATATCTATTTTTGTCCTTTCTTTTTTTATTCCCATTTTAATTAATTTTCTTCATTTTTGTTTGTTTCAATTTATATTATATTTATTAAAAATATGTTGATAAGGTTTCATCCTTATAGATTGTTCTAATAAATCCTTTAGTGAAGTTAATTTAAAAGCACCCATAGTATTACCCCAAGAAGCAAGAGCAATATATTCTGGTTTATGATAAACTTTTTTATCTCTCATTATATAGACAGCTTGTTTTTCATCTTGTAATAACTTCATTCTTTCATAAACAGTTTGAAAAGTATCTTTCTCACCAACATAAAGATACCATCTTGTTTTCCAATCTTTTAATCCTGCTTCTTTTAGCATCTTAATTGCTTTCATTACTGTCGGTTTATAAGCAATATCATCATAAGAAAATCTAATTTCATGAATATGCTTTAAGTCTAAAAGAATACTACAAATTTCTGGAGTTAATAATCTATGGTCTAATCCCTGATTGAAATCAACTTTCAAATTATTATCTTGTAATTGCTTTGCTATTTTTTTAAAATGTTTTGGCAAAGCTAAAATGTTGTTATCTAATAACATAATATTTTTATGTCTTTTATTCCAAAATTCCATTATATCAGAATTAACTCTAATCATTCCTTCATGGGCAGGAACTTTGCAAAAATAGCATTTTCTTATACATCCTCTTGTAGTAAATCCTATTGAAAAATCACAATTAAAAGTATCATAATCAGGCATAATGTGTTCGATTTCATAAGGTAATTTAAGATTATTAATCCCTATACCGCCGAGTTCAACATTTTTAAACTGTTTACTTATAGATATTGCTGTTTTCATATTTTCTTCAAAAATACAAGATATGTAAACTTTATCAAATTGTACTAATCTTTGAGATATAGTTTTATCTTTCATTAAAAATATATCATCTCCTTTTTTCTTATGCCATGCTGATAATTTCATTAAGGCAAGATTAGGTAAAGTTCCGTCTATTTGTATTAATCCTATTCTCATTTTTTGCTCAACCACATTTTAATCAATATCTATTTTTTTCTCTTGGCTGAATTTGAGTTTTGAAAGATTACGTTCTTTAATTAATTGCTTTTGCTTATTTCTTACTTCTTCCAAACGTCCAAGCGACATCCTAATATCAATTTTTTGATGCCAGCACCAATGCATATATGAGCCAACTCTTTCATATACTAAACAGCCAAGATTTTCTCCTTCCTTATTCCAAGCTGAATACATATCTTCAAATTCTTTTATCCAGTCAATTTTATAGGGTATTTTTTTTATTCCCATAATGCCTTATCCACACATATTAATCTTGATTTTATCTTTTTATGTAATTCATCATTCAAAGCTACCGCCTCATCAACACCGTTAACATTTACCAATATTACTGTACTAATGACTACAGACAAAAACCAAAGTGCTAATTTCTTATCTATTTTCATTGCTTTTGAAAATGTTTCTTCCAAAGGACGTGATATGGCAGAAATATGCAACGATGTCTCCAATTTTTCCAACACATTTTCACCTTTGGTCATGTCTTTCATTACTTTTTCAGTAATCTTACACATATCATCAGGATTCATTCTTCTTCGTTTCGTAGTTTATCTACGACTCCACTTGTTTTGAAGGGGATAGATTTTTTACTCAATTTATTATTATTTTTTTTGTTATCATTTAATATTAATTCTTTCATTTTCAATTCTGCTTTTAATCTTTCTAATGTTCTGTCTTACTTTATTAAAAGTATATCTTAAATGTCTTGCTACATTACAGATATTTGAAGCCATATTATTCTTTTCTTCAATATTTTTTTCTAATGTTTCTAATCCCCATAAAAAATCTATTCTATCGTCTAATTTATTAAATACATCTTCTCTGCCTTTTATTATGGCTTCATTAATATCTTTTAGTGTATATGCTTTCTTCATCTTTCTAAGCCCTGTTTGTTTGAGTTTTTGCATAAGCAAAAATTACGCATAATATATGATTAAATCCTATTTTTTTTATAATTTAACTTAATTAAAAATTTAAAATCCTTTTTTTAGCTTAGTATAACAAGATTATACTTTTTCTAATATCTAGGTTATACTATTTCATTAATTTATTGAAATCTAGTTCTCTTTCTCGTAGTTTTTCAATTTCTTTAATATTTTTTATCGTCGTGAGAAATATTGGCATTTGTTTAGTATTAAAGTCGGGTATAATCTCAGCTATCATTTCAATGTATTTTTTAGCTAAGGTTATACTAATCCTGATAGTCTGCGGTATCTCTCCATAAGTACCCTTTATTCCATAAATATCAGATAATTCCCTTAAATTCTCTAATTCCTTATTATTAAAGCTAATTGGTATTTTTTTGGTCATTTTTATCATTTTATACCTTTTAATCTCTTATTCCTTAAATTGCATTGGTATATGTAGTCATTAGGATTTTTTTGTATTGTTCGTGATATATTCATTAATATCGTCCTCTTATATGGATTTGTTATTAATTAATTCTTTAAAATCGTCATGATTATAATTTTTAAGTTCTGATTTATTAAATATAAAATCCCATGATTCAGTGATGTTTTTACAATTAAATCTTATTCTTTCTGAATTTTCTTCATAAACCCATAAATCAAGATTTCTTTCTGCACATTTATCAACAGCTATCTTATGATAATCATTTAAATCAAATAAACCAAACGTCATTAATATTATAATTGCACCAATAACTACTATGATAGCCCACCCATAAGTCATTAAAAATTCCATTATAACTTTTGCTTTTTTATTCATAATACAACCCCCTCATAACAATATCTTATCTTATTAATAATTAAAGAATTAGAAAAAATAGATAACAAAATAATAACAATAATAAATAATACCTGAATATGCCTGAATGACGTGACATACAAGTTTTTAAGTCCTATACAGTCTTTCGTATTAATATAATCACATTTTCCACTATCATTTTTCATAAAATTAAATGCTTGGTCTACATTATGAATATTAACAACAAAAGAAAAAACAAACAAGATTATTAAAATGTTGAACAAGAATAAAAAAACTTTCAAATTATTATTTTTTTTATCATACATTCTCATTACTTTTTTTGTTCTATTAATTTAAAATATTCTCTGATGACGTCGGAGATACTCCATTTTCCACCACCAATAACCTCTTGAAAATGTTGTTTATCTTCGATTATTCTATCATATATTTCTTTTTCTATACTTATTTTTTTATAATTTTTTTTAATTCTCATTTTCTTTATTTTATTGGAAAAAAAGCTTCTTCACTAGATGATGAATTATCTTCTTTCTGTGTTATAACGGTATTATCATCTAATACGACATAATTATCTTTTTCACCGTCAACTTCCCACAATTGAACAGTTCCTTCTTCTGTCGTATCTATTATTCTTGCTTTGTTTTCTTCTTCTAATTCTTGTAACTTTTCATAATCCATTTTTTTTTCACTTCCAATTTTTTATTTTTTCCATTGATTATCTAATAAATTATTACAAAAATGATGCCATGAACAATAATATTTTCCACAAACAGAACAAACAATTGAACCGTTACAAATTCCACAAACATCTTTTTGCTTCATTTTTTTATTCAATAATTATTTTAAAAAAATCATTGCTACTTTAAAGGTAGTATAGTTTTATTTATAAATGTTTCGATTTCCACAGGAAATAAGGGTTCATTTAAAGTAGCAATTTAAAGTAGTAATTTAAAATTTTTTCAAAAAAAAATAACAATCTTTTTAAATCAAAATTTGTTTTCATTCTGTAGTAAAGTCAGTTTTTTGTGATTTTTAGGCAGTTTTTCGTGATTTTTAGGCAGTTTTTCGTGATTTTTGGGAAGTTTTTCGTGATTTTTCATATTTTTTCTTATGACTTAATTTTTACTTTTTCATCAAAAAAAATATGATTTTGTCGTCGCTATTTTATCTTTTTTTTGATGAAAAAAGAAGGCAAAAAAACAAAAAATTTATAAAGGATAATGACTTCTTTTTTGGAAAAACCAAAAACCACACCACATCGCCAATAACATACGTACACCTAGTATATATATGTAATAATATTTTTTTAATAATAATAATAATAATAATAATAATAATATATTAATCTATTCATTTATTAAAATAAGAACTTAATAAATTAATAAAATAAAGGTGAAAAATGACGAAAGCATCAATAAGTTTAACAATTGACCCTTATATTTGGGATTTAGCAACAAAAAAATACCCTAGAAAACTTAGTTCAGTAATAGAAGATTTTTTGAAAGGAATTATCGACGCTGATTTAAACATACCAGAAGAAAAAAAACTTAATGAAATAGACGAAAAAATAATTTCTTTAAGTAAAAAATTTTCTAAAACTAAAGAAAAACTAAACAATTTAAAACAATTAAAAAAAATAAAAGAAAAGGAAGAAGAAGAAAAAAGAAAAAAAGAAGAGGAAAGAAGAAAAAAAGAATTAAAACAAAGAATAATAGAAGATAAAAGATTTGATAATTTATTTAAAGATAATCCTGAATTATGGGGTTTAGAGGAATAAAAATGTTTAAAGGAAAAATATATTATAGTAAAAAACAAAATGTTTATTTATCCGACGACAAACTTATTTGTGATTTTTGTAAGAAACCAGTAGAACATAATTGTAGATTTTATACTTTCCAATTAAGTAAACAATTAGTTGAAAAAATTGTTTGTTATGATTGTCATACTACAAAGAAAATATTGAAAGTCTTAAAAGAATTAAGAAGAATGAGTAATGTTTTTTCTCCGTTCACTGTTTTTTTAAGAAGTGAAATTCCTGACGACGCTAAAATTGTTTTAACAAAAGGTTTCGCAACAGTTAGTAGAGGACAAGAAACAGTATATACCGTCGCTGATAGAGGTGATGGTTCTAAAATAGATGATAAAACTAGGTTAGCGGGTAGAGAAAGCATTGAAAATGCACAAATAGGACGGCCACAAGAAAATAAAAAATTATTAGAAGAAAAAGACGGTGAAGAAGAAAGAGAAAACAATAGTGATACTGTTGAAAACATATTTGATGATTAATAGGATGTAAAAAAGATGGTAAAAAGAAGAACATTTAAGTCAGTAAAAACAGCAAGGGATTATGCTAAAAAGGTTGGCGGTGAAGTAATAAATAATCCTGTTGGTTTTACTGATAGGAAAGTTGGACATTTAGCAGTGAGAAGAAAAAAGAGAAAACGATAGTTAATTTAAAATGATTTTAAAGAAAGTGATTTGTTCGTGTGGTAGGGTTTTGGATTATAGAAATAAAGAAATTGGTTATGATAGTATTTTTCGCTGTCCTGATTGTAATAATCTTATTGTTGTTATGAAACCCTGATAAAACATATTAAACAAACAAGAAAGAATTTAAAATGATAGAAGAAATTAAACAAAAAGTAAAGAAGTGGTCGCCTTTTAGTAATAGAGAGAAAACATTAATGTGTAGAGAACAAGTTTTAAGTTTAATAGAAGACGTTGAACAAAATAATATAAAAAAAAGAAAGAATTTAAATACTTAAAAAGTTTTCAAGTTTTTTAAAGGGAAATTATTGAGGGAGAGGAAGATTATAAAAAACATTAAGCATCTCTCATTTTCATAGGCGAGAATTTAATAATCTTCCTCTTTTTTAAAGCAAAATGAAAAATAATAAAATTGATGCTTCAAATCTTATTGATGATTTATCGAAAGAGAATAAGTTTACTTTTGATGAGATAAATTTTAAAATTTTTAAGGAATTTGGATTGTCTGAAAGATTTGTAAAACAATATATTAATCAATTAATTACTTTGCATAAGGTTATGATTAAGGATAATGGTGTTGTTGTATGGATTGAAAAAGATAATCAAGAGGTTGAAAATGGAAAAGAAGATAATTGAAGAATTAAGAAAAAGAAATCCTTATCCAGAAGATATATTTATTAAACCATCAAAAGAACAAATTAAAGAAATCCATAAAAAAGTTAATATAGATGGTTTGATTGGTTCAGAAGGGAGAAGAGTTTGGAATTTGTGCTGTGATGAATTAATTAAAATTTTGGAGAATGAAAAAAGTAAAAAAGAAGTTTAGAGAATTAAATTAGATAATCTACATTTATTTTTTGGAATTAATTAGAAGATTTAGGATTTATTTCTAAATACTCTTAAAAAACAATAAATTATTTATATTTCCTTATTCTTTTAAGTAAAACATAATGAAAATTAAATATTATCTGTTTTTGATTATAGTTATTATTTTATTAAATTCTTTTGTTTTTGCTTCTTCTAATAAAATAAGTAAAGTCTCAAATGATGATTATAATATTCAAACTAAAGAAATAATAAAATGTAATAGACCAAACTGTATTATTAATGTAGAATTATGCAAAAAAAACGAGAATAAATTATATAATAAGGAAATGAAACTTTATTTTGATGAGAAAACTAAGAAAACAAAAAATAAGATTAAATCAAAAAAACAAGAAGTAGGTTGTGAAAACATTGTTTTTGACGTTTCTACTCCTTTATTTTCCATCATTAAATACGGATTATTGTATGAAGGTTTAGACCTAGACCCTTTTATTAATAATACTTTTTATGAAGCTAATTTCTCTATTGATGTAAATTCTAGTAGTGCGGTTGTTATAACAGATAATAATGTTTCTTCTAATTCAACTTTGGATAATGGTTTAATATCTTATTGGACTCATGATGGGGACGACGTTCATGGTACTACAAGTGATGATTATATGGGTAATAATAATGGAACATTAGTTAATGGAGTTATAGCTAATGTTACGGGAATACTTAATGAAGCTTTAGAATATGACGGTATTGATGATTATGTTAGTATATCTAATCAGGATATGCAGGATTTAAGTGTTTCTGCATGGATTAAAATGAATGGTAGTACTGACGCTTATGGTCTGTTGGTTTCAATTAATAATTATGGTTGGGGTTTTTATACTACTATGTCGGCTAGTCATAACGTTCTAGCTTTTGGAAAAGTATATGAGAGTGAAATACAATCTACTCTCGAGATTAATGATAGTGATTGGCATTTTGTTGGAGTAACTTATACTGATGGTTCACTAGTTTTTTATCTTGATAATCAAAGCGATAGTTACAATTATAATAAAACTTTTGGTAGTAGTGGGGGAGATTATTCTATTGGTGCGAGGGGTACTTCACAAACTTTAAATGGAAGTATTGATGAGGTTGGATTATGGAATAGGGTTTTATCAAGTAATGAAATGATTGAATTATATAATTCTGGTTCTCCAATTAATCAACCGCCTTTTACTGGCACAGGATTATTTTATAGTGATACTTTCGAGGTTAATGGTACGATGACGAGTTTCACTCCTTCTTTTAATTCACAGAACGCAGTTCTTAATATTAGTTTTGATAATGGTTCGTCTTATTTTAATAATGTTACTTCTGGAACAAATTATTCTCTTTCTAATAGTTCTTATATGGTTTACAATATTTATCTTTCTAATGTTGGAGATTATCTTTCTGATTTTACTCTTCCTTTGGTTGAAGTATTAGAAACTAAACTTTCTATCGGACTTTATAATCATAGTCTTCAGGATTATAATGTTATTGAAGGAGACGAGTTTTTTCCTTATGCTAATTACACTAATAATTCCAATATAATTATTAATGGTGCTAATTGCGTAGGCACTTTTAATGATGTTGATTTTATTTTGTATTATAATTCTTCTTCAAATAATTACGTATCAATTAATCCTTTTAATTTGTCTTATGGGAATTATACTTATAATGTTTCTTGTAGTAAATCAGGTTATGAAGATGGTTATAACTCTAGTAATTTTATTGTTCAAAACCTTCCACCCCTAATAAACATTACTGAAATCGACACTATTTATGATGGATTACAATCTTTTTATGGTGGGATTATAGTAACAACATTCGCTAATTATAGCGTTGGAAACATAACTGCTTCTGTGTTTGATTTCAGTAATGTTTTTTCAAACATTACTCTTTTTTATTCTAATGGAAGTTTTATTTCAGAAGTTATAAATCAGACAATAATAAGTTTTAATTTGACAGCAGGAAATTATAATATAAGTGTTTTTGCTGATGATAATAATCTTAATAGTTCTTCTGATAGTTATTTTGTTGTTAGTCAATGTGTTGAGGATTGGGTAAGAGTAGATAGTTGTATTTTTCCAGATACTACTACTATTATTGATTATGATGATAATAATGATTGTGGTACTTTTGATAGTTTACCTGCTGATAATGGAACTCAGGCAAATTGTAGTTATGTTAGTATAGAGGGTGATATAACTTGTTTGGCTAATGAGAAACCATTAATTAAGCTTTTTGATAATATAGAATGGTTTTGTTATCTTAATAATACTGGCGGAACTCAAACGAGGTGTATAAGTTATGTTGCTTTCAATGATAATATTATTCAAACAAATCCTAAGCCTGAATATGTAGACCAGATTGGTCTTGTTGATTATTTTACTGCTCAACCAGAAAATAGCGAGTATCAAACTGTTAGCGTATATTTTGATAGTAAAGACCTTATACACAACGAAATGGTTACTTTTGGTGTTCGATGTAATAGTCAGGTAGTTTATTATGATTTCTCCATGAATGTTACTCCACAATTTAAGGAATTGTCTCGGACTGTTGGTGACCGCACTATATGGCTTGGTGAAAATGCTTCATTTATTATATTAACGATTTTTGGTTTTATTATTTTAATGATAATTTTGGGTTATGCTTTTAAAAAATTTAAAGAAGGATAAAAATGAGATTTAAAAGATTATTATTGGTTTTTGTATTATTTTTATTTATTGTTAGTTTTGTTTTTGCTTACAATCCTTTTTTTACTGATTATAATAATTTTGACGAGGGTACTTATAATAATACTTTTCTTAATGGTGATTATATTGGATTAGCAGGAAATAATCTTACTGGAGAATATTATAGTAAGATTTATGAGAGTGAAATAATGGGAGTGTATACTCAATGGCATAATATGAGTTGGAGTAAAATTCCTTTTCTTTTTGGCGAATTTCCTAATAATCAAGCAGTAGAAGATGGTGCTAATATGACAGGCAATATATTATTATTACATTTTAACGAAACTAGTGGTGTAGTGTATGATTGGAGTGGTAATGGATATGTTGGGATTCCTAATGGTGGAATAACTTATAATGAAACAGGATATTTTAATAATGCTTTAAGTTTTGATGGTGTTGATGATTTAATAAATTTTTCTACTATGCAATATAATATAAGTTTAAATGATAGCGTAACTTTTTCTTTTTGGATTAAAACAGATAATAGCGACGACTTTATGTTTATAGCGTCTAAACAAGTAATAACGGGTTTTAATTTTGGAATATCTGACGCTACAAAAAATAATACTTTATTTTTTACTTTTGTCGATGACCAGAGCGGGGTTTTACAACTTTATGGTGTTTCAAATATAACTAATAATGTATGGAATAATATAATAATAAATTATAATGGCGGTTGTAGGAATAGTTCTTGCATAAACTTTTATGTTAATGGGGAAGTAGAAAATATTGGTTTTATAAATATAGATAATTTAACAGAAAACGGGGAAGTTTATAGCGACACCAATTTTTTAATAAGTTCTAATAAAGGATTAAACAAATTTTATAACGGGACAATTGATGAATTAGCTGTTTGGAATAGAACATTAACAATGACAGAAATTAATGATTATTATTTAAGGGGTTATCCTACAATTAACATGAGTATTAGAGCCTGTAGTAATTATGATTGTAGTGATAATGATTTTATTGTTTTAAATTCTTCTTCTCAACAAAATCTTAATTTTCTTGAGAGAAATAAGTATTTTCAATATAAGGCAGATTTTTATACTCAAAACAGCAGTATTTCTCCTAAACTGTATAATGTTAGCGTGTATTATATTAGAAATACTACTATTGCAGATGAGGAAATAGATAGTATTTATTGGGATATTAATGATAGTTTACCTTCTAATGCGACCACTACAATTTATGGTTATAATCTTGAGAGTTTATTTGATGGTAATGTTAATTCTAATTGGTTAGCCCAATCTGGTTCGGCTGATTTTTTTATTGGTGGTTATTATGTTGGTTGTGCTTTTTGTAGTGCAAATAAACGATGTGAGGACGCTTGGTTCATAATTAATTTAACTGAAACTTATGATATTACAAGATTTAAGACTTATATACATTCTAGCACGACTACTTCTTATATTTGGAGTGCTGATAAATATTATAATGGAACATGGAGTAATATTAATACTTACACCGATACAATAGGTTCTGGATGGAATGAGAAAGAATGGAATATTGAAGATGTTGACGCAATTAAAATAAGTTTGCAGGGTTCTAGTTCTACTTGTAGTGATAGTTATGATGGTAATGCTGTCGCTTGGTATGAGATAGAAATTTATGGTTATCCTGCAATAAATGACGTGGTAAGTAATTGTGAAGATTATAATAATTGTATTCTCATGGAAGATTTTAATAATTGTGAAGGCGATATTTTAGAAATAGGTTGGTATGGGCAAAGCATAGCTTGTGAGGACGGTGCTTTATTATGTAATACTTCTAATTTAACCTCGCAATTTTATCGACCTTTTCCGACAGTTGATAATAATGATGGTGATATAGTAATTCGTTTTGGATTAGAAATTTTTAATAATGATTATTCTTTAAAGATAGATTTAGGTCATAATGATGAGTATGCTATCAGACTTAAATTTGATGAAGGAATAATTTATGATAACGACCGAAATCAGCCTTTAATTTCGTATGAGGAAAATGTAGAATATGATTATAGACTTGTTTTGAATTTGGCTAATCAAAATTATGTTTTTTACAGAGATGATAAAAAGATGGATTTGACAGAAGAATCTTCAATATCTTTCTATAATACTCTTAATGTATTAAATTTTATTCAGTTTGTTCCTGACCTTTATAATCCAGTAAAAAATTGTGAATGGAAACTTGATTATATGAATATTTTTACAGAGGAAGCTTTTAATATAACTGAAACTTCAAAGCAAATGTTTGCAGGAATAGATTTTAGAAATGGCTCAGCTGGCTTTGATAAAAGCGTATGTAGACAGAACGAAAATACAAACATTTGTTTTGCGAGAAATATTTTAACTGACGGACTTACTTATCTTAAAAACTGGATTCTCGGCGGATTAATACTTTTCGTTATACTTTTAATAATTATTTTTTTAGTCTTAATGTTTAAACACAATAATTAGTTTATATTTATGTTTCAAAAATTATTCATTAATAAGCGGGGAATAGGGTTTATTGGTAGTTTAATTAATATAGTTTCTGATACTCTCAGTCATTTAAGAGAATTAATTGGTCAAATGCTTAGTAAAGCACCACGAATTTTATATCCTGTATTATTCCTTTTTTTTATTCTTGTTATTGGTGGATTAATGAATTTTTTTCTTCAAATGTCTGGTTTTCATTGCGATACTAATAAAAATACTGTAAAAGTAGATATTATAGACGTTGTTGGAAACTGGGATTTATATCAGAGAAAACCATCAGAAAAAAACATAAATAGTACAGAAATAGACCTAGAAAGCAATTTTTTAGGAAGTGATAAATGCAGTGTAACATTTCGACAGGGTACGCTTGAATTTGAGAACGGTTCTCAAATAGAGTTTAATGACACAAAATATTTTTATGACGGGGTTTATTGTAATCAATGTTCTGAAATAATTAGCGTATGGAATAATTGGAATGGAGAACACGCTTTTTGTTATGGTGATGTTTACAGAAACGAGAATATAACAGGAAGGCATTTATTGTTCTGGAGTAAAAACAAAGAATGTAAAAAAGAGGGTAATTATTTGTGTATGCCACCAGAAAATTATTTTTATAATAGTAGTATTAATAAATACCAAGCCATTATCATATCACAAGCTAATACTTTAGGCAAAAGATATGACCAGTTATTATATGATGATTATAACGGAAAACCTTTCAGTTTTCACAATGAAACCAAAGCTATTGATATAAGATGTAATGATAATTATGATACTCACCTAACTTTTTTCACCATTAATGTTTTTGATTTCACTCTTTGGATTTTATTGTATATTTTTGGTGCAATGGTATGGATTTATCTTAAATTCGTAAGAAAATAATCATTCCCTTTTATAATGTTGTGTGGTATGTTTAATGATGAAATATAAGACAATTATTTTAGTTATTTTAATAATTATTTTGTTTTCAAATTTTGCTTATGCAATAAAAAAAGACCTTCCTTCTACTGTTGATACTAAAGAAATTAAAGATAGTATTGAAGAAACTGGAAAATATTGTTATGAACAATCAATAATCAGAGACCAAGAGATTCAAAAATATATAGAGGGAAAATTAGAAGATGTTTATAGTGATATAAATCATCGGATTACTTTGTTTAAATTTGTTAATTCTATTGTTACCTTTATAGTAGTGTTTTTAGCTGTTTATATTAATGAATGGCTCTCTTTTCACAGAAAATTAAAGATAAGAATGATTAATGAGGAAAATCTTGTTAAGAATGATGAATTATCAAAAAAACAACCCGATAGTTTCCATATTTTAAAGGAAAAAAGGAAAAACGATGATAATATCAAGGAAAAAAATATTACTGAAAACGGCTTTAAATTCGTTTTCAAGTAAATAATGTAAAATGGTAACAGAAAACAAAACAAAAAGACCAATAGCAGTGTTTATTATAGGATTAATAATAATAATAGTTTTCGTTATTATATGGTTACAATTTGGTAGTAGAGGAATCTTTACAGTTTTTAAATGGTTTATTTTGGCTTGTTTCATAATTGGCTTTATTGGATTAATATTTTATGCTGTTTATTGGATATTTTTTAAAACCCACAAAAAAGACGCTATCCATTTACTGAGACAAAAAATCATAAGTGCTTGTAAATCAACACCTCAAACAATTAAACAAGAATTATGGTTTCTGGGTGACGACGTTAGATTCATGTCTAAAATTGGTAAAATAATGGGTATTTGTCGAATACAAAGCAGTGAGACACAAAAGTATGAAAAAAATGAAGAATTACAAAAAGAGATACCAAAGGCTTTCCAAGAATCAAGAATAATATATTTTATTGTTATTAATAAAGGATTAATTAGTAGAATATTCGGGGATTATGATATTATAGGATTGTTTGAAGAAGATATATATAATAAACAATTAAGTTATCCAAGAATTTATGTTCTTGATAGTATGTTCTCATATTCTCTTTATGAAATTCTTTGGTGCAGTAAACATTTTAGAGAAACATGGAATATTGATTTAAGCATGAAAGATAATATTTATAGAATGAGCTTACAAGAAATACTTAAAAACTTACCTAATCTTTTAGATAATGCTATCGATTTAGACGGTAAATATAAGAAAGATGTGTCATTAACTCAGGGTCAAATAATGGGAATACAACCACAACCAAAAAATAATGGATAAAATGAAAGAAAATTATGAAGATGAATATGACGAAGAAGATGAATCAGAAGGTTTTATCCTTTCAATAGGAGATGACGGTAAAGCAAAATTACATAAACCAGAAGATTATGTTCAAATATTAGAAAAAGATTTTAAGTTAATGAAAGGATTTATCGAAAAGAATCAAAATGAGTTTAATAAATATATGGCCGAAAACAAACAACTCAACTGAAAATGGAACAAAACTTATCAGAAAGACAAATAAATAAACTCATTGAAAAAAATGAGAAAAAAAACGAGAAGATATTAAATAATTTAGGCAAAGAAATAAATCAAATAAAAAAAGATATTTACAAATTAAAATTACAATATAATGCTGATGTAGAAAAATTAGAAGAAATATTAAAAAAAGCAATAAAACAAAATGAGCATACATGATTTTGAAAATAAAATAATTAATAATAAGTTAGAAATACTTAATAATCTAAAAATAAATACTGAATATTATAAAATACAACAGCATAACGAGATAGAAAGAAATTTTATTAAACTAATAACTATTTTAATGATTTTATTGTTGTTTTTTTGGATTATTTGAAATTAAAGAATTAAAATGTTAAGTTTTAAATTAATAATATTTTTAATAATAATTTTTTTTATAGTTTTATTAATAAGCTGGTTTAAAAAAAAATTCGGTAAATATCTATAAAAAAATGGCTTCAATAAACCAAAAATTAGACAATAGTTTTTTTGTTAAAATTGCAGAACAACTTCTTAAATGGGATTTTAGCAAACAAACAAAAAGGCATTATATCATGTTAATTGTTGATTTTTTCTTTGATTATGAACAGAAAAAAAAGTTTGATGAAATAAACGAAATGTTCCAAAATAAATGGCATGGGATAAGCTTTGAAGAATTTGAAAATCATATTATAGCCAGAAATAAAGGATTTTGTAAAGACTTAATTTTTGATGTTAAATTAAATTATAGAGGATATTCAGAAAGAAAAAAAGTAAAAATAGATTATAAAAAATTAGATGAGGATATGTCAAGATTATTAAGTTGGGTGAGAGGAGAACTAAAAAAAAGCTTATCAAAACAAAATATAGATTTTGCTAATTATACAGAAAAAGACTTTAAAACAGCCATTACATTAAATTGAAATCATTAATATTTAAGTGGGATAGGGAAACAAAAGAAAAAAATCTTTGTAATATAAACAGAATTAGAAAAATACAATTCGATAGTTGGATAACAATAGACCCTAATTACAGGAGATTTTTTGCTCCACAATATAACTTAACAATTCCGTTTATTAATGACTTAAAATTTAGGAGTAAAGGAGAAAATCATTTCATTATTGAAGTAATGGGAGAAACAGGAAGCGGAAAAAGTGCAGGAATATTCGTTATTTTCTTAAAAGTTATGGGTTACGAAAATTTTACTCCAAATTATATAAGTTTCGAAAGAAAAACATTGATTGAAAAAATAAAAAAGGATTTTAATCGAAACGACGGTCATGTTCTTGACGAGCAAACTGTTGGTGTAGGAATAGGCTCAGACAGGGAAATGCTCGAACAACAAAATCTTGAAGAAATAACAAGAAAAGCTGGTTTAAACATAGGTTTTTGTAGTCCAACAGAAAGAACACACGGGACCGCACATTATAGATTATTATACATAAAAAAAGACGTAACACCAGATAAAAGAATAAGTTTTTTTGGGCTACTGCGAAACATGGGTAATATGAAGTATGTTCCAATAGGATACGTTGGAATAAGAATCCCGCCAGAAAAAATCAATAATAAATTAACTCAATGGGGTGAATTTTGGAATGAATACAATAAAAGAAAAGATAAATTTATTGAGAAAATGCTTAAACAAAGAGAATTACAACGACTAGATTATAAGCGAATGGCTACGAAAATTATTGAACATTCACATTTTAAAAAAGGTCTTACCTTTCCAGCATATCATTTTATTGCGACGGAATTATATCCTACTAAAACAGTTCAGGAAACAAGAAATATTACACAAGCATTATATATATATTTTCCAGAGAAAATAAAGAAAGAAAAAGTGATTAAAAGCACTAAAATAGAAAAAAAAGGGGTGTATTGTGCGAGATGTAATTCAAGAAACATTGTTTATAATAAAGAAAATAATGAAAGATACTGCCAAAATTGTGGTTCAAAAGAAATAATAATTAATTTTTTTTAAAAAATGTCTCCAATAATATCACTCTTTCTTTTTTTACTGATTTTTCTTGTTATCACCTTATTTTTTTTTGAAAGTCTTAACTTCTTTTATAGAAACAAATTTTCCTTTTTTTGCACAACCACCTATACGCTGTTTTCCTCTTTTGATTTTCCTATATCTATATCTTATTTTAGTCCCTTTCGGGCATTTTATAGGCATTTTTTAATCCTTTTAATGATTTATTTAAAGATATCTTCTACTACATCTTCAACAATACTACCTTTTTTCTTAGACATTCCTTTATATTTTTTCTTACTCCAATCTCCTTTATTTCCTAATCCTTTCTTAAATTTC
>Ga0190358_1000251_pt1 | contig 17508 bp, 12 predicted proteins | sample 48721812_MG_FD_161666 | JGI IMG/M metagenome (GOLD analysis project Ga0190358, IMG submission 161666) | Hydrothermal vent microbial mat bacterial communities from Southern Trench, Guaymas Basin, Mexico - 4872-18-1-2_MG | ecosystem: Environmental > Aquatic > Marine > Hydrothermal vents >... | reverse complement strand
CAAACTTGCCCTGCCAAACAGCCTCAAACGAAAATCGCTCAACTAATTTTTCCCAATGCTCCAAATAATCTGTATACCTTAAATATAAAACGCGCCCAATACTCGGATCATCCGTTTGATTGGGTTTAAGGCGACAATCATAAACCGCAAATTCCGCAAAATTGCTAATAATGCTTAAAGATAATTTGGCATTCCACCCATAGCGACGCAATTGATAAGCTGGTTCGGGATCAGTTTTAAGATTAATAGAAGGCTTTTTCGCTTCCACAAAAAATTTTCGCACCCCACCAACCCGAAAACTATAATCAGGGCGTTTATAGGGCGCTTTCTTAATTTTCAGAATATCTTCATGAACCACTTGCCGATAAGGTTCAGCTAACCCTTGCTTATTATCAACATCCCAACCTAACGCGATAAAAAAAGGATTGACAAAATCAATACGGGTTTGAGTTTCGTTATAGTCGCTTTTTTGATAGGTATCTATTTGATTTTCAAAGCGTTTTATGATATTTTGGATGGGGTGAGACATATTTTTAATTGTTAATTTGACTTTGTCATGTAGCAAAAATCCGATTTTTTAAAAAAATCGGATTTTTAACACGCGAAAAATGGAATTGGCATTATTCAACTAAGGAATCATTCCCTCATTCAAAATAATAATTTCCACGCGACGATTTTGCTGTCGCCCTTGGCTTGTCACATTCGTTGCAATCGGATTGTTTTCACCAAAAGCCTTGACAACTAAATTGGCTTGATCAACGCCTTGTGTGATTAAAACCTTTTTCACCATTTCAGCTCGACGCTTTGAAAGGTGCAAATTATACTTTTTACGACCACTGCTATCTGTATGTCCTTCTATCAATACCGTTCGTGAAATATTTTTGGGTAGCTGAATCACTGATGCAAATGCTTCAACTTTCTGCTTTCCTTCCGGAAATAAATTAGCATTACCGGTTTCAAACAGTACCGCATTCAATGTGAATTGTAAACCGCGTTCCGTTTCTGTCCCTAAAGGGACAGCGATAATAGGCGGAGGTTCAGGCATATTTGCAAAACTAAAGCCTGTAATAAGAGCAGGTCCCGATCTCACTGCACAAGCCACGCTCACTTTTATTATGATCAGGAGTAGGATAATTTTTTTGATGAATTTAAAAGAGTCAATGTATTTCATGAATAAAATTCAGTATATCAATTTGAATCAATCTCGTTTAATCCTATCATTAATTTAGCACATCACGAACGAATTAACAAACGAGTCTTCTGAAAAATAAATGATAGGGGTACATTTGGATAGCTGCCCTACTGAAAATTTTAAAAGATTAAAATGCAAATTAAAAGTTGATTTCCAAATATATAACAGTGTATAATATTACGTGAATTAAGGATTGCGTTTTTTTAAAAATCAAACCCTCCAAACCTGGCAGGTTTAAAAAAACTATTAACCATTAACCAAACCATTAACTATGAAAGATTTACTTTATCTCTTAAATAGCCAAGGTCAAATAGAAGATTTTGATAGAATTTGTATTGGTTTAGCTTCTCCAGAAAAAATTCGTTCCTGGTCCTATGGAGAGGTAAAAAAACCAGAAACCATCAACTATCGTACCTTTAAACCAGAACGCGATGGACTGTTTTGTGCCAAAATATTTGGACCAACCAAAGATTATGAATGCCTCTGTGGCAAATATAAGCGTCTTAAACATCGTGGTGTGGTGTGTGAAAAATGTGGCGTTGAAGTTACCCAAGCTAAGGTACGCCGTGAGCGTATGGGGCATATAGACCTTGCCAGCCCGGTGGCTCATATCTGGTACCTCAAATCCTTACCCTCTCGTATGGGCATCATGTTAGATATGACGTTGACAGATATTGAACGTATTCTCTATTTTGAAGCTTATGTCGTGGTTGATCCCGGTTTTTCCACATTGGAACGGGGACAGCTATTAAATGAGGAAGCTTATATTGCGACATTGGAAGAATATGGTGATGATGTTAATGCCGAGATGGGTGCAGAGGCTATTTTTGAATTATTGCGGACGATGGACTTACCTAGTGAAGTGAATCGTCTTCGGGAAGAAATTACAAGTTCCTCTTCTGAAGCAAAAATTAAAAAGTGGAGTAAACGTCTAAAATTAATGGAATCTTTTATCCATTCTGGTAATCGTCCTGAATGGATGGTATTAAAAGTCTTGCCCGTATTACCCCCGGAACTACGCCCTTTAGTTCCCTTAGATGGAGGACGATTTGCGACTTCTGATTTAAATGACCTTTATCGGCGCGTGATCAATCGCAATAATCGTTTAAGGAAATTATTGGATTTAACTGCACCCGACATTATTATGCGTAATGAAAAACGGATGTTGCAAGAATCGGTTGATGCATTATTGGATAATGGGCGACGAGGTCGCGCTCTGACCGGTAGCCATAAACTCCCTCTTAAGTCATTGGCAGATATGATTAAAGGTAAACAAGGTCGTTTTCGTCAAAATTTACTCGGTAAGCGGGTAGATTATTCTGGGCGCTCCGTTATTGTCGTCGGACCCACACTCAAATTACATCAGTGTGGCTTGCCTAAGAAAATGGCCCTGGAATTATTTAAGCCCTTTATTTTTGGTAAATTGGAATCAAAAGGTATCGTTACCACAATTAAGGCTGCCAAAATAAAAGTGGAGGAAGAAGATGGAGAAGTGTGGGATATTCTTGAAGATGTGATTCGTCAACATCCCATTATGTTAAATCGCGCCCCCACTTTGCACCGCTTAGGCATTCAAGCGTTTGAGCCTGTTTTAATTGAGGGTAAGGCAATTCGATTACACCCACTGGTGTGTACCGCTTTTAATGCCGATTTTGATGGGGACCAAATGGCAGTTCATGTGCCTCTTTCATTTGAAGCACAATTAGAAGCGCGTGCTTTGATAATGTCTTCTAATAATATCCTGTCACCCGCGAATGGTGAACCTATTATTGTGCCGTCTCAAGATGTCGTATTAGGGCTTTATTTTATGACTAAGGAACGCATTGGAGCGCGTGGCGAAGGCTTAGTTTTTGCGAATTTAAAAGAAGCACGTCGTGCTTATGAAACATGGCATGCGGATTTAAATGCTCGCATTATAGTACGCTTCAAGGAATCCTTAGTGGAGAAAAAAACCAGTGCGCTTTTTTCGACAAAACCGGCAACAAAGCTCACGAATTTTAAACGGGTTCAAACAACGATAGGGCGTGCTTTGCTATTTGAAATTTTGCCAAAAGGCTTACCTTTTGACTTAATCAATCGGAATTTGACAAAAAAGTCAATTTCTAATTTGATTAATGTATGTTATCGCCGTTTAGGTCTTAAGGATACAATTGTTTTTGCTGATAATTTAATGTATACCGGTTTTACTTATGCGACGCGCGCGGGCATTTCAATTGGCGTTGAGGATATGCTCATTCCGGATAATAAACCTCAAATCATTGAAGAGGCTGAATCGGAAGTCAATGAAATTAAAGAGCAATATGCGTCTGGCTTAATCACACAGGGTGAACGTTATAATAAAGTGGTCGATATTTGGTCACGCACCAATGATAAATTAGCCAAGGCGATGATGGACCAATTGGGGGTAGAAACGGTAACCGATAATCAGGGTAAATCCGTCACACAGTCATCGTTTAACTCTATTTATATGATGGCGGATTCCGGTGCCCGTGGTTCAGCAGCTCAGATACGTCAATTAGCGGGGATGCGTGGGCTGATGGCGAAACCAGATGGCTCTATTATTGAAACCCCTATCACAGCTAATTTTCGTGAGGGCTTAGATGTACTACAATATTTTATTTCAACGCATGGTGCTAGGAAAGGTCTCGCCGATACCGCTTTAAAGACAGCTAATTCAGGCTATTTAACCAGACGATTAGTGGATGTTGCCCAAGATATGGTGATTTTAGACACGGATTGTGGTGCACAGGGAGGCTTAGAGTTGATGCATCTAATAGAAGGGGGTGATGTCGTTGAGCCGTTACGTGATCGAGTATTAGGTCGTGTGGTCGCAGAAACGGTTTATAAGCCTGGGATTAAAAAACCCATTGTTAAGGCAGGAACTTTATTAGATGAAGATTGGGTAGAATATATAGAAAAAGAGGGGATTGACCGTATTAAGGTGCGCTCAGCGATTACTTGTGAATCACGCTATGGCATTTGTGCTAAGTGCTATGGGCGAGATTTAGCACGAGGGCATTTAGTGAATCGGGGTGAAGCGGTGGGAGTCGTTGCAGCACAATCCATCGGTGAACCTGGGACTCAGTTGACAATGCGGACTTTCCACATTGGGGGTGCCGCATCACGGGCAGCGGCGACTAATCATATTGAGGTTAAATCTAAAGGCACGATCAAATTTGATAATATTAAACAACTATCCCAAGAAACTTCTGAGGGTGAAATCAAATGGGTAATCGTCTCGCGTTCTGGGGAATTGAGTATTATTGATGATTTTGGATTAGAGCGTGAACGTTATAAAGTACCTTATGGTGCCATATTAACAATTAATGATGATGACACTGTTGAAGCAGGACAGACTATTGCAAGTTGGGATCCGCATACTTTCCCGGTGATTACCGAAGTGGCAGGATTGGTGAAATTCACGAGTGTGGTAGAAGGGATAACGGTAGATAGAGAGTTTGATGATATGACCGGTCTAAGCAGCATAGTGGTTACGGACCCGAAACAGCGTCCATCTCATGCTAAGGATATGCGCCCCACAATCAATTTAGTGGATAATGAGGGCAATGATCTTAATATTGCCGGTACTGAAATGCCCGCCATTTATTACTTACCGCCAAAGGCGATTATTAACATAGAAGATGGTACCGAAGTGAAAGTGGGTGATGTGATTGCCCGTTTACCCCAAGAAACGACTAAAACGCGTGATATTACCGGTGGTTTACCACGGGTGGCTGATTTATTTGAGGCGCGTATTCCAAAAGAGCCTGCCATTTTAGCAGAACGTAGTGGTATTGTGAGTTTTGGTAAAGATACTCGAACACGGCAAAAATTACTGATTACTAAAGACGGTGAAGTTACTGAGATAGCGATTCCTAAATGGCGACATGTTAATGTCTTTGAAGGGCAAAATGTTGAAAAGGGTGAAGAAATTGTCGATGGGGCACCAAATTCACATGACATCTTACGAATTAATGGAATAAGCGCACTTGCGCATTACATTGTTAACGAAGTCCAAGAAGTGTACCGGCTCCAAGGAGTCAAAATAAACGATAAACATATTGAAGTGATTATCCGACAAATGCTTCGCAAAATAGAAGTGCTTAATCCTGGAGATACTCGCTTATTACCAGGTGAACTGCTTGAGCGTTCAAGGTTATTAGAAGAAAATGAACGGGTGACATCAGAGGGAAAAATACCCGCGACTTATCAGCCAAAATTATTGGGCATTACAAAAGCGTCATTAGCGACTGAGTCTTTTATATCGGCTGCATCGTTTCAGGAAACGACGCGGGTATTGACCGATGCTTCTGTCAATGGTAAATGTGATAATTTACGGGGATTGAAGGAAAATGTCATTGTGGGACGATTAATTCCCGCTGGCACCGGTTTAGCTTACCATGAAGATAGGCGACGCCGACATAATCAATATTTCTTTCGGCAAGCTAAACCAATAGATAATGTTTCGCAGTCGTAATAAGTAGCTGGACATAAGTCTTTTAAGATTTTGAATCGGTGGGCAACAAAAACACTTTGCCCACCCTAGCATAACTTGCTTCCAGACGACGAATAACGGCATCCATTTCTTCAAGTGTCACCGGCTCGCAGGCGGTTTAAGAAATCCTTCCAATTCAAAAATATCACGTCTTATCGGATGAACAATGACTTGACCCTTTTTTTGGCGAGTTGATTTTTTATTTCTGTATGCCTCTAAAACTTTCGCTCTCCTGCACGAGCCATCAAATCATCAACGTTGATATCGCTTCGCTCGTTAATTACCATAAAAAAAGCCCCAAGTCAAACGACTTGAGGCTTTAAGTTGATTTGGCGAAAGGGGGTTTTGAGGTTTTACCTTTTTGCCTGTCAAATGTTAATAAACTTTTGTACACCTACAAAAGTATTTGTTCTACTCCATTAGAGTCACATCAATCGTCTTCAAATTATAAACGACGGTGCCATCTTCTAAACGATACCCAAAATAGATATTCAGTACACCCGTAAAATTAAAGAATCCACTGTATATCTCGATATCTTCAACCTCCCCTAAAGATTCAATCTCCCTAAAAGTCACCAGACTTGCAATCTCTTCATCCCAAAGATGAATCTTATCTTCCGTATCGATCATATAGAAAAGCGGTTTACGCCTGGGAGAAGTTAAGGGCTTATAAGCGGCGCAAATTAAAATTTCGGCACGCAGTCCAATATGCGCAGGCTCAACATGAATACGACTATAAATTGTTGTTGAGTCAGAACGCGACAGTTCATTTTGTAATTTAAAATCACCGTCATTAACAAAGCTACCCCCTATCATAAGGCTCTCTGTATCCACTGCCCCAACAAAATTGATAGCCACAGCCTTCTCCATCTTAACAACACCATCACCTAATGTCACATTCTTAGCCAATTCCACATCAGAACCTATAATGACATGCGAAAGATGACTATTTTTCATAACCTTAAGTGAATCTAGCAGGGCTGGATATTGAGGATCACCTTTAATATGCCCTTTTAATGCGCCACCGGAAATTCGAGTGTTAGGCATGAGGGATACATCTTTAAAATAGCCATCGACTTTGCTGTTATTGGAAATCGTACCGCCCAAATAACCCCCTATCACAGAAGCCCCCCGAAAATCAATATCAATCAGAATCCCCTCACTGATAATATAGCTAGTCCATATACCCCCTCTCAACACTGCTTCCGGTTTAATCGTCAGGTTAGCAACCCAGCTATTGTTTTCAAGTTGTGAGCCTGATTCAAGAATGAAATTAGTCACCCAGCCATTATTTTCAAGCGTCCCTTTTAGAGTACCTCCATCAATGTGACCACTTTCACTGACTTTCAAATCCGTTATCGTGATGCCCTTAGCATTGCACTTGGATTTCACTTCACCCTTTTCTGGACAAGTATGAGAAGGAAAACTAGATGAAGGGGGCAGCACCGGATAAGTGGGTGGTAGTTCTTCTGGATTTTTCTCCGCAGGTGGCGTATTAACCGGTAGATCATTGGATTTATCACCAACCTCTAGGGTCGTTTCCGCAGATGGCGTATTAGCCGATGGTTCATTAGGTTTATCACCAATATCAGTTGAATCAGTTGGAATTATGGACGGCGGATTAACAGGTTCTGTTGAATCATCATCAGCAACGGTTACAGCATTATTTGGAACAGCATTATCTGGATTGGTATCCGGTTGAGCTATATCATTATCATCTGTTCCAATGTCAGAAGAATCGTCATCATCGTCAGAGTCAGGGGGAGGCGGTTCAGGATCACTATTGACGGGTGAAGACGATACAGATGAAGCTGGTTGTATATCATCACTCTCAATTACTACCGTCGCAATCTTTGCTGCACCTAAACTCGCACCACCAGCGGTTTTAAGTAACTCAATTGTGAAAGTTTCATCGTTCTCAAATTGACTGTCATTGGTGATAGTCACACTCAATTCTTTAGGCTCACTGTCGAAAGCTTCCCAAGTTAGCGTACCATTGTTTGCTATAAAATCTTGCCCAGCACTGGCTGTACCATTCTTTGTAGCATAATCCACACTGATTTGACCATCACTACCTCCGACACGTTCAATTTTGAAGCTATTAGAACCAACAGTTTCCATAACTATATGATTTTCTTTAGAAAATTGTATTGTGCCAGGTATTTTCTCTTCAACAGTAAACGCATAATAGAGAGGCTCAGTTTCTTCCGCCCCCGTGATAACAGAAATCGTTCTTGATGTTAATTCTGCATCATCAGCGATTTTAATTGTAGCACTTATCTGAGTTGAAGTGATAGCGGTAACGCTAGTTGGTAAAACTTCGATACCCGTTCCATCAAACTGAATCTCGCTTTCATCACTGAAATTGACGTTTTCTCCAGTGATAACAATATCTATAGTCTCAGTTTGTCTGCCATGAGAGGGTTCAATGGCAATAAGTTCAGGCAGGGCAGCTTGATACACTTGCAAAAAACCGCTATACATAACAGCTTCTGCAATTTGAGTACCCGTTTTTATAGTGGTGTTATACAGTTTTTTGGGTGTTAATTCATCAATGCTCAGTACAGCTGTCAATGAAATCTCATTATGAATAATAATCTCTTCAACCGTAAAGTAACTATCTCCAGAATACACCTCTGAGTTTTCATCAAGATTCCCAAAATGTATTTCTGAATTCTCATCAAAATCAACACCGACAGCGTAAAAAGTGATAGAAACACTATTGGCACCTTGTTTGACATGCGATGGCATGATGCTGATAATTTCTGGAATAGAAGATGCCCCAGTGATATGGAGCATATTTTCACCCGTAATCTTTTCTATTGTGTTATTGTTTAACGGTGTTTCTACAACAATGTCATATTGAGAAGGTGCCTCAATTTCTGCGGGTACGGTGACGTTTATAATCAACTCTTCTGGTGACTCAAACGCAATGGAATTAATTTGAATGAGACTGTCATTATCATTTTTCTCTATTTTAACTTCACTATCACTATTAAAATGGGTGTTCATTGCTTTAACACTAATACTTGCCGTACTATTTTGGGGTAGCTTTTGGGGTATTGTGATAGTCGGTCCCTTCGTGCTTTTAAATGCCGCAACAATAAAAGCATCCAAAAAAGCTTCCCATTCTGCTAATTCTTGGGGCTCATCTGGTATTGGGGGTAAAGCAATACAATCTTCTCCCAATGTCTGAAAATAATCGCACCAAAAATCCATCGCAGGTGTCGTATCATTAGCTTGTGCTAAAGTTGGTAGATACAATAGGATGCTGAGACTTATGATACGAAATGATGTGATAAAACGGTTAGAATTTAGCATAATTTTTCCAATATTGTTTATCTGGGCTTGTAGGGGCAGAGCTGCGTGTCTGCCCTTACCTTAACCCTATTTATAATTATCAATACAATTCTCATCAACCGTGATCGGTGCAAAAACGTGAATGTCTTTACTGCCAATCACTTGAGCAATTTCATCCAATGCTGCTTGCGTTTCTGCATCTTCATAAGGCAATGAATCGGTGAAGAAGATGAAACTCCCTTTTGGTTTGATGTGTTTCACGGCGATTAACGAAGCCTGTGCTGAAGCTTCTGGACATTCACCACCGCGACTCGCTTCTAAACCCTCCAGGGCATTGAGCAAATGCTCCAATTCATCGGTAGCCGCTTCCAACTTAATCTCGTTTCTATCTCTGAAACTGACGATGGCGATAAACGGTGCGTCGCCCTCAGTTGCAAAGGTTTCTTTTAACAGTGTTTCTACCACTTTGATGATACTGTTGAGTATGGGTTTCATACTATTGGTCACATCAAGGGCAATCACAGCATCTATTTCAACATCACCAAAATCAATTTGAGTGGTGACTTCGTTGATATGACCTTCGCAATTATCAGCGGTGACTTGCAACAAAGAAGTCAGTTCAAGCATGATAATATCTTCAAGCACGCTCTCCACTACCACAGTCACTTCACTAATATCATTCGGATTCGCAACACTTAACTCACCAATGGGGCAATTCAGTGTGGGCCAATTGCTCGTATCACAAATATGCCCTTCTGATGTGGTAGAGACAAATTCTGGTCTCAACTCATCTGGCAACTGCATTTTAAAGTGAACACCAGTAGCCACTTCTTTAGGCGCATTGTCATTCAATTCAATATCGCATTCATAATGCAAGAGACCACCCAATACGATTGGATTCGGTATGCCTTCACAAAAAACCGATAAATAAGGTTGAATGGCGGTATAGCGTGTTGCAACATCTGTATTAGGATAGTTAGAATACAAGGTTGCGACATTTTTAAGACTCGGTTTGGGTCCTAAAAGTTCATTGAGTTCCAGATACAGTTCAACCTCAATATCGATCATCGCACCAATCGGTAACTTTGGCAAAATACAAGTTGTCTCATTGTCATCATTGACAACACCATCACATTCCACATCTCCCAAGCCCCGAATACTCACAAGCTGAGTGTTTTCTGGAATCGTATAAACAATAGACGCATTGGTTGCGATTTGATCCCCTCCATTAATGGCAGTGATGTTGAACCGGAAGTTTTTACCTTGTTCCGCGGGTTTCTTCAAATTGGCTGGGATAATTCTCGCCTTGAATTCACTTAAAACGGGTATTTTGAGTTCGGTAATCCAATGTTGATTACCTACTTCAAAATCCTGCTCCATAAAAGCAAAACCCTCTTTCTTAGCAGCGAGGTTATAATGCCCTTCTGGTAAATCAATGATTTCCCAGTAACCGTTAGAATCGGTTATTGCAAACGCCCTCTTATCCACTTGCACCATCGCACCAACGATAGGATTCTTTTGTTTGTCAAGGAGCCTACCATTGATCGTGTAAAGAAATATGTTGGTTTCAACATCAATAAGATTACCACCATCATCGTAAGTGTAGTTGATAAATTGTTTATCGTAATTCACCGAAACCAGACGATCAAGGGCATCGTAAGTATAGTTGATGGCATAACTTGAAGTGACTAAAGTCATGCCGATAATAGCCCCAAGGGCTTTTGATAGTTTCTTCATCTGTCAATACCTCTTTATTGAATGAATGTCTGAATTAGGATTATCAGGATAAAATTCTAATAAAACCGAGAAACTAATCCTGAAAATATTAACAGGTTTGAATCAGGATTCACCGGATTATAGGATTAACAGGATAAAACAAAAACCAATCATAACAATCCATGAAGTTAAAGTTTTTAATCCTGAAAATCCTATAATCCCGTCAATCCTGATTCAAACAAGTTAAGGGCAACCACAGTGCAGCCCCGTCAGGTAGCAAGTGTAGAAATGTAGGGTGGGTAGTCAAATCCACCAAATCCATACTAACATGTCTGAATCAGGATTCACAAGATTATAGGATTAACAGGATAAAACCAAAACCAATCATAACAATCCATGAAGTTAAAGTTTTTAATCCTAAAAATCCTATAATCCCGTCAATCCTGATTCAAACAAATTAAGGGCAACAACAGTAAAAATGTAGGGCGGGTAGTCAAACCCACAAAATCTATGCCATCAATAATGATGACATTAATTTAATTAAGGAATGGTGGGTTTCCGCTTCGCTCCTACCAACCCTACGCTTGCTAATTTATGTTGAGATTGTTCTTGTAATTCCATGTAATACTGTACTAATTTTTGAGGATCATGTCCGCATTGGGCTGAAATACGGTGCCGTGCTTCCCGTATTCTGTTAAGAACTGGATCATTTTTCATTTTCAATTTCTCCCATTAATTCAAGAGGTGTTAATAAAGTGGGTACAAACAAACCAAGTAATGTATTAATACGTTTGATATGAGCAAATTTATTAGCATTTGCAATATTCTTGCAATTCCAAGTTAATAGAAAATCACATTTATGATACGATGCTAATGCTAGATGAAGCACATCTCCTAATGGGTCTTTTGGCATTAATTTATATTTGAGATAATTTTCTACAATTTCTGTAATTTCTTCCTCAAATGGTAGGAGTGGTATACTGCTAATTAATTCCAAAGTATTAGCTTTGGTTGGATAATCTCCTTTATTCAATTCATCAATTACTGCATTACTGGTAACAATTTCATAATTTTTCCGTGATTCATCCCACCATTGTCGTGTCCAATTTCGACGGGCGACTATTTCTGGAACTGCACGAATTTCATAGTAGAAACTTGGAATGGAAGTTTCAATGTAAACTTTGGACTTCATAACTTAAAATATCCTTAATTGTCTGATCGAGGCTAATGTTTTTTGCAAAAACATTAGCCTCGATCTCAGAATTACCATAATTTGAGAATTGGCATAAAACCGAGTACAGCGAATTGCCGAAATAATCGAATTAAAGGCGGTTATGTTGTATTCGTTTATTTCGCTAATTCGTTGTACTATATTAACAGAATTAAAGCACAAACCTGTCTGAATCAGAATTTAGGAATTGACAGAATTAAACCCAATCACTCCAACAGCCCATTCTGAAAATTCTAAAATTCCGTCAATCCTGATTCAAACAAGTTAAGGGCAACCACAATGCAGCCTACGAACCGTCATGTCAGGTAGCAAGTGTAGAAATGTAGGGTTTAGCGTAGCGAATACCTACCCTACGCTTGCTAATTTACCTTTGCCTTTTGTTAATCATTTCTGCCGTTGTTTTCACGAATTGAGCGAGTGAGTTGATTTCTGATTCGTTCAATAGTTTTAGCCCTGAGTAAATATCTAGCTTCTGATTCTGTAAGACAGGAATAGTCGAATTTAACGATTTCTTTGAATTCTTGTTCAAATTTTCCATGTTTCTTTCTTAAATTTTCAAGGCTTTGATTTCTCAAATAGAGTTGAGATGATTCAGGTTTGCCTGTTAATGCCTCAAAACCAGCGATTTTTGCACCTGCGTTTTCAATAAAGCTCTTGATATTAGCAAGTGTGCTACCCATTCCAATAAAATCATCTAATATGAGATATTCAGCATCTATAATAACATCCCCCATAAATAGGGCAGGCGTAGTTATCCGGTGCCAACCATTTGCTCCAGTATGTCCGGCTTTATTTATTTGATAGATATTTTCAGATACTTGAAAACCAGTATATCTATTTATAACATCAGCCATTCCCATTGGAATCGCATTTTTTCCCTGTTTTTCTTCTGCCATAATTGGCAAAATGATAGGGCTGTTGTTATCTAATGTTTGAATAATTTTATCATTGATAAAAGATTGTGCTAATAAAACAGCGTCTTTATAGCTACCAGATTTTGCCACCTGATAATTAGGATGATTTTTTACTTCATCAATAAAAGCATAAATTAAAGCATCATGTTGAGTTGTAGTCCACCCAGTACGCTGTATTGATAAAGTTTTACCAAGGGTGATATTAATTTTATTCAACATTAGTTTTTTCGGTGCTAAATTCTATCAATCCTTAAATGTAAGGTGGGTATTAGCTCTCGCTGCAACCCACCACAACCATGCCAAATTAAATATACAAAAAGTAGGGTGGGTAGTCAAATCCACCAAATCCATACTAACATGTCTGAATCAGGATTCACCAGATTATAGGATTAACAGGATAAAACCCACAACCAATCATAACAATCCATGAAGTTAAAGTTTTTAATCCTAAAAATCCTATAATCCCGTCAATCCTGATTCAAACAAATTAAGGGCAACAACAGTGCAGCCCCGTCAGGTAGTCAAACCCACCAAATCCATGCCATCAATAGATGATGACATTAATTGAGAAATGGCCGGTTTCCGCTTCGCTCCTACCCACCCGACGCTTGCTTATGATGCAGGTTGCGTTTAGCTATGATTTCACCGGCAAGTGTTTTAACATCTTTATTGCCTAACCATTTATACCGATCCTTAGTATAATCTCCCCAGCCTGTTTCAGATTGTTGAAAAAACCGTATCATACCGACAGCACCTAAATGATGTACCAAGACTTCAATTCCCTTTTGATGAATTTGTTCTAATGTCATTGTTTGTAAGCTCATCTATGATCTCCTGAAACCATTTTAATGGATTTTCAATGCGAACATTTAAGTTCATCAATGATTTTGAATAACGTTTGCCTAAACGACACATTTTGTCATCTGTTGTTAGAAAAACGTCTGCTTGTCCGTGTTCAGTACAAGCAATATGTAGGGCATCATAAGCATCAAAACCTTTTTTTTCAAGTTCAGAACCGCGCTCTATCAGTTTGTTATCAAGTAAGATAAAATGGGGTTTCGATAATACCATTAAAGAATTGATCCGATTCCTACGTTCTACACTAGGTGTTTGATCAATTTCAAAATCCATTGTTTCACTACTTACCCATTGCCATTGACCTAATTCAAAACGCTTTAATATCAAAAGAATTGCTTCTGTTTCTAATTTAATACGTTCTTGAGTTTGGTCGTCAAAGGGCCGGTTAAAACAGCAGACATCTAAGTAAATTTTTTTTATATCCAAATTATTACCTTTTAAAGCACAATCCAATTAACCGTCTGAATCAGAATGACCAGAATTTAAAAATTAACAGAATTAAAAAAACCAACAACCTCAATAATCCCATCCTAAAAATCCTATAATCCCGTCAATCCTGATTCAAACAAGTTAAGGGCAACAACAGTGCAGCCCCGTCAGGTAGTCAAACCCACCAAATCCATGCTACGCTTGCTTTTTATCTTCGTCAACTAAAAAAGGATTTTGAATCGTTAACGTTGATTCAATCAGTTGCCCATGTTGTAAATCTTCAGAATAAAGAATCGTACAATTTTCAGCCAATGCAACTGCGATAATTAAGCTATCATAGAATGAATAGTGATATTTATCAGCTAAATTTAATGCACTGATTATATTATCATTAGTTATGGTAGCGACTTCACTGACGATAGCCGTTACTTGACTTACGGCAACTGCTATATCTGTATATTCTTGTTGGAATTTCCGCCGTAAAACGTTAGAAAATTCACCTAATACTTGTGTACTAATAATAGGCTGGTTATTTTTAAACAAGTTTTTGGCAATGGATTGTTTATCGGGTTCATCTTGTGAATATAAATAAACAACAGTATTGGTGTCAAAAAAACGTTTATCGTTCATTGGCTTCTTCACGGTTAAAACGAAATCCTTTAGTATTCAGTGATACTGCATCAAAGGCATAATGATTTTTCTGGGTTTGAATGGTAGAACCTATTTCTTCAATCAGCAAAATGACACGTATTTGTCTATCATCCCATTGTTGAAATTTGGGAGGTAGTTTTATCATGCCATTATGTGGTTTTATTTTAAATTCAAATGTTTGCACTTTTACTCCTCTATAAAATATTAACATAGCAGATAAAGGATTCACAAGATTATAGGATTAACAGGATAAAACCAAAACCAATCATAACAATCCATGAAGTTAAAGTTTTTAATCCTAAAAATCCTATAATCCCGTCAATCCTGATTCAAACAAGTTAAGGGCAACAACAGTGCAGCCCCGTCTATAAATGTAGGGTGGGTAGTCAAATCCACCAAATCCATACTAACATGTCTGAATCAGGATTCACAAGATTAAAGGATAAACTGGATAAAACCAACAAACCAATCCTGAAAATCCTTAAATCCCGTAAATCCTGATTCAGACAAACAATTCAGACAAATTCAGCCAAAAAAGCCAATTTGTGGAGGGCAACAAAAAGACGTTGCACACCCTACATGGCTTGGTTATCCAAAAAATTGACAATTTCTATTTGCTTCTGCATTCTAGCCCAATCTAAAGGTGTTTGTCCGAATTCATCTTTACAATCAATTATTGCCCCAGCTTTTAGCAAACTCTTAACAATGTCAAGATAGCCTCCAGCAGTTGCATAATGAAGTGGAGTTAACCCAATATCACCCTTGATATTTACAGAAGCTCCACAAGCCAAGAGGATATTAACGTCATTTAATAATCCCTGTCTTGATGCCAGATGTAATGGACAATCTTCACCAACACCACATTGATTCACATCTTTTAGTTTTATACCAATAAAATCTGTATATTCAGATGTGTATCGTTCAAACAATTCTTTCAGTTCCTCACTTAGTTGCATTTTTCAACACAATTCCTCTTATGCTCTTCTTTCAGGTTTCGCACTCTATTATTCCAATTTTCAATCTTTATTTTATGTCTTCCAGGTTGCCACTTATCATCCCAACGTGAATACCAATTGGTACATGTTTTATAATGATCAATCTGTTTTGACAAATCCGAACAATAATCTCCAGTTGGTCCTGGAGGTTTGTCGCAAAAATTTTTCATCCGTAAATATTCTGCTTGTCTCGCTTGGTCTTGAGTATTGCTATTGTCTGAAGCTGTCTTATTGTTCTCATTTATGGTATCATTTATAGCATCCCCCACAAATAAACCCACTATTCCTGCCCCAATAATTGCAGCCCCTTTTAATATGGTAGCTCCTGCTGCTGCACAAGCGTTTGCAAAAGGAATACAAATTGCAAAATTCGCTGCCAACCCAAACGGATCAACATAATTAACAGGCCGCCCAGTAACATAAGCATACCGATTCAGCGTCTGCCCCTCAGCAACACCACCCAACAACACATCCTGATTCACAAACCGCCGCAAATCCGTATTATAATACCGCGCCCGCATATACAACAAACCCGAATCATCAGTCACCACACCATCACGCCCATTATACAAAAACGGCACATCCACCAACTTCGGATGATGACTAACCACATCCCCATAAGGCGAATAATGAATACGCTCAACCACCTCACCCTCAACATCCGACAAAGCCGTTGTACTCCCACGCAAATCAAAATGATACGCCTGATAATCACCACCCGCTTCTTGTCCAATCAAACCCAAACCAAAGACATAAAACGTTTTTTGACCATCGGGAGCAGTTTTCATCAACACCTGACTCAACGCCGGCTGCGAATTAACCACATAACGAGTTTCCTGCACCGCAATTCGTTGATTCTCAGCATCATAACGATAAACTGTGTCACCCGCTTTAACCAAACGATTCCGCGAATCATAAGCAAATTCTACCCAGTCACGCGCCAACGAACCACGCTCCAACAGTCCCCACGTCATATTACCATCGGCATCCAACAGAATATCCTTCTCTTGAACCACCGTGGCACTGCGATAAGTATCGGCACGATTCGCCGCCTCATAACTCATCACCACAGAACGTACTGGCACTAACACCGCTTCCGGGAGAGATTGCTCTTGCGTGATATTGCCCGCCGCATCATAGACAAAATTGAATTGCCGAATCAACTCACTATCAATATCAACATCCCGTTGCTCCACTAACTGCCCAGCCGCATCATAATCGCGAGTCATCCGCGTACCATTAGGGCGCACCACTTGCGTTAAACGTCCATTGGCATCATACGTATAGCTCGTCATACGATTAGCCCAATCCGTCACCTTGATTAACCGATCAGCCGCATCATACGCATAAAAAACCTGCTTACCATCCGGATAAGTCAGCGTCACCAAATGACCAGCGGCATCATAAGCATACTGCAACACATTGCCCTGACTATCGGTATATTTAATCACCCGACCAACTGCATCATAATCCCGGCTAATCACACCGTTGGCATCCGTCACCGTCAGCACATTATCGTTGTTGTCATAAGTATAAGTGACTTCACCATCGGCATCAGTCATGCTTGTGAGACGACCCCCAGCATCATACTCAAACTGCCGAGCTTGCCCCCGGGCATTAATAACCGTTTTCAGCAAATCGCTCGCACTATAACTATACTGTACCGAACCACCTGCTGCTGTGGTAGCCTTCACCAAACGCCCACTCTTATCAAATACAAAGGTCGT
>Ga0190358_1000248_pt1 | contig 17585 bp, 17 predicted proteins | sample 48721812_MG_FD_161666 | JGI IMG/M metagenome (GOLD analysis project Ga0190358, IMG submission 161666) | Hydrothermal vent microbial mat bacterial communities from Southern Trench, Guaymas Basin, Mexico - 4872-18-1-2_MG | ecosystem: Environmental > Aquatic > Marine > Hydrothermal vents >... | reverse complement strand
TAAGGCTTGTAACTTATGATGAAAGATATTAAAAAACAATTTGCTCAAGCTGAAGAAAATTGGGATTTGGAAAAATTGTATACGGATTTGGCTAAGGCGAAGGGCAAAAATTTGACGCGAGTGGAAAAATTACATTTGTGTGGTTTGTTATGTGGTTTGAGCAGCGGCTGAAATGGCTGAAAAACTTCATAAAATGGCATTTTATTTGAACCAATTCAAGAGAAAGATTTTCCGTCTGGCTTATGCACACATACTGCACCCACCACAATAGTTCTATTTTTAACTCGGAAATCAAAAAACCATGAACTCACACACTCCAAAATGGGCGATTAAAACTTTAGTTTCCGAAGAAGTTTATACGGATCGTCAATATTTTTTAGACTCTTTCTATGAAGCTGCCCTTAAAGCGCGAACTCGTCGAACAATGTCCACTGTTTTGCTTGGGCAACGGCGTATGGGTAAAACGGAAATCTTTAAGCGTGTCGTTAATCGACTGTTTTTTGAGCAGGATCATCGTGATCCTGATGCGGTGGTACCGATTTATTATAGTTTTCCTGAGAATGTGACAGATCGTTGGGATTTTGCGGTAAAGTATCTGGAAAATTTCATGCGCTGGTATACGGCGTTTCGCTTGCGTGACACTCAATTATTATCGGCTGAGACTTATGAACGTCATAAGTTAATTGAGATGATTTCTAATCATCGTGGTTTGAGTGAGACATTTAAAACCACGCCTAATCTGCTTAAAACAATTCTTGAGCAGGATGTGACTTTGCCAGAAGAAAGGGCAGTCTGGTTGCCTCGTCGGATTTCCGATTATGATGACAGCACAATAGTCGTGTTCTTAGACGAATTTCAAAACACGCGATTGCCACAATATCAATTTGATGTGGTGGGCTATATGCAAGAAGCGGTCGAATCGCCTACTTGCCCTCACTTTGTGACCGGTTCAGCCATGAGTATTTTGGCACGGGAAATTTTAGGGCGAGGATCGTTATTTGGGCGTTTTGACAGTGAGCCAATTGAACCGCTTACCGGTTACTTTGGTGCTGAACTAACACGCAAGGCGGCTAAGTATTATCAAGCCACTTTGACTGAAGAAATTGCGCCCGTTGTCGCTGAACGCTGTGGCGGAAATCCTTTTTATATCACTGCGGTTATGAGGCAAGCGGCAAAACAAAAACAAGCCTTGAAAGATGAATCAACACTTAATGCGATGTTAGCGGTTGATTTAAGTTCGGGCTTTATTTGGAACGAGTTGTCTGATCAAGTCAATCGGTGGATTGAGCGAATTAATGATTATGGTATTACTAAATGGATACTCTATTTGTCGGCTTTGGAAGAAGGGGAACGGATAGATATTAAACGCATCCAGCAACAATTGAAGGAACGAGACGGTCAAGATGTCTCTATTGAGACGATCAAAAATGTCTTGATTAAACTATCCCGAGGTGATTTGATTGATTATAAAGAATTTGGTGGCTGGTTTGGGAAGATTAATGATCCGATTTTAGTGGACTTTTTGAAAGTTTGGGGTCGTATCGAAGTTGAAGGAGTCAATCAAAACCAAGTGAAGGAGGATTTACACCGACAATATGAACGTCTCAAACATCAATTTTCAGAATTAAAGGGCTATTTGGCAGAAGTTTATATGGCTCAAATTTTATCAAATGCTCGTCGTAAAACATTACCTGGCCATTTTTTTAACCAGGGAGAGCAATCAATCACGGTGCCGAATTTTATTTATGTTTCATTGAGAGAACGTTTAGGGCCGGGAGCGGGTTGCGAAATTGATGTTCATGGCGGTGCCGGTACGGAACAATGGGTGGCAGAAAGTAAATGGGTTGTAGGGCAAAAAATGGGTGTCAAGGACGTGAATGGATTGCTTGAGAAAGCGGAGCTTGTTCGACAGGATCGGAATGCCGATCTGGTACGAGTTTGGTTTTTTGCTCATGATGGTTTTACCGGGGAAGCCGAAAAGTTGATGGAAAAAAAAGGGGTATTTTGGTCTACAAGAGAAGATTTAGATGGATTGCTGAAATATGTTAAATTAAAAAAGTTGCCAAAACTTTGATTGCCATATTATGTTATATTCTTTGCTGTCATAAACTTAACTTTTTTCAAAGGGCGAACACGCAGGTTCGCCCCTACATCTATACATAAAAGTTTAAGTTATGCCCGCGTGTCGTATAATTCAGGAACATTAGAAATGTTTATTCGCAAATTACAATTAACTAATTTTAAAAGGTTTACTGATCTCACTATTGATCTGAGTGTTCAAACCCTATCTCCCCCCAAATTGGTTTTAATCATTGGTATCAATGGGAGCGGTAAATCGGGTATTTTTGATGCGTTTGAGGCTGTTTCATCTCAAGTTAAAGATGGCAGTACACTATCCTCTAGCTATTATCGGAAAAATGCCCAAACTGATTTTCAGGTTAGAATAGAATTAACCGATCAAACGCTAATCATGAGGCATGATAACCAAAAGGGTTCAGATAATGTGAGTCCAACGGCGTTTTATGGCAGAAGCAGTTTAAGGCAAGTGCCTCAGTTGACTAGAACCGCACTTGGACAGGGGAAACCTGTTAATTTTGCAAAGGACTCTGATCGTCCGAAAATGTATATTGAAAGAGATAAGCGTTTTGAAAATGATCTTGATAAAATAACGGGATTAATTTTAAAAGACTTTTATCGTTCCGATCAAACGGCTTCCCAAATTAAGCCCAAATATATGAATCCAATTAGTGAGGCTTTTACGCGAATATTTGGGGATAACAGTGCCACCCAGTTGACATTGCTTGAATTAATTCCGCCCTTAGATGATAAAGTTGCTGACATTATCTTTAAAAAGGGGGAATCAGAAATTCACTATAATTATTTGGGTAATGGCGAGAAAGAAGTTTTTAAGATTTTACTTGATTTATTGGTTAGAAAAAATTTTTATCAGGATACGATTTATTATTTTGATGAACTTGATTTACATTTGAATACTAAACTTCAGTACCGTTTATTGAAGGAAATCGTTGAAAACTGGATACCGGCAGGTTGCCAGTTATGGACAGCAAGTCATTCGCTTGGTTTTATTGAATATGCTAATGAGGTTGATAATGCGGTTATTATTGACTTTGATGAGTTAGATTTTGATAAACCCCAAACGTTATTTGTTCAACCTAAAAATCGGTATGATGTGTTTGAAATCGCGGTGAGTAAAGAGTTTATTTCCAAAGTTTTGGAAGGGAAAACCATTGTGTTTTCTGAAAATACCGATACGCCCTTTTATAATCGAATTGGTATAAAAGACACAATATTCTTTACGGGTATAGATAAAAATGATGTGTTTTTTAAGGCTAAAAATTGGCATTATTATGGATTCATTGATCGGGATTTTTTAACGGATGAAGAAATTCTGTTAATTTGCTGTATCTATCCCAATTTGTTGATACTGAATTATTATAGTATCGAAAACTATTTTTATCATCCAGATAATTTGGCAGAATATTATCAGTTTAAGCAACAGGCTTTTGATAAAGTGGCTTATATTAATAAATTAACCGAATGCAAGGCGCGTCTCAAAGATGAGATAATTTTTGGAGTACTCGGTGCAAGAAAAGGTTATCCTTTTTTTAAAGAGAATGAACATGCTAAATTGAAAAAGCAATTTACAGCGAATAAAAGCATTTTAGCTTTATTGCAAAGTAATGATTTTGAAACGTTTTATAAGGTATTTCCTGCTAAAGACTATGCGAGGGATTTACCGGAAAGACAAAACTTAAACAAAAATCAATTGTCTAAAACCAATTGGTTTAAAATACAAATTCAATCCATTTTTTCTAACGTTGATACAAAGTCAGGCGGGCAACCATGAGGGATTGCCCCTACGAAACCTCATAATTTTAGGTGGTTTAATGAAATATTTTGACGACAGTTGGGATTTCAAGAAAGCAGAGACTAAAGAGTATACGCATTGTTTTCATAATTACCCTGCTATGATGATTCCTCAGATAGCTAGACGGCTTTTAATGCAATTTGGTTATAATGCCCGTTTATTGTTTGATCCTTATTGTGGTAGTGGCACTTCATTAGTTGAGGCGACGTTAAAGGGTGTCGAAGCGATTGGTACCGAACTGAATCCCTTAGCCCGTTTGATTGCGACAACTAAAACAACTTCTCTTGATAAGCCAATATTAGATACTTGCTTAAAAAAATTTAACAATTATCTATTTATGCTCATGTTTAAACCCTATAAAATGAATCCAAAATTGCCCCATTTTCAAAATATTGATTATTGGTTTGCTAGTGATATTCAGAAAAAATTAGCGACGATAAAACAATATATTGATGAGCAAATTGAAGATATTAATATACAAAATTTCTTTAAAGTCGCGTTTAGTGAGGTGATTAGGGAAAGTTCTTGGATACGTAAGGGTGAATTTAAACTATCTCGGATGACAGTGGCGCAGAGAAAATATTTTCAACCTGATATTTTTGGTTTGATGCAATTGAAATTGGCTCGAAACCGTCAGGGTTTATTAGCTTATAGTCGGCAATGCCATGCTAAAGGGCAGGTATTTTCATTTAATACGGTGACACAAGTGCCAAAGCATTTAGTTAATAATATAGATATTGTTATTACTTCTCCGCCTTATGGCGATTCACGTACAACGGTTGCTTATGGACAATTTTCGCGCCTTTCGAGTCAATGGCTGGGTTTTAATCAGGCGAATCAGGTTGATAAATTATTAATGGGTGGTAAATTAAACAACTCTTCGGCTCCATTAAAATTTGAATGTGCCATGCTAAATGAAAGTATTGCAAAAATTGCCGAAAAGGATCAGAAAAGAGTTAAGGAGGTAATTGCTTTTTATGCGGATTACGAAAAATCAATTGAAAACGTTGCTAAAACGATAAAAGAGGGGGGGTATGTCTGCTATGTAGTTGGAAATCGCCGTGTCAAAGGTGTTGATTTACCGACAGATGAATTGACTAAAACGGCATTTGAAAAGAATGGATTTAAACATATAGAAACGATTATCAGAAACATTCAAAATAAACGAATGCCTAGCAAAAATAGCCCTTCTAATGTGGCAGGTAAGATTGATAAAACCATGACGAGAGAATATATTGTTGTTTTGCAGAAATTAGGAATTTAGAAATCCGATTTTTTGAAAAAATCGGATTTCTATCGCTAACATTAACCATTATTTATACAGCCACACTCGTATAAGCGAAAGCAACTGTTCAATGTCAACCGGCTTAGATAAATAATCATTGGCACCCGCTGCAATACTCTTTTCACGATCTTCTTTCATCGCTTTAGCAGTGAGGGCAATAATAGGTAAATGAGCAAATTGTTTTTGTGCCCGAATAGCTTGCATCGCTTCATAACCATCCATCACAGGCATCATAACATCCATAATGACCATATCAGTAGTGGGTGTTTTAGTCAAAATATCAAGACACTTTTTACCATTAGCTGCTTTATAGACTTCTATGCCCTCTTTTTGTAAAACACTTGATAGGGCAAAGAGATTTCGCATATCATCATCAACCAAGAGTATTTTTTTGCCATGTAAAGGCATATCATCATCTTTCTTTTGAGAAAAAGGTGAAAGCGGTTTTGAAAACAGTTCCTGTTCTTCAAAACCTTTGCTCGCTTGAACAACGGGCTCTTCATCTGTTATTTCACTTGCCTTTAAAATTTCTGGGATATAAAGGGTAAACGTCGAGCCTTCACCTTCCACACTGTGCAATTGAATTTCACCCCCTAACAGTTTTGCCAGTTCCTTGGAAATAGATAATCCTAGACCGGTACCACCATATTTTCGTGAAATACCCCCATCAATTTGTTGAAAGGCTTTAAACACTTCGGGTTGTTTGTTTTTTGGTATGCCAATTCCAGTGTCAATCACAGAAATCGCAATGGATTTTTGCGGCTCCAAGCCACTACGAGACAGATCGATTTTTGCATCAGGGCGACGAAAATCAATGGTAATACTGCCCTGACTGGTAAATTTAATGGCATTGGACATCAAATTTTTTAGAATCTGATTTAATCTTTGATGATCCGACATTATAAATTCTGGTAAATCTTGACTCAGATTAACCAGCAATACTAAACCTTTTTTATCTATAAGTGCCTTGAAGTTGCTTGTGAGAATGGAGGAAATGTTATTTAACCAAATTTTTTCGATAATCACGTCCATTTTTCCTGCTTCCACTTTGGAAAGATCAAGTATTTCATTGATCAATGCCAGCAAATCTTGACCACTATTATAGACAATTTTTGCGGATTCAACCTGCATATCCGTGAGATTGCCCTCTTCGTTTTCTGCCAACTGTTGAGAAAGAATCAGTATACTATTTAATGGTGTCCGCAACTCGTGGGACATATTTGCCAAAAATTCTGACTTATATTGGCTAGATTTTTCAAAATCAACCGCTTTCTTTTCCAACTCTCGTCGTGTTTTGTTCAGGGCTAAATTGGCAGATTCCAAATTTTCTTTTTGTATCTGGAGTTTTTCCTCATTGGCTTTTAGAGTGCGAGTATGTTCGGCTAATTCTTCATTGCTTTGCTTCAATTCTTCTTGTTGAGCAGTCAACTCTTCGGCTTGTGTTTGCGTTTCTTCCAATAGTTCTTTCATTCTAGTACGCGATTGACTAGAATTAATCACAATGGCAATGTTTTCCATCGTCATCTGTAGAAATTCCAAGGCAGTATCGGGAAATGCTTGAAAAGCACCCAATTCTATAACACCTTCTAGTTTTTCCTCGTAAATAAAAGGTATAACGACCACATTGCGTGGCACCGCTTCGCCCACTGCCGAAATAATTCGGGTATAATCCTCTGGGATTTCAGTAATTGAGATCATCTCTTGTTCAAGTGCGGCTTGTCCTATCAAACCTTCGCCAATTTTGAAGCTATCGTTTAGGCTTTTGCGTTTTTTAAAGGCATAAGTGGCAATCAGTTTCAATTCTTCATTTTTTTCATTGTATAGATACAATGCGCCAACTTGTGCTGATAAGTACTTCGCCAAAAAAGTAAGGGTTTTTCGACTCAAGACAACCAGTTCTAGATCACCCCGCATGGTTTGGCTTAATTCATACTGTCCTGTTTTAATCCAGTTCTGCTTGTCATTTTCAGCCGACATTTCACGCAGCCTCTGGTTCATTTTTTGTAGCGCAATGCCCAATATATCTTGATCACTTTTAGGAGCAATATTACTCGTATAATCTCCATGAGAAATTTTGTTGACTTGCGAAACCACTTCTGACAAATTCTCAAGCATGGTGTTCATTGATTGAGCCAAGCGATCTCGTTGACCTTTAACTTCTATGCGACCGTAATTATAATCACCGCCCGCAATTGCTTCAGAAATGGCGGCAATATTCCACAATCGCTGAATCATTTCAGACAATGCTTTTCCAAGTTGATCTTGTTCAGAAAGGAGTTTTACCTCCTGAGTATAATCCCCAGCTGCGATAGCATTAGCTTGGATTATCGTATTTTTGATGCCTTCTTTCAAGGTGCGAGTAGAAGTAACCAGTTCACCGATTTCATCGGTTTTTGAATAGTCAATGTCATCTTCAAACATTTTGCCCTGAGCTAGTATTTTTAAATGCTGATTAATTAATAATAAGGGCTTAGTCAAATGTTCAGTAAAGCGACGGGTTAAAGTAAATACCAATCTGCCCATTAACAAGGCGATGATAAAAAGTTGCCATTGAAGATGACTAATGGGTTTAAAAGCCTCCTCTAAATCAATTTCAGCAATGACCGCCCAATTGATGTCACCGATATTAAGGGGGGTATAAGCGGAAAGCACTGCTACATCGCGATAATCTCTCATGATTTTGTGACCGGTTTTACCTGACAAAGCAGCGCGAGTCGCTTCGGTATCCACCGTTCCGGAAATGGGATTGGCAAAAGAGGCTTTTATCGAATGGTAGATTGGATCGATATAAGAGTCGGAACGCATCAACTTATCTTGACCGACGAGATAAGTTTCACCCGTTTCACCCATGCCTGTACGCTCTTGCATGATCTGGGTGATTGCTTTATCGCTTAACTGCAAAGCCACTATCAATTCAATTTTGTCGTTGTTAAGTAGCGGTTGTGCAATAAAGGCGGCGGGTTCGTCATGACTAGGTGGATAGGGCGCAAAGTCACTCATAGCAAATGCTTTACTTTTTAATACTTTTTGGAACACACTGCCCAATTGTGAATCGGCATATTCGCCATGCAAGAGGTTCGTACCATAGTCAGTTTCATGCTTGACGGTGTAAAAAATTTTTCCTTGCGGATGAATAAGAAAAAGATCATAGTAATGATACTTACGAACATATTTAGCGAAAAAATCTTCTTGTTCGCCAAGCAGTTTAAGCGTCATAATTTCTTCTAATTTTACAATTTGTGCCTTTTCGTTTTCCTCCAGCGACTGAAGCTTTTGAACCGCATTTTGCTTCAAGTTAGCCACCATTTCTAACAATACTTGTAGATCAACCATGCGTTCAACAAAAAAGCTTTCAATCTGTGCCTTTTTGATTTCCCGTACACTTTCAAGGTGACTAAATGCTTGATTTTTCAAGGCATTTCGGCTTTGAAACCAAGAAACACTTCCAACAATCAGAGCGGGAATTAAGCCAATTGCTAATGCCGCCGATAAGAGCTTAGTGCGTATTTTCATTTAAGTTATCAGTTGTCAGTTATCATATCTGGTTATCTGGTTATCTGGTTCCCACGCGCCGGCGCTCATCGTTATACATAAGTATTTAAGTATTTGATTTTAAATGTTTTTTCGTAGGGTGGGTAGGAACGAAGTGGAAACCCACCGAACCTTCAAAATGGTGGGTTTCGCTATCGCTCTACCCACCCTACATTTGTTGCTTGGGACTTATGTATAACGATGAGCGCCGGCGCGTGGAAACCAGAAAAGCTAAAGTCCCCTAAAGGGGACTACTCAATCTGGTTTAGTCGGTTTTAACCGACTTAAGCTTTTAGCCTTAGAATTTATTCTAAGGCGATAATTTGGCAAGAGGCTCTTAGTTGAATATGATTTTTGTACTCAACCTAATCGGGAAACGCTATATCCTATATCAATGCCATCAGAAATACTATTTTTTCAAAAAATAGTATTTCTTGCACAATCGCGCTAAAATATGATAGCGAAATGTTTCCAAGCTATCATAATCTACAACCTGGCTACCAAAATTATATTTATCCCAATGGGAAGGCAAAGGCACCTTTTCTTCTTCCCATAGAATAACTTCCCAACCACTTTTTTCTAACCAGCCTTGCCATGATTTTTTTGTGCCAAAGCGTAAATGAGTGACACAGAGAATCCCCGAAGGCGTTTCATCCCAACGCCCTGCTAATAAATCATCAATAATTGACCAATGCCCTACATTGGGAAAGGAGGCAACTAAAAAGCCGTCATGACTGATATATTGCCGCAGACGCGAAAGCAGTTTCCAAGGATAAGGAACATGCTCTAACACATCGGCGCAGACAATACGATTAAAGCGTGTTTCTTCAGAAAAAGGAAGGGGGTTTTCAATATTCGCCTGAATCGCTAAATCTAACCAGGGCAAGGCACTTTTCAAAGCATGGGTATGCATATCAACTCCGAGCCAAGTGACAGGATAACCTTTCTCTTTACAAGTTTTAGCCATTAAGCCATTAGCACAACCCAGTTCTAAAACCAAGCCCTGCCATTGACACAATGCAATCAGATCTTCACGCGCTTGCGCTTCTCGCAATACATTAAAAGCATGAAGCCACCCTTCACAAAAAATGCGAACTTCAGTGCTAATCTTTATCCAATAGTCTGGTAAATCACCTATTTTGATATTATCCGGCACCGTTCTTAATAACGATAGGGGAACGACAGCGACACCGAAAGTCGATACATTTTGCCCGCGCCGTCTCATCCAACGTTCTTTACCCCGATAAGTTGCCGCTGTTTCAAGACCAGGTAAAGTTAAATAAGGAGAAATATCACGTCCGGCTTGCCAGGAAACATCCTGATTTCCTAGCGGAACATTAATAAGGTTATTCGTGCTATCTTTCTGAAGGGCGGTAAACCATTGCTCCCAACATTGGGAATTATACCAAAATTCTGGGTCGAAGATTAAACCGACTTCGGTCACATTCAGCGTCTCTGCCCAAACATGAACAGGGATTGAGGCTGAAATTTCATGAACGGGGTGGGGCGGTGCGCCCATTTCACGGGCTAATTCTTGTTCAATGCTGGGGCAATCCCTTGTGGTTGCTTCTGGTGAATGAATTACTAAAAAAATTGGAATCATAGAACATTCTCATAAAGGCGAAATAAATCAGCCGCCAGCCATCGATCTGGAAATTGACGAATATGGGTTTCTAAAAATTGATAAAATGGTTCTAAACTTTGTTCAGGAGAAAGGGAATCTAGCGTTTTGGGAGGAGTGCAAATCACTTTATATTGACCAACACCCTGGTGAAGACATAAATAAGCAGCAACTAAACTATTCGTTTTGATAGCCATACGTTGTGCGCCTGCCGACAGACGACGCTTGGCTCCTAAAAAGGGCATTTTTATCGCGTTTGCATTAGGCGCAGCGGGAACATCAGCCTGGATAACCACAGCTTCTCCCCTTAATAAAGCCCTATAAAAATAGCTTAGATTAGTCTCGTGATACATCAATTTACCGCCCTGCATGTGCATTTCCATACCCTGAATTTTTTTCTGAAAAAACCTTTGTATCACAGGCGCAACCAGTGGATCCTCAAGGGCAGAAGTCGTCACCGCATTAATACGTAAACCACTCATCCCCATCAATACAATCCCCATACAAAAACTATCTAAATGGCAAGTTAATAAAACGATACCTTTTCCCTCCTTTTGCGCCTGTATTAATGGCATAAGTCCTTCAATCTGACTCTTTTCAAAAATTGACTGTATCGCTTTTTGATTTCTAAACAGACAAGATTCCCACTCTTCCCTAGAATTATGCATAAAACGACGCCGAGTATTGAGTAATTGTACCTTTTTTCCAGCAGTTGGCATTAAAGCCTGCATCGCCTGCTGTGTTGCCTCATGGACAAAGTATTGCCCTACTGCTTGTGAACGCCAATCATAATCCATTAAACCATGTAACCAGCCTCTTACTTGTGCTAATCGTTGTCCTATAGGCAACGGCAATTGTGAAATAACAGGTAAAATGCTATGATAATCAATGACTTGTCTAATATTACTCCATTTAATCCAAAAATCCATATATTATACCTTAATGTCAACAAAAAAAAATCAGTATTTTTTTGAAAGAGCTAAATTTTTAAATTGGCGATGCTATTAAAATAATGAATGGTGAAAAGTTATACTGAGCGTTTTTCAATCTGTGAAAATTAAAGAATAAAGAAATCAGATTTTTGGAAAAATCGGATTTCTATCATAAGCCTCTTAAACCGAAATTTCTATAATTTTATCATCAAAAAAATTAAAACACTTGTTTTTTGTTCAAAAATGTTTTAAAATTTCATCCTTTTGATTCAGCGATTAATAATCAATGTGATAACTGATAAAGGCGAATAATTTTATGTATGCTGTAATGCAAACAGGTGGTAAGCAATACAAAGTGGCGCAAGGCGATATCCTAAGAATCGAAAAATTGGTTGCCGATGAAGGTACTAATATTGATTTTAACAACGTGTTGTTGGTGGCTGATAGTGATAATATCAAAATGGGAACACCGCTTGTAGATGGTGGTAAAGTCATGGCAACGGTGTTAAAACAAGGGCGCGGTAAAAAAATCAAAATTATTAAATTTAAGCGCCGCAAACATCATCGTAAACAGATGGGGCATCGCCAATATTTTACCGATGTTAAAATCACCGGTATTATGGCAGATGGCATTGAAACACCGGTTGAAGAAACCGAAGTTGAAACACCGGTTGAAATACAAAATGTTGAGGCAACGTCGTCTAACATTGAAAGTCAACCGGTTGAAATAAGCCTTCCAACTAGCGTAGCTTCAGTTCAACCAACTGATGAAGCAACACCATCTGTAGATAAAACGAGGTAATTATAATATGGCACATAAAAAAGCTGGCGGTAGTAGCCGCAATGGACGTGATTCACAATCGAAACGTTTAGGTGTAAAACGTTATGGTGGGCAGAAGGTATTGGCGGGCAATATTTTAGTTCGTCAACGGGGGACCCAATTCCATCCTGGTTTGAATGTCGGTAGAGGCAATGACGACACACTATATGCTAAGGTGGATGGTGAAGTCAAATTTGATGTAAAGGGTCCTAAAAAACGTAGAATGATTAGCATTCTTCCCATTCCGATACCTGAAATGGTAGCTCTGGCATCGTAAATAATTGTTGTGATGATAAACCAAGTTTCTTCAAGAAACTTGGTTTTTAAATTTTCCAAATTCAGAATTTCCAATTCAGAATTCAAAATTCAAAATTCCCAATTCAGATGAAATTTGTTGATGAAGCGACAATTAAAGTAGTTGCCGGTAAAGGCGGAGATGGCTGTGCGAGTTTTCGACGCGAAAAATATATTCCTTTTGGAGGACCCAATGGGGGCGATGGCGGTAATGGAGGCAGTGTTTATCTACGAGCTAACGCGGATTTAAATACTTTGATTGATTTCCGTTATAGCCGTCTATTTCGTACCAAACCCGGTGAATCTGGTAAAGGTAGCGTATGTACCGGCAAAAATGGTCCCGATTTATATATAAAGGTGCCGGTGGGTACACTGGTTTATGATGTCGACACGGAAGAATTTTTAGGAGATTTGATTAAACCAGATCAGACATTGCTCGTTGCAAAAGGGGGGCAACATGGTTTAGGTAATGTTCATTTTAAAAGCAGTACTAATCGCGCACCGCGCCGCATAACCAATGGTACTCCTGGTGAAGATCGTAATTTACGTTTAGAATTGCAAGTTTTAGCAGATGTTGGTTTATTGGGTTTACCCAACGCCGGTAAATCAACTTTAATTCGGGCTGTTTCTGCTGCTCGCCCTAAAGTGGCTGATTATCCTTTTACGACTTTGCATCCTAATTTGGGTGTCGTTTCTATCGAAATTGATCGCAATTTTGTGATTGCCGATATTCCTGGTTTAATTGAAGGCGCGGCGGAAGGTGCTGGTTTAGGGATACAATTTTTAAAGCACTTATCACGCACTCGTTTATTATTGCATTTAGTCGATATTGCGCCGCTAGAAAGTGATCCTGTACAGGATGCCCTGGGCATTATACAGGAGCTTGAAAAATATAATCCCGAATTAGCTATGCGGGAACGTTGGTTAGTATTAAATAAACTTGATTTGTTACCAGCCAACGAGCAAAAACAGCATTGTCAAGCGATTATTGATCAATTGGATTGGCAAGGGCGCGTGTTTGAAATATCAGCCCTGTCAGGGCAAGGTTGTCGTTCGGTGTGCTATAGCATTATGAACTATTTAGAAGAAAAATTAAAAGTACATCTTTTGTAGGGGCAAGACTGAATGGTTGCCCTGTATCTCACCCAAACGAAAAACGCTATAATAACAACGACTGGATAAAAAATATGGCATGCGTTTTTAAAAAAAATATAGCACAATCAAATAGTTCCTTAACTTAATGGCTTTGAAGCGTAGGGTAGGCTTCGCTGTAGCGAAACCCACCATTGTTTGATAATATAGAAAGGTGGGTGCAGTGAAACTACCCACCATACGCTTCAATGCCATTAAGTTAAGCTTTGGATTCCAATAAAATTCCTTAACTTAATGGCAGTGACCCTACGCTTGCTAATCCATTGTACTAACTAACGTAACTAAATACCCAATTGCTTTTTTATCTTTTTTACCAACATCTCTTTAATTTCGGGATGACGGGGAACTGGGGCTTGTTTGCCATTATGTAGATTGGCATAGATGTCATGTCTGCCACCATGTCGTTTTAGATAACAACCTGCATTAACCAATTCTCGGATAAAGTTTCCTCGTTTCACACTTCAATACCTATTTTTGTTATGTGAGAGTTGAGTTGACGATAATCGGTTTTATCACTATCTTTCATCATATAGTAAGCGTCTTTAATATTTTCTTCTAATTCTTTGAGGGTTTCACCTTGACTAAAAACACCTGGTACATCTTTAAGATGTCCCACATACCAACCATCTTCTATCCAATATTCAAAACGAAAATCTATTAACATGTTGTGGTTCCTTTAAAAATGGAACGAACCGAAATTTTTCCTGTTTTATCATGATAAAAATCATTCCACTCGATGCTCAAGTTTTTTAAAACCGTGAACTACAAGGATTGTATATAAAAAAGGATTTAAATTAGCAAGGTGGGTGCAGTGAAACTACCCACCCTACGCTTGCTGATCGTTTATCCCGTTATCTTACTTGGATTCAAATCAGTCATGGTGGCTATGGTTTCTATATCCATGCCAGCTTCAAGCATTTTTTTTGCAATTTCTTTTCGCTCTTCTTCTCGCCCTTGTCGTAACCCTAAACAGAATGCGTTCCAAATAAGCGGTGACATGGCCATTTTGGATTTCGATAATCACATATTGCTTTTGTTGATCTTGGACAAGAATATCAACCCGATTCAGTTTATGTTCCATTTCCGGTACATTGGATTCGCTTTCAAGTATCTCAATAATAGAAACTTCTTTTTGAAGCACCGCACTTAGAAAGCCCTCCAAAATATCAAAATTCGCTTTATCCCGTAAATCGCCCAATCAAAGCGAATCAGTTTTTTCGTACTCATTTGGTTCTCCAATTCAAAATAAATTAAAGGTTAATTATACCCTGTTCATCCAAAAATGGGGTAAAACTCAGGGCATAAAAAATGGCTTTCATGCAAAAAATGAACCAAAATCGTCAAAAAATGAATTTACCCTAGTCCACACTAGGGGGCTAAAAAATGTCTTCATTTACAAAGAGTTAAAAAAATTGTACTTTACTAGGGTATTTACAAATTTTGAAAAAGTATTGTATAACAAAAAGAATAAGTTGGTTCTGAATAAGGATATAGAAATTCATTTACTCCAACTACCAAAATGGCAACCACAGCAGATAGAAACGGAAAAGGAGCGGTGGATTTATTTGTTTAAGGAAGGTAAAAATGTGGATGTTGATGAGCCACCAGAAGTGCTTTGTACTGACGAAATGAGGCAAGCTATGGAGACTTTAGATAGGTTTTCTGAGAATGAGGATAATTATTTATTATATCATAATCGTTTTGAGGCGACTTTGTTGGAGAATACTTATATTAATGAAGTAGCTAGGCTGAAAAAGGAAAATGAGCAAGAAAGGCAAGAGAAGGAGCAACTCCAAGCAAAGCTCGATAGTTTATTGTTGCAGTTGAAGGAAAAAGGAATGGATGATGTGGTTGCTGAGATTTCTTAGGGTAATATAGATTAATTTTAGAAATACACTTTTTTGAAAAAATGGTATTTCTTGACTACTAAGTATAAGCAGATAACTGATAACTGATTGCTAAAAATTTTTTTGGTTTTAAGTTTAGGTGTAGCAAGGGCAAGTGTATTTTAATCACAGCTCAACTTGGTAGGCGGTATGGCTCATTATTTTTCATCTGTCTATTTAAGTCCTAATTAAAATGATAAGTAGTTTGTTATCCTATATAAATAACCATTTTATAGCAATTAAACCTTTGTGAAGATAGGTATTTATTTCATCAAAAAGTAAAAATTACGCAAAAATTGTTTGACTTAATTTTTATTTGCGATAAAATGGATAGCCAATCGAAAAAAATATTTTGTAAAAAGTTCAGGAATGGAAAACATTAGTTGTCAGGGCAACCTAAGAATTGCCCTCTATATAAGGTAAACCATTAGAAATACCATCGCTTTAAAACCAGACCTGCCAGGTTAAAACAAAACCTGGCAGGTCAAGAGCAGCGTCCAAACTTGATTTTGACCTGACTTGATTTTGACCTGGCAGGTTTTCTTTTGAACCTGCCAGGTCTGGTTTAGTTGTCGAATAACTGATAACTGATTATTGATTACTGAAAGCTTCCCTCTTTCTTCAATTCAACGATTGCGGTGGGTTTAGCTTCGCGCAACGAAGTATCGTTTCACCCTACGCTCGCTAAAATAGCCTTGATAGGAAGTTTATCATGTTTGATGATTTTTTTTGTGTCACCGAATTTAACGGCTTGCCAACTTTACGGTGTCCACGATCAAGGCTTAAACAACACCCAGTTCTTCACCGTTTCCCCCGAAACGTTTGAAGTCAAAGCACTCGGTGAGATGAAAAAAGCTCACGACATCGAAGCTCTTGATATTCATCCACAAACGGCTGAGTTGTTTGCCGCGTCTGGAAAAGATACCAAAAAACCCGGTTATCTCTATCGCGTCGATAAAAATACTGGGCAATTGATTGACATCGGTTCCACTGGTTTTAAAGAAATTGATGGCTTGTCATTCCATCCTGATGGTACCTTATGGGGCTGGGCAAGTGGCGATGGGCTTGTTACCATTGATTCTACCACTGGAAAAACCAATTTGGTTGCGACACATTCAGGTGAAGTGGTGTAGAGAATGTGCGGAATAACCCTGATGCCGGAGTTAAGTTATTGGCTTATGATGGGAATACCGTTACCACTGTCTGCGAAGAACTGACTCAGTCATTAGAAATTGAGGCTTTAGATACCTTGCCAGATGATACCTTAATATTTGGTTTGCATGGTAAAAATGGTTTGCCACTTGGTGTGATAGATGTTGATACCTGCCAAATGACTGCTGAAACTGAAATTGCGACTGATTACAATGATGTGGAAGGGATTGCTTGGCCTAATTGTCAGAATAGAGAATTGTCAGAATAGAGAATTAATATCTTATTCTTACTGTGGAATTGGCAGCCATGTAGGGTGGGCAACGTTGTTGCCCACCACTGATAGGCAAAAGGGTAAAATCTCAAAACACATCCCTTTTCCAAATCAACTTAAAGCCTCAAGTCGTTTGACTTGGGGCTTTTTTTATTAAAACCTTCCAGGTCTTAAAGACCTGGAAGGTTTAGACCCTTTATGAGTTAAATTTATGTACAAAGAGACAGATATTCCACTAATCAGCGAACAATATTACCACATATACAATTGTGGCAATAATGGTGAAAACCTATTTTTTGAAGAACGTAATTACCCATATTTCCTTAAACTTTACGCGAAATATATCTATCCAGTAACTAACACTTATGCGTACTGTTTAATGAAAAATCATTTTCATTTTTTGATCAGGATGAAGCCACTAGAAGACCTGGAAGGTTTTGAAAACCTTCCAGGTCTATACTCCAGACAGTTTTCAAATCTGTTTAATGCTTACACTAAAGCCATTAACAAATATCACCATCCAACGGAAATGACCAAAATGCCTCCTCAGCCATGTAGGGTGGGCAACGTCTTTTTGTTGCCCACCACTGATAGGCAAAAGCAAGTGTAGGGTGGGTAGAAGCTTCGCAGCAACCCACTATTCCATATATAAACAGGTAAATTGAGCGGTGCAAGAGGGCGCAAAACACCATTTTCATAGATGGCAGTTACTGGATTATTCATAGTAATAACTCCTTATTTATTGTGAGTAA
>Ga0190358_1000245_pt1 | contig 17751 bp, 10 predicted proteins | sample 48721812_MG_FD_161666 | JGI IMG/M metagenome (GOLD analysis project Ga0190358, IMG submission 161666) | Hydrothermal vent microbial mat bacterial communities from Southern Trench, Guaymas Basin, Mexico - 4872-18-1-2_MG | ecosystem: Environmental > Aquatic > Marine > Hydrothermal vents >... | reverse complement strand
CGAAAAGCGCGGCCGCATCTTCGCCCTGGTCAACTTGGCCGTGGTGGGCTTCACCGCCCTGTCGATGTTGCTCGTGGGACCGGTCACCGAAGTCGTCGGGGTGGCGGCGGTGTTCGCCGGGGTGGCCGCGGTGGGCGGCGCGTTCGGACTGCTGGCATTTTCCTTCACCTCACTGCGCCGGGCGTGATTGACAGCACCCCGGCCCGATGCTAGCTTGCCGGCCGCGGCAAGGAGAGCTGGCATGGCCAACAAGAAGCTGACCGCCAAGGAGATTCGCCAGGCCTTCCTGGACTACTTCGCCGGGCAGGGCCACGAGGTCTGTCCCAGTTACCCGCTGGTGCCCCCCAACGATCCCACCCTGCTGTTCACCAATGCCGGCATGGTGCAATTCAAGGACGTCTTCACCGGGCGCGAGAAAAAGCCCTTCCGGCGGGCCACTTCCAGCCAGAAGTGCGTGCGGGCCGGCGGCAAGCACAACGACCTGGAAAACGTCGGCCGCACCGCCCGCCATCACACCTTCTTCGAGATGCTGGGCAACTTTTCCTTCGGTGACTACTTCAAGAAGGACGCCATTCGCTTCGCCTGGGAATTTCTCACCGGGAAGATGGGTCTCGACCCGGAGCGCCTGTGGGTTTCGGTCTTCGCCGGCGACGAGGCCGAGGGCCTGCCCGCCGACGAGGAGGCGGCCGACATCTGGCGCCAGGATATCGGCTTGCCCGAACAACGCATCCTGCGCTTCGGCAAGAAGGACAACTTCTGGGCCATGGGCGATACCGGCCCCTGCGGCCCCTGCTCCGAGATCCACTACGACCAGGGCGAACTGGTGGCCTGCAGCGAGCCCGGTCCCTGCCAGGGAGTGGCCTGCGAGTGCGACCGCTACCTGGAGGTGTGGAACCTGGTGTTCATGCAGTTCGAGCGCGACAGCGGCGGCGGGCTGCGGCCCCTGCCCGCTCCCAGCATCGACACCGGCATGGGCCTGGAGCGCCTGGCGGCGGTGTTGCAGGGTGTGGCCAGCAACTACGACACCGACCTGTTCCAGCCGCTCATAGCCCGCGCCGCCGAGATCGCCGGCACGGGCTACGGTGCCAGCGAGCAGACAGATGTCTCCTTGCGGGTGATCGCCGATCACGCCCGGGCCACGGCCTTTCTCATGGCCGACGGGGTGTTGCCGGGCAACGAGGGACGGGGCTACGTGCTGCGGCGCATCATGCGCCGGGCCATCCGCCACGGTCACAAGCTGGGCATCGGTGAGCCTTTCCTGCACCTGGTCTGCCGGGAAGTGATAGCGCACATGTCCGTTGCCTACCCGGAGCTGGCCGAGCGTCAGGAACTGATCAGCAAGGCCAGCGAGCAGGAGGAACAATCCTTCCGCCGCACCCTGGATGCCGGGCTCAAGCTGCTTCGCCGGGAAATGGCTGCCCTGCAGCAGCGCGGGCAGCGGGTGATTCCCGGCCAGCTGGTGTTCGACCTGCAGGCCCGCGACGGCTTTCCCCCCGATCTCACCGCCGTCATCGCCCGGGAGAACGGACTGGAAATCGATCAACAGGGCTACCGCCAGGCCTTCGAAAAACACCAGCAGGTCAGTGCCGGGCAGCTGGGCCTGCAGGGCGTCGATCCCCTGTACGTGACCCTGGCCGACGAGCTGGGCCCGGTGGAGTTCGGCGGTTATGAAAAGCTGCGCCAGCGGGGACGGGTACTGGCGCTGCTCACCGGGCCGGGCCTGGCCGCAGGTGACTTCGCCGCCGCCGGTGAGCACAGCCGCGTCGACCGGGCCGCGGCCGGCAGCTGGGTCGAGGCCGTCATCTCCCCCACTCCCTGCTACGGAGAATCGGGCGGCCAGGTGGGCGACACCGGCACCGTGGTCGGTACCGGCCTGGATGCCCGGGTGGTTGACACGGTGCGTCCCGTGGCCGACCTTATCGTCCACAGGCTGAAGATAACCACGGGCAGCCTGGGCGTGGGTGACGAGGTGGAGATCCAGGTCGACGGGGAACGTCGTGACGATATCCGTCGCAACCACTCGGCCACCCACCTGCTGCAGGCGGCCCTGCGCCGCGTGCTGGGCGGACACGTCAACCAGTCGGGCTCGCTGGTGGCCCCGGATCGATTCCGCTTCGACTTCTCGCATTTCGCGGCGGTCAGCCACGAGCAGCTGGCCGAGGTGGAGCGCCAGGTGAACGGGATGATCCGGGCCAACTGGCCTGTGGAGATCTCCTGGACCGATCTGGAGCAGGCCCGCCGGGCGGGGGCCACCATGCTTTTCGGGGAGAAGTACGCCGAGCGGGTGCGCCTGGTCAAGATGGGCCAGGTCAGCCTGGAGCTGTGTGGCGGTACTCACGTCGAGCGCACCGGTGACATCGGCACCTTCAAGATTCTCTCCGAGGGATCGGTCAAGGCCGGTATACGCCGCATTGAGGCCGTCACCGGGAGGGCCGCCGTCGAGCTGTTCCAGCGGCTGGCCCGGCGCGAGCAACGGCTGGCGGAGATGCTCAAGTGCGAGCCCGCCGGCCTGGCCGACGCCATCGAGCGCCTGCGCCAGAAGGAAGCCGCGGCACAGCGCCAGCTCGAGCAGCTCAAACAGAAGCTGGCCGAGTCCGGCGGAGGCGATCCCCTGGCCCAGGCCCGGCGCTTCGGCGAGGTAGGTGCACTGGCGGTGCAGACCGAGGGCCTGGAGCTGGCGGCCATGCGCCAGTTCGCCGACAAGCTGCGTGATCGGCTGGGCCGGGGGGCGGTGCTGGCCCTGGGGGTGGATCGCGGCAAGCTGGCGGCGGTGTGCTCGGTGAGCAAGGATCTCAGCAAGCAGCTCCACGCCGGCAAGCTGCTCCAGGCCGTCTTCGCCGAGGCTGGGGGCCGCGGCGGCGGGCGCGCCGACTTCGCCCAGGGCGGCGGCGGTGACCCGGCTGCGGCCGGCCGGGCAGTGGACGTCTTCTACCAGCAGGTAGAGCAGGTACTGGGAGGCTGAGGCAATCGACAATCTCTAGCCAGGGAGCACGCAGCCATGAGCGAGGAGACCAAGCAGGCCATCAGGAAAACCATCGCCGACAGTGCCGGCATGCGCTGGGGCATCTTGCTGTTGGTGAGCTTTGCCATGGCGGTGAACTACTACTTCTACGACGTGCTTTCCCCCATACAGGAAGAGATCATCAAGAAGCTGGGCCTGTCGGAAGCCGAGTACGGCGGTATCATCGCCGCCTACTCCATTCCCAACGCCATCTTCCTGATGGCGGCCATCGGCGGCATGATCTGCGACAAGCTGGGGGTGCGCCTGAGCGGGGTGACCTTCTTCGGTTCCATGGTGGTGGGGGCCTTCCTCACCTACTACGGCACCACCGATACCTTCAACGCCGGTGGTCCCGGTTACGCTTTCCTCGACAGCTTCTGGAGCGGTCACTCCCCGGCTTTCAAGATGATGGCCATCGGCTTTTTCCTGTTCGGGCTGGGCGCCGAGACCAGCGCGGTGATAATCAGCAAGATCGTCATCAAGTGGTTCCGCGGCCGGGAGATGGCCACTGCCCTGGGAATAAACGTCGGCATCGCCCGGGTGGCTTCTTCCCTGACCTTCTCCATCGGCGCCTGGCTGGCCGACCCGGTATGGAACCGGCCGGTGCTGGTGGGGCTGATCATCATGGTGACGGGTTTCCTGGCCTTCATCGCTTACCTGTTCTTCGACGTCGTCTACGAGCGGCAGCTGGCCGAGCAGAACCAGGAACCCGAGGAACCCTTCAAGTTGATGGATGCCGTCCGCCTGCTCACCAAGCCCACCTACATCTTCGTGGCGCTGCTGTGTGTCACCTTCTATGCCGGGGTGTTTCCCTTCCAGAAATACGCCGTCGATCTCATGCAGAACAAGTTCCTCATGTCCAAGCAGTCCGCCGGCATGATCGTCTCGGCCTTGCCCCTGGCCATGGCGGTGATCACCCCGCTGTTCGGCATGCTCTACGACTTCAAGGGCAAGGGAGCGACCCTGATGATCGTCGGCTCGCTGCTCATGGTCATCGGCCACAGCTTGCTGTCGCTGACCGATCTCAACCCCCTGGTGGCCCTGGTGTTCCTGGGTATCTCCTTTTCCCTGGTGCCGGCGGTCATGTGGCCCAGCCTGGCCAAGATCGTCGAGGAAAAGGCACTGGGCTCGGCCTACGGGCTCACCTTCACCATCCAAAACCTGGGGCTGATGGCCATCACCGCGCTCATCGGTATCGTGCTGGGCATGGCCAACCCGGGGGTGGCCGAGGCCAAGCGCCTGTGTGATAGCGCCACCCTGGACCACGAGCAGAGCAATGCCGCCGCCGTAGCCCCGGCCTGCAAGCAGTTCCTGGAGGAACTGGGGCAGCCGGGACGGGACCAGCCCACGGCCAAGGTGACCCGGCTGGGTGACTTCTGCCGGCACGCCGGCAGCATGGAGACCGGGACGATGGTCGAGCAGGGCCGGAGGTTATGCACCCAGGTCACCTATGACTACAAGTATCCCATCCTCATGCTGGTGCTTTTCGGCATCATCGGCCTGATTTTCGCCTTCCTGCTCAAGTGGGCCGACAACAAGGAAGGCTACGGGCTGGAACTTCCCAACAAGGATTTAGCCAAGTAACTCCCCGGCTGCTGTCCCGGGGCAGTTTTGGGTGTATATTCTCCGCAGGGAAATGAACACTGCCGCCACATCCGCCCGGCAAGCCGGGCGCCGCTGGCCGGTCCTGGCCGTGTTGTTGTTCGGGGCCGGTTGCTTCGCCACCGGGGCCCAGGTGTACCTGGTCCGGGAGATGCTGGTGCTGTTCGCCGGCAACGAGTTGTGCCTGGGCATCATCTACACTTTCTGGTTCGCGGGCATCGTCTGGGGAGCCGCCCTGGGGGGCAGGCTGGCCCGGCGCCTGGGGGCCAGCAAACCCGCTGCCAGCAGCGCCGCCGTGGCCCTGGTGCTGGCCTGCCTGGGCGCGGTACTGCTGGTACGTAACTGGCGGGCGCTGGCCGGACTGGCAGCCGGTGAGCTTCCCGGGTTGGGGGAGCTGTCCCTGGCGGCCCTGGTGGCGGTGTTGCCGGTGGGATTCTTCGTCGGCCTGTTCTTTCCCCTGGCCTGCCGTCTGCTGGGCGAGGAAAACGACGACCGGGCCATCGGCCGGGCCTACCTGGCGGAAGCTCTCGGGGCCACGGCCGGCGGGATTGTCTCCTGCCTGGTACTGGCCGGTCGCGTTCCCACCTTGCCGGCGCTGTGGTTGTTGGCGCTGCCGCTGCTGGCCACCCTGCCGCTGCTGCCGCGGCCGTCACGGCACCAGTGGTGGCGCCGGGGCCTGTTGCTGCTGCTGGCGGGTACGGGCCTGTGGCTGGCTTATCGGCTCGACGAGTCGAGCACCCGGCGGCGCTTTGCCCAGTTGCAGACGGGCCTGGAGCGCGTGGACGGAGCAGACACCCCGTACCAGTACCTGGACCTGGGGCGCAGCGGCAACCAGTACACCCTGCTGGCCGACGGCAAGGTGACGGCCACCTTTCCCGATGCCTACCGGGCGCGCCTGCGCGCCCACCTGGTGTTGTGCCAGCACCCGCGACCAGGCCGGGTGCTGCTCATCGGGCAGGCTCCCTTCGACCTGCTGCCGGTCATGCTGACCCACCCGCTGCAACTGCTCCAGGTGGTGGTGCTGGACCGGCGGCTGATAGAGCTGGTGCGCCCGCACCTGGACGCGCGCACCAGCCAGGCTCTGGACGATCCCCGGGTGCGGCTGCTCAGCGACGACGGGAGGCGCTTCCTGCAGCGGCAGCACCAGCAATGGGATGTAATCTTCACCGACGTGGCCGATCCCACCACGGCGGCACAGAACCGCTTCTATACCCGCGAGTTCTTCTCCCTGGCCAGGAAACGGCTGGCTCCCGGGGGAGTGCTGGTCACCAGGCTGTCGGCAGGTCCCAACTACTTGAGCCGGCAGACGGCCGGCTGGCTGGGTACGGTCAGCGCAGCCCTGGAGGAAGTGTTCGACAAGGTGGTACTCATCGCCGGCCAGGAGACCTTCCTGGCCGCCAGCGACGATGCCGGCGCTCCGCTGGCCGATGCCCGGGCACTGGGCCGCCGCTACTCGAACAGCGGCGCCACCGACCGTGACTTCACTCCCTACCATTTCTCGGCCCTGGTACAGGAGGACCTGGCGGATGATTTTCTGCAACAGATCCGTGTCCGCGGCCGCCGGCAAGCGAACAGCGACTCCCGACCGGTGACCTACCTGCTGGGGCTGCTGCGCTGGACGCGCCTGACCGGGAGCCGGGCCGGGGGATTGCTGGAGCATTTGAGCACCTGGCCGGCCTGGGCCTGGCTGTTGCTGTGCCCGCTGCTGGTGGTGGCCTGGTGGTTGCTGGTACTGCTGGGCGGCCGCGGCCGGGATGCCGGCCGGGCTGCCCTGGCAGCCGCGGTGTTTGCCGCCGGGGCGGCAGGCATGGCCGCGGAACTGATAATTCTCTATGCCTACCAGGCGCATCTCGGTTCCCTGTATCGCGAGGTGGGCCTGGTACTGGCCGCCTTCATGGCCGGCTTGAGTGCCGGCAGCCAATCGGCCAACCGGCGTATCGCCGCCGGGGGAGGCAGTATCACGGTCTTCCGCCTGGCACTGGGAGTGCTGGCGGGGACCTGCGCCGCCCTGGCGCTGGTTCTGGCCGGGGTAGGTGCCGACTGGCCGTTGTGGCTGGTGCGCATTGTTCTTCTGCTGGCGATGTTTTCCGTTGCCGCGGCGGTTGGATTCATGTTCCCCCTGGCCGGTCACCTGGCGGTGGCACGGGGCCGGCCCTTGAGCCTGGCCGCCGGTTCGCTCGATGCCCACGATCACCTGGGAGGTTTGAGCGGGGCGTTGCTGGGAGGGCTGCTGTTGCTGCCGGCGGCGGGTCAGTCACTGGCCTTCCTGGCGCTGGCGGCCATGGTGCTGGCGGCGGCGCTCATAGCCCTGCGGGTCAGACTTTCACCAGATTGATGGCAGCCGGGTCGTCGCGGCCCAGGCCTCGGCCGGCCGCCGTGTGCAGCCAGCGGGGGGCGCGTTTTTCACCGGCCAGGGTGGGCAAGCCCCTTTTCCTGCGCTCCTTTTCGATGATGTCCCAGGCCACCCGGTCCAGGGCCACCGGGTCGGTGGCTGCCAGCACACCGCCCAGGTTCCAGGTGAAGGCGGGCAGGTAGCCGGGCCCACCGTGGCACTGGGCGACCACACCGTCCAGGATGGCCAGGCGGAACTTGCGGCGGATCACCGGGAAGCTCCAGACGTCGGCCACGAAGGGATCGCAGTTGTTGTCGTGGTACTTGTTGGGGTTGTGAATGAGCCCGAAGAAGTTCTTCATGGCGCCACCCACCCCGGCCAGGTTGTGATCCTTGACCACTCCCAGCGATATCAGCGCGGTTATGCGACGGGTCACGATGCGGCTCAACAGCGAACCCACCTGGCCCGATATCTCCACTTCCCGCTCGTAGCCGGCACCCGGGGAATCGTGGCCCAGAAACAAGGGACCTCCCCGCTGACGCGGTGTGAATCCACCATGGCGCAGATCGCGTTCCGACCGCTCGAAAAAGATGATCCGCTCCGGGCCTACCCCGCATTGGCCCAGCAAGCGCACCAGTTCGTCGCACAGTGCCGGCCGGGGAGAAAGCGGCTGCCCGGCCAGGCAGTTCAGCTTGACACCGATGACGTCGTCGGGTCTGAACCAGCCCTTGAGGGCCTCCACGGCGCCGGCGGTACCGGCGGCGCCGGCCAGGGCCCGGCGCAGGGTCTGGGCCAGGACCGGAACGCTGGACTTGCCGGCCTGCAGTTGGGGATGTTGAGCCAGCGAAACCCGCGAGTTGGAAAGTCTGCTCCGGGCGCCAACCTGGCGGGTCTTCTCCCGGGCACAGGCCCCGGCCGCCGAGCCCAGCGCCACCAGGGCGCCGCCGGCCTTTATAAAGCAGCGCCGGTTCATCTCCTTGCGCCCTGGTGCCTTCTCCCGGCCAGCAGTAACCCCAGCAGGAGCAACAGCAGTCCACCGTAGCGGTGGCCGGAAGTGGAACAAGAGCAGCCGCCACCCGAGGGCTTCTGGCAGATGTCGTCCGGCCCGCACTCCGTGCCCGGGGGGCAATCGGCGTCCTGCTGGCAGGCCACCTCCAGGCACAGGGGTCCACCGCCACTGTCCAGGCACAGTGCCGGCGGGGTGCACTCGTCGTCGCTGCTGCAGGTCCGCAGGCAGTTACCACCCGAGGGCGGGCAGGCGGTGCCGTCGGGGCAATCGCCGGAGCCGTTGCAGGCTATCGCCTGGCACAGCTCACCGCCCCCGGCCGGCAGGCACAGCTCCGGCCAGGCGCAGTCGTTATCGCTGCCGCAGGTGCGCCGGCAGGTGCCGCCGCCGGGCGGGCAGGCGGTGCCGCCGGGACAGTCGCCGTCGCCGCTGCAGGAGACGGCCTGGCACAGATCGCCACCGGCCGCCGGCAGGCACAGCTGTGGTGTCACGCAGTCGCGATCGCTGGTGCAGGTGCGGGTGCAAGTGCCGCCACCTGGCGGGCAGGCGGTACCGGCCGGACAATCGCCCTCGCCGTCACAAGCGATCGTCTGGCACACGTCCCCGGAGCTGCCTGCCAGGCACATGTCCGGCGGCTGGCAGTCGCCATCGCCGGAACAGGGGCGAGAGCAGAACCCCCCGGCAAAGGGGCAGCTGGTACCGGAGGGGCATTCGCTGCCGTCGTGGCACTCGAGGGCCTGGCAGCGACTCTCGCCGCCGTCGGGCAGGCACAAGGCCGGCAGGCTGCACTCGGAATCGTCGCTGCAGGTGTAGACGCAGGCCCTGGTACCGTCGCCCAGGTCCTGGCAGGAGCCACCGTCGGGGCAATCGCTGCTGGTGCTACAGGGAGTGATGCAATTTCCCTGTCCGGCACCCGCCGGCAGGTGACAGGCACCGCTCTGGCAGTTGATATCGTCGACACAGGCAGCACCATCGGGATTGCCCAGTCCCAGCACGGCCGCCTTGACCGCCCGGCCGGCGTTTACCCGGCCGTGACCGTAGTTGTCGTTGTGACCTTCGGCGTCATAGGAAACACCGCCGATCTTGTCGGCGGTGGCCTCGATGATCAGGCGTGCCTGGGCCCCGCTGAGGGAGGGATTGGCAGACAGCACCAGGGCTACCACCCCGGCGGCGATGGGGCAGGCGGCCGACGTGCCGTTGAACATCTGGGTGTAGTCGCCGCTGCTGTCGATCTCGGGAAAATCGGTCTTCTGGTCTCCGCCGCCCCAGGGGTTGAACATGTAATAGTAGCCACCGCGGGAGAATCCCTGGTCACCGGTGGTATCGGTGGTGACGATCTGCGGTGCCGAAAACGGGTTCTGGGTGTTGGACATGTCGATGGCACCGGTGGGAGCCACCACCGACAGGTTGGGACCGTAGTCGGAATAAGTCACCACGGTGTCGTCGTAGCCGCTGCCGCCCACGGCCATCACTTCGGGCATGTTCTGCAGCTCGTGCTCACCGATGGGCTCGCCCTGACCGGTCCACTGGTTGCCATTTCCCGAGGCGAACAGCACCACCGCCCCGGCCCCTCCCCGACCGTTGTTCACCGCGTCGCGCACCGCCGCGTAGTAGGGAGCGATGTCGATCTGCCCGATGTACTGCTCGTCGATACCCCAGGAGTTGGAGATCACCCAGGCGCCGTGCTCGGTGGCGTAGGTCAAGGCCCGGTAACCGTTGGACAACTGGGTATCGTCGGCCTGACCGTCCATCATCTTGATAGGCATGAGCGAGCAATTCGGACATATACCAGCCACGCCCTGGCCGTTGTCGGCCCAGGCGGCGATGGCGCCGGAGCAGCAGGTGCCGTGGGCGTCGATGCTCAGCGACAGCGGCGTGGGGTCGTTGGTGTCGGTAACGGCATTGTAACCAGTGACCAGGTGGCTGGGATCGAAGTCGGGATGGGTGGTTTCCACCCCGGTGTCTACCACCGCCACGATGACCTGGCTGTCTCCCATGGTGACGTCCCAGGCCTCGTCGGCGTCTATGTCGGCATCGGAAGCCTGGTACAGGTGCCATTGGTTGGCATAGTAAGTGTCATTGCTCTGCCGGTAGAGGGTAACCGGCACTCCGAAGTCGGGAAGCGCCCAGTTGACACCCGCCATCCGTGCCGCCCGCGAGGCCAGACGCAACGCCTGTCGTGCATCCGTTGCCCGGAACAACCATACAGTACCCAGGGCATCAAGCGGCTCGACCACTTCAAGCCCCGAAAGCTCCGCCACCAGATTGGCCGGGGTTCCCCGCTGCAGGTGCACCAGTACCTGACGGTCCAGTGTGAAAGTGAGCTCCGGCCGGCCGGGCACGGCGAACACCAACCCGGCGCGCAGGGCCAGTCCCCGGGCCACCAACTGCTCGGCCACCTCGAGTTGCCGGCCCCGGAACTCATCTGTCAGGCGGTACTGCCACAACCCGGCCGCGCGCAGCCGAGGCTGCTCGGCGGCGAGACCGGGCACCTGCGGGCGTGCTCGCAGGGCCGGGCCGGGAATCACCACCAGGCGATCGGCGGCCAGTTGCAGGGAGACCTGGCGGCCATGGCTGTCGATGTAGCCGAAGTCCTCGGCGCCGCGGGCTACCGCCGCCTGCGCCAGCGACACGACGCTGGCAAGTGCTATCATCCGAATCGACTTGTACATGCCTGCTCTCCTTTGCTGACGCGAAACTGTTGGATTCTAGGTGTACACCCCGCTTCAGATCAAGACCGGGTGCGTTGAAACGACTCACCGGAAAAACACCGTAATTCATGCGGGATCTTCCTCTTCCTGTTTTCCAGTACCCGAATTGTGCCTCGTTGTCGCAGCCGGGGGAGGTTTTGAACTGAAGCGAGCGTTGGACTATCATCGAGTTGCATGAACGACACCGGCGACAGCACGGCCATCGACTGGATCGAGATCGTTCCCGGATTCACCTGCAACTGTCGTTGCCGGGTCTGTCCCTCGACTTCCCAGCCGCCCGGCTGGATGGAACCGGCCGAGGTGGAGCGGCTGCTCGAACTGGCCCGGGCCCGGGGGGCGGGCGGCGTCTGGTTCGGCGGCGGCGAGCCCACCCTGTACCCCCACCTGGCACAGCTGCTGGCTCGGGCCCGGCTGATGGGCTTCACCCGCCTGCGCCTGCAGAGCAACGGCCTGCGACTGGCCTACCCGGCCTTTTCCCGGGCCCTGCAAGTGGCAGGCCTTACCGAGGTGTCGTTTGCCCTCATGGGCGCCAGCGCCGCCAGCCACGATCACCTCACCCGCCGTCCGGGATCTTTCCAGCTGCTGCAGCAAGGACTGGCCAACTGCCGCCAGCTGGGGCTCAAGCTGGAAGCCGACGTGCTGGTGACGGAAAGATCCTTGCCCGAACTGGCCCGGCTGATAGAGCGTTTCCATTCCCGGGGGATCGACGGCTTCACCTTCTGGTGGACCTCGCTGCATGGCTTACCCGCCACGGAGGAGCAAGTAGCGCTCATGCCCTCTTTCAGCCGGGGTATCGACTATCTGGTTGATGCCTTCCGGAAGGCCGAGCAGCTCGGCGTCCGGGTGGCCAGCCTGCACACGCCACCCTGCCTGCTGCCCGAGCGTTACCGAGCTTATTACCGGCCCGCTTCCAGCTATCGCCTGCTGGTGGCCACCCCCGGCGGCACCCCCTTCCCCGCCGAGGATTCTCCCATGGAAGGCGGGGTCCGCACGGCGGCCTGCCGGAGCTGCTCGCAGGTGGACCACTGCCTGGGCGCTCGCCGGGATTACCTGGAGCGGTTCGGGGAGGAAGAGTTCAGTTCCATCTGAGCCTGCCGGTCGTCGGGCCACTCCAGCCACAGGCGTACCACCGCCGGGCTGGGGGGCCGCCGGCCCGCACGCAGTTCCTCTAGCCGCCGCCGCAGCCAGGGATCGCCTTCCCGGCGCAGTTGCTCTTGCAGCAGTTCGGCGTCGACGTCTCGTACACGCGCCAGCACTTCGCCGCCCAGGAAGCGCACCGCCGGACAGCGGTTGCCCAGCAGCCGCCTGGCCCGCTGCAGCAGTTCGCCACGGGGAGACAGGCCGGCGGCCCTCAGTGCCAGTGCCAGGACCACGTCGTCATGCTCCCCGGCGAGCAGGTTGGGCCGTCTCTGCAGCAGGTTGTGCAGGCAGGCCGGTGCATAGAGCACGGCCAGGGCGCGGTTTTCGGCCCGCCCGTCGGCCAGCATGCCGGTGAACACCTCCGGCAGGTTGCTGCGGGAAAACAGGCAGCTGTTCTGGGCGGCACGCAGGCGCACCTCCACGCTGCCGTTACCCAGCAGCAGGTGCTCTACCCTGCGGAACAGGTAAGGACGCCGGGAAAAGATCCTGCTGAACAAGGCCCGGCGCTCCCGTGGGCAACCCCTCTCGGCCAGTGTCTCCACCACCGGCAGTGGTAGAAAGCCGCGCAAACGCAGATGACGGTCGCTCAACTCCAGCAGGGTTGCGCTCCTCGACTGCAACCGGTCGCCGGCCTGGCCGTTGCAGGGAGCGTCTAGACGGCCGGCCAGCTGTTCCAGCTGTGCCGTAAGGCGGCGCCGTTGTCGGCGGCAGCGCAGCTTCACCAGCATGTCCGCGACGGCCACCATCTCCGCCAGCGGGGCCTTTTCCAGCCGTGCTGCCAGACAGGCGCAGGCCCGGCGCCGGGGATGTCGCCGGCGGGAACGGCCGGAGGCGTGCTGGTCCAGGATCTTCAAGCAGGCGGCGACAGCGGGGGCCTCCGGAACCTCCGGCTCGGGCTCCTCGAGCGCGGGCAGGAACAGGTCCGTCGCCTCCAGGCGCAGGCGCGCCCGGCCCACCGGGCAGCTGTCCCGCCGCCAGGCACCTGCGGAGGTAAAACCGGGCAGCTGGACAGGCCGGCTTTCCGCCAGCGGTACCGCCAGCCGGTAGGAAAAGTCCTGCCACCGGGCCAGCGGGATGGTCAGCTCCAGCCGGGCCGGCACCACCGGGCTGGTCGCCTGCCCGTCTCCGAAGACATCCTGGACCACGCGAACCAGGCAAGCCGCCAGGTTGGTAGTCTGTCCGTCGCTGCCGGACAGGGTATAGCCGGAGGCGCCACCGGCGAGGTGCAGGACGAAGGTCATGGTAAGATGCCCACCTGCTTGCCGGTACCTGCCCAGGCAGGCGCCGAGAGGTTTCCTGAGGTCCACCCCCTCTAGCAAGCGTGTCAGCTTACCGGCATCCTTCCGGGGCCAGCCTGGCAGGGAGGCCTCTCGCTCCCGGCCGCCGGCAATGGCCGGCAGCAACACCAACAGCAGCAACTGCAGACAGGTTCTTTTCACGCGTACCCCCAGCGCCGTCTCAGCAACCATTCTAACGCCCACAGGGCGATGAGCAAGCCCAGCAACCAGCCTCGGGCCAGCAAGGGATGCGCCACCCGGGCCACCAGGCGGGTGTGTTGCACCATGGTCAGCCTGCCGGGCTCCAGCCGGGCATCCTCCAGCGACGAGAAGCGGCCACCTGTCTGGCGAGCCAGCATCTCGAGCAGGTCCGCCCTGGGCTCGGCATGGCGTTGTTCCAGGTCCGCAGCCTCCACCACCACGACCTCGCGGGCCAGTACCCGACCAGACGGCTTCTTGACCACCTCGACCAGGTAGGCGCCGGGAGGTTGTGGCGGCAGCGACAACTCGCTCTGTCCCCCGGATACCTCCAGGGAACTGGCCTCCCGGAGGGAGCCATCATCGAGGTTGCGCAAGCGCAGCTCCAGGGGACCCGCCCGCAGGCTGGAGCTTGCCAGGCGCAGGCGAATGGGCCGGCCGGCGGAAACCTGGGGAGTGTCGGCTCGCAGCGAGAGCGGTTCCATGGCCGGGTCGCGAATCAACCAGCGTATGAGGTTGTTCCAGAAGCGTTGGTAGACGCGCCCGCTGTCCGGGTTGCTGGCCGCTGCCAGCCGCCAGCGCCAGCTGCCATCGGTCAACAACGCCGCGCTGCGGCCCCGGTCCACCTGCCTGACGGCCAGCAGCGGTGCCCGTCCTCCCGCCACCCGGTCGAAGGGATGGACCAGCAAGGAAGTGGCCGTGTCGGCCAGCCCGGCTGCCCGGTTGTATGAACCCAGAGAAGGCAGGTGCTGCCAGGCATCCTCGCGGCCGACCGCCAGTACCGGGTGCAGGGCATTGTCCGCCAGCGGAACCGGCCGGAACTCCTCCGGGCGCAGGTCATTGCCGGCCTGCAGGCGCACCGGCAGTACCTGCTCCAGCACGGTGCCGGAGTAACCGCCGGCGGCAAAGGAGAGATCTCCACCGATCATGCACAGGGCCCCTCCCCGGCGCACGTAGTCGGCGATCTCCCCCAGGTACAGGCCCACGGAGTACGGCCCGTGGTTGAAGTTCTGCAGGATCACCAGGTCAAAAGTGTCGAGTTCCGATCCGAACAGCTTGCTTACCGGAAAGGGTATCAGGCTTAGTTCGCCCTCGCCGACCCCGGGTGCGTCAATGGTGGTGCGCAGTATGTAGAAGGACACCAGGTCGATGCTCTGGTCGCGTCGCAGCAACTCGCGCAGGAAGCGCACATCCCAGGATGGCCGGCCCACCACGTGCAACACCCGCGTCTTGTCGCGCACCACCCGGGTGACGAAGGAACGCACGTTGTTGCCGGGGATGGCGTCGCCGGCCACCTGTGGCAGCGACACCCGGAAGACGAACTTGCCCACCTCGTCGGGAACGAAACGCAACACCGCCCGGCCGCTCCGGCCGGGTCGTACGGTGACCTGGCTGGTGTCGAGCACGCGTCCTTGCCGTGTGAGAGTTACCGGCACGGTGAGCTTCCCCGTGCCCACCGCCCTGACGGTCACGGCGATCTCCACGGCATTGCGCACGAAGGCGAAGGGATCGAACTCGATATCTCCCAGAGACAGGTCGACGAACTCCTCACCGGCTCCCACGGCCACGGTATTAACCACCACTCCCAGCGAGTGCAAACGCCTGGTGAGCCACTCGGGCACCTCCTGGTGGCCGGTGATCCCGCCCAGGACACCGGTATCGGCGCCGTCGCTCACCAGGACGATGGCCGACAGCTCACCGCCTCCGCCGGCCGGCACCTGCCGCACCACCTCTTCCAGTGCTCCCAGGATGTCGCTGCCCTGGCCGTTGCCGGGCGGGCGCAATGACTTGCTGCCGGCCGGGGCCACCTGGGAATCAAAACTGTACAGCTGCCAGGAAAGGCCGGAGCCAGCCGCGGCTGTTTGCAGGTTTTCCTGCAACCAGTCCTGCACTCGTTGCAGCCGGCTGGGTCCCTGGCCGGTGGCAATGTTCATGCTGGCCGAGGCGTCCACCAGCAGCACCAGGCGCGGGGTCAGTCGAGCCAGCTGGCGTTTTTCCAGTACCGGCCCCAGCAGCAGGCCGGCCAACAGCAGCAGGTTCACACCCCGCAGCGACATCAGCAGCAGGCGCCGGGTGGTCGAACGGCTGTGCAGCAGGCCCCGGCGATACCACCACCAAGCCAGGATCAGCGCCAGCAACAACAACAGCACCCTGCCGCTGCTGGCATTCTCGAACACCAGGGCGTGACGGATTTCCTCGCCGGCGTTCACAGGCGTCTCCGGCGCATTATGAAGGGCAGGTGCACGCGATCGTTCTTGTAGTCGAGGCACAGGGAATACATGACGATGTTGATAGCCAGGCGGAACGACTCTTCCCGCTGTACCTCGCCGGCCGGTTGGCAGTTGAAGTCCCACTGGCCGGTGAGATCGCGGCTCATGGCACCCAGCAGGTCGCCACCGGTAAACAGCACTACCAGGCGCTCATCGATGACGAGTGCCTGGCGTGGAGCTCCCGCGCGCCGGCCCAGGGGACGCTTGATGAGAAAGAAGGTCTTGTAGAGTACGTGTTCGACGGGGACATTCCGCCACTGCTGCCCCGGCAGCACCCGTTGCAGCTGCTGCCGCAGGCTGTCGGCGAAAGGCCCCGTACCCGAGGCGCTGGGATCATCGGCCCAGAGAAAGCCGCCGTTTTTCAGAAAGGCCGCCAACCCGGCGACCTGTCTTTCCGACAGCGTGGCCACCGGGCCCGGGCAACTCCACAGCAGGAAGGGGGTCCGGAACAGTTGCGGATCCGCCGGATCCACCGGTCGGGCATCGGCATCGGCCTCGACGCTGGTGCGCTTGACCAGTTCCCATACCAGCTGGCGTATCCCGCCCGGGCGGTCGAAGTTCGCCCCGGCGCAGGGTAGCAATCCAAAGACGACCCGCTGGTCGGCGGGCTGGGCCCGGGCCCAGCCCGCCAGGAACAACATGACGGCAACCATGGCGAACAAGTTCTTCACGAGTCGGCGATGTTAGCACGCACCCGCCCGCCAGGCCACAACTTGCCGGCAACAAAGCAGGAGCGGGTTGATCGCCGGGAAGCGACTTTCTATACTGCCACGGGCGGCGGGGCCACAGGACCGGGCGAAAGGAGAGCGACGTCATGAGAGAGGTATTCATCACCGCGGGCTGCCGTACCCCCATCGGCAACTTCGGGGGCGTGTTCCTGCCCCTGCGCGCCGCCGATCTGGGCGTGGTGGCCGCCCGCGAGGCCATGCGGCGAGCCGGGGTGTCCCCGGAGGACATCGATGATGTCCTGGTGGGCAACTGCATGATGGTCTCCGACGAGATCAATATCGCCCGGGTCATCTCCCTGAAGGCGGGCATTCCCTTCACGGTGCCGGCGGCCACCATCCAGCGCCAGTGCTCGTCTTCCATGCAGGCGCTGGTCTTCGCCGCCCAGCAGGTACAGACGGGCGAATGCGACCTGGTGCTGGTGGGCGGTGTGGAAAGCATGACCCATGTACCCTACATCCTCAAGAAGGCCCGCTTCGGCTACCGCCTGCGCCACGGAGAACTGACCGATGGCCTGTGGGAAGGCCTCACCGACCCGGTCAAGGGACTGATCATGGGGCTGACCGCCGAGAACCTGGCCGAGAAGTACTCCATCAGCCGCGCCGAGCAGGACGAGATCGCCTACCAGTCGCATCAGCGAGCCGCCCGGGCCATAAAAGAAGGACGTTTCGCAGCGGAGATAGTACCCGTGGAGGTTCCCCAGCGCCGCGGCCAGAGCCAGCTGGTGGACTGCGACGAACACGTGCGTCCCGATATATCGCTGGAGGAACTGGCCTCCCTGCGTCCCACCTTCAAGAAAGACGGCACCGTCACCGCTGGCAACTCCTCCGGCCTCAACGACGCCGCCGCCTTCTGCCTGGTGGCCTCGGCCGACGCCGTGAAGCGACACGGTATCGAACCGGCCGCCCGACTGGTTTCCCACGCCGTGGCCGGGGTGGAGCCGGAACTGATGGGCTACGGGCCGGTCCCGGCTACCCGCAAGGCATTGGACCGTGCCGGTTGGAAGCTGGAGGACGTTGAGGTCATCGAGTTGAACGAGGCCTTCGCCGCCCAGTACCTGGCCTGCGAAAAGCTGCTGGAACTGGACCGCGAGATCACCAACGTCAACGGTTCGGGTATCGCCCTGGGCCACCCGGTGGGAGCCACGGGGGTGCGCCTGGTGATATCGCTGCTGCACGAGATGAAGCGCCGCTCGGCGCGCCGCGGCCTGGCCACGCTGTGCGTGGGTGGCGGCATGGGCAAGGCCGTCTGCGTGGAGACGGTATAGAGAGTAGGGGTGGTTAGTCCTTCTTCTTGAACCAACCGCCTTCCAGTTCCTGGCCGGTATCTTCCGCCTTCTTCTGCGACAGTGCAGGGTCGACCAGCACCTTGGGCAGGGACTCATTCTTCTTGGCCGTCAGTTCCACGGCCTGCTGCGCTTCTTCCGCCGAGGCCGGCTCGGTGGTGATGGTGGTAAGCTGCGCGGGAACGGTGCCGCCGGTGTCCTGG
>Ga0190358_1000244_pt1 | contig 17799 bp, 15 predicted proteins | sample 48721812_MG_FD_161666 | JGI IMG/M metagenome (GOLD analysis project Ga0190358, IMG submission 161666) | Hydrothermal vent microbial mat bacterial communities from Southern Trench, Guaymas Basin, Mexico - 4872-18-1-2_MG | ecosystem: Environmental > Aquatic > Marine > Hydrothermal vents >... | reverse complement strand
TCTTTTAATCTTCGCTCAAGGTCTTTAGTGTATCCAATATAGAAAGAACTATCTATCGTGCTTCGTAATATGTAAACGAAATATTTCATCGTCCTGGGCCCGAACACGTCCCGAGTTCTCGGGATGACAGGCCGGCATTCTAACCAAGCTGAACTACCAGACCGTCGCTTTAAGCGCTGCAAAAATAATTTATTTTTTCAAATAGAAAAAATTATTTATTCGAAAACAGCCTTCCTGGCTTTTTCAAGATGAAGATATAAGCGGTGATCATAAACAGGTTTTAATTTCCAACTCTTCTCAAGGAGTTCCACGGCTTCGGCATATTGTCCCTGTTTATACAGGCCCCAGCCTCTGGTATGGAGGAAGAGGCAATTGCCGGGACTTATAGCCAGTGCTTTATCAATCAGTTCAATGCCCTGGTTTATTGCAATATCATTTTCAATAAGGGTGAAAGCGAGACTATTCATTATTTCCGGATTACCTGGATCCAGGGAGAGTGCTTCCCGGTAATACTTTTCCGCTTCATCCGGAATACCGGCGGAGGAGTAGATACCAGCTACTCCTGCAATTGTTTCTGATTCACTTAAGAGATTTTCCCTGCACAGTGATCTGTACTTACTAATGTATTTATCTGCTTCCTGTGAGTAAGCTTCAGAAAGAGCCAGTATGGCCTGCCTGCGTGTTAACATGAGATCATCCGGGAAGTCCTTTACCGCTTTCTTATACAATTTATTTTCTTTCTTTACCTGTCCTGTCCTGTGATACGCCAATCCCAGTGCATCATATACAGGAGTCCAGAAAGGCACTGAAAACAATTTTTCATATTTTTTAAGTGCTTTCTCCAGTTCAGGTATTGCTTTGTCGAAATGATGCAGACTATTATAAGAAATGCCTCTGTAGTAATAAAATTCAGGTAAATTTTCATCAATTTCCTGTAATTGCTTAAGGTATTTTAACTCTTCCTGTGGTGTCTCAAACGTCAGGGCATGGATGTAATCAGTCCATAAGCTGAGCAGAAAAGGCATCTGCTCTTTTATACTTAAAGCATTTAAACACCATTTTTTTGCTTCCTCATACCTGCAAGCTCTTGCATTTGAGAAAGAGAGTAACAGAGTCGCAAAAGTCAGCCCCGGATCATTTTCAAGTGCCCGGGCAAACCATTGTGCAGCTGTAGAATAATCAAATCGTATTAATGACCTGTAGCCAAAGGCAAAATAACTGTAGGCTTCATATGAACTGCTTGTTACGAGTTGCCGGAAAGCTTCAGGTACCTCCTTCTGAAGTTCTGATATTACGAGGTAATTCTTAACCAGTGAAGAGAGTGTGTCAACTGAATTTAAAATATTATCTACTGTTCCGTCGACATGGAACGATTTGAAGTTATCCTCTGTTTTTGTATTGTATAACTGTGCATTCAGCCTTACTGACGTACCTGATTGTTTAATACTGCCATAGATAAATATGCCGGCATCTATTTTCCTTGATATCCTGTTCGCAGCAGCAGGGCTTATTGAATAATTATCGAAACCTCTGCTTTGAATAAGTTTGTTGACACTTTCTTTTTGTTTCACTCGAAGTTCCTGTGATTGAGAAAGGGAGGTAATCAAGTCAGTCTGAATGGCAGTCTGCCATATATTCCATCTTGCATCATTTGTTATATTCTGAAAGGGAAGGACTGCCACCGATATACTTTCATCTTTGGGGAACGGCTCGTTTGTTTTGTTTCGGCTGAATAATTTCGGCCATATGAGAACTAAGATAATGACCAGCAAAATAGAAATTATAATATCATTTACTCTGACTCTCTTTTTTACTGTCAAGGCTGCAGATTCTTCCTCCTCCGGACCTGGTACAGGTCCGGTTCGTATAATTCCCTCCCCGGTTATATCATATATCCAGCTGAGGATAATGACAACAGGCAAACCTGAAAGAAGTATGACAATAACCAGGGTTGCTGTCCAGTTGGGGAGGAGTAAAGGTTCAACAATATTGTTAACAAGTTCAACAATGATATAGGAAGTTGCAGCGTATATTGTAAAGACCCTGAAAACTTTCCGTCTTTTCAACTCCTGCCACAGTCTGGTCAGCTTGTTCGGTTTTTGTGGCATAAGGTTTATTCAGCTTGGGGTTAGAAAGATTAAATTAGCACATTAATTGTTTAATTGATCAACGCCAGCCTTCTTTGCTTTCTCGATTAAAAGATAACTGGAATGATTGTAAAGGGGGCGTAATGACCAGCTTTTCTCAAGCAGTTCCAGTGCTTCTTTGTATTTCCCCTGTTTAAACAAGCCCTTACCCTTATTTTCAAGATAGAGGTAACTGTCTGGTCTGAGTGCAAGTGCCTTATCCATTAGTTCAAGGCCTTCCTCAATATTTCGATCTTCATCTATCAGGAAATTTCCAAGATTATTCAAGCAGCTTGGATTTTCAGGTTCAATGGATATTGCCTCCCGGTAGCAATTTTCTGCCTTATCAGGGTAGCCTCCTTCGGTATATATATATCCCAGGGCAAAGTTTATCTGTACCGGTGGTAAAGAAAGGTCTCCGGCTACAGATTTGCATTCTTCAATATACCTGTTTGCTGCCACTGTATCTCTTTCTGTTAATGCCAGAATTGCCTGTCGCTGTGGCACATAGTAAGTACCGGGGAAATCCTCCTCTGCCTTTTTATACAGTCTTTTTTCTTTCCTGTACTGCCCTGTCTCATGATATGGAAATCCGAGCATAATATAGTCATTAACCCACCTTGGTTTTGACTCCCATTTTTTATATATATCATGCACTTTTTTCATAGCTGTAATTGCCTTATCATATTGCTGGAGCGCAACATAAATTCTGCCTAATTCATAGTAAATACCGGGATATTGATCATCAAGTTCCAGGCTTTGATTCAAGTATTTAATTTCTTCATTTGGTGTTTCGAAATACAAAGAATAAAGCCAGCCCAGGTGGATATTTTTTGCTATATCCAGCTCATTTCTCTTTTCGTAAACCTCAAGGCACCGTTGTTTAGCCAGATCGAGCCTGTTTATGTTATAGTAAGCCACTGACAGCATTGTTATTGCAGAATAGAAGCTCGAGTCGATATCTATAGCCTGCAAATAGTAGTTTATTGCTGTAGTAAAATCTGTATTATTAAAAGCTTTTTGTCCATACATGAAATATCTGTATGCTTCAGGCGAATTTGTAGTAGTGGTATGCTTTTCATCAATAGATGATCCCTGTTTCAATTTAGAGATTACAAGAAAATCTTTTACCTGAGCTGAAAGCGAATCAATGATATCAAAAATCATCTCTTCCCTGTCAGCACTTTCTACCTGGAATGCTTTAATTACTTCTTCATTTTTGGGATTTACCAGCTGAGCATTTACACGGACTGTATTACCTGCCTGATTAATACTACCGTTGACTAATATGTTTGCATCCAGTGTTTTCGAGATGTTACTGGCCACTGTTGGAGCTATTGAAGCATAGTCGGTAATTCCCCTGCTTTGCATTAAGCTGTTAACGGTTTCGGCCTGCCTGACCTTAAGTTCTCCGGAGTTCGTAAGTGAGGCTATTAATTCATTCTGTATACCGCTCTGCCAGATATCCCAGGTGGTATCATTGGTCATATTTTGAAATGGCATTACGGCAACTGAAATCCGACCATCTGATGAGACAAGGTTCTCCAGGCTGTTTCTTTTAAAAATTTTGGGCCAGGCCATCACTGCAATTACAACAATCAGTGCAGCTATTACAAAGTCATTCACCTTAAGCCTTCTTTTCCCGGAAGGCTTTATTAGAGGTTCTTTTTTCTCCGTTTCTATGATTGGCTCGGTTTTAACAATTCCCTCAGGAGTAAAATCAAATATCCATGCAAGGATTGCAGCTACCGGAAATCCTATTGCCAGCAGCAGTATAATCAATGTAGCAAACCACACAGGCAGATGGAGGGGTTCAGAGATATTATTAACCACTTCGATTATAATGTAAGCGGCGCCTGCATAGATGGCAAGTACCCGGAAGACTTTCCTTCTCTTGAGTTCCTGCCAGAATTTTTTTGGACTGTCAGATTTTTCAGGCATAGGCCTTTTTGATAACAATAATTAATAAATGTAGACAATTCCTGTGTTATTATCAAAAATATTAAGAGGCTAAAGCAAGAAGGCTTAGGCTTCCTCTTTTGCTGAAGTTCCGGAGGACAGTGGGAATTTTTTCAGAGTCTCAAAGTGATTATTGCCCATACCGGTCATGTAGGTAAAGGCCAGGTGGACTCCGAGTGTATAGCAGGCTGCCAGCTTATAAAAGGTTGTTGTTAATCCTGCTGTATAGCCAATATGACTTTTTTTTCTATGAGCCAGGTATTCATAACTGAAGTTAAGAGCTGAAAAGGCTTAGACAATTGTGGCTGGGTATACCGAAACACTTTTTGTTTTTTTCAGGCTATAAATTTTGACTGGTTGACTGATCCTGGCCGCTTGTTTTGTGACAGGGAGTAAGGACAGCATGAGCAATACTTTTCTCATGTAAGGCTGGAGAAAAGGGTTATAATATAAAACGGACTGATAACTAAATTTTACTGCAGGGTATTTTTTAATCTGCCCTATCACTCAAATTCCTTCGGTACCCCGCAGATAATCTTAAATGGTTTGTCGCCTTTATTACGGTACTGGTGCTTCTCGTCCGGTTCAACCAGGGCAAAATCTCCTGCTTTTAGTGGCGTTTCTTCATCCTTTTCATTCACAAGCGCACCTATGCCTTCAATGATGTAGTTCATATGCTCATAGGGATGATGGTGGTAAGGAGTATGGCCGCCCGGCTCAACAGTGAACACCCTGTAAGAATAAACAGGGGCTCCGTCTTTGCTCCCCAGGGGAAGCTGTTTCCATGCACCAACGGCGCCTTCCATATCGACCTTGTTTTTTTCTACTTTGTCGAGTGATATTATTTTCATGATTGTATTTTTTTATTTAACACTAAGATATCAAAAAATGTTTAGATGTTTAGGGTTTAATCAAGTTGATAGTGTTGATAAGGTTTATAAAGTTGATAATGTAGAAACGCCGGACGTATCTTCTTGAATTTTCCTATATTTAATCCATAGATTCAGATTATCACACAGATTAACCTAATGGGACACGAAAGCTGGCACGAGACAGTGAATCCTTTGCTCAGGAAATACCCTGAATTTGACGAAACCCCACATGTTCAGATGCCGGAGAAATATGAACGGCCTGATCACACTGCACCCTATTTCATCATTGGTGCTAAAGCACCAGAATGGACAGGTCAAAATCGGCGAAGCTAATCGTAAAATCGTTGAAGCAGGATTTCAAATGTGAAACCTAAAACATGAAACGAGTCGAAACCGGGCTCACCGAAGGCAAACTTGAAAACCTTAACCGGGGCTACGGAAAAACGAAAAATTTACCGAGCCGTATTTGCGGTGTTCGGAGAAGTATTCATGGTCGTTAAAGCTGTAAATTCCCGGATGTTCCAGTATCAGCAGCCCGCCGGGCCCGAGGCAATCAGTGCTGAATACCAGGGAGGGAATATCCTTAAGCCATGCCAGGTCATAGGGCGGGTCGGCAAAAATAAGTTTATATGTATTGGATGTGCTTTCCACATATTTTCTTGCATCTGCACGAAAAACCTTCATGCATGTCATATCAAGTTTGAGTGCCGTATTTCTAATGAAAGATGCATGTTTTGAATTTATTTCCACTGAATGTACAAGTTCAGCCCCCCGTGAAGCAAACTCGTAGCTCACACTTCCCGTACCGGCAAAGAGATCCAGGACATGCAAATCGCTGTAATCAATTATATTATTCAGGATATTGAAAAATCCTTCCCTGGCCATGTCTGTGGTAGGTCTGAGTTTAAGACCTGCAGGTGGACTTATGATTCTTCCTTTATGGCTGCCGCTTATTATGCGCAATTTACAATATTGAAAAGATTACAGTATTGATGGGTGGCCATCTCATCAAAAATATAACTCATTGAAAAATCTCCTTCGGGGGCGGCAAATTTAAGTGTTTTTATATACCTGAGCAGATTATTATACAGGTCGTCGAATTTAAAGATGTTACCACTCAGATATACTTTATGATCGTTCTCTACCTCAAAATGGTTAAAGGTATTCAGGAGGTAATAGAGGATATCGGAATCATTTCTCACCCTGAAGGTATTGAAAAACTGAAGGTCATTGTCAGCTACCAGTATCAGTGTAAAAAACCCGTTGTCGAAGTGCACCCTTATATATCTGTCCTTGTTTTTTCGTGCCTGCCTGAATGATGAGTTCAGCAGGGGTTTTACCTGGTGGGATACGGAAGCATCGGGGAAAAGGTTTATCGCAAGGTCAAAAATATCTTTTTTTACACCAAACAGAAGGTAGGCATCGGGTTCTGTCAACTTATTATTTGCTACCAGATAATTATCCCTGAGTTTATGATTCAGCTCGAAGTATTCATTTTTTACGGCGGGATCATATAAGCTTGCCGGTACTATAGTGCTCTGTTCTGTGTTGAATATGATCCTGTACCTGCGGTATTCCCTTGAAAGAAACTCATCTTTTTCGGCAATATCCCGTATCTCATTAATTATACCTGTCTCCTTACTACTCAGTTTATAATCCCTGAACATAACAAACCTGTTCCTGAGCTTATCCAGAAGACAAAAAGAAAATCCATTCAGTCCGAGCTGAATGGATATTTCATAGTTATTTGTTGAGTTTATATCCAGTGTTTCGTCAAACAGTTCTTTTTCATACATATGAAAACTGTTAGTTCTCCCAGTTACCGGCGTTATTATTGGGTTCTTTAACATTTCCGACACGCATTCCGGGGAAACCGGTGATTTTTTCGCGCAGGATATTATAATTAATAATGAGTTGCGGGTCGAGTCCTTGCAGGAAAACGTCGTTTAAAACAGAAGCTTCGAATACCTCCACCTTAACTTTGGATGCTGTTTCAACCAGGTCGGCTTCCATCTTGAATTCTGTAGCACCGCTGAAGGGTACATATCTCAGGGAGTCGACCGGGAAATCCGGAGTGAATATTGAATCGAGTACAGTTGTATACGAGGTGTCACGCACTATAAGTCCTCTGCGAAGAGCTTCCCTTTCTGCCCTTGTTCCCCATTCTTCTATCATTTCGTCTGTAACGGCACCTTCTTTATAAATCAAAGGGAATGAATCAGTCTTGACAAAATTAATGAGAGTGTCAAAGCTTCCGGTATATCTTCCGTATTTTGATTTGAAAGCTACCTGGGCAGTCCTGATATTAATCAGTCTTTCTTTTATCGCTTCCTCTCTTCTGTCTCTTTCCTTATTAAATCTTATAGGATTCATAATACTGTCGACGAGAAGATAGCCGAGGACGACAATTGCTGCAATCAATAGAATTCGTACAACTACATTCATTTTTTTTATTGTTAAATAAGTTTGGTTATGTTTGCTGCAAAAATAAAAAAATAAATTGAATACCAAATCGATCCGACCGTTTTTGAAGTAAATGATACACTCACATATTGAAAAGGTACTGGAGCATAAACTTGGTCATCAGCCAACTGAAGATCAGCTTGTGGCAATACGAGGGCTTGCCTTTTTTATTGCGGCTAACACCAATGACAGTATATTTCTTCTGACGGGATATGCAGGTACAGGCAAAACCAGCCTGATAAGCGCAATGGTACATACGCTTGAAAGTTTTAATATTCAATCAGTATTACTGGCTCCCACGGGCAGGGCTGCCAAAGTGCTGGCTTCCTATACCGGTATGGCCTCCTTTACCATCCATAAGCATATTTACAGGCAGAAAAGCAGCAAGGATGGCATGGGACGGTTTGAACTTGACAGGAATATGCACAGGGATGCCTATTTCATTGTGGATGAGGCCTCGATGATATCACAGGAAACAAGCGAACCGTCAGTCTTTGGCAGTGGCCGTTTGCTGGATGACCTTGTCGAATATGTATACAGGGGAAGGAATTGTAAACTGGTGCTGGTAGGTGATACTGCACAGCTGCCACCTGTAGGATCAGTGTTGAGCCCGGCACTCAGTGTGCAGTATCTTTCCATGTATGGTTTCAATATTGAGACAGCTGAATTGAGGGATGTGGTCAGGCAGTCAAGGGAATCAGGTATTTTGATGAATGCAACATCCATACGCAAGAAAGTTGCCGGCAATGATCTCAGTGTGCCCGAGTTTATGCTTGAAGGCTATAATGATATCTTAAGGATTAGTGGTGAGACCTTGCTTGAAGAACTCGAAGAGTCATATTCCCGGGCCGGCATTGACGGGACCGTGATTATAGTCAATTCAAACAGGATGGCCAATAAGTATAACCAGGGGATACGGAACAGGATACTGTTCCGTGAGGAAGAGATAAGCTCAGGCGATATGTTGATGATTGTGAAGAACAATTACTTCTGGGCCGGCGAAGAGGAAAACCTGGATTTTATTGCCAACGGGGATATAGCCAGGATAAGAAAAGTGCTGCGAAAAGAAGAAAGATATGGGTTCAGGTTTGCTGATATGGTGCTTGATTTTATTGATTATTCAATTGAGCTTGAAGTGAAGGTCCTGCTGGATACTCTCAGCTCTGAGAGCGCTGCTTTTTCAGGAGAACAAAACAAAATACTGTTTGAGGGGGTCATGGAAGATTATTCACATCTGAGCACAAAAAAGAAAAGGTATGATGCTGTCAGGGAGGATGCTTTCTTCAATGCCATGCAGGTGAAGTTTGCCTATGCCGTAACCTGCCATAAAGCCCAGGGCGGGCAATGGGAGAGGGTATTCATTGACCAGGGGATGTTTAACAGGAAAGAGCCTGCGATGGATTATCTGCGCTGGCTTTACACTGCTGTTACAAGGGCAACAGAGCGGCTGTACCTGGTGAATTTCCTCCCGGCATATTTTGGCGGTGATTAATCATACCGAATATCCCCCGGATATTTATTAAAAGTATGCCAAATACCCGGGGCCATCCCGGAAATCAACCATCTCCACAAGGGGATTGTTGACTGAAATGACTAAATTTGAACATGATAACAAAAAAAAATAGGATATTATGAAATCTTACAGGAAAGAACTCTGGTTTAATACAGGCAGCAGGAGGGAGCTTATAAATATTACCCGTGATGTTGAACTTGCACTTGCCGAAAGTGGAATACAGGAGGGACTGGCCCTGGTAAATGCCATGCATATCTCTGCAAGTGTATTCATAAATGATGACGAGCCTGGATTGCACCGGGACTTCGAAGCGTGGCTCGAAAAACTTGCACCTGAGAAACCCTATTCACAATACCGGCATAACGACGGCTTTGAAGACAATGCTGATGCTCATATCAAACGCACCCTTATGGGCAGGGAAGTTGTGATTGCCATAACTGAAGGCAGACTGGACTTTGGCCCCTGGGAGCAGATCTTTTACGGTGAGTTTGATGGTAAACGCCGCAAGAGGGTTCTTGTTAAAATTATTGGGGATTAAGCAGGATCATAACTCTAATCTATCACTCATCTCTTTAACCAATCCTTCTATCCTGGCATCCAGATCGGCTTCCTTCTTTTCGTAGTCAGACTTATTTTCAAGCCTGTCATTCACACTGAAATAGAACTTTATTTTAGGTTCTGTTCCTGAAGGGCGCATCGATATCTTTGTTCCGTCAACTAGGAGAAACTGCAGCACATTGCTCTTTTCAAAATCAATACTCTGAACAGTATCTGCCTTGAGGTCTTTCATTGTACCAATCTGATAATCTATTATTTTAACCACTTCAGTATTATTAATTTCAGCAGGCGGTTTCTTTCTGAAGTTGCTCATTATCCTGTTTATCTCCTCTGCACCTTCTTTCCCTTTCCTTACAATGTTTACCAGTTTTTCCCTGAACAGGCCATATTCGTAATAAATGTCTATCAGTGTATCAAAAAGTGTTTTCCCCCTGCATGCCATAAAGGCTGCCACCTCTGCCACCAGGGCACATGACCCGACAGCATCCTTGTCCCTTACATAATCACCCGGCAGGTAGCCGAAACTTTCTTCACCTCCTCCAATGTACTTTTTACCGGTTCCGAGCTTTCCCATGAGACTGGCGAAATATTTAAAACCCGTGAGTACATTATAACATTCAACATTGTTCTTTTCAGCTATTCTGTCCAGCAAATCTGAGGTAACAACCGTCTTTATGATGTATTCCTTTCCCGTGAGCATTTTTTTTTCCTTCATCTGGCTGATTATATACCAGGTCAGTATAGCTCCTGTCTGGTTGCCGTTAAGCACTACAAACTCTCCCGACCTGTTTTTTACGGCAACACCGATCCTGTCGCCATCGGGATCGGTTGCCATGGCAATATCTGCCCCGTGTTCAGCGGCTTTTTCCAGAGCCATCTTAAAGGCTGCCGGTTCTTCAGGGTTGGGTGAAGTCACTGTCGGGAAATTTCCGTCAATCACGTCCTGTTCCGGTACATTGATAATATTTGTGAAGCCAAATTCCCTTAAAGTTGCCGGAATTATTTTCACTCCAGTACCGTGTATAGGTGTGTAGACTATCCCAATATCATTTTTTTCCTGTATGCATTGCCGGTTCAGGCTTATTTTCTTTATTGTATTGATAAACAGTTCGTCAATATCTTTTCCGATACTGATAATATTCGCAGCAGGGCCGTCGAACTTTATTTCTGAAACGGTGTTTATTTTTCGTACTTCTTCAATAATGTTCCTGTCATGCGGAGCGGTTACCTGTCCTCCGTCTTCCCAGTATGCTTTATAGCCGTTATATTCAGGGGGATTATGCGAAGCGGTAATGATAACCCCGCTCTGGCATCCCAGTTGCCTTATTGCAAATGACAATTCAGGTGTAGGCCTGAGCGATTCGAAGAGGTAAACTTTTAAACCGTTGGCTGAGAATATCCCGGCGGTTATTTCAGAAAACTGCCTGCTGTTATTTCTGCAATCGTGGGCAATGGCAACGCTGATATCCTTACCGGGGAAATTTTTCACCAGGTAGTTGGCCATGCCCTGTGTTGCCATGCCTACAGTATACCTGTTCATCCTGTTAGTGCCAGGGCCCATTATCCCTCTCAGTCCGCCGGTACCGAATTCAAGGTCCTTATAGAAGGAATCGATCAGTTTTATCTCATCATTTTCCATCATCTGCATGACTTCTTTGCGCGTTTCCTCATCATACTCGGAGGATGTCCATAGCTGCGCTCTCTGATAGATTGTTTCAAGATATTTATCATTCATTTCTCAGGCTTTAAACTGTTTAAAAATTTTTCCAGGCTTTCCTGCCATGAAGGGATCTCAACATCATAAGTATTTTTAATTTTTTCAAGACTTAAGACTGAAAAGGAGGGTCTTTTTGCCGGCAGGGGGTATTCGGTGGTGCTGGCAGGCTTAATTTCAATATCAAGATTTTTTATCCTCTTTATTTCACATGCGAAATCATACCAGCTGCACCGGCCTTCATTACTGTAATGATATATTCCGGGCAGAAATTTCTTTTCTTTAAATATTATTTGCCTGCTTATATATAAGACTGCAGCTGCCAGATCTGCCGCCCAGGTGGGTGTACCTGTCTGATCATTAACAACCTTGATTTCATCCTTTTCGCCTGCCAGTCTTAAAATTGTTTTTACAAAATTTCCACCATATTCTGAATAGAGCCATGATGTCCTTATTATTATCGTTCCGGGGTAGGACAGGGCATATTCCTCTCCTTTCAGTTTGCTCCTTCCGTATACTGACTGTGGTAGGGCATTGGCATCTTCATCATAGGGTATTTTGTTTTCACCGTCAAAAACAAAGTCGGTTGATATATGAATTAATTTCATTCCTGGTGACAGGATAGCGGCATCAATTATATTTTTAACGGCTGTGGCGTTTACAGCCCAGGCATATTCAATATCTTCCTCAGCTCTGTCAACCGCGGTGTAGGCAGCACAGTTTATAATTATTGAAGGTTTGATTCTGCCGATGGTTCTTTCAACTTCATCCTTATTTGTTATATCAAGCTCTTCGATGTCCATGAAACAGAATTCAGGTCCCTTAAGTTTTTCTTGCTGAGCCCTGATTTCCATTCCAAGTTGTCCTTTAGCCCCAGTGACAAGAATTCTCTTCATAGCATATATTCAAAGTTATTTTCCGCCCGTGAGAAGGGTGGATTATTTCTGTCTTTTTCGCTGATAAGTGCCTCATCCGGATCGATACCCCAGTCAATTCCAAGGGAGGGATCATTCAGATTTACTCCCCTTTCATGTTCAGGGCTGTAATAGTTGTCGCATTTATACAGAATTATTGCCTCAGGGCTGAGGACTGAGAAACCATGAGCAAATCCGCGCGGTATGAATAACTGTTTTTTCGATTCGGAATCTATATCAATGGCTTTCCATCTTCCGAAAGTGGGGGATCCCTTTCTCATGTCGAGGGCAACATCCCTTATACGGCCCTTTATTACCCTGATCAGTTTTGCCTGTGCCATGGGGTTTAGCTGGTAGTGGAGACCCCTGATTACCTTTCCGGATGAAAATGACTCATTGTCCTGCAGCGATTCAAAATCAAGTTGATTTTTTTTCATCTGCTTCTGGTTATAGCTTTCAAAGAAGTATCCTCTTTTATCTGTGAATACTCCTGGTTCTATAATATAAAGTCCGTTGAACTCAGTTTTTATAATTTTCATACACCTTACTGTTTCATAAACTTACCCGGGGTTATTAGCTTCTCAGAAGCAATATTTTTCAGGTATTTGCCATACTGGCTTTTTCCCAGTTTTTTTGCCAGGTTCAGAAGTTGTTTTCTGTCAATGAATCCACGCAGATAGGCTATTTCCTCTATACAGGATGCTTTCAGTCCCTGCCGTTGTTCCAGTGTGGCAACGAAGTTTGATGCCTGCAGCATGCTGTCGTGTGTGCCGGTATCGAGCCAGGCCATTCCGCGGCCCATCAATTTAACTTTCAGTCTGCCTTCTTCAAGATATAACCTGTTCAGGTCGGTTATTTCAAGTTCGCCGCGTTTCGAGGGTTTGAGTCTTTTTACCTTGCTTACAACCGTGTTGTCATAGAAATACAGGCCGGTTACCGCGAAGTTTGATTTGGGTTTTTCAGGTTTTTCCTCTATACTGATAACCATACCTGAATTGTCAAACTCAACCACGCCATACCTGGCCGGGTCAGTAACATAATAACCGAAGACGCATGCACCTTCTGTCAGCTTTGCTGTGTCGAGCAAGGTATTGCCCAGTCCCTGCCCGTAGAAAATATTGTCACCGAGTATCATACAAACATTATCATTGCCAATGAAGTCTTCACCTATTAAAAAGGCCTGGGCCAGTCCGCCCGGTGAAGGCTGAACCTCGTAACTAAATTTGAGGCCTATCTGGGTCCCGTCGCCCAGGAGGTCTTTGAATAATACTATGTCACGTGGTGTGCTTATAATTAGAATATCCCTTATGCCTGCCAGCATAAGCACCGACAGCGGGTAATATATCATTGGTTTGTCATAAACGGGCAGTATTTGTTTTGAGATGGTTATAGTTGCCGGATGCAGTCGTGTACCTTCACCTCCGGCCAGAATTATGCCTTTCATATTTTCATTTTCTTTTTAAAGTAATCTATGGTTTTTATTAATCCGTTTTCAAGGTCGTGCTCCGGTTCCCAGTTCAGCTCTTTCCTGGCCAGGCTGATATCCGGTTTTCTCTGTTCAGGATCGTCCTCCGGCAGGGGTTTAAATGTAATCGAAGATTTTGATCCGGTCATTTTTATAATAATTTCAGCCAGTTCAATTATAGTTATTTCCCTGTCATTTCCCAGGTTTACCGGTCCGGTAAATGAGTCCGCGGTGTTCATTAATAACTTAAGCCCAGCAGTGAGATCATCAATATACTGGAAACTTCTGGTCTGCCGGCCGTCACCGTAAATACTTATTTCACTGTTTTGAAGAGCCTGGACAATGAAGTTTGAAACCACCCGTCCGTCATTCATCATCATCCTCGGACCGTAGGTATTAAATACCCTGGCAATCTTTATCCTAACCTTATTCTGAATATGGTAATTCATAAAAAGTGTTTCGGCACATCTCTTCCCTTCATCATAACATGAGCGGGGGCCCAGGATATTGACATTCCCGTGATATTTCTCGGGTTGGGGATGCACGTCAGGGTTACCATAAACCTCGCTTGATGAAGCCTGTAGTATTTTTGCACCGGTGCGTTTGGCCAGACCAAGCATATTAATTGAACCCATCACTGAGGTTTTAATGGTCTTGATGGCATTATGCTGGTAATGAATCGGGGAAGCAGGGCATGCGAGGTTATATACCTCGTCCACCTCTGCATACAGCGGCATGGTTATATCATGCCTGATAAGTTCAAAGAATGGATGCCCGAGGAGATGAGCTATGTTTTCTTTTGCACCGGTAAAAAAATTGTCTGTACATATCACTTCATTTCCTTCGTATAAAAGACTTTCGCATAGATGGGAGCCTATGAAGCCTGCCCCGCCGGTGATAAGAATGCGTTTCATCGAGCACGTTTTTGTTGGCAGGAGCAAAGATAGGAAATAATGGAATATGGAAAAGACAAAGGGTATTGTGGGATGCGGGATCCGGGAGGCAATATTCTATAAAGTTCGACAGCGAAATTTTACTCTGAGTATTAGGAGTTTTAAGAAGGTTTAAGTATTTTTGCATCCAATTTTATACAAAATAATGTCTAACTTATTAATTATTAGATTTTTTAATTAAATCATGACTGACGAAGAAAAAAAATTACAAAACGACGAACACGTTGAGGAAGAGGCTAAAGCTGAAGCTGAGGCTGGGGAAGAAAAGCCTGTTGAAAAAACCGAAGAAGCAGTCAAGGCTGAGGCTGGGGAAGAAAAGCCTGTTGAAAAAGCCGAAGAAGCAGTCAAGGCTGAGGCTGAGGCTAAGGATGTTGAAAAAGTTGAAGAAGTGAAAGAAGAGGCTTCCGCCTCCGCTGAAGCTACGGATGCCAGGAAAGATACGGCGGACAAGGAGCTTGAGGAATTTGACTGGGATGCTTTTGAAAGAGAGGACACAGAAAAATCGCCAAGGCAGAAGGAATATGAAGAGATGTACGACAAAACCCTGTCGACCATTGCTGAAGATGAGGTAATTGAGGGGACGGTAATTTCAATGAACAAACGTGAAGTTGTAATAAATATTGGCTATAAATCCGAAGGTGTAATAAGTCTTAATGAGTTTCGCTATAATCCAGGCCTGAAGGTAGGGGACAAGGTGGAAGTATATGTAGAAAGCCAGGAGGATAAAAAAGGCCAGCTGGTGCTCTCGCATAAAAGGGCAAGGGCACTTAAGTCGTGGGACAGGGTCAATGAAGCCCTGGAGAAGGATGAAATTATCAACGGTTATATAAAATGCCGTACCAAAGGCGGTATGATAGTGGATGTATTCGGAATAGAAGCCTTCCTTCCGGGTTCACAGATAGACGTTAAACCCATTAGGGATTATGATATATATGTTGGCAAAACAATGGAATTCAAGGTTGTGAAGATTAACCATGAATTTAAGAATGTTGTTGTCTCACACAAGGCTCTCATTGAAGCAGAGCTTGAATCACAGAAGAAAGAGATCATTGCCAAACTGGAAAAGGGTCAGGTTCTTGAAGGTACGGTTAAAAATATCACTTCCTACGGGGTATTTATTGATCTCGGGGGCGTTGACGGGCTTATTCATATCACGGACCTTTCCTGGGGCAGGGTGAATCATCCCGAAGAGATTGTGCAGCTTGATGAGAAACTCAATGTTGTGATCCTTGATTTTGATGATGATAAGAAGAGAATCGCACTTGGTCTGAAGCAGCTCACCGAACACCCGTGGGATTCTCTCGATGAAAATCTCAAGGTGGGTGACAAGGTTAAGGGCAAGGTGGTTGTAATGGCCGATTACGGTGCCTTTGTTGAGATTGCACCCGGTGTGGAAGGACTGATACACGTATCTGAAATGTCATGGTCACAGCACCTGAGAAGTGCACAGGAGTTTATGAACGTGGGTGATGAGGTTGAAGCCGTAATACTGACACTTGATCGTGACCAGCGTAAGATGTCACTCGGCATTAAACAACTTAAGCCGGATCCATGGGGAAAAATTGAAGAAAAATATGCTGTTGGCAGTCAACATACTGCCAAAGTCCGCAATTTCACCAACTTCGGTGTCTTTGTTGAAATTGAAGAAGGTGTTGACGGACTCATACACATATCTGATCTGTCATGGACAAAGAAAATAAAGCATCCTGCCGAATTCACTTCCATAGACTCAGAAATACAGGTGGTAGTGCTTGAAATAGATAAGGAAAACCGCAGGCTGAGCCTTGGTCATAAGCAGCTTGAAGAAAATCCATGGGATGTATTTGAGGATGTATTCGAGGTTGATACCGTGCATGAAGGGACAATAATCGACGTATTTGACAAGGGTGCCGTTGTAGCCCTGCCCTATGGTGTGGAGGGATTTGTAACACCCAAACACCTTGTTAAGGAAGATGGTACGAGCGGTAAGATTGATGAGAAGCTCGAGTTTAAGGTTATAGAATTTAACAAAAGTGCCAAGAAGATAATCCTGTCGCACAGCAGAATATTCGAAGATGAGAAGAGGGCAACGGAGAAAGGGGCAAAAAAGAGTGAGGCAGCAGCCACCAGGAGAGCAACAAAGAAGCTGAAGTCTAATCTCGAAAAAACAACCCTCGGTGATATAACTGATCTTGCAGCACTTAAGGAGAAAATGGAAGAAAAAGAAAACAAATCTTCCAAATCTGAGAAAAAATAATTAAATTAGAGCTTATAAATTTTGAAAGTCATGGATTTTAATATTGAAAGCAGAAACAACAGCACTTTGATCCAGGTCCAGACTGAAAAGCTCGATACTCATGTTGCTCCCGCACTGAAATCAGAGTTGGTGCTGATCTCAGGTAAAGGTGAAAAAAACATCATCCTTGACCTGAAAAAGTGCGAATACTGTGATTCTTCAGGTCTAAGTGCTATACTGGTTGCCAACAGGCTCTGTAAGAATGCAGGAGGAACCTTTGTCCTTTGTGGTCTGAATGACGCTGTGGAAAGATTGATAACAATTTCTCAGCTCGATACAGTACTTAATATAACTGATACTGTATCAGATGCTGAAAAAATGATATCATAAGACCATTCCAGGAGGGTGGTTTTTGAATTAACCATATTGGGCAGCAGTTCTGCTCTGCCGACGTCACAAAGATATCCATCCGCTCATGTACTCAATGTTCATGAGCGGTTTTTTTTGATTGATTGTGGTGAGGGTACACAAATGCAGCTCAGAAAGTACAGGATAAAGTACGGTCGCATACACCATATATTCATATCCCACCTGCATGGTGATCATGTCTTCGGACTTTACGGACTTCTCTCATCAATGAACCTGTCGGGTCGCGAATCACCATTGAGATTATATGCACCGGCCTCCTTCAGGGAAATACTCTTTACACACCTGACGGATTTTGACATCCATCTTAATTTCGATATAGAATTTGTGGCTCTTGGGGGCATGGAACCTGTTAGAATACATGAGGATAAGAATGTTACTGTCCTTTCCCTGCCGCTGCAGCACCGCGTTCCTTCCTACGGTTTCCTTTTCAGGGAGAAAGAAAAAGAAAGGAATATAATTAAAGAGGCTATAGATAAATACAATATTCCATTGTCGGAGATACATAAAATAAAAAAGGGAGCCGACTTTTACGATGCTGACGGAAATCTTATACGCAATAGTGAAATAAGCACGCCCCCCCCGAAACCAAGATCTTTTGCCTATTGTAGCGATACTGAC
>Ga0190358_1000242_pt1 | contig 17842 bp, 19 predicted proteins | sample 48721812_MG_FD_161666 | JGI IMG/M metagenome (GOLD analysis project Ga0190358, IMG submission 161666) | Hydrothermal vent microbial mat bacterial communities from Southern Trench, Guaymas Basin, Mexico - 4872-18-1-2_MG | ecosystem: Environmental > Aquatic > Marine > Hydrothermal vents >... | reverse complement strand
TTATAAATTTTTTGAATATTTTGATTTACCTGAACATAGAGTAAAAGAAACATTTCAAAATTATGAAGAAGTTGAAAAAGTAATTGAGGAACAAGAAATAAAGTATGAACAAGAGAAAGTGGAAATTGAAAAACAAAATGAAAAACTAAAGGAACAATTAAAAGAAATGCAAATGTCTGAAGATGATTATATGAATGAGTTAGACGAATTAACTCCTCAGAACATTCCCTCTAAAATAGATTCCTCGGAAGATAACAATAATCAAGAGAACACACAAATAGATAACTCTCAACTTATTAATGATTTTAATAATCCAAAAACTGAAACTTTAGACTCTACAGAGGGTTCAATTTCCAAAGAAAATGAACAAGAATCAGACTCTAAAAATGAACAAGAAAAGAATTCAGAATTAACTCAAATAATTTCTGAAGACAAATCTCTAAATTAAAATGGAAGAAACAAAACAATACGAAGAAAAAATTGTACCTAGATTGATTGAAGAAGAAATGAAACAATCTTACTTAGATTATTCTATGTCTGTAATTGTAGGTAGGGCATTACCAGATGTGAGAGATGGATTAAAACCAGTTCATCGAAGAATCCTTTATGCAATGAATGATATGGGTATGACATTTAACAAGCCATTTAAAAAATCTGCAAGAGTGGTAGGGGAAGTATTAGGTAAATATCATCCACATGGAGATACTGCAGTTTATGACGCATCGGTTAGGATGGTTCAAGAATTTTCATTAAGATATCCACTAATTAAAGGTCAAGGAAATTTTGGAAGTATAGATGGGGATAGCGCAGCAGCTATGAGGTATACTGAAGAAAAAATGAGTAAAATTTCTGAGCTCCTTTTAGATGATATAAATAAAGACACTGTTAAATTTGTTCCTAATTTTGATAACTCCTTAAAAGAACCATCTGTTCTTCCTTGCAAATTTCCAAATTTATTAGTCAACGGTTCTTCCGGAATAGCAGTAGGTATGGCCACAAATATCCCCCCACATAATTTAACAGAAGTATCTAATGCTGCTAAACATTTAATTGATAATCCTGATGCAGAAGTTCATGAGTTAATGAATTATGTAACTGGTCCAGATTTTCCAACTGCGGGATATATCACATCCACTGCAGGAATACGTAGCGCATACGCAAGAGGGAGAGGAAAAGTAATTATGCGTGCAAAGACACACATAGAAGAAAAAAAGAATAGAAAAGTAATCATAGTTGACGAATTGCCTTATCAAGTAAATAAATCCAACCTACTAATTAGTATAGCGAATTTAGTTAAAGATAAAAAAATAAAAGATATCTCTGATTTAAGGGACGAATCAGATAGGGATGGAATCAGGGTAGTCATTGAATTAAAAATTGGTGCAAATCCTGAAGTGGTTCTCAATCAATTATTGAAACACACTCAATTACAATCTACTTTTGGAATTAATATGTTGGCATTAGTTAACAACGTTCCAAGGTTATTAAATTTAAAACAAATGTTAAGTAATTTTCTTAAACATAGAGTCACCATAGTTGTTAGACGAACTAAATTTGATTTAGCATCTGCACAAAATCGTGCGCACATACTTACTGGATTAAAAATAGCTTTAGACAATTTAGATGCAGTAATAAAATTAATCAAATCAAGTGGTTCTCCTGCAGAAGCAAACAGGAATTTGCAATCTAATTTTGAATTATCTGAAAAACAATCACAAGCAGTTTTAGATATGAAATTACAAAAATTAACTTCTTTAGAACAAAATAAAATTATTGAAGAGCATAACAGGATTTTAGAATTAATCAAACACTTGGAATCCATTCTCTCAGACGAACAAAAAGTAAAAGACATAATTAAAAAAGAATTAGAAGAAATAATTGAAAAGTTCGGTGATGAAAGGAGAACAGAAATTTTAGATTTAAACGAAGATCTTTTAGAAGATGAAGATTTGATTAAACCAGAAGATGTAGTTGTAACCATAACCAAACAAGGATACATTAAGAGAACTTCTATATCCGAATACAAGGAACAAAAAAGAGGGGGCAGGGGAGTAATCGCAGCAAAAACAAGAGAAGAAGATTATATCCAAGACTTATTTACTGCAAATACCAAATCTTATTTTTTATTTTTTACTAATCTTGGAAAAGTTTACTGGTCAAAAGTTTACAGATTCCCTGAGTCTGCAAGATCTGCAAAAGGGTTACCCTTAGTAAATTTACTTAAACTTTCTGAAAATGAAGTAATAACTTCTTGCATTCCTATACGAGAATTCAAAGAAGGGCAATACATCATGATGGCTACTAAAAATGGAACTGTTAAAAAAACAGATTTAATTCATTTTTCTCACCCTAGGAAAGGAGGAATAATTGCAATCAATTTACGAGAAGGAGATCAATTAATCTCAGTAAGATTCACAGACGGTACAGATAATATGATCCTTGCAACTAAAAATGGAAAGGCTGTAAGGTTTGATGAAAAAGAAGCAAGAAGTTTGGGAAGAAATTCCACAGGAGTTAGGGGAATAAAGTTAAAAGAAGATGATCAAGTTATTGGAATGGTTATTGCAGAAGATGAAAAATATATTTTAACCATTACTGAAAATGGTTACGGGAAAAGGACTAAAATGTCTGAATATCACAGAACCCATAGGGGTGGTTCTGGAATTATTAATATCAAATGTAGCGAAAGAAATGGAAAAGTTGCAGCAATACTTTCTGTAAATCAGGATACCTTAATGTTTGTTAGCAAAAATGGGATAACCATTAAAACTTCTTCAAGTGGAATATCTGCAGTTGGAAGAAATACTCAAGGTGTAAGAATTATGAAATTAGGGGAAGGGGATAAAGTAGTTTCTTCTGCCAAAGTAGTTTCTTCAGAAGAAGACAACTCTGCAAAAAATGAAGAAACAGAATCCGTGAGCATAACTTCAAACCAAGAATCAAACTTAGACTCAGAGTCAAACCATCAAAACATTCAGCAAGATTCTGAATCCCCAAAAGATTTAGATTCAAAAAATAATGAAGATTTAAACTCTTTAGAATAATAAAATGTACTCCACTATAGCAGTAACCTATCCAGGTTTGGAATCTGAATGTTCTGAAGAAATTTCTCCCTTAATTAATTCACCTATAAAAGTTGAAAATTCCACATTAACTTTTTCTGTAAAAAAGTTTTCTGAAATAGCAACCTTGGCATATTCTCTTCAATCAATATCCTATATGGGATTATTATTATTAAAATGCCCATTAAAAAAATTAGCAACTCAAGAAATATCTTCTGATTTAAAAGAATTTTTGGCTGACGACATTTCTTTTTCAGTAAGATGTAAAACTAATGATAAGGAATTAGATAAAAGGGAAATAGAACAATCCGCATCTTTACTATTGTACAATTTTTTTAATCAAGAAAAGAAAAAAATTAAAGTAGATCTACAACATCCAACATTGCCATTTATTATAAAGATAATAGGAACTCAAGCATATTTATTTTTAGATTTTTCTGGGTTTCCAATTGATAAAAGGGACTACAAAGTATTTTCAAGTAGATCAGACCTTAAAGGCCCCTTGGCATATTTATTACTACAATTTGCAGGGTATGATAAAAATAAAAAGTTCGTAGATCCATTCTGTAAGTCTGCAACTATCTGTATTGAAGCAGCACTCTCTTCTTCGAATATGTCTCCTCACTTATTTAGAAAAGATCAATTTGCATTTATCAAATTTCCAAATTTTAAAAACATAGAAAATATTTTTCCAAACAATAAACTCTCCAAACATGAAGATATATTCGCCATAGATGCATTACTAAAAAATATTAATGCAGCTAAAAAAAATGCAAAAATTGCAGACATCAATAAGGAATTAAATTTCGCAAGAATTAATTTAGAAGATTTAGATATTAAATTTGAAAAAGAGATAGATTTGATTTGTTCATTTCCTCCACAGTTTAATAAATTTAATGAAAAAAAGATTTTAAAAGTTTATAATGAATTTTTTCATCAATCAGAATTAATCTTAAAAAAAGAGGGCAAGATTGCATTATTATCTTTAAAGCCAGAAATTCTTAAAAATATTGCAAAAAACTATTCAATTTCTTTAGAAAAAGAATTAAACACAATGGCAGGGCAACAACCAATCACTTTCTTATTGTTTAAAAAATAATCCCAAACTTTATTAATTAATAAGTATTAAATTTTTGTATGGTTAATTGTCCAAATAATAATCAAGACATTTCTCATGAAGGGGATTTATTTATAATAAACTTAATCACTAAGACACATTATATGGGGCCAACCAAGTTAGGAGTTCATAAATTTGAAGACCCAATACAATCTTGTTTGAGAAAAATGGAAGAATCTAATCCTTCCCTGAATGCTCACGCTCAAAATAACCTAGAACAGTTAATAGACCAAATGGCATTGCTTGATAGGCCTAGACAATATCATAAGGGGAAATTAGACATTATCTGTCCAGATCTAGAACTTCAAAAGATTAAAGATTCACAAAAAGAAAATAAAATTGTAATGATTAATCCTATCACAACTATGCAATTCGATCGCTATTCTAGATTACATAAGCATATCCCTAAAATAACTAAGAGAATATACTTAGCTCATCCCTATCAAGGAGCATGTCAATTGGAGTCTGCAGGTTTTGGAGTCCATGTAGATATCACAAAATCTCACTTAGCATTATCAAATTATAAAATATTATCTACTATACTGGGATTCCCATATCAACTTGAAGGAGAGTTTTCACAAGACATATTATCGCATAAGGCAAATTTATCTTGGCCGTTTATCTTGGCATCCTCTGAAGAGATTAAATTGAATGGGGGTAAATTTGAAGGGATATGCATAGATGCTTATGGGATTTCCACACTCACAGGCATTTCTGAAAATGACCAAATAACATTTAAAAAACAATATACTGGCTCAATAAATTACTCTGTTGCAGGGGAAATCAATCAATTAACTGGAGATAATATTTTCGTAAATAACACTCCTGCACCCGAAAAGAGGAGTGCCATATTATACCAAGGAAAAATATTACCTCAAAAAGTTAAGGGTAACTGGGAAACTAACTCCAAGAAACAAAAGCACTATTCATCTCAAGGAATTTTCCATCTTCAAACCAATTTACAGTTTAACAGATTTTTAACCAAACCACCAAAAATTAATTATATAAAAAAAGCAAGAGAATTCTTTTGGAATATTTAACCTTGGGCGAAATAACCAAAACATTTTTAAACCATAATTTAAAATTTTTTAATAGGGGTAAGTTTTAACTAACGGTCAAACCGAGGAAAGTCCACCCACTATTTAGTCACCTATAAAGATAGGATTCAGCAATGGATGGCAACCGCTCAGAAACGACACTTCCACAGTTAAGGATGACGCTTGCGAAGTATTTGGTAACAGATATGAGATAACCAGCAGACGTTCCTGTGGGGCAGATGAAACGGCGAGTCCTGGCTTGTGCAAGTCATTGACGCTTAGTCGAATGTTAAAATAGCTTTTCCTTGAAAGGGAGCTAACAGAAGGTGGCTTATCTTGCCCCATTTTCACCCTCTTTAATTTTCTAAAAGAAACCTTTTTAAATTAAGAACTAATACTTAATTAAAATGTCACAAAATAATAAAGTTTCAATGCCATCCTCTCAAGGAGGATTAGTGAGATACTTTGATGATTATAAAAGTAAAATTGAATTTAAACCAGGATATATAGTTTTATTCGTGGTGTTAATAATTGTATTTGAAATTATACTTCATCAATATGGGAACTCTCTTTTTGGAATATGATGCCTGGAATGAACCCTCGGAAAATGCAACAGATGATGCGTAAGATGGGAATTCAACAACAAGAAGTTGGCGCAGTAGAAGTTATAATTAAAACTAAAGACAAACAACTTGTTTTTTCAAATCCTTCTGTTAGTAAGGTAAATATGATGGGACAAGAAACTTTCCAATTAACTGGAAATTTTGAGGAATTACCATTATCTTCTGGTCCAGAGATTAATACTGAAGATATTGAGCTAGTCATGGGACAAACAAATGCAACTAAGGAACGAGTTTCTGAATTACTAAAACAAAATAATGGGGATATCGCTAAAACAATTCTCGAACTTTCAGACGATTAATTACGCAAACCTTTAAAAACTTCTTTTATATTATATCTTTATGGAAAAGTTCCAAGAATCGTTACATCAAGCAAAAAAACAGCATCATGTGGCAGATCATATGATTTATGTGACTTATAATGTAGTTAAAGATCCAAGGCTATTGCTATCTGCAATGAATAATGTTTTAAATTCATTAACTCACGCAACAGATGCATTATTACAATACGAAAGATTATTTAAAAGAATCCCTGCATTTCCAACAAATTTTACTTCCAAATTATTATTACTCAAAAATCCATGTTTGAAAAGATACAATTTAAGTCAAAATTATGTTTTCCTTATGAATGAATTACATACCATTATTACAGATCACAAAATATCTCCTGTGGAGTTTTCAAGGCAGGATAAATTTGTAATTTGTTCTGAAAATTACCACATGAAAACCATAACTATAAATAAAATAAAAGAATACTTGGTTATTAACAAGGCATTCTTAGCAGATGTAGATAAAATTGTGATGAAAAAAAATGGAATCTTTAGATGATGCAAAAAAACAATTGAAAAGACTAGATCATTCAGTCTATGTTAGTTTAAAATATACTCGTACAGTGGATGTTTTACGTTCAATTGTTGAAAGGATGGTTAATACTTTAGATCCGGCAATGGATGCATTATTAGATCACGCCAAAGAAGAGGGAAAATTAACAGATATCCCTTCGAATGTTCCTTTAAAATGTAGGTTAATCAAAGAAGTCTATTCAGATACAGAGTATAAAGATAGATTAGATGAGGTTATTAAATTTTTTATGTTTATTAGAAAATTAAGAAGGGTTGAAGATTATGAATCCATAAATGAATATAGGAGACATGTTGCATTAATTACAGAAATAGATGGAGAAGATGTAGAGATTAATTTAGATATAATTCACGAGTATTATGATAAGACTAAAGAGTTTATAGAATTAGTAAATGAAATTCTTTTTGGAAAAGAAGATGACTAGATATATAGGCATAGCCTCTGGAAAAGGAGGAGTCGGAAAAACTACCACTGCCATAAATTTAGCTCTTTGTTTAAATGATTTAGGATACGATACTACTTTAATTGATGCAAATCTAGCAACACCCCATGTTTCATTACATTTTGGTTCAGAAGATTTGCCAATCACATTAACACACGTATTACTGGGACAAAATTTATTACATGAATCTATTTATCATCACACTTCAGGATTAAAAGTAATCCCCTGTTCAATTGCTTTAGATGATGTAAATGATTCCAATCCTCAAAGGTTAAGTAATGTTCTATATAATCAAGAATTGGGAGATGTAGCTATTTTAGATATGTCTTCAGGGTTGACATCAGATATAAAACCCTTATTATCTTCTTTAACTGATATGGTGGTAGTTACAAATGCAGACATTCCTTCAATCATAGATGCAAATAAGACAATAAAATTGGCAGAACAACATAATGTGAATATTATGGGTGTAGTACTAAATAAAACAAATAAACATTCTCTATCTTCTTTAGAGGTTCAAAATTTGTTGAATACTGAAATATTGGCATCAATTCCAGAACACAAACATATACAAGAAGCATTAATTAAAAAGCAACCACTAGCATATCTAAATCCCAATTCTCCAGTAACCCATACATTCCATAAATTGGCACATAATTTAGCAGGAATTAACTATGAAAAGAAAAGTCCAGCACATAGACGGCTAAAATTCTGGAATTCCTTACACTCACCTTAATTTTTTCTACCAAACTTTTATAAATAACAATCTAGTTTCTTGAAGTATTCATGGCGATAGTGGTGTAATCTGGCAGCACAGGAGACTGTGGCTCTCCTAGTCCGGGTTCAAATCCCGGCTATCGCCCTTTTTATTTTCAATTGAATGGGGATTGCAAATCCAAAAACGATCTCGTGCTCCAGAGTTTTGAAAAAACTCTACAGGGTGAAACTCTGTTGATGCGAAATTCTGGAAAAACCACAACCTTTATAAATAAACCACAACTTTCCATTAAAACAAGCCCGAGTTCACTTGTGAGCGTCGATAGGGTCTGCAAGAATATTGCTGATTCTATAAGGTACAAATAAAAATGTCAGAAAAACCAGAAAATATCAAATATTTTGTAAGAATTGCTAGCACTGACTTAGTTGGTGGAAAATCAATAATCATGTCTTTAAGAAAAATTAAAGGTGTCAATTTTATGCTTGCTAATGCAATATGTTCATCAGCAGGTATCCAGAAATTTAAAAAAACTGGAACATTATCAGAATCTGAAATTAAATCTATTGAAGAAGTATTAAAAGATCCTTTAGCATTAGGCGTTCCAGTATGGATGCTTAATAGAAGGCACGATTATGATACTGGTGAGGATAAGCACATTATAACATCTGCATTAGATTTTACTAAAGAATTTGATTTAAGAAGATTAAAGAAAATCAAATCTAATAGAGGATTTAGACACGCATGGCGTCTTCCATTAAGAGGTCAAAGAACAAAATCCAACTTTAGAAGTAATAAACGAAAAACCGCCTTAGGCGTAAAGAGAAAGAAGTAAAATGGGAGATCCAAAAAAAAGACGAAAACAATTTTCTGTACCATTAAAAAAATGGGAAGAATCAAGAATTAAGTCAGAAGGAGAATTAACTAGAGAATTTGGTTTAAAAAACAAAAAAGAAATTTGGAAAGCAGATTCTAAGTTAAGGAATTTTAAAAGACAGGCTAAGAGATTAGTTGCGTTAAATACAGAACAAGCACAAAAAGAAAAAACACAATTATTAGATAGATTAAAGTCATTATCTTTAATAGATTCAAATGCATCTATGGATAATATCTTAGATTTAACTATCAGAGATTTACTTAATAGAAGATTACAAACAGTTCTTGTAAAAAAAGGAATCGCTAGATCCATTAAGGGTTCTCGTCAATCCATAATTCATGGACATGTCACTGTTAAGGATATTAAACTTACAGTACCTTCATATTTAGTTAAAAAAAATGAAGAAGCAACCTTGAGTTTTTCAGTAAACTCCCCTTTTTTCAGTACAGAACATCCTGAAAGAGTAAAAGGAGAGAAAAAACCAAAAAAACCACGAAAGGAAGCACCTTATAGGAGAAGAGGAAGAAGATGAGAACAGAAGAAAAAAGATCTGGACCAAGAGTAGATCCTAGGGGAGAACAAAGAAGGGAACGAGTTTTAAGGTGGGGAATAGCACACATATTTTCTTCATACAATAACACTATCATTCATGTTACAGATATCACTGGAACTGAAACTATCGCTAAAACATCTGGAGGAATGGTTGTTAAGGCAGATCATTTAGAAGCATCTCCTACTGCGGCAATGGTTGCAGCAAAAAGAGTTGGAGAATCTGCTCGTGATAAAGGAATCACAGCATTACATATCAGAATTAGAGGAAAAGGAGGACATAATGGTCCAAATAATCCAGGTCCAGGAGCACAAGCAGCAGTTCGTTCATTATCTCGAATGGGATTTAAAATTGGAGTTATAGAAGAAGTGACACCTTTACCTCATGATGGATGCAGGAAAAAAGGCGGAAAAAGAGGAAGAAGAGTATAAAATGAAAATTACATCCATTAGTTATGAAAAAAAGAAAGGAAAAGCATCTTTTAGAGTTGAAAAAACAACTCCTGAATTTGTAAATCTTTTGAGGAGAGCTATCATTGATAGAGTTCCAACTTTAGCAATGGAAGATATAGAGTTTAAAGAAAACGATTCTATAATTTATGATGAAATTATAGCCCTTCGTTTAGGATTAATACCTTTAACTACAGATTTACAAACATATGAACTTCCAGAAGATTGCAAATGTGAAGGTGCAGGATGTGCAAGATGTTCAGTTATTTTAACTTTAAAAGAAAAAGGACCAAAGACAGTTTATGCTTCAGACCTTAAATCTAAAGATGTTAAAATTAAACCAGCATTCCCAGAAACACCTATAGTCAAATTACTTAAAGATCAAAAATTAGAATTCCAAGCTACAGCAGTTTTGGGAATTGGAAAAGAACATATCAAATGGAGTCCAGGAAACACATGGTATCATTATGAGCCTAAACTGACTGTAAAAAATAATGCAAAACTCCTTGAACAATTTAAAGATAAATTTCCACCACAAATATTCACAAAAGGACAAATAGATGTTAAAAAAATAGATGCTTGTAATCTTTATGATTCTTGCGATGGTATCTGTGAAGACCTTATCAAAGTAGAGTGGGATGAAAATAATATCATATTTAATATAGAATCATGGGGTCAACTAGATCCTAAGCAAATAGTTAAAAAGGCATGTGAAGTTATAGACTCACAACTTTTAGAGTTTGCAACTTTACTCAAAAAAGCTTAAGACCTTTCACTCACGTTTTTTTGCGGGGGTGCCGGAGTGGTCAAACGGGCTAGGTTGAGGGCCTAGTGGCTTAGTGCCTACGCGAGTTCGAACCTCGTCCTTCGCATTCATAATCCAACAAAAACTAGTGACGTTTTGAAGATAAAAAATCTTCCCAACTAACTAATTAGAGAAAATGGTAAAAAGAACAGGACCAACAAATGTGGAATTAGTATCCTTAATAGAGGATCTTAAAAAGCTTTCATTAGCTGAAAAGGCACCTATTTGGAAAAGGATCGCAAAAGATCTTTCTAGATCAACTAGGCAGAGAAGAGTCATCAATATTGCTAAATTAAATAGATTTACTAAATCAAATGATTTAATTATAGTTCCAGGAAAAGTTTTGGGAACAGGCATAATTGATCATGACATTACTGTTGCAGCTTGGCAATTCTCAGGCTCAGCACAAGATAAAATTAAAACAACCCTTACTATAAGGGAAATTATGAAAAAACAACCTAAGGGTAAAGGTGTGAGGATTTTAGGATGATAATAAACGCTGAAAATGCATTGGTAGGAAGATTAGCAACAGTAGTTGCTAAAAAAGCACTTAATGGAGAAACAATTAATGTAGTTAATTGTGGTAAGGCAATTATCAGTGGAAATAAAAAAACATTACTTTTAGACTATAAAAGAAAACAAGATATGGGTACCCATACAACAGGTCCATATACTCCAAAAATACCTGAAAGATTTGTTAAAAGAATCATTAGGGGAATGTTGCCTTATAAAAAACCACGTGGAAAAGATGCTTTTTCAAGAATTAAATGTTTTAGAACAGTTCCTGAAGAATTACAGAATGAAAAAATGGAAACTATACCAGGAGCATCTTTTGAAAAATTAAATACTCTTAAATATCTTAGAATCGAAGAAATTTGTAAATTCCTTGGAGGAAGAATATGAAAGTTATCAATGTATCTGGAAAGAGAAAAAGTGCAGTAGCAAGAGCAACATTAAAAAAAGGTACAGGAAAAGTAAGAATTAATAAAATACCTTTAGAATTATTTTCCATAGAAATAGCAAGATTAAAAATTAAAGAACCATTAATTCTCGCAGCAGAAGTTGCAAATAAAGTAGATCTAGAAATTAATGTTCAAGGCGGAGGCCAAAGCGGTCAAATATCTGCAATTAGATTAGTTATTGGGAAATCATTATCTCAATTTGATGAAAGATTAAAAGAAGTATTTAATAATTATGATAAACATTTGCTTGTTGCTGATGTAAGAAGGAAAGAAACTAGAAAACCTAATAGGCACGGTAAAGCAAGATCAAAAAGACAAAAATCGTACAGGTAAACCGAAAATGATTATACCAATAAGATGTTACAGTTGTGGAAAACCAATTGCCCAAGTATGGGAAAAATTTGTTGAACAAGTTAAGAAAGGTGAAGATCCTAAAAAAGTATTAGATTCTTTAGGTTTGGAAAGATTCTGTTGCAGAGCACAATTCTTAGGACATGTAGACTTAATAGACGACATAGCACCTTTTAAGAAATTTTAATTAATTAATTCTTTTTTTAAATATTTTTATATTACTTATTTTATTTCTTTTTAATCTTTCAATTTCATATTCTTTTAATTAAAAAGATGTAAATGTTTTTAGTTATGGTAAAAACTCAACCAAAATATTTTCAAGGGAAATCTTTTTAAACCTTATTCTCTCTTTCTATCTTGATATGGTTAATTTTAGGAAGATAGAAGAGAAATGGCAAGACGCTTGGAAAAAAGAAAAACTCTTTGAAGTAAAAGAATCTAAAAAAAAGAAATTCTATGTCTTAGAGATGTTTCCCTATCCATCTGGCTCAGGATTACATGTGGGACACGCATTAAATTACACTATTGGAGATATTTATGCAAGATTCAAAATATTAAACGGTTTTAATGTATTACACCCCATGGGTTACGACTCTTTAGGTCTCCCAGCAGAAAATGCGGCAATTAAAAATAACACACATCCCGAAGAATATACTAAATCATCTATTAAAAATTTCATAAAACAACAACAACTATTAGGGATTACTTATGATTGGTCTAGAACACTAAGTACATCAGACCCAAAATATTACAAGTGGGATCAATGGATTTTTTTAAAATTATTCGAGAAAGGATTAGCATATAAGAAAAAATCGGCAGTTAATTGGTGTCCAAAATGTAATTCTGTATTGGCAAATGAACAAGTCCATAATGGTAAATGTTGGAGACACACTAATACAAATGTAGAAGTTAAAAGTCTTAGTCAATGGTTCTTTAAAACTACTGCATATGTTGAAGAATTAAATGATTTTTCTAAATTAGACCAATGGCCACCATTAATCAAGAAACTTCAAAAGAACTGGATTGGTAAATCTTATGGCACTGAAATCGACTTTGAAATTAATCAAGAAACTTGGAAGGTTTTTACAACAAGACCAGATACCCTATTTGGAGTAACTTTCTTAGTAGTTTCAGCCCAACATTCTAAACTAATGGAGTTAGTAACAGAAAAACAAAAACCAGAAGTAAATAAATTCATTAAAAAATTAAATTCAGTTAGTGAAGAAGACATAAACAAATTAGAAAAAGAAGGAGTATTCACTGGTTCATACGCAATCCACCCATTTACAAAAGAAAAAGTTCCAGTTTATGCAGGAAATTTTGTCCTTGCAGAATATGGTTCTGGTATGGTAATGGCAGTTCCAGCCCACGATCAAAGAGATTTTCAATTTGCTAAAAAATATGGCATTCCATTTAAAGAAGTAATAATCAGTAAAGAAGGAGTAAAAGATAAGGCATACACTGGAGAAGGAAAACTAATCAATTCTAATAAATTTAACAACCTAGATAACAAAACAGCAGTAAAAGAAATAACAAAAGAGCTAAAAAAAATAAATAAGGGTGGCCCAACTATCAACTACAAGTTAAGGGATTGGCTTATTTCAAGGCAAAGATATTGGGGGACACCAATTCCAATTATCAATTGTCCAAAATGTGGAGAAGTTCCAATTCCAGAAAAAGACCTCCCAGTAAAACTTCCAAAAGAAGTTAAATTCGGAAAAGGAAACCCTTTGGAAACTAACGATTCTTTCATAAATACAATCTGCCCAAAATGTAATTCTCCTGCAAAAAGGGAAACAGACACTATGGACACATTTGTGAACTCTTCTTGGTATTATTTAAGATACACAGATCCAAACAATCAAGAAGAAATTTTTGATAAAAAAGAAGCAAATTATTGGTGCCCTGTAGATTTATACTTGGGGGGAAAAGAACACGCTTGTATGCATTTAATTTACACAAGATTTTACACCAAATTCTTAAGAGATATTGGTTTATTAAACTTTGACGAACCAGCAATAAGATTATTCAACCAAGGTATGTTACATGCAGCAGATGGAAATAAAATGTCTAAATCTTTAGGAAACACAGTGAATCCCACAGATATTATAAACCTCCAAGGGGCAGACCCATTAAGGCTATTTTTAGTTTCAGTTGCAGCCCCAGACTCAGATTTTAATTGGGACGATAAAGGAGTTATATCTACAAATAAATTCTTAACTAAAGTTTATGACTATTTTCAATTAGTTAAACTTACAAGTTCATCTGAAAAAACTGAAAGTAAACTACACAAAACTATTCAACTAGTAACTGAAGATATTGAAAAATTAAGATACAATATAGCAATTATCAGAATAAGGGAATTATTTGAATCATTCAAAGACCAAGAATCAAAGGAAACATTAGAATGTTTTTTAATTTTATTAAACCCTTTCTGCCCACATTTGACAGAAGAACTTTGGGATAAATTAGGGAATAAACAATTTATATCTAATACCAATTGGCCAAAAGTAAACCATTCTAAAATAAATGAAGACTTTGAAATAATAGACAGAATGATAAAAACTCTTTCTGTAGATATCCAAAATATTCAAAAACTTGCAAATAAAAAACAATTAACAAATATCAGACTATTCATAGCAAATAAATGGAAGTATGAACTTTATACCCTCTTAAAAACTAAATTAAAACAAACAAGAAATCCTAAAGAAATAATCTCATCTATTATGCAATCTGATTTAAAACAACATGGTAAAGATGTAATGAAAATTATACCAAAAATTATCAAAACAGGAAATGTCCCGTATTATCTTCCCTTAGTTAAAGAACATTCCGCCTTAAAAGAGCACCTAGGCGATTTAGAGCAAAAATTCAATTGTAATGTAGATATAATTTTGGCAGACAAGACAGATGAACAAAAATCTAAACAAGCATTACCTGGAAAACCAGCAATACTAATTGAATAAAATGGATTATAAAAAAAATAAATTTAAATGTGGTATCGAAATACACCAACAACTAGATACTCACAAATTATTTTGTAATTGCCCTTCTAAAATTAGAAAAGATAAACCAGATTTTCTCCTTAAGAGATATTTAAGGGCAAGTGCAGGAGAATCTGGAAAGGTAGATATTGCGGCAAAATATGAGCAATCCAAACAAAAACAATTTGCTTATCAAGGATATTATGACACTAATTGTTTAGTTGAAACAGATGACGAACCGCCAGGACAACTAAACCAAGAAGCATTAAAGATAACTTTGCAGGTTGCTAAACTTCTTAATGCAAAGATTAATGATAAAATTCAGTTTATGAGGAAAATTGTAGTGGATGGGAGTAATGTTTCAGGATTCCAAAGAACTGCATTAATAGCCAGAGATGGTTTTGTAGAAATTGATGGGGTAAAAGTAACTATTCCAGTTATTTGTTTAGAAGAAGAGGCCTGTCAGGCCATAGAACGAACAAAAACTAAAGATACATATAACTTATCTAGACAAGGAATTCCTTTAATAGAGATAACTACTGGTCCAGATATTATCTCCCCAGAACATTGTCAACATGTTGCATCTTATTTGGGGATGGTTTTAAGAAGTACTGGAAATGTGAGGAGAGGAATAGGGACTATTAGGCAAGATGTTAATGTTTCTGTTGAAAATACCGCAAGAGTTGAAATTAAAGGTTTTCAAGATTTGCGTTCAATTCCTAAAATCATAGATTACGAAGTTAATAGAAGATTAAATATTCTTAAAACAGGCAAAATTCCAGAAAATGAAGTGAGGAAGGCAGAACCTAACCTAACTACTACTTATTTAAGGCCCATGCCAGGTTCTGCAAGAATGTATCCAGAAACAGACATTAGTACTCTTGAAATCTCTAAAGAATTATTAAATTCTATAAAAATTCCTGATTTAATAGATGATAAAATAGAAAAATTAGAAAAGAATTTCAGCCTAAGAAATGATCTTGCACAGGAATTAGTTAAACAAGATATTAATTTTTCAGATATCTCTAAAAAGTTCAAAAAAATCCATCCTACATTTTTAGCAGACATACTAATTAATGCACCTAAGGAAATTAAAAAAAGATACTCTCTAAATATCTCGGTTTTAGATCACATCTTTCCAATTTTAACTAAATTAACCAATCAAGAGATCACAAAAGAAGCAGTGTTTGAAATTCTTCTTGCAAATGCTCAAGGAAAACAACCAGATTATTCCAAATACAAACCATTATCTGAGCAAGATATTGAAAAAGAAATTAAATTAATTCTGTCTAAAAATAAGAACTCTTCCATGGGCGCACTAATGGGCCAAGTTATGGCAAAATTTAGAGGAAAAGTAGATGGGAAATTAGTTAAACAACTTATAGAAAAAAATAATTAAGAATCTTCTAAAATATTTCTTTTCGCCAACCCCATACCTTTTAAAGTTAAATAAATCAACCCAATTAAAGTCCATAGTATGTCTCTAATTCTAATAACTAAACTTAATGCAACTCCTGCACCTGCACCCAATCCAATGGCACTAAATAACGATGCTTGGCCACCTTCTAAAACCCCTAATGCGGCAGGGATAGGGACACTATATGTTAAACCAACAACAGCAATTGTTGCAAAAATAACTGCCCAATTTACGTCCAGCCCTATGGCCAATAATGCAAATTTATATTCTAACAGCATTAAACCCCAAGATAATGCAGTAACAATTAATGCCTTAATAGATTCTTTTTTATTCTCTTTTAAAAATAATACTACATTTTTTTCTGATTTTCTAATAACTTTATTATACTTTTTTAACCATTTAACTTTATCAATCTTTAAAGTTTTAAAGAGACTAGTAAAAATACCCTTTTTCTTTCTTATCCTATCATACATAAAAAATATCATTAAGAAGAATATAATTGGCATAATCCCCAACAATAAAAGAGTATTCCCTTTAATTGCAGATGAGGTTAATATTATAATCACTCCAAAAACAGTAAATAATAGGCTCATAATTAATTCAAATGATTTATCTAACACTACAGAGGATATCGCAATTGGACTTTTTACTTTTTCTTTAGTAAGTAAGTAGCCCATAGCGAATCCTCCTCCCATCATAGCAATAGGAGTAATAAAACTGATTGCAATCCCACTTAATTTACACATCATTAATCTAAAGAATCCAATTGATTCTCCGTGGGACCTAAGAATAATTTGCCACTTGTAAGTTTTCCCTAACAAAATACTTATTGATGCAACAAGAAATAATAAAATATAATTAGTAGAAAAACTATGAAATATTCCTACTATGTTATCCAACCCGATCCCACTAATCACTCCAATAAATAGGACTATTCCAACAATAAATGATACTGCAAAAAATATTTTCTTTTTCATGTTTTTTCAGTTTAATTTTAAAAGCGAGCCTGATGGGATTCGAACCCACGACCTATTCCTTAGGAGGGAATCGCGCTATTTGCCCCCCTGCAGGATAACCTTTTTCCTACAGAGTCCAGACTGCGCTACAGGCTCACATTACTTAGAAATTCAGTAACCTTTTTATAAATTTTCCTCTTTTCCTCTTTTATGTACCAATTAAAACAAATTCCAGAGGACTTTATAGTTATAGAATCTTTAGATTTAACCCCTTCTGAAGGCAATTATTACTATTTTGAACTTAAAAAAACAAATTTAACTACTAATTATGCAATCAAACTAATCGCAGAACAAATTAGAGTTCCAATTAAAAACATTAGTTATGCGGGAAATAAAGACAAACAGGCAATTACTACTCAAATAATATCTATCAAATCTTATAATAATTTATCTAGTTTATCTTTGGATGAAGAAAGTTTAACTTTGACATATTTGAGCAAAGGAGACCATCCAATAAGTTTAGGAGATTTAAATTCAAATTATTTTGAGATCACTATAAGGAACATTTCCAAATTACCTGTTTTGCAGGATCATTTTCCCAACTACTTCGATGAACAAAGATTTTCTAAAAACAATT
>Ga0190358_1000241_pt1 | contig 17879 bp, 12 predicted proteins | sample 48721812_MG_FD_161666 | JGI IMG/M metagenome (GOLD analysis project Ga0190358, IMG submission 161666) | Hydrothermal vent microbial mat bacterial communities from Southern Trench, Guaymas Basin, Mexico - 4872-18-1-2_MG | ecosystem: Environmental > Aquatic > Marine > Hydrothermal vents >... | reverse complement strand
AGATAATCAATTGGGTTTTTCTTTATACCATAATTTTTCTGTTATTTCCACTATCTTTTTCAATTTTTTTAAATCCATAAACCGGGATGTAAAATTTAAGCAAAATAGCTGGATTTCGACAGCCTAGCCAAGACCTGCCATGTTTTAAAAACCTGGCAGGTCTTGTAGCAGGGATAAACCATAAAGGATTGCCCCTACATAATGTTATCGTAGGGGTAATCCCTTGTGGTTACACTAAAGTTTAAGTATTACATTCACGCCAAATGTAAAAACTGATGATATTCTTTTAAGACACTTTCTGGTTCACCTTCGACTCTGCTAATACCTTCTTCTATCCACACCACACGGTTACATAATTGTTGAATGAGAACAGCATTGTGTGACACAAACACAATCGTTTTATTAGAATGAATTTTGTCCTGCATCACTTTTGCAGATTTTTGGCTAAATTCAGCATCGCCTACACCTAGTACTTCATCAATCAGCAAAATATCAGGATCAACTTGAAAAGCTACTGAAAAACCTAAGCGGGCAACCATGCCCGATGAGTAAGTGGCAATGGGCTGATCAATAAAATCACCCAATTCAGAAAATTCAATAATGGCATCCATTTTGGATTTGACTTCTTTTTTTCGCAGCCCCATCAACATGCCACTGAGCACCGCATTTTCACGACCGCTCAAATAATGGATAAAACCTAATTGCAAAGATAATAGCGATACTTGATAGCCATAGTTGACAAAGGTCCCTTTATTCGGTTTAGTAATACCTGCCATCATGCGTAGTAAAGTACTTTTGCCAACACCATTGCGCCCAATGATACCCAAAGTTTCACCTTGATAGAGATCAAAGGAAATATCTTTGAACGCCCAAAAGGGTTCACCGAAAACACCTCTTTTGCGCTTATAAAATGACCCTGTATTATGCAAGGATAAAACGGTTTGTTGTTTAGATTTCATACCATAATTTTCGGATAGATATATTCAAAACGGGCAATCAAACGTGTACCCAACCAAATTCCAATCAATGAAATAATGCCAATGATCAATAATGCCGAACCGTTTGGCCAAACATTGTACATTAAAATATCCCGATAAGATTCAATAATAATGACAATCGGATTAGAATAATAATACTGTTGATAAGCTTCTGGCACGATATCGCCTCTTATCATCACCCCCGACATAAAAAACAGGGCAAGTAAAATATTTTCGACGACAAAGCGCAAATCAGGCAAAAAAGGAACAATAGCGGCTAAAAAGAATACCAGTGCCATCGTAAATAACAACTGTACGATCAATACAACTGGCAAAGCTAAATAAGTGATACCGACGCTATATCCATACCCCCATAAAAAAATGAGTAACAAAGCCAAGATAAAGAAAAACTTCACGGTATCCGTCAACACTAAAATGATAGGAAACATCACTTTAGGCAAAAAAACTTGTTGCATCAAGCCATACGCCCCTAAAATTGTTTCTGCCCCATGAGAGAGACAAGATTTTAGCCACTGCCACGCAGTGAGCCCAATTAATAGGAAAGGGACATAATTTGGAGTCCCCTGTTTCAACAATAATTCAAAAAAAACATAAAAAACAGACATATACAGGAGGGGTTCAAAAATCCACCATAAAAAACCTAAATAGGTGCGTTCTGTTTCTGCCTTTAAATCGGCGTAAGTCTTATATATAATAAGCTCACTGTATCTGAATAAAGTATCTAATTTTTGAGTCATAGTATGATTTTGCTATAAGTGACACGCTAAATTTTGATAAAATACGAAAATATATAAATTTAATTATCACGGCATTGTCGAATGTAGGCTGCACACCCTTGTGGTTGCCCTCGTGCGTCTGAAATTATTTTTATGAACATCTACGTTTTTTTCAAAAAACTGTCAGGTTTCTATTACTATACTTAACAATCATCATTATACATAAGTATTTAAGTATTTGATTTTAAATTGTTTTTTTAGTTTTAGATGACGTTGTACGAAAAAAACTTTGCCCACCCGACATAAAAGTTAAAATTGTGCATCTGTATAGATGTTACAATATAGCGTTTTTCATTTGGGTGAAATACAAAAAAGGCAACCAGTCAGTCTTGCCCATACAAAAGATGTACTTCGCTATAAAAAAATGCTATAACAAAGTCAATAATTGATGAAGCTATTTTAAATTGTGAATTGGGAATTATGATTTATGAATTTGGAATTAGAAATTGGGAATAAAAATATCACTTGAGCAAAAAACAAATATCGTGAAATAGCTTTATGTCAACTATTTGTCAAATTAATTTTGGCAAAAAATTCATTAAGGGAAGGCTTTGGTTCACCCCTACATGAAATATAACATATTTATATGGGCAAACACATCAGCTAACCTAGTTTTAATTTTGGATTTTATTGAATTCTTATTCCTTAAGTCACATATTGGTTGTATGAGCAGCTCTATTTTGAACATCATAGCGAATGTATTAATTAATTTGACAATTTCACATTAGCAAATGCTAATATATGGAATGCTTATTTTTGTTTGATAAAAATAAATACTTGTTAAAAGTCACTAAATAATATAGCATTGTGCAACCATAAAGGATTGATCCTACGTTGATTGAATATTGTCGAAACAAATCCTTGTGCTAGTATATGATTTTTGCGATTTGCCTAAATATAATGAACACGGTCAAATTTATTGAAATATGACATTGTCAAGTTCATTGATAAAATAAAAAACGTTCCATAACATATAAAATGAAATCCCCATTACAACAAACCCCGGTGGCAATCATTGGCATGGCTGGACTTTTTCCGCAAGCCAAAAATTTGCGCGAATATTGGGAAAATATTATTAATAAGGTAAATTCCATTACCGATGTACCCCCATCGCGTTGGAACATTGAAGATTACTACGATCCCGATCCCAGTGCCCCTGACAAAAGCTATTGTAAGCGCGGCGGTTTTATCCCGGATATTGATTTTAATCCGATGGAATTTGGATTACCCCCAAATATTCTAGAAGTGACTGATGTTTCCCAATTGCTATCGCTAATCGTTGCCAAGCAAGCGATGGCGGATGCCGGTTATGCTGCTGACAATCGTCATCGGGAGCGAACCGGTGTTATTTTGGGTGTTGGTGGCGGACAAAAATTAATTACGCCATTGGTATCTCGTTTGCAATACCCCTTATGGGAACGCGTTTTAAAAAACAGCGGTATTGGGGATGAGGATGCCCAAAAAATTATCGAGAAAATAAAATTGGGCTATATTCCCTGGGAAGAAAATTCTTTTCCTGGCATGTTAGGCAACGTCATTGCAGGGCGGATTGCTAACCGTTTGGATTTAGGTGGAATTAATTGTGTAGTTGATGCCGCTTGTGCCGGTTCATTAGCGGCACTTCAAATGACACTGAGTGAATTAACGGAATATCGTAGCGACATGATGATCACCGGCGGTGTCGATACGGATAATTCGATCTTTATGTATATGTGTTTTAGCAAAACGCCTGCTTTTTCAAAACAACAAAACATGAAACCTTTTGATGTCGATTCAGATGGAATGATGATTGGTGAAGGCATTGGAATGTTAGTGTTGAAACGTCTTGAAGATGCACGACGAGATAGGGATCGTATTTATGCCGTTATTAAAGGCATTGGCACATCCAGTGATGGTAAATATAAAAGCATTTACGCGCCTCGTTCAAGCAGACAGTCCCTTGCGTTGCGTCGTGCTTACGACGATGCAGGGTTTGCAGCGACAAGTGTGGGCTTGATTGAAGCACATGGCACGGGTACCATGGCGGGTGATCCCTCAGAATTTATCGCTTTAAATACGACTTTTAGCGAAAATAATCTAAGGAAACAACATATTGCCCTGGGTAGTGTAAAATCGCAGATTGGTCATACCAAATCAGCTGCTGGTGCCGCGAGTTTGATTAAAACGGCGCTGGCACTACATCATAAAGTATTACCGCCTACTATTAATATTACTCAACCTGATCCTCAATTTGAAATTGAACAATCACCGTTTTATTTGAATACCGAACCCCGTCCTTGGCTTCGCGCTGAAGGTAAGGTACCTAGACGGGCTGGAGTGAGTGCTTTTGGTTTTGGAGGCACTAATTTTCATGTTGTTTTGGAAGAATATGAAGCTGAACATGCCAGTGCTTACCGTTTACATAATACCCCTGCCTCAATCTTGCTGGTAGCAAAAACACCTGTGCAATTGTTAGAACGGTGTGGGGCAATGCTGACACAGTTGCAATCCGATAGCGGGGAGGGTATTTTTGCAGAACTGATTGATTCTTCACACTCTTTGGAAATGCCTATTGCCGCTGCAAGAGTCGGATTTATCGCTAAATCGCTTAGCGAGGCGTGTGACTTGCTACACATTACCATTGACTTATTGAAAAAACACTTAGCGGCAGAATCTTTTGAACATCCAAAAGGTATCTATTACCGCAAAACGGGTTTTGAGACGAAAGGAAAAGTGGTCGCTCTATTTTCAGGGCAAGGCTCGCAATATTTAGAAATGGGGCGGCAACTCGCACTCAATTTTCCCCAAGTTCGTCAAGCTTATACTGACATAGACAATACGTTGCACAAAAAGGGATTGCCACCGATTTCAAACATCGTTTTTCCTTCTCCCGTTTTTGACAAAGAGCAAAAGGCAGCGCAAATTGCCGCATTGCAACAAACAGAAAATGCACAACCTGCCATTGGGTCTTTTAGTCTTGGACTTTACAAAATACTCCAACAAGCTGGGTTTCAGCCTGATTTTGTCGCAGGGCATAGTTTTGGCGAACTAACAGCACTGTGGGCTGCAAGCATTTTTAGTGATGAAGATTATTTGTTCCTCGCCCAAGCAAGGGGTCAAGCAATGGCATCGCCGGCAGACCCCAATTTCGATGCAGGCGCCATGTTAGCAGTCACTGGAGACCTTAATGCTGTCCAAAACATCGTCGATAAATTTCAGAATATCACTATTGCTAATTGGAATTCCAATATTCAAGTCGTTTTGGGTGGACCCACACCGGACTTAGAAAAAATCAAACAAGAGTTTGAAAAACGAGATTTTTCGACAGTACTATTGCCGGTGTCAGCTGCTTTTCATACACCGCTTGTCAAACACGCTCAGAAACCTTTTGCACAAGCGTTAAATACAGTTACCTTCAATCGTCCAAAAGTACCGATTTATGCTAATATCACGGGTACCCCTTATCCAGATAATCCAGACGAGATTCGGAAAATATTGGCATCACATATGCTCAAGCCGGTCGCTTTTAAGCGCAATATTGAAAATCTGTATGCTGCCGGTGCCTATTTCTTTGTTGAATTTGGTCCCCGCAAGATTTTAACTGCCCTGGTGACGAATATCCTTGAGGATAAACCCCATTTAGCAATCGCACTCAATGCGAGTAGCAAAAAAGATAGTGATCGCCAATTACGCGAAGCCGTTATCCAATTGCGGGTTGCCGGCTTGCCTTTACACAACTTTGAACCATACCAATGTAAACCACAAACCTCCGATACACACAAAAAAGGCTTGACAGTATCTATAAACGGTGCAAATTATGTCAGCGACAAAACGAGGGCAGTTTTTGAAAACGCTTTGCAGTCCAAAGCTAAATCGAATGACTCCCACATTACTAACGATAATCAAACTATGACACAATCACTTGACAATAGCCAGCGTATGTTAGAACAAACCCAAATGCCGTTAAATTCTCCTCAAGGAGAAAGTGGGCATATTGTTCATCAGCAGTATCTGAAAAATATGGGAGAATACTCTCAACAGTTTTTTCAACTCATGCAGCAGCAGTATACTTTATTAACCAATGGCAAGTGTCCCCCTGCCATGTTAGAAAGTTTTGAGCGTGGAATGACGTATTTTCATGAGCATCAAGCCCAAATGCAGCGCGTCCATGAGCAATATCTGAAGAATCAAGTGGAATATTCGCAAAGCGTTTTGCAATTGATGCCACATTCTCAATTGCCTAACGATGATGCGACAGCATCAATGCCAATGTTATCCAAGGCGGCGACGAATGTACCAATCGAATCGTCTTCCCCTGTTTCACCCACGCAAACAGTTAATAAGGAGTCAGCAGCTTTTTCTACGCCTTCTTCTATTTCGACTCCTGTCGAATCAAATTTTGTTATGCCCGAAGAACCGGTTTCAGTACCCATCAGTGTTCCTGAACCCATTTTAAGCAATGATTCTCAACCTTTGCAAGATGATAGCCCTGTTGCAAAAGATGAAACCGACTTGGGACCCCTAACTCAAGCCATGTTAAGCATCGTCAGTGAAAAAACAGGTTATCCGGCGGATATGTTAGAAATTGAGATGGACATGGAGGCTGATTTAGGCATTGATTCCATTAAACGAGTAGAAATTCTCGGCGCAATGCAAGAGCAATTTCCAGATTTACCACCCGTTAATCCGGACGACTTGGCTGAGTTGCGTACTTTAGGTGAAATAGTTGAATACATGGGTCAGGCTGAAAAAAAAAAATAAGTGAAACTCAATTAACCTCAAATGAAGATTTGAGGTTTGAGGAAGAGCCAAATAGTCATATCCAACAGCTTCAAGTCAAACTGAAACAGTTGCCGGCACCTGATTGTTTAGACTTAACTTGGCATTCTGATCATGTCTGTTTACTCACTGATGATGGAAGTCCTACAACGATTGCATTAGCTAAAGGGCTTACTGAGCGAGGCTGGATTGTTAATATACTCCATTTTCCAGCCTCTATTATTGCCAAGCGTTCAGTATTGCCGGCAAGTATTAATCAAGTGGTGCTAAAGGATTTAAGTGAAGCGCATTTAAAACAACAATTAGCGGAAATTACGAACAATTATGGGCAAATTAGCGCGTTTGTCCATTTGAATCCGTTAACTTTAGGTGTGAAGGATAATATTCTTGGATGCGAATCTGAAAAAAGTATCCTCAAATCCGTTTTTTTGATCGCAAAACATCTAAAAAAATCATTGACGGCACACAGTCGTAGTTGGTTTTTTAGCGTGACTCGTTTTGATGGAGAATTGGGTTTAGGGCAAAAGCAGTCTTTCCAAAATCCAATCAGTGGTGGTTTTTTTGGTTTGACTAAAACATTGAACATGGAATGGGAGCACGTATTTTGTCGTGCCATTGATTTAAGTCAAGAATTGGGGGATTCAATATCAGCTGAATTGATTATTGCTGAACTTTATGATCCCAATTTTTTAATAACTGAAGTGGGGTATAATCTTCAACAAAAACGTACTACGCTGGTTGCTGAAATCAATACCCCACTTCCCAAAAGTTTTGGAGGTAAACATTCGAGGCAATTGAGTGCCGATTCTGTGTTTCTCGTCAGTGGCGGTGGGCGCGGAATTACGGCACAATGCGTTATCGGATTAGCAAAAGCATTTCAGTGCAAATTTATTTTATTGGGGCGCACAAAATGCACCCATGAACCCGCTTATGCTCAAGCCTGTGTGGATGAAAAAGAATTAAAGCAACGGATTATAAAAAACATCCAAGCGCAGGGTGAAAAACCAACACCTATCAAAGTCCAAAAGCAGTTAAAGGCGATATTTGGGCAACGGGAGATTGATGAAACGCTGCAAGCCATTGTGCAAGCAGGTGGGCAGGCAAAATATCTCAGTGTCGATATTACAGATGCGGTAGCTTTACAAGATCAACTAGCAACCGCAGTTGAACATTTTGGTTCCATCACCGGCATCATTCACGGTGCAGGTGTATTGGCGGATAAATTGATTGAAAAGAAAACGGAACAGGACTTTGAAAACGTCTATTCTACTAAAGTCAATGGATTGCAATCCATGTTGGCTTGCGTCAGTCAATTGGAGCATTTAGTGTTGTTTTCATCAGCCGCTGGATTTTACGGGAATATTGGTCAATCAGATTATGCGATAGCTAACGAAATTCTCAATAAATTTGCCCATTTCTATAAACGCCACTATCCAACTTGTCATGTCATCTCATTCAATTGGGGACCATGGGATGGCGGCATGGTGACACCTGAATTAAAGCAATTATTTGCTCAACGCAATATTGATGTTATTCCTATTGAAGTTGGGACAAAAATGGTGGTTGATGACTTAAGGGCTTCTGTCCATGAAGTGGTGCAAGTGTTAGTTGGGAGTCCGTTTCTTCCACTTTCTGGAGAGTTAGAGCCAGAATTACAAACTTACCGTATCCGCCGAAAGTTGACTTTAGAAGCGAATCCCTTTTTACACGATCACGCCATTGGTGGACATCCTGTATTACCAGTCACTTGTGCATTAGCATGGCTTGCCAATACCTGCCTACCGCTTTATCCAGGGTATAAGTTTTTTAGTTGCGAAAATTACAAAGTTTTAAAGGGAATTGTTTTTGATGAGACGTTGGCAAACGAGTATATTATTGATTTGAAAGAAATCAACAAATCCCAAGATGAAGTTGAATTAAACGCCACTATCTGGAGTGAAACCACGACTCGCAAACCCCGCTATTATTATAATGTCCGGATAAAATTTAAATTGCAGATTCCATCAATGCCTGTTTATGGCACCTATGATGATACACAGGATGAGGCACTGCTTAAACTGTCATCCTATCAAGATGGTACTCTGTTTCATGGTCCGAGTTTTCAAGGGATCAAACGGATTTTAAATATTAGTCCAGAAAGAATGACAGTTGAATGTGTGTTGCCACAACTCGATGAAAAGCAACTGGGACAATTTCCGGCACTGGCTTTTAATCCCATTGCCGCCGATATACAATTTCAATGTATGTTGATTTGGGTGCGGCATTTTTATCAGGCAGCTAGTTTGCCATTGCTGTGTCAAAAAGGCGAATATTATCATTCAATTGCTGAAGGGGAAACGTTTTACGTTTCTATGGAGATACAATCTAGCACTGACAACAAGTTAGTCGCTAATATCACATCCCATAATAAGCAAGGACAAGTCTACTTACGGATATTTGATACTGAAGTGACTATTAGTCAGCAATTGAATCATTTATTTGTTCCATCATATGCACATGATTCTGCCAAGTTGCTCCCTTTTTGGCGTAATTTCTTGAATGTTGCTGAATGGCCAGGAGAAGTGTTATTGAGTGCCTTGTTTCGGCGTTTTGTTGATAATGTGGTGTATGATGAATCGGCTAAGTTTGATTCTATCAAAGGTAAATCGGTGCTTTATTTAGCTAATCATCAGGTTGGCGTCGAATCTATCCTTTTTGGGTTTAGCCTGTCTGCACTTACGGGCTATCCTGTTAACGTCGTGGCGAAAGCGGAACATCAGGATAGTTGGATTAGTCAATTGTTGAATCATCTTTATTCCTATCCGACGCTCAAAAACCCTGAATTGATGTACTATTTTGATAGAGATGATCAACGCTCTATGCTTGAACTCCTTAGCAACATCAAAAAAGTGATGATTGAAGAAGGGCGTTCCCTGCTGATCCATGTCGATGGTACTCGTGCCCTCAGTTGTCGGCAACCCGTAAAACAATTGAGTGCCGTTTTTATTGATTTGGCAATCGAACTAGATATTCCCATTGTACCCGTCGGCTTTGTGGGTGGTTTGCCGATTGAACCGTTGAAAACGCGCTTAGAGTTTCCAGCTGGCTATACACGTCAGAATTATTACTTAGGGCAAGCTATTTATCCAGAAACTCTGAAACAATTGCCTAATGCAGAGCGAAAAACATTGATTTTGGATCGTTTAAACAAATTAGCTGAAACGACAACAAAATCTTCGCCACCAAATCATCATTTTGAACAAGCAGTGCATCTGTGCATGAAACAGATGGGCGTTTCAGAAGTTCGGGCGGTGTTATACAAAGTGCTAGAAGAAGCGACCGTACATAATACTGAAGTTCGTACCTTGCTACAGGGCATCCACGATGGTTATCTTGAACTGATGAATTCGCCTGAAGGTCGTTGGTTAGGTGAATTAGGGCTGTGGTTAACTGAAGGTAAACTTCAAATCAACTACAATTGAAAAAGCCATTTCTATAAACTCAATACCTTCGCACGTTCCTACCCAATGCCATTATACTACTAACGGGTAAATTTTGGACTTTTTTTTTAACTGTTGGTGGGCAAAAAAAAGACTTGCCCACCCTACATAAAAATCCAAATTTCAGCCGTTTAAAGTATAAGTTATGTAGGTGGGCAATGTCCTTTTGTTGCCAACCGAACTTTTCATTAATATGATAAATGGAGGGAATATGTTCCGAACTGAAGATTCTGTGTTAATTGCCATCACGAAAAAGGCGGAAGTTCAACCCAACGCCTTAGCACTGCGCCTTATTGGACATGAGGTACACCAAGAAGTGACTTTTGAGGCGCTTCAAAGAGCCATTCAGGAACGTGCGCAATACTTAAAAAAAATAGGTATTTGTCCTGGTGATCGTGTCGTACTTCTTGGGCAAAACAGCCCAGAATGGATGTTTTCTTATTTTGCGCTCGTTCAGAACGATGCAACGGTAGTCTTGCTTGACAGCAAATTGACGGATGAAGAACTTCATCAGTTAGTTCAAAGGGTTGAACCTATAGCAATCATTTTGGATGCTCAGACAAAGTCTGCTGATCTATTCCCTGATATATTATGTTTGCAAATGGAAACCGGTCATATCATTGGATCGACCGAGATACAGGCTGATGTGACGCGACCTGGGGATATAGCTCCAACAATTGCTGCTATTGTTTTTACTTCCGGTTCGACTGCTCAACCCAAAGGAGTGCTTTTATCACGAAAAAATATCGCTCATGCTTTGGATAGCGTTATACAATGTCTTGAGCTTTCTGATTCCAGTGAACTACTTGGCGTACTTCCCTTTCACCATGTTCTTGGTTTAGGTACTTGTATAGGGGTCATTAAAAGTGGCGGGACCGCCACGCTTCTTCAAGAATCACGCGCTGATATCCTGCTGAAAGCCATAAAATCAACTCATACAACTGTGTTACCAGGACCGCCTCGTCTTTTTGAACTATTATTAACTAACATTCATTCCCAAATCAAGCATAAGCCGCTCCTGGTTCGAGCCTTTATTCAGACTTCTAGATGGATAACCCGTTTGATACGCGCTAGAACTGATTTCAATCCAGGCAAAATTTTGTTTCGTCAGTTGCATGAACATTTCGGCGGTCATCTTAACTTGCTTATGTCCGGGGGGGCAGCACTACCGATAGAAGTACGCAATGGACTGGAAGAATTGGGTTTTGACATTCTTGAGGGCTATGGTCTCACAGAAACGGCTGGCACAGTCAGTATTAATACCTTTGAACATAACCGCGTAGGCACAGTCGGGCTACCTTTTCCTGGGCTTGATGTCTGTATTGCAAACCAAAATGTAAGTGGTGAGGGAGAAATTTGGGTGCGGGGTCCAACAAACATGCAAGGCTATTTTCATGATCCCACAGCGACAATGGACATATTCAGGAAAGAGGGATGGCTGCGTACCGGCGATATTGGTCACCTGGATCGGGATGGTTTCATCTTAATTACAGGGCGTATCAAAGAGTTAATTGTGACATCTGCGGGTAAAAATGTATCACCCGAAACAGTTGAATGGCATTACCGGAATATTCCTGAAATCTTGGAAATGGTGGTGCTTGGTATGCCAAGTCCAACCCGTTACGGAGAAGAAGTTCACGCTGCTATTGTTCCGCAGAGCACTAGCGAGGGGCAACGCATTGATGATGCAATTAAAGCTCGTTCAGCTCGCGTTCCTTCTTACCTGCAAATACAGCGAATCCATATTGTCAAAAACATTCCTCGCACTACAACGCTCAAGGTTCAGCGAAACGTTCTACTACAGACACTTTTGAAAAAAGCGGATGATACTCATGTCAAACCTGACTTGGATGATATAGCAGATGAGCTAACCCATCAGGTAATTCGCATTGTTCGCCAAGTTGTAGAATCAAAAAACACACCTCTCAATATCAGACCTGATAGTGCGCTGATGTTCGATTTAGGGATTGACTCGCTTGGTATCGTGAAACTGGTGAGCGATTTTCAGCAAGAATTTAATGTCAAACTTGATGTCACACAGATTCAGGCATGCAAAACAATTAACGATCTCGCACAATTGATTCAACAATTATTAGATAAACATCAACCGGTTGCTGTAAAACCATCAATACCGCTTCAAATTCCACCGCCGCGCTCAAAAAGTGCCATTGTGTTTTTCCGACTTATTCGCAAATTATTAAAATGGCTTTGGGCTTTTGAAGTTGAAGGGCTTGATAATCTACCAACAGAAGGCACCTTTATTCTTTGCCCTAATCATGAATCTAATTTTGATATGATATTCGTCACCTCGTGTCTGCCCACCAAAAACCAGATAACACTATGTACGTTTGCCAAACGTGAGCTTTTTGATATGTTCATCACACGTCAAATAGTTCAGATGAATCGGGGTGTCTTGGTGGATAGAAAGGGGGATCCCAGGCAAGCCTTGGAAACAGGAATCGCCTTATTAAAAGCCGGGCGACCGGTTCTCATTCATCCAGAAGGCACTCGAACACGAGATGGTGCATTAAGAACCTTCAGGCGAGGCGCAGCCCATTTGTCCTTACAAACAGGGGTTCCCCTGATACCGGTTCGGATCAATGGAGCCTTCAATATCTATCCGCCTCATGCACGCATACCCAAATTTTTTGCTTTTCAAGCAAAACATCCCCTACATCTTCAAATCCGTTTTGGAAAACCAATTGTACCGCCACCAGATAGCCATGATACCGAAACAGAACAGATGCTCACCGATCAACTACGTCTAGAAATCGAAAAACTGGGAGCTAAAAACTGTATATAGTTTTTTAGGAAAATAAAAGTTATCAGACTTGCCAGGTTTTCAAAACCTGGCAGGTCTTAAAGCCAAAATATTTATCTGAACATCTATAGAATAAACTATTTACAATCACAAAAATCATGAATGTAATCGCTAAAGGCACTGATACAATACAACACGGCTTTTTCATTGCTATTGGTAGTAATATCCAGCCCCCAAAAAATTTTCCACTGATTATGGCGAAACTCGTCGCTGAATTCGGCAAACTTTGGTTGAGCAGGGTAATTTACACAACGCCTGTGGACATGACTTCTAAGTCTTTATTTCTCAACGCCGTTCTCTACTTGAAAAGTGAGCTGAGTTCTGATAAACTCAAAAAGAAGTTCAACAGTATTGAAACAGCACTGGGGCGTGACCGTAGCAATCCACAAAGGAATATAAAAGATCGCACAGCAGATATTGATATCCTTTTTTCGATTCCACTTGATGAAATGATTGATTCTGATTACCAACCCAATGAGTCTCACCTCCGTCTCTGCTTTGTAGAATTAGCAACTGTCATAGGGAAATATCCTAGCACTACTAAAGTGACAAACGACGTGGGTGTAAAACTACAGATCGACGGGCAAATTTTCGGTCATGCTCCTTGCTTGATCAGTTATCAAGCTTCCGCAAACAAAATAGCTGTGGAAGTGCTATAAAATTTGAAAGAATTGTAACGACTCAGGGCAACATAATAGACTGGCTCCCAAATAATTCTTTACGACGCTAAATTTTCTAACGCTTCAGTTATTTCTAGCCACTTTTCTTCAGTCTGTTGTAATTGCTTCGTCAATGTTGTTTGTTGCTGTATATATTCTTTTACCTGGGCATTATTATCGTAAGTGTTTGGATCAGCTAACAATTTTTCTAATACCGCTTTTTCAGCAGTTAATTTATCTAATTCTTTTTCTACCTTTTTTAAGCGATTTTGCAAAGGGCGCCGTTGTTCACGTTGTTGGGCATCCAAACGTTTTCTTTCTGAGCGCGTTATCGTTTGAATTTGAGGAGAGGTTTGACGTTGTTCTGCACGATGTTCAAATAACCATTGCCGATAATCTGCCAAATCACCTTCAAATGTTTTCACACGCCCATTGGCGACTAATAATAATTGATCTGTTGTGGTTCGTAATAAATGGCGATCATGGGAAACGATAACTAATGCACCACTATAATCCATGAGGGCTAAAGTCAGGGCATGGCGCATTTCTAAGTCTAAATGGTTCGTCGGTTCATCTAATAATAAGACATTAGGGCGTTGCCAGATTAATAGGGCTAAAGCTAAACGTGCTTTTTCACCACCCGAAAAGGGAGCTACCGGTGCCAATGCCATATCCCCAATAAAACCAAATCCGCCTAGAAATTGTCGTAGTGATTGTTCTGTCGCTTGAGTATCTATATGCTGCAAATGTTGTAAAGGGCTTTCTTCATCACAAAGTTGCTCTAATTGGTGCTGGGCAAAATAGCCAATTTGTAAGCCTTCACCTAAAGTAGATTCTCCCTGTTTTGGTTTGAGTAGCCCTGCGAATAATTTAATTAAAGTGGATTTACCGGCACCATTGGGTCCTAATAATCCTAAACGTGATCCGGGCATAATCCGCAAAGTGATTTTTTCCAAAACAGGTGTTTCAGTATAGCCAATACTGACTTTATCTAAGTCAATCAATTGGTTAGATGTCTCGTTTGAGGATTGAATACTAAAATGAAATGGCGAATCAACATGAGCCGGCGCAATACTTTCCATACGCGCTAAAGCTTTAACGCGACTTTGTGCTTGTTTTGCCTTGGTTGCCTTATAACGAAAACGATTAATGAATGATTGCAGATGGGTAATTTCTCGCTGCTGTTTTTGATAAGCCGCTTGTTGTAACGCTAATTTAGCGGCGCGTTGACGTTCATAAGCGGATACGTTGCCAGAATATAAGGTGATTGTTTTTTGATCAATATGGGCAATACTATCAACCACATTATCCAAAAAATCCCGATCATGGGAAATCAAAAGTAAAGTGCCCTGATAACGCTTTAACCACTGCTCAAACCACAATACAGCATCCAAATCTAAATGATTGGTAGGCTCATCTAACAATAATAAATCAGAACGACACATCAGGGCTTGTGCCAAATTTAATCGCATTCGCCAACCGCCTGAAAACTCATTCACCGGTTTTTCATGCTCGCTTGTAGCAAAAGCTAAACCATGCATAAGTTGTGCAGCTCTGGTTCGGGCAGTATAACCATCAATGGCTTCATATTGTGCATGTAAACGCGCTTCGCGCATACCATCACCGGCTTGCTGCGCCGCTGATAAATGCTCCTCAATTTGACGCAATGGTTGATCGCCATCTAAAACATACTCAATAGCCTGTTTTGAAAACGCGGGAATTGTTTGGGCAACATAAGCAATGGTTAATTGAGATGGCAATTTAACCTCACCACCATCTTGATGCAATTCACCCCGTAGCAAAGCTAATAAACTTGATTTACCACAACCATTGGCTCCAATAAATCCCACTTTTTGACCGGCATGTAGGGTAAGATTAACTTGATTAAAAAGTAATTTGGTTCCACGCTGTAGGGAACAATTGCGTAAAGTAATCATGAATATATAATTGGGAATTGGAAATTGGGAAACTTCGTTCCGAAGTAATTAGGAATTATTATATGACATCAAAACAAAGCACGTTTAATCCTTGGAAAATAATCATTTTCGTTGCACTTGCGCTATTATCAATCTCTTTTTTTAGCACTCGGTACGCGCAACAAGTCACTCTACCCCGTTATTGCGACAATCCGGAACAAGCTCTCTATTTGCTAGAAGAAATTCTGACTAAAGAACGCCCGGCTGGCGATGAAACACGGCGCCCTTATATTATCGCAGCGAAACTCCTTTTTTTATTGCCACGCCAAGCTGATGAGCCGATTTCAAATTATCTGAATCGCGTCAGGCAGCATTTGCAAAAACAGTGTATGTAGGGTGGTGTTTAAAACCATTAACTATATAAGCATATACAATATTTTAACATTTTTGAAAGTCAGGAGAAATCCGATTTTTTCAAAAATCAGATTTCTTGAACCAAATTACTCAGCTATTTATTGCGAATTAAAAGTTTTTTGATGAATTGACGATTGAAAGCATACCAAATTATCGGAACCGCAAGCCCACTAGCAAAATAACTCATCAATAGTTGGATATTGGCTATTAAACTCAACAGGAATGAAGAATAAATCGGGGCGGGTATTAACAAACCAGCACGATAAATATATTCTGCACCACCACTTGCCGCTACATTTGCGACTAAAAAAAACACTTTCAACCATAAAGCCATGACAGTGAGTAGAAAAATAATGGCATTGCCAACAATTTGATTAAAAATACGCCGTCGTGGCGTTGCTAAAAACCATGCCCAGAGAATAGGAAATCCAATGGTGTAAATTAATAGCGGTTTCACAAATACTGTCCAACGGAGGTGGAGATTTGGATCTTTTGGTTGCTGTTTTGTTAATAAATTGGTACGAATGAACCATTTATCACCAGGGACATCGTATAATTTAACTTGTTCTTGGTTGAACCAAAGACTCGCCATTTCACCCACCACAGAACGCAATCCTGGTAGGATGATGGCGTTGACGGATACCCACCAGAGTAAGAAAGCGGGAATCAACCATAAAAGGAAGTGGAGGATAAACTTTGGTAAAGGGCTAAGTTGTTTCATTATGATTTTGTCGAATGAGTCATCGTATAAAATAACCACCCGCCAAATATGAGTATCATACTGATATTTAACAGAATTGGCCAAACTTGCTCATGGATAAGTACAAAATAGTCTGGCAACCAATCACCAATATAATACAGGCTGATAATGCGAATCAGGTTTATCGTTTGGATAATCAGCAAGCCGATGACCATTCCCCAAAGTTTATGTTTCCAAGGGCTTTCAAAAGCAACGATAGCGACAATTAATAACCATGAAGCAGAAAGCCCTGAACATTCTTTCGCGATTTCTAATGCAAAGCCATGATGTCCATGTCGAAGAACGGGACCCGTGATAATCAGACTATTATCAAATAAATGAATAAATACCCCAGCCACTTTCGCTAAAATAAAACAAAAGAAGTTAATAGCGGGTAAAAGCATCTCCCATTCAAGGGCTGCTATTCCAATCAAGGCAAGAACGCAAAATAGGAAAAGGAATTTGATCATAAAGGGAAAGAAGGGCAATATGAAAATTGACGAATTAAACCTGACAGGTCTTGAAGACCTGTCAGGTTTGTACGATCACGTTTACCGCCAAAGTGCGAATCTTGGTGATATGTTGAAATTCGTTAGACTTGTGCCGTTAATTCCCTTTTTGGCTTTTGTTTCGGTTAAGCCTATAAGCAAAAAAACTGCCAAGAGAGGCAAAGAGAGCAAACAAAAGGGCAGTTGGAGCGAACGGTGCGGGAGTGGGAGTGGGAGTGGGAGTGGGAGTGGGGGTGTAGTTTTGTGGGTTACTGTACCCGACCGTCGGTGTCCAATCGCATGAGAAATAAGAGTTAGATCCGATAGAGAATTTGTAATAATGCGTGCCGGAGGCATTATCAGTAATCTGGATAATGGAGCAAGTGGAATCGTATTCGTCCGCGCATTGGAGGGTGAGGTTGTCAGAGTCGACGGCGCCAGGGTTGGAAGTGTCGAAGGAGCGAGTGACGTGAATAAGGCCGGGTTGGGTACCGCATTTGCATTGAGAGGTGCTGGCGGAGGTATCGGTGGTGGCGGTAGGTGGTGTGGTGCAGGTAGTCGCGTTGGTGATAGCCACGCCTGCACAAGCAGCCCACCCGAGCCACCGAGCGAGATATAACCCAATGCGTCTTTTAGATGCACCTTGCTCGTCAAGCCGAGGTAACGAATATTCCCTCGCATTATCAATGGGTTGAGGCGATTTACCCCCCGTCAAATTTCGTGCCAATTTTATAAGCATACGCTGTTTTCCTTATTGTTTAATAAAAAATGGATTTCTGAAACGGTTCGATAAGGCAGGGCGATATCTCTCTTAGATATAAAGTCTCTTAT
>Ga0190358_1000236_pt1 | contig 18208 bp, 15 predicted proteins | sample 48721812_MG_FD_161666 | JGI IMG/M metagenome (GOLD analysis project Ga0190358, IMG submission 161666) | Hydrothermal vent microbial mat bacterial communities from Southern Trench, Guaymas Basin, Mexico - 4872-18-1-2_MG | ecosystem: Environmental > Aquatic > Marine > Hydrothermal vents >... | reverse complement strand
GGATGCAGTACTTCAAGAGCATATATCATTTATGGGTTTGAAGATTCCTATTTGGTTAGATGAGCACTTAAATATGGAATTTCCAGTTATAAATGAATTCCGAAAATATTTTTCTAATTTAAATTTAAAAGTTATGCGTTCAGGGAATAATGAAAATCTTATAGTTCATTACATAGTCATTATATTAGAAACTATCCCATTTTTACGATTTCTTGGTGAGTTATTATCAAAAACTCTTATATTGAAACATTTAACTAAATATTTGAGTTTTGGGAAAACATATCGGAGGTTTTACTATGTCCAAAAATGAATATTTTTTGAGTATAATTATCCCAACATATAATCGGTGTGAAGAATTGGAAGAAACTCTAATTGCATTAAATAATCAAATAAATGTGAATAAGTTTGAGGTAGTGATAGTGGATGATGGATCAACTGATCAAACTAAATTGATAGTTTTGAAATTTAAAGAAATAGCAAAATTTGAATTACTATATATTTATCAGATTAATTCTGGCCCTTCTGTTGCTAGAAATGTTGGAATAAACAAGTCTAATGGAAATCTTGTTATGTTTATTGGAGATGATACTCGTCCTGCAGATATGAATTTTCTTAATAAACATATAACCTTTCTGAAAAAGTATAACTTTGAAATTGCATCTCTTGGATTAACATGTTGGGACAAAAGATATAATAGTGATGAATTTATGAATTTTCTAGCTCCATATGGGATCCAATTTAATTATACTGGATTAAAACAAGGTGATTTGTGTCATTGGGGGATGCTTTGGACAAGTAATATTGTTCTTTTAAAAAAATGGTTTGATGATAATCTATTCGATACAAATTTCAAGTATGCTGCACTAGAAGATGTTGAGTTAGGATATAGGTTTCGTAAAAAAGGTTTAAAAATAAGGTTTAATTCTTCAGCAATAATGTTTCATAATCATCATTATGAGTTAAAGGGTTTTAAAAAACGACAATTTTTGGTTGGTAGGTCTTTATTTTATTTTCTGGAAAAATGGCCAGAGTTAGTAGGGGAATTTCGTCCAAAAAGAATTTTTATTAAAAAGACCATTCTTTTTTTTAAGGTTATTTTTCCATTTTTGTTAAAAATTAAACTATTTAATAAATACTACTTAACAAGTTTATTAACCTTAAAGGCATATGAGGGGTATTTATATGAAAAATCAAATAGTTAACATTTTGATATTAAATTGGAATGGGTGGGAAGATACAATTGAATGTTTAAATTCATTAATGGCCATTAAATATAAGGAATTCAATATACTAGTGTTAGATAACCATTCAAGTAATGATTCTTTTGATAGGATTAGTTTGTGGGCAAAAAGTAAGGAAAATAAATTCACTTTTTATTCTGAGAAAAGACTAAACATCAAGAGAATAATAACTAATCCATCTCAAAATTTAGTTCTATTAAAGAGTAAGACTAATTTAGGTTTTGCAGGGGGAAATAATTATTTAATAATGTGGGGCAATATTGAATTACCTTCAAATTTAATCCTTTTATTAAATAATGATACGACAGTAGATAAAATGTTTTTAACTATTTTAGTTAAAGAACTCAGTACATCTCCCTTAATAGGTGCTGTTGGCCCATTAATATGCAATTATTTTAGCAAAAATACAGTCGATTCTTCTGGGTTAATTTTAGATGATCGGGGAGGTGCAATTGATTGTAATATATTTCCCCAATCTGAAAGTAAACAAGTTTTTGGTATTTCTGGTTGTTGTGTGCTATATAAAACCAGGATCGTTAATGAAATCATTCAAAAATGGGGTTACTTCTTTGATGACCTTTTTTTTTTATATTACGAGGATGTAGATTTAGCTTGGAGGTTAAATTTTTCAGGATATAGGTCCATAATTAAGCGTAAGTCCATAATTTACCATAAAGTGTCAGCTAGTTCAAAAAGATTTTCTATTTTCAAATCTTTTTACTTAATGAGAAATAGATATTTCATATTAATTAAATATTTTCCATTAAAAAATATAATTAGTATGTTTAGTAATATTCTTAAAAAGAATCTTGATTATGTTCTAAAGATTTTATTTGTAAACCAAAATTCAAATAAACATATTCGTAGTGTAAAAAAAAGATATCCCATAATCTCTTTGTTAGGATTATTTGTTAAAGTTCATGCTTCAGTAATTTATAACTTTCCTACATATTTAATTAAAAGAAATAAATTTGTTAAAACAAAATTGGTAGACTTAAAAAAGTTTCAGAAAGTTTATGCAATTTATAAAAAGAATAATTAATTTTTAATCCATATTTCAATAATTCCTTTTTGATAATTTTGCTCTAAATGATAATTTGAGTTTATAAAATCATTAAGACATGGGTTTGATTTAATCAAATTTTTGGTTCTTGGTCCCATCACCACTATTTTAACTTCTTCTTCTTCTATTGTTGCAATAAATCCATCTAATGGAGGGAGATTTCTAGTCAAGTTAATGTAAGTGGGAGTTTTAAGGTCATTTAAGCTCTTTTCATTATAAATCGTCGGACGACTATTATATAATATCATTTCTTTATTTGTCTCAGTTGCAAAAATTGGTTCAGCTGTAAAAATATATTTTCCTGTTGAATCTAACCTATGTATTTTACTTACTACTTCTTGAACAAGTTTTTGATCAAGGGGTCTATCATTTAATCCTTGGGATTGGAAAAAAAAAGGGAATAAGAAAATCAATACTAAAACAAATAATATAATGTATCTATATTTTTTAGTTGAGCTGATATATTTAATTAAATAAATAGATATCAGGGGTATTGAGGATATTGATGTTGCAAGAAAAATATTAGTAAATATTTGAACATGAGTGAAATAAAAAAAAATAGGTATTATACAGAAAAGAAGGTTTACAAAATAATATTCATCAAGTTTAATTTTAATTTCTCTATATGCTAAGGTAAGTATAATCGCAAAGATTACTAAAATTATAAACAGATCTTCATAAAATGTGTGTGGACGAACTCCATAATTTCTCAGATTACTAGCAACTTTTGGCCCATTTGAAATTATGACTAAGTAAAAACTCATAATGAGGGAGATAATTAAGTATTTGAATTTATGCAATTTAGTTATTTCAAATAAATAAATTATAGACTTTGATAATAGGATTATAAAAAATGAACTTAGGATAAATCCTTGATATACTATTCTGATTTTAATATCTTTAGTTAAATTACCATTGAAATAAAAATATGTTATAAGACAAACCAGGATAGTTGTAATTACATAATATCCTAATGGTTTATGGAAAATAACACGATACTTAGAAGATATTTTACTTAAGGGGTTTATTAAAAAGACTATTGCGATTGAGAATATTATCAAAAGTTCGTTTGTCCCATAAATTACTTCAAAGTTATTATATCCTGCCAATAATGAAAACGTGATGATAGGCACTAAGAAAGGGATTGCAGTGAATATAATTAAATTAAACTTTTCTAATTTTTTTAAATTGGTATAAATTGTGAAGTATAGATAAATTGCTAAAATATATAATATGAATATCCTATAAATATGCACCCCCACACCTAATAATAATCCGGTCATCATTAAATGTTTTAAATTTTTTGTTTTTAAATATTTCAATAGTTGCCATACTGTTAATAATAAAAATAAATAAAATAAGGTATAAAGATTTCCTAAAAAGGTTTCATAGGCTATAAATGGAGATATCGCGAAAAGTGTAATTCCTAAAATTCCTGCTAATTTATTTTTTTCTTTAATAATTTTGTATAATATTATAATGCAAATTACTGAAATAATAACTGAAAATAACCTAGTGTAAAAAATATTGTTGGAAGTAATTTTTTGAAATAATGATAATGTATACATATAATACGGTTCTCTGGAAAAGTAATCTACGAAGGGGATTTTACCTAGTTGTATTAGTTTTGCATCATAGGTGTGGATTCCTTCATCTAAGTTATAGTTAGAAAAAATGGCTAAACATATCCTTAATACAAACCCAATCAAAACAATTAATATTAACCCAACACTATACCACCAGCCTTCTTTGTACATCCATTTAACAAAGCTATAAGGGAGTCTTGCAAACCAAACAAAAGGACTAATAATAACTCTAAAGATTCCTTTAAAATAATATTTATCCTTAAATGCTTCTTTTACACCATAATTAAAATTAAACCAACTTAATCTCTTAAACTTACTATCAAACTCTTTAGCCCTCTTAATTTCTGCTTTCTCCTCATCTTTTGCTTCTTCTTCAATTTCATCAATAACTTCCCTATTTGTCCAAAAAGTGATTATTCCAAAGACTATGGATGTAATGGTCAAAAACATTTGAATTGATTTCAAGTAATTTATAATTCCTCCAAACCAACTATTAATTAGAAAATCAAACTCTAAAGAACTTATTGTCACTAATAATAGAAATAATAAAAATACATATTTAGAGTACTTTTTAACAAAAGAGTAATATTTGATATTTAGGATTGTTTCTTTTGATGGGATATATCTCTTTAACCCTTTTATCTTACTAATCTCCTTAAATCCTTTAATCACATAGTCTGCAACTACTTTATTAAAACCTTTTCTATGGACTTTTAGGATTCCAAATAAGAGTATTAATCCAATTGATAGAATTAACAATAATTCAGATCTCAATGAGATATATATTTTAAATAGTTTCAATAAATTAATCGCGATCCATACACTTAACAAACTTAATCCAGTATTAAGTCCAGTGTTAATATGATTATCCTTGAGTAGTGTATTCATATGTTTTAATAGTTAATCTTTCTTTTATAAAGATTTCCCAGTATTTATTAATGAATAATTTATTATAAATAATCTAAAGAAATTGGAATTTATTGATTAATCAAGCTTGTTTTCAAATTCTTTAATATCTTTTTTAGAATTTAAGGGGTACCATAGTCCTTCATGTTTATATAAATTTAAATCAACATTTGGGAAAAAATCATATTCTATACTGCTAATCTCTTTTAATTGAGCTCTCAAGTCTAGATTATTTAGAAGATACCATCCACAACTTACCCATACATCAAGTTTTGGCTTTTCTTGAAATACCACTTTCCCAGATTCTGTTTCATTCACTATGCCAAAAGGGAGTGTAGGGTGGGCAACACATAACACATTGCCAGTTATTTGGTTTAATTTAGAAATGTCAATATCTGTGATATCATCACAATTTAATATTAAGACTCTTGAGGAATCTACTAAATCTAATGCTTTTCTAATTGCACCGCCAGTACCCAATGGTTGTGTTTCTATTGAAAAATCAATTGATTTAGAGGGATAAGATTTATTGATGTGATTAATGATTAAATCAGATTTAAAACCAATCGCTAAAATAATCTTATTAACTTGATTGTCCTTAAATAGATAATTGAGTTGATGATCTATTATAGGGAGATTTTTTGCTAAAACTAGTGCCTTAGGTAATGGATCCTCCATCCTACTTCCTTTTCCACCTGCAAGAATAATTACGTCCATAAATAATCTTTAAATTTTAAGATATATAAATTTAATGAAATTTAAAATAATTTTCTTATCAAACACATGGTTTAAGGTATTAATTAGATTCTAAGAATCTTTAGCTAGTTCCTTGGAGCATATAATTAATTTATTAGAAAATTCCTTAAATTCAGATTTATTAAAATTTATTAAAGAAATTGAAGATATGGGGGAAAGAATGGCAAAATGTGCACAAGTGATTATAAGGCAAACTGCGCAAGTTTAGTTAATAGGAGGGATAAACCTTCGTTTCAAATCGATAGTTTCGCCTAAAACCTTCGTTTCAAATCGAAGGACGTATAAATAAACTTATATTAATTTTAAATGAAGAAGATGAACTAACTATTGAAAATAAGAAAATAAAAATTATCCCATTATATGACTATTTACTTTTTTGATTTTTGTGTTTAATTTATTAAAATTTATATTCTAGAAATTATTTTTCTATCTAGATGGCCTAATTTTAGTGATATAACCTCTCTATTTCTTTCATCTTGATGGTGAGTTAGATAAATTTATATGCAAATGTTTTGTTTTGGATTATTGATTATTTTCAATAATCTGATATAATCCTATTAGATTTTGTAATTGCATATTCATTGCAAGGTTGGTTATTGTAGGAGTATTTTAGCTAGTTTTTAGCTAGGAAAGGATTATTTCCCTTGTGCAGTATAAAATTAGAAAGTTTTATAAATTAAAAGTAGATATTAAGTGGTTATAGGTGTAATAATATGGTAAAATCCAAATCCAAAAAAAATTTTTTAAGTTTACTGATCACTGTTTTAGTAGTGACATCATTGTTAATTGCAGGTCCTGCAAGTGCTCTTAATATAGGCATTACAGGGGATTCCACTTTGACCGAAGATACTGAAGGGTCATATAATGTGAAAATAGAGTTAGATGATGAAGAAGACTTTATTCTTGATGATACTACATTATCCTTTGAAGTAGGGGATACTACTTGTGAATTCGAATTAGCTGATTTAGCTGATGGATCTTATGATTGTGGTAATGGTATAGTTATCAATGGGTTTACCGCAAGTGATAATACTTATTCAGGTTATGGTTATGGTTATGGTTATGGTTATGGTTATAACGGTGGAACCAATGTTGAATTTTTAGATAGTATTATTTACGGATATGGATATAGTGAATATGGATATGGATATGGTTATAATTCAGGTGTTGGTGTAGGTGAATTAAATATTGATGTAAGTTGGACACCAACAACTGCAGGAACCTATGAATTAGATTTTAGCGTTATTACTGGAAATGGAGATAAATATTTCTTTAATGAAGAAGTAAAAACTGTTACTGTTACAGCAGATGAAGACGATGATGAAGGATCAAGTTCAAGTGGATCATCAGGTGGGTCATCAGATAGTCAAGGTTCTCAAGACGAAACATATGAAGGTAGTGAAGCACAAGATTATGTTGATGAAATGGGTATTGATTTAATTGGAGACGTTGTTAAAGTTAAAGTAGCTACAGTTAAATCTGAAATTGTTGAAAACGATTTACTTGATGCTTTATCTAAGGTTCCAGCTCATCTTGTAGCACAGATTCAAGAATTAATTGATAAAAAAGGTGGCAATTTAGTCCTTGAAAAAGAAGTTCAAACCTTACAAATTAAACTTGCAAATGGACAATGGAAAGTGTACACCAAGGTTAAATTTAATTTAGTTGGAATGACTGGCGATTTCGAAATAATTGAAATAATTCCAAAAGAATTTGTAAGAAGTGCAAGTAAGATTGCTTCAAATGTTCCTTTTACAATTCTTGAAGATGATCCAATTATTAAATGGGATATTAAAGAAGGCACCACTAACTCATTAGAATATTGGGTTGAAGGATCAAAAGCAGACAAAGTAACTGAAACTTATGCATTTTCAACAGTTGTAAATGTAGATCCTTTAAACGAAGTTGTACAATCTACTGATGTAGTAAATAGCGAAATTGGTAAAATACTTCCAGACGCCGAAGATGAAGGTAAATCTTTAGCTTGGTTATGGTGGACTTTAGGAATTTTAGCTGTTTTATGTTGTGCAATTGCCGCATGGATATTTAAAAAGAAATAAGGTTGTAATACCTTAATTTTTATTTTTTTCTTATTTTTTCAATCTTAATCTATTTATTAAATTATAAAAAATCTTAATCTAGTTTAAATTAAAACCTTAGTGAAATATTATATTATGCTAGAGATATTCCATTATTCTGACAATTGCCCAAATTAAGTAACTATACTTATATTTTAAGTGTTATAACCATTAAGTAGTAAAGTTTATAAACTCAGAATAGATATACAGTTTATTTAGTATAGATACTATAAAAATGTCAATAACTGGATATCTCATCAAATGGGGAAACTTAGAAATCTCTAGACCTAACCAAGATGAAAGAATAATGTTTTTGGTTTTCTTGTTAATTTTCTTGTATTATTTAATTGATAAGAATTTTAGGAAAGATAGAAAAGGAAATTAATCATTTTTAATTCTTGCACTGGACATGTAAGCGTAGGATATTTAAAGATAAATAATTATCTATTTCATAAATGAATAATAAAAATAAAATTATTGTATTTCAAGATAAAAAGATTAGAAGGATTTGGCATAATGAGGAATGGTACTTTTCTGTAATAGATGTAGTTTTTACCCTTACAGAAAGTATGGATGCTAAAGATTATTGGTATAGGTTAAAAAAAAGAGAATCTGAACAAGGAATTGAGTTATCGACAGATTGTCGACAACTGAAATTGATATCTTCAGATGGTAAAAAATATTTGACTGATTGTGCAAATACAAAATCAATGTTCAGAATCATTCAGTCCATCCCAAGTAAAAAAGCAGAACCTTTCAAAAAATGGCTAGCACAAGTAGGATATGAACGTATTCAAGAGATAGAAAATCCAGAATTAGGTCAGAACAGAATAAGGGAATATTACAAACTTAAGGGCTATTCTGAATCATGGATAGAAAAAAGACTTAGAGGAATTGCAATTAGGCAAGAACTCACAGATGATAGGGAGATTGCACCTCCAGAGTTTGCTTCATAAAATTTCATCAAACCTGGGCAGATAGAAATATTCAAACAGAAAAAGAATTTGCAATATTAACTGATGAGATTTCTAAAGCAACATTCAATAAAAATACTCAAGAATATAAAGAGTTTAAACAATTACAACAGAAAAATCAAAACCTTAGAGATCATATGAGTGATTGGGAACTTATCCTTACAATGTTTGGGGAAAAGGCAACAACAGATATTACAAAAAAGGCTAATTCACAAGGTTTTAATGAGTGTAAAGATTCTGCAAACAAGGGCGGAAATATTGCAAAAAGAGCGAGAGAAGATTTAGAAAAAAGTTTAGGTAGGAGTGTAATCTCTGAAAATAATTTTTTACTTAAACAAGAAAATAATAATTCTAAACTTGACTAAATAATCACATCTATTTAATACAAAACCTTTATATAGTTTTAAGCCTATTTTTAAAGGGTAGTAGAGGTGATTACAATTAATATTGCTATAAATGGATTTGGAAGAATAGGAAGAGCTTTTTTTAAAATTGCATCTAAACAAAATATAAATATTGTTGCCATAAATGATCTTGCTGATACAAGAGTATTGTCATATTTATTACAACATGATTCTGTACATGGAAATTATCCTAAAAAAGTAAGTTATACTAAAAATACAATTAAAGTTAATGGAAAAACTATCAAAGTTTTCTCTGAAAGAAATCCTGAAGATTTACCTTGGGAGAAATTAAAAATTGATGTTGTTTTAGAATCTACTGGTAGGTTTAGAGATAGGGAAGGTGCATCTAAACATCTTAAGGCAGGGGCAAAGAAAGTTTTAATATCGTCTCCAGCAATTAATCCTGATGTAACTATTGTCTTAGGGGTAAATGAAAATAAATTAAAGAAATCACATAAAATAATTTCTATGGCGTCTTGTACAACAAATTGTTTGGCACCAATTGCTAAGGTATTAAATGATTCATTTGGCATTAAAACAGGTTTTATGACAACTGTGCATGCATATACTAACGATCAGAAATTATTAGATGTACCACATAAGAAATTAAGAAGAGCGAGGGCTGCAGCAATAGATATTATTCCTACTACTTCAGGGGCAACTAGTGCAGTAAGTGAAGTTATACCTTCTTTAAATGGGAAAATGAATGGGCTTGCAATGAGGGTTCCTGTTGCATGTGGATCTATTGTGGATTTTGTTTGTACTTTAAAGAAAAAAACAACAATTGAAAAAGTTAATTTAGCACTTGAAAAAGCATCTAAAACAAAGATGAAAGGAGTTTTACAATATTCTAAGGAAGAATTAGTTTCTTCAGATATTATTAAGAACCCTTACTCAAGTATTTTGGATAGCCTATTGACTCAGATGATTGATGGGAATACTGTTAAGGTATTTAGCTGGTATGACAATGAGTGGGGATATAGTAATAGATTAGTTGATTTAACTAAAAAGTTATCTAAGCTATAATTAGAATAATAAAAAACTGAAAAGATAGATTAGATAATGAATATTTAATAGTATAAAATAGAATAAAGATAATAAAATGGTTATTCACTCAATAGATGATTTTGATTTTAATAATCAAAGGGTTTTGTTAAGGGCAGATTTAAACGCTGTTGTAGAATCAGGTAAGGTTAAATTATCTGATAGGATGATTGCAAGTGCTAAAACTATTAAAGAACTTCTTAAGAAGAATTCTAGCGTCGTTATTTTAGCACATCAAGGTAGGCCTGGGAAGGAGGACTATTTAAAATCATTAAGTGAGCATGCTAAATTACTTTCTAAATATGTTAAAGTAAAATATGTAGATGATGTTATTGGTGAAAAGGCAGTAAATGCAATAAAAGAACTAAAACCAGGGAATGCAATTTTATTGTCTAATGTAAGAAGTTTAAAAGAAGAATTTGAACCCTTGAAAAATAATAAATTAATAAAAACATTAAGTCCTTTATTTGATATTTATGTTAATGATGCGTTCTCTGTAAGTCATAGAAATCAAATTTCAATTATAGGTTTTGCTAAGAAATTACCCAGTTGTATGGGTAGATTGATGGAAAAAGAAATAGATGGATTAAAACATTCATCTTTGAAAAAACATCCTGTAACTTATATGTTGGCAGGATTTAAACCAGATGATAATATCAAATTGATGGAATCTGCTTTAAAAGATAATAAAGTGGATTATATTTTGACTGCAGGTTTATTTGGGCAATTATGTTTAGTTGCTAAAGGGCATAATTTGGGCACTCAAAATGAATTTTTAGAGCATCAAGGTGTAACAAGAATCTTACCTAAACTAATAAGTTTAATTAAGACTTATCCTGGAAAAATTAAAACCCCTAAAGATTTAGCAATAGATATGCATGGGAAAAGAAAAGAATTGAACCTTAATGAGTTTCCTAGTAAATTTGAAGTTTTTGATATTGGTTCAAAAACACTAAATAAATATCTTAATATTTTAAAGAAAAGTAATGCAATCTATATGAAAGGCCCAACAGGATATTATCATGAAAGAAGATTCTCTAATTCTACAAGAAAAATTATGAAATGTATTGAAAAAAGTAATGCCTATATTTTAATTGGTGGTGGGCACACAGTTGATGCATTAAACAAATTTAGGATTAGAAAGAAGAAAATAGATCATATTACATTAAGTGGTGGTGCATCTATAAGGTTTTTAGCAGGAGAAAAATTACCAGGTATTGAGGTTTTAAAATGTTAGATATTGTAACTTTTGGATCTGCCTTAGTTGATATATTTGTAGATACTGGATTAAAAGAATTAAAAACAAAGAAAAAAAAGTTTATTGCATATAATGTTGGTGAGAAATTTTTAATTAAAGAAACTAATCAATTTACTGGTGGTGGCGGAACTAATACTGCTGTCGGATTTTCTAGGATGGGCTTAAAGACTGGTATAATTACAAAATTGGGTAATGATTGGGCCGGTGATGTAGTGTTAAATGAATTAAAGAAAGAAAAAATTAAATTTCTAGGTAAAATAATTAATGGAAAAAGTGCATTTTCTGTTATTTTAGATAGTTATGAACATAATAGGACTATTTTAACATACAAGTCCATTACTAATGAGATTACTATGGATGATTTTAAACTTCCTGAAACTCAATACATCTATTTTTCTTCATTAATGAAAGAAAGTCACAAATCTCAGGAAAAACTTGCTGCACTTGCAAAATTAAAGAATATTAAAACAGTTTATAATCCTAGTAGTTATCAAACTAAAAAAGGGAGAACGTATTTTTCTAGGATGTTAAGGAATATTGATATTTTAATTTTTAATTTAGATGAAGCCAAAATGATTAGTAAAAAGAAAAAAATCAAGGATATTTTAAAAGATTTAGGGAGTTTAGGTCCTGAAATAGTTTGTATTACTGATGGTGCTAAATCAGTGGATGTTTTTGATGGAGTCCATTATTATTCTGCCCAACCTCACAAAATTAAAGTTAAGGAAAGAACAGGTGCAGGCGATGGATTTGCTTCAGGATTTATTTCTACATATATCAAAAAGAATGATATTCCTTTGGCAATAAAGGTAGGTATTATAAATTCAGAATCTATTATCCAATATAAAGGGGCAAAAAATAAATTATTAAAGTATCATGAAGCTATTAAAATATTGAAACAAATGCCAATTAAAATTCTGGCAAAGTTATAAAATTATTAGATATTGAAACGAGGAAATGTAAATGAAAAGATTACTAAAAAATGGAAAATGTATATTTCTTGCTTATGATCAGGGTTTAGAACATGGTCCAACTGATTTTAATGATGAAAATGTTGATCCAGCTTATATAATGGAATTAGCAGAAAAAGGAAAATTTAGCGGGATTATATTTCAAAAAGGGATTGCTGAAAAATATTATAAAAAAGAGTCAGGTATTCCTTTAATTGTTAAATTGAATGGTAAGACAAGATTAGAAGAAGGAGATCCAATTAGTTATCAACTTTGTTCAGTTGATGAGGCAATCAAATTAGGTGCTAAGGCGGTTGGTTATACTATTTATGTTGGAAGTAAACATGAAGGTGAAATGTTTAAAGAGTTTGCCAATATTGTTAGGGAAGCACATGAACAGGATACTCCTGTAATAGTTTGGATGTATCCTCGTGGAGAAAATATTAAGGATGAATTTTCTAAAGAAATCTTAGCATATTCTGCAAGAATTGCATTAGAATTGGGTGCAGATATGGTTAAAATGAAATATAATCATAATCTTGAAGATTTAAAATGGATAGTTAAGAGTGCTGGTAAAACTCACGTCCTTATAGCAGGAGGAAGTAAAGCCAGTGATGAAGAATTATTAAAAGAAGTAAAAGAAGTAATGAGTGTTGGAGTAACAGGATTGGCTATTGGCAGAAATATTTGGCAGAGAGAAAATCCATATGAAATGATATGTAAATTGAAGGAGGTCGTATTTAAATGAATACTGTAATTGTAAATTATAAATCTTATGACCCTGCAACAGGGGAAAACGCTTTGAAATTGACTAAGTTACTTGAAGAAAATGCTGAAGGAGTAAACTTGATGGTGGTTGCATCAGATATAGATGTGTACAAAATAGCCACATCTACAAAAGTTAAAGTTTTAGCACAACACGTAGATAATGTTGAGTTTGGACGGGGAACTGGAAAAACTCTTGCTAAGGCAGTTAAAGAAAATAAAGCTAAAGGTGTTTTATTGAATCATTCTGAAGATAAAATGGAATTAAAAGACATTAAGGGATGTATTGAGAAATGTAAAGCTTTGAAATTAATCACAGTTGTTTGCTGTGCAAAATTAAGTGAAGCAAAACAGATTATTGAATTCAAACCAGATTATTTGGCGTATGAAGTTCCTGAATTAATTGGCACTGGAAATAGTATCTCCAAAACATCTCCTGGATTAATTCAACGGTTTGTTAAAATTGTTGGAAAGGACGCAATTCCTTTATGTGGTGCAGGAATAACTGTTAATGAGGATTATAAGGCTGCAATTAAATTAGGCACCAAAGGGGTTCTTGTTGCTAGTGGGATAACAAAAGCAGATAGGCCCGGAAGGGCAATGAAAGATTTGATTAAAGAGTAATTTTTTTATTTCTTTTTTATTTTTTTACTAATGAGTAGTTAAGTATGGAAATCTTTAAATAAGGATATATTTTTTCTAAAATTATGAAAAAACAAACTAGATTGATAAATTCTTTTTTGAAACGGGGGTCGTTTTTGGGAAAATCTGAAGTTTCAACTTATAGGGTTGAGAAATCTGGCTCTTTTTATGTATTAAAATTAGCAAATAAAAAAGACACATTTCAAGTTGAACTTTTAAAAAGGGAAGAAAATTTATTGTTGAAGGCCAAAGATATCCAAGGTATAACCCAGTTAGTTGATGCGTATGATTTTTCTTCTAAACCTTCTAAATCTCCTTGGGGCTATGGTATATTAAAAGAATATGCTAAAGGGAATATTATCTCTCAAAAAGAATTTGTTTCAGATGTATATCTTAAAAATCAATTGGAAGATACAATTCATCAGTTACATGGTTTAGGGATAGTAAATCTTGATGTTGTTCGAAGAAATATTGTTATTCATCCTGCTAAGGAATGTATTACTCATATAGATATTGGTACTGGGAAGGAAGCTTCAGAAATATCTAAAAAGAAATTTAAAATATATTGTGGGAAAGATTGGGAAAGATTCGATTCATTAATGGACTGAAATAAAATATTTTAGTAAAATTATCAAAATAAACTTTATGTTAGTTTATCAACCTAATGAATCATTTTCTCATTAATTAACTTTTTAACTTTTTCTTTTAATGGACTATAAATTTCATGTATTAGTTCTATATACATTGAAGCACTCCAGGATTGTGCCCAACAACCAAGGGGTTCCTGTTTAGTTGCAGAACTAATTTCTGAATGATGGCCAATAAAACCTTGGTAAAGAATATCTTTTGTAGAGGATTCTAGAATTTTGTTGATATATGATTTGTATTTCTTTTTGTCCAATCTATGTAAACAAATTGCAGTAAGATTATTTATCCAGTACCATGAATCTCCTGAATGATAGCTTTCAGAGTTTTCACCTGTATGGTGAGGTTTAAAATAAACATTGGTTTTATCTATTGTTGAGATGCCTCCCCAATCCATCCAAAGTTTTTCTAATGTGTGATCAAAACATTTTTGCCATTGTTTTTTTGTTAACAACTGAGGATAAATATAATAAGCAATAAATATATTTGATCTTATTGTTGAATCTTTTTTAAAATCATGATAACCATCTGCCAAAATTGGATCTTGCCAGAATTTTTCAATAACTTCCTTTTTAAGTGTTTTTTCTAGTTCAAAATACTTTATGTCTTTAGTAATGCTATAAAGATAATTGTAAATAAATAGTCTTAATGCTTGAATTTCAATTCTTGCCCCTGCCCTATCAATTGAGTCCATCCATGTTTCTTGATTATAATTAAATGCTAAATTATTTTTTGTTGTAAACTTAATCATGTCTTCTACAGATTTAGTTAATAAGGGGGTTAATTTATTTAGTTCATCTTTAGATAATTTAATTTCAGATAACCGTTTTATTAACCATCCTATCCCATCTGCATTAGAACCATAATTAGGTAATTTATTAGGGAGCAATCCATCAGACTTAATATTTCTGGATATTTTAAGAAGCATATTTTTTATTTTTTTATTTTTCTCTCTAATGAATCCTCCTGTGGAAATTAAGGCATCTCTAGTCCAAAAAGAATAAAACCAAGGAATTCCTGCAAAAATATTTTCGTTTTGATAAGATAATGAATTTAAAGAATTAATGCAATTTTGATATGCACAGTTGATCTCCTTTTGTTTTAATTGTGATTTTTCTTTAACATTTAAATTTAATTTCCCTTTTAAGTTGTTTTGTTTTAATTGAAAGATATTTTTTAATCCATTAATCGCATTGGTTATTGCAGTATTTTTATTTAAGGAAGGGGAAAAAACAATAAATGAATCATGTTTTAAGAATACTTTAATTGCGTTGTATACAAATAATGAACTTGGTTGAGAATTTCTTCTTTGATCAAATTTATAGTGTTCTTCTTTCCATTGATTAATCTGTTCAAATTTTAAACTATTTGTTGCAATTGCAAGGTATGAAGTATAATTTTTATTAGTATATTTAACTAATAAACATCCAGATTCTGTTGTTATGTGATATTCCCTATTCTTATCATCAAAATTATTTATTTGACGCATATCTAAGGATATATTGAGTTCTTTTAGGCCTTCTGAGAAATAAAGTAATAAGTTCTTTTCTTCAGGCATTATAAACTCTTCAAAACCAGAATCATAATGACGTTCAATTTTTGTGCCATAATTAATTACTTTTTTTATTTCTTGATTTATAGATAAATTGTTTATTGTTTTATGTAGTAGTTTATCAAAAAAATAAAATCCTTGATATCTGCTTAAAGGGATTGAGTTAGAAAATGAAAAGAATGAACTCTTTTTATTGGTTAACAAGGAGGATGTATCTTCTTTAGATTCTTTATTTAGTTTTGCACCATTAATTTCATGGATTATTTGCATTTTAATTAATTGAGATCATTTAAGTGCTAAATTATGTGCTTCAACATAGTTTTCAACAAAAGTATTCCAATCTGCTAGAGTGGAAAGATGTTTTGCCTCTATTTTTTGTTCAACCCTTTGTTTTTGACTTAATTTGTAGTATCTTAACATTTTCTTCATTAAATCATTAATTATATCCTCTCTTGATTTATTCATTCTCTTTAGAACATAAATTCCGCCTTTTTTATTCTGGTTATCGATGAACTGACCAAACCCTGCCAAATCTGTAGTTATTGCAGGCACCCCTAATGCAGCACATTCCAATGGAGTATATCCCCAAGGTTCATAATAAGATGGGAAAATACCTAAATGGCATCCAAGGATGGCATCATAGTATTTTAGATCAAGAAGGCCATCCACACCTGTCAAATATATAGGGTAATCTATAACTTTTATTTTATCTTCTTTTTTGTTAGTTAATCCAAATTGTTTAAATGCATTAACAATTGCATCATTATTTTCATTTTGTAAAATATGTGTTGTTAATAATGGGTTACCATTTTTATTAAAGTTTAATCTCATTTTTTTAACAGATGAAACAAATTCTTTAGTTAAAACATGTTCACTAATTTTAGAAGGTTTGGATAATTCTTCTTTTGAGCAATTTAAGAAATTGTCCTTAATTTGTTTTAGTATTTCTTCAGAATGGTCTTCTATTGTTTCTTTTATTTGAACATAAGAAGTTTTAGATTCTGATAATCTTGGATTAGTTGAATTTACTCCTCTGGGAATCCAAAAAAATACATTGATTGTCTTTTTAGATTTTTTAGCTTTCAAATGATCATTTAATCTAGATAGTGCTTCAATTAAAATATCTAATCCTTTATTTCCATATTCAAATCTTCCAACAATGAAAAAGTTTAAACTGTTTTCTACATCAAATGAATAGTATGGGAAAAAATAATAGGATAAAAATTCCCTTGTTCTTTCTCTGAATTTTTTATGTTTTAATGAAATTTCTTCAAATGTAGGGAATAATGAAGTATCTAAACCATTTAACAATAAAACATCTGCTTTTCTTCCAAGAAGTTTTTCTGCTTCTAAACTTGTTATTTCAGAAACTGTGGTAAATACATTTGAGGTGTTTGCACATGCCTTCTCTGTACTAAATTTGTCCATGACTCCTAAATTTCTTGCTTCTTGTTCAGGGTTGATTTGATCAAGAAGGTTATATAGTGGTTTACCAGAGCCTGCTATTGATCTCCCTAACATTGTTGCATGGGTTGTAAATATAGTCCTTACAGGAGATTCTTTCATTTTAAGATATAATAATGCAAATCCTGCTAACCATTCATGAAAATGACCTACTATCTTTTTTGTTCCTAGTAATGATGGCATTTTTTCTAATAACATGCCAACTGCAACTGCCCAAAGCATAGGTTCTTCAAATTCCCAACTGGTGTTCATAGAGTCTACTTGAAAATTATTCCAGAATTGTTCCTTGTAATAATTTGTTTGGTTTTTTAATCCTTCAAATTCTATTAAAATAGTGTTTGGTTCCCCTTGAATGTTCCAAGCACCAAAATGACAAATAATTCCTTGTTCTTTTAATTCATCAAATGCCGGTTTTAATTTGCTAGGTATTTTCTTTTCAGTGAAATCTAGTTCTGCATTTTTTTGAACATATGGTCCGATAAGGTAATAATTTTTATATAATTTTTTTAGAAGTTTAGCTTTAGATTTAACTACAGTATAAATACCACCAACTTTGTTACAGACCTCCCATGAAGTCTCAAATAGATAATCTGCTTTAGTTTGCACTTAATACACCTCTTTTATAGAGTGTAGTGTGAGGGATTTGATATATAAATATTCCTATATGGTTAGCTAATAAATAAACGTCTTATCCCATGAAGGTTTTATTTTGTGTTATTCTTTTATTTGGATTATGTTAAATGTTATGCCTACAGATATGGGGGAAACATAAGATTTATATATATGTAGGCATAAAATAAATCTATGAAAGTTGTTGAAAGTTTAATAAAAAAGAAAATATATTTGTATTTAGAACATTCCTATAGGGATAAGTCTAAAA
>Ga0190358_1000230_pt1 | contig 18568 bp, 17 predicted proteins | sample 48721812_MG_FD_161666 | JGI IMG/M metagenome (GOLD analysis project Ga0190358, IMG submission 161666) | Hydrothermal vent microbial mat bacterial communities from Southern Trench, Guaymas Basin, Mexico - 4872-18-1-2_MG | ecosystem: Environmental > Aquatic > Marine > Hydrothermal vents >... | reverse complement strand
CGCTAACGGGTTTTCCAAAGGCCGTTCGGCAGTCGTTGCTGGTACACAGGACATGCAGGGCCAGGGGGTTGGTCAAGCCGAAGCGTAACAACAAACGGGTGGACGAACGCCCCAATCCTGCAAGCAAGCGTTTTTCGAAGGGAGTGTCGCCATCCATCTTGTCCACCAGTTCAGCTGGCAGCAGCACTCGGCCCACATCGTGAAACAGGGCGGCGAATCCCAGCTGGCGCAGCTGTTCCTTGGACAGGCCAACTTCCACTCCGAAGACAATGGATAGCATGGCCACTGCCACCGAGTGCTGCGCCAGATAATCCGCGCCTCGTTCCGCCGTGATCAAGCCCAGGAACTGATTATGGTGGTCGAAACTGACATCTACCATCTCCCTTACCAGGGTGCCGGCCTGCGTTGGTTGCAACAGCGGACCCTCGCCAATCAAGCCGAACAGGAACCGTTTCATGAACCGTACGGTCCGGGCATAGACCAGCAGGGAATAGCGTTTTCTGTCGAGGCGGCCGGAAGTGGCGTCTTCCTCGGTGATCTCCTCGACCTGCTTGAGGATTTCCTTGATCTTCTCGAAGCGACGCAGCTTCAGAGCTGCCAGTTTGCGACCCGAGACGCCGGATTCGTCCAGGGGCTGGTCATCCTTGCGGCTGAACACGTAGATCAGGTTCTTCAGGTCCTGCACCTCGATCGGCTTGTCCAGGAAAAACCCACCCACCTGGCAGCGTTCCATCTCCTCGCGCAGACCCTTGAGCGAGATCACCGTTCGGGCATCAAGGCTGATCAGAGAACCGTTCAGGTAGAAGGATTCCCCGGCCAGGTTGAGCTCAAGACGCCCCTCGGAAAGCACTATCTGGTTCATGCAGTCGGCGGTTTCCACCAGGGGACGTTGGAAGATTGCATTGTCTGGATCGTAGAGCCGGGCATTACGTACCAGCATCTGCATCTTGCCCAGCAGGTTGCTGGCATATCGCTGCAGCTTGCGCTGGTGGTCGTCGCTGGCCTGATCTGTCCGGTCGTCATTCACCGTCATTTGTCCTGTTCCTGTGAGCGCAGCAGGCGCTCCTTGAGCCGTTCGCAGGCCCGCTGTGCCTGTCTGGACAGTTCTGCCGGTTTCAAGCCGGCCGCCAGCTCGGCACGTAGCAGGCGAAAGGCGGCGAGGGAAGCGGAATCGACCATGCCTGCCAGCAGGTTCTTCTTCGTCTGTTCCAGCCGCTTGCGCCCCAGCAGCGATGAACTGTGCAGTGTCTGGCGAAGAAAACTGGCCACCTGGGGAGAATCGATTTGTGACAGAGCCGAGAACACCGCTACCTGCTCGCGATCGGGCCGTTCGCAGAAATCCTCCTGCCGGGCGGCATCCAGCAGGGAACCCTGGGCCAGGGCCGGATCGAAGCTGGCCAGCAGACGTGCGGCGGTGGCCCTGATCTGGGCATCTTCGTCTTTCAGGGCCCGGACCAGGTGGTTGCCGGCAGCAAGGTCGTTGCTGCGGGCCATCGACTTGATGGCCTCCAGGCGAATGGCCAGGTTGGGGTGTCGTAACAGCCGTGCCTTCAAGGTGAGCAATTCCGGTGGTGACAGCTTCTCCAGTACGAAGAGCATGTCCCTTACCATGTTGGCCTTGGCAGAGAGCAGTCTGGAGGCAAAGGCCTGGGTATGGTCCCGGCCCAGCTGTACCAGGACCTCGCAGAACAGGCGGCGGGCCTCTGACCGGTTCAGCCGCTCCAGGGTGTTGAGCAGGTTCTCCAGCGACTCGCTGCCCAGGCTCACCAGGTAACCAAAGATGCGGCGGTAGGTGGCCTGGTCGATCCTCTTTTCCAGGATATCTCCCAGACGGTCGATGGTGGCCGGCTCGCCCAGGCGCTCACGCAGTATCTGCCTGAAACTCGCAGCCCAGGCCTGGCTCTGCGCTGACAGCGCCTGCCCGTCCAGGGCCTGCAATCCTTGAAACAGCTGGTGCAGTGAATCCAGGTCCTCGTTCAGCAGATGGGTGTCGAACAGCCGTCCGAAGGCCTCCAGGAGGGGTTCGGCCAAATCCGCTGCGAGTTCCTCCTGGAGAACCTCCAGCAGCAACTGGCCGGTGCGCCGGGCCAGCAGGTGCCGGTCAAATTGCTCAATCTCTTTCTGGATCTGCAGCCGCTGCTCTTCACCGGCGATATCCGCTCCCAGAACTACCCCACTGGCCTGTTGGACATCGGTCACCTCCAGCTCGACATCGTCCAGCGATACCCGGGCGTAGCGATGGCCATCACGCTGCGAGCCACTGAGGCGACTGACCAGGTAGGTTACTATCTTGTCGATGTCCTGGCGGGCCTCTTCGTCCTCGCTCTTGCCCAGGGCAAAGCTATCCACCACCACGTAATCGATATGTTTGAAATCCTGCTGCCAGAGCAGGGACACCATGTCCTGACCGTCTCGCCTGACCTCCGGTTCACGCAGGAAGGCCAGGGCCAGATCGACCAGTTCCTTGCTGCTGGTGCCCGAACGGAAGGTCAACAGGCGGATACCGTCGCGGTAAAGCAGAAATGCCAGGTTCTGGTCGGAAGGAGGTTGCTGGTAAACTGTTACACCTTGTACCAACAGGCGACCCTGCTCCACCGCCAGGGGCAACTGCTGGTGGTCCTGAAACACTTCTGTCAGTGCCTGTCGGGCAGGCTCCAGGTACCGGGGCCAGGCAGTGGCATCGTGCCGGTAGAGCGCTATCGACTTGATTCCCTTCTGGAAGCGAGCCAGGAATTCCCGGGCCTGGTTCGCCACCGGAGACTGTTGCTGTTCCTCCTCCGTTGCCTCCGGCTGGCGACCGTCTTGTGGTCTGCGCTCGTCCATCATTCTCTTCCCGTCCCGTCGTTCTCCATCAACCGTCCGTGACCAGCACCTTGGCTCCGCGGATGCGTCTGGTCTTCATCTCCACCAGGGCCCGGTTGGCATCCTGCAGAGGCAGGACTTCAACCTCTGCTTCCAGGCCGGCCTGGTCGGCCAGTTGCAGGAAATCGATGACGTCCCGGCGGGTGACGTTGGCCACGCTTTTCAACTCCTTTTCCAGCCAGAGCTGGCGGGGATAGTCCAGCCCGGCCAGCAACTGGCTGTCTCCGGCTTCCTTGCGAATGGCATTGATCACCAGCCGGCCGCCGGGTTGCAGGTGGCCCAGCGCTTCCAGTACCGGACGCCAGGCGGGAGTGGTATCGATGATGGCCGCAGGCGATTGCGGGGGAGTGGCAGCGGTGTCTCCGGCCCAGCTGGCGCCCAGTTGCAGGGCGAATTCCCTTTCGGCCGGGTTGCGGGCGAAAACGTAGACGGGACTGGCGGGATAGCGCCGACGAGCCAGCTGCAGCACCAGGTGCCCGGATGCTCCAAACCCGGTCAGGCCCAGCGGCTGGCCATCCTGCAACTGGCACAGAACCAGGGAACGATAGCCCACGGCACCGGCACAGAGCAGGGGAGCGGCCTGCTCGTTGCTGAACCGTTCCGGCAGGGGATAGGCGAAGTCCTCGGGCACTACCAGGTACTCGGCGTAACCACCGTCGGCATCACGTCCGGTGGCCCGGAATTGCGGGCACAGGTTCTCCAGCCCCTTCCGGCAATAGTCGCACTCGCCGCACGCGGAGTAGATCCAGGCCACGCCAACGCGTTGCCCGGCTGCCAGTCGGCGGCCGCCTTCCACGATCTCGCCCACCACCTCGTGGCCGGGAGTCACCGGCAGCCGCGGCGGGGCGCTGCGACCTTCTATCTCGTCGAGTTCGGTGTGACATACGCCGCAGGCCAGTACCCGCAACAACACCTGGCCGGGACCGGGCCGGGGAACATCCAGCTGTCGTTCCACGAGCGGATGGCTGCCCTCGGTTACCGGGGCGATTCTTTCCAGGCGCATGGCCCTCATGAAACCGGCTCCGCGGACGAGAAGTCAACGACGTACCGGCCGTCACGAATGAGCTGGATGGCTTCTTCACCGGGAATGACCAGGCGAGCCGAGGATACCTCGACATCCGGCTGGAGTTGGGGTACGTAGACGCGGTCGATGTGCACCACCTCCCGGGGACTGGAGAAATCTTTGGCACCCACCTGACCCCCGAAATGATCGGAACGGCCGAAGGCGATGTGCAACCCCAGTTTCTCGTCCAGGAGGATCTCGCCGCTTGGCTCCAGGCCGAAGTCTCCCAGAACTCCCAGGCCCAGCTCGGCCAGGTTACCGTAGGCGGGTTCCCGGCGCAGGTGCTCGGCCTCGCGGGTGGCAGCCGGACCATCCCCCTCGACCTCCCGGGCCCGGTTGTTTTCTATTCGGTAGTAGACCACTTCGTCGCCGAACTGCACCGGCAACAGGCCGGAGGAACGGCTGGGATCTTCTTCTCCCTCGTAGGGCACGATGTAGCTTTCTCCCGAGGGCAGGTTGCCGGCGCTGCCGGGCCGGGGAAAGAACCCACCAGAGCTATGGGCCCGGCGCCGGCGCAGGTCCAAAAACAACCGGCAGAACTGGCCGCCGGTGACGCTGAACTCGATCTCCGCTGCCTGGGCCCTGGTGAGCAGCCCGGAGAGTAGTTCCACCCGCCGGTTGACCTCGCCGTAGTCGATGCGCAGGGCGGCGACCATGGACGGGCTGAACCCCGGCATGGTAGCGGCCCGAAAACCGAGACGGGGAGCGGCCAACTTCAAGGGAGCGGTGGCCGAATACTCCGTGGGGGCAATGAGAATGTCGTTGTCGGCCAGTACCTGCTCGAGTGCCACCTGCGGCAACCCCGCCAACTCGGCGGCGGAGGTAGGCAACCGCCCTCCCGGGTGATAGCAGGCCTGGCCGGGTAGATCGGCGTTGTTGGCCCCGACCGCCTCGTAGAAAACCAGCCGCACCCCCAGGCCCAGTTCATCGCCGGCCCCGGCCAACTTGCCGGCCCAGTCGGCGGCCAGTTGCCGGCGTTGTCGCCAGGCCGGGTTGTCCGCCTCTGCGCTGGCGGGCACATCCACCAGGAAGGCCAGGGAGCGATCCCGCTCGCTGGGCAGGAAAGCCCGTCGCACCAGGGCCACAAGTTCCGCGGCAGATAGTTCGTCGCTCATGTCACCTCCTGATTGTCTCATGCCGCCGCAATTCTAGCAAAATCGATAGCATGATGATACCGGTGGTGAGCCGGGCGGCTGCCACCAGGCCCCAAGCGGGTTTCTCTTGTTACTTTTATCAGCAGCGGCATAATCATGTTGGAGGATAGCGGGGGAGGGAAGGAAACCGGCATGTTGAGCAACGGCCAGCAGGCAGTGGAAAGATGGCGCCAGAGGCGGCCCGAAAAGTTCCTTCCCCTGGAAAGGGTTTTTGCCGACCTGCCCCGGGGGGCCCGGATATTCATCGGCACGGCCTGTGCCGAGCCGCAGTTCCTGGTGTCACGGTTGCTGGAGAGGGTTAGGCGATACCCCAAAACGCTTCTCGGTGCCGAACTGTACCAGGTGTGGACGCTGGGAGTGGCTCCCTACGAAGACGAACGCCTCAAGGACAGCTTCCGCCACAACTCCTTTTTCATCGGCAACAGCACCCGACAGGCGGTCAACCAGGGCCTGGCCGACTACACCCCCATCTTCCTGTCGCGCATTCCCGGACTGTTCCGGCAGGGACGCATACCCCTGGATATCGCCCTGGTGCAGGCCTCACCTCCCGATGCCCGGGGTTACCTGAACCTGGGCATCGGCGTGGACATCGTCAGGGCTGCCGTGGAGGCGGCTCGCCAGGTGGTGGTCCAGGTAAACTCCTACATGCCCCGGGTGCACGGTGACGGCTTCATTCACATCGACCAGGCCGACCGCGTGGTTTTCCACGACGAACCGCTGCTGGAGTACCACGACGATTCGGATTCGCAGGTAGTACAGCAAATTGGCAACCACGTGGCCCGCCTGGTGCGCGACGGAGACACCATCCAGGTGGGCTATGGTTCAATTCCCGATGCCATACTGAGCCACCTGCACCGGCACCGCCACCTGGGAGTGCATACCGAGCTGATCACTCCGGGGGTGGTGGAATTGATACGCCTGGGGGTGGTGGACAACTCCCGCAAGAACCTGGATCGCGGCAAGTCGGTGGCCACCTTCTGCATGGGCACTCGGGATACCTACGAGTACATCCACGACAATCCCGAGGTGGACTTCCGAACCGTCGATTACACCAACGACCCGCTGGTGATTGCCCGGCATGACAACATGGTGGCCATCAACAGTGCCCTGGAGATCGATCTCACCGGCCAGGCCACGGCGGAGTCCATCGGCCACCAGTTCTACTCGGGCATCGGCGGCCAGGCCGACTTCATGCGTGGTGCCGTCATGGCCCGCAACGGGCGCACCATCCTGGCCATGGCCGCCACGGCCGAAGGCGGCGAGCGCTCGCGCATAGTGCCCTTCCTGCAGGAGGGAGCCGGGGCCACCCTGAATCGCGGCGACATCTACTATGTGGTGACCGAGTACGGCATTGCCTACCTGCATGGCAAGAACATCCGCCAGCGGGCCATGGAACTGATCGCCATCGCCCATCCTCGCTTCCGGCCCTGGTTGTTGGAGCAGGCCCGCCGCGGCCGGCTGGTGTACAAGGACCAGCGCCTGGTTCCCGGGGAGGGCGGCTATTATCCCCGGGAACTGGAAACCTACCGTACCACTTCCAAGGGAGTCGAGATCCTGCTGCGCCCGGTGAAAATCAGCGACGAGCCCCTGCTCAAGGAGTTTTTCTACTCTCTTTCCGACGATACCATCTACAAGCGCTTTCTCTCCTCCCGTACCGACATGCCCCACGAGCGGCTGCAGCAGTTCGTAATCATCGACTATACCCGCCAGATGGTGCTGTTGGCCACCCAGGGACAGGAAGGCAACGAGAAGGTGGTGGGACTGGGACAGTACATCATCGATGGAGATTCCCACATGGCCGAGGCTGCGGTGGTGGTACGCGACGACTGCCAGGGACAGGGTATCGGCGAGGAACTGCTGCGGTCCCTGCTGCTGGTGGCCCAGCAGAAGGGACTGCACGGGTTCCATGCCGACGTGCTGGCCACCAACACGCCCATGCTGCGACTGGTGGAGAAGCTGGGCATGAGCCTGGAGAGGAATCTCGAGGGAGGCATGTGCCAACTGGTGCTGCGCTTTGGAGGTTGACGAGATGACGATCGAGGCGGTGATCTTCGACCTGGGAAGAGTTCTGGTGGACGTCGTCATCAGCGACGAGTTCCGCTCCGCCCTGGACTGGCCGCCAGCGCCAGCGAACGATGGCGGCAGGCGGCGCCGGGTATTCGAACGACTGTACCAGGATTTTTCCACCGGGCGCCTGACAGCGGAGCAGTTCCACCGGCACCTGTGCCGGGAGAGCGGCCAGAAGATCGAGTTCGGGGATTTCCAGCGGCTGTGGTGTTCGTTGGTACATACCCTGCCCGGGGCCGAAGAACTGTTCGACCGGGTGGCCAGACGCTGGCCGGTGGGCCTGCTTTCCGATACCGACCCGCTGCACTGGCAACACGTGCTGGAGCACCACCCCTTCGTCGGGCGCATCTCCAGGCCGACGCTGAGTTTTCGCATCGGGGTGATGAAACCCGACCCGCGAGCCTTCCGGGCCGCTGCCGACAACGTGGGCTGCCCGCCGCCCGCCTGCCTGTTCATCGACGACAAGCCCGAGAACGTGGTGGGAGCGGAGAAGTTGGGGATGCAGGGGCTGGTTTTCCAGGGGACCGCCGAGCTGCAACAGCAACTCGAACGGCTGGGCCTGTTGTCCGGCTGAGGCCGTTTACTTTTTCATCTCCTGCTGGCGAAGTTCGCGCCGCAGCACCTTGCCCACCACCGAGGTGGGCAGTTCGTCTCGGAACTCGACGGAACGAGGGCGCTTGTATCCGGCCAGGCGCTCGCGGCAGAAATCGAGGATCTCCTGTTCGCTGACCTGCTGCCCGGTCTTCAGCTTGACGAAAGCCTTGACGGTCTCGCCGCTGCGTTCATCGGGAACACCGATGACCGCGGCCAGTTCTACCTGGGGGTGTTCGAAGAGGACCTCTTCCACCTCACGGGGATAGACATTGAAGCCGCCGACGATGATCAGGTCTTTCTTGCGATCGGTGATGACCAGGAAGCCTTCCTCGTCGAAGTGTCCGACATCGCCGGTGAGAAAGAAGCGCCGGCCGGCGATGGTACGGAATACGGCCTCGTTTTCCCGGGGACGGTTCCAGTAGCCCTGCATTACCTGGGGACCGGATACGGCGATTTCCCCGTCCTCTCCCCGGGCCAGTTCCTGGCGGCCGGTATCCATGTCCACGATCTTGATATCGGTATTGCAGATCGGCAGGCCCACCGAACCGAACTTGCGCAAACGGGTATCGGTGGGATTGAGGGTGATCACCGGCGAGGTCTCGCTCAATCCGTAACCCTCGAACAGCACCGCTCCGGTGGCGGCCTCGAATTGCCTGGCGACTTCCGCCGGCAGGGGAGCACCCCCGGAACCACAGGCGCGCACGCAGCTCAAATCGAAGCGCTTGAGCAGGGGATGGTTGGCGAAGGCCACGTAGATGGTGGGAACACCGGCGATGAGGGTGGTCCGGTAGCGCTGCACCGCCTGCAGAACCGCCGTGAAGGGAGGTTTGCCGGCCCGGGGATTGGGAATGCACACCAGCCGCGAACCGGTATGACAGGCCCACAACATGCACATGCTCAGGCCGAAGGAGTGATACCAGGGTAACACTCCCAGGAAGGTGTGGAAACCACCCAGGCGCAGCGTCTCCGGGGCCCGGCCTTCCTCGTGGGGGTAACGCACCCAGGTTTGCACCGCCATGACGTCGAATACGAAGTTCTGGTGAGTCAGGGCGGCTCCCTTGGGAAGCCCCGTGGTGCCGCCGGTGTAGATTATCTGGGCCAGGTCCTCGACCGGATCGATCTCCACGGCCGGTGCTTGCGGGGACGCACTTTTCAGGGCCCTGGCTAGATCGACGTGCTCGGGCCGGTGCGCGGCGGCCCGGGGGATCTTGCCCAGCAGGCCCCCCAGAAAACCCTTCAGGGGAGGCAACTCGTCCTGCAGGCGGCAATAGACCACCAGCTCGACGTCGGTTTTCTCCACCGCCTGGCAGGCGGTGGGGTACATATCGGGGTGATCGAGCACGAACACGGCCCGGGCGCCGGAATCCTGGAGCTGGTGATTGAGCTCGTGGGCCTTGTAGAGGGGATTGCAGGTTACACACACCGCCCCGGCCTTGAGGATGCCGAAGAACACCTGGGGATAGAAGGAGACGTTGGGCAGGAAGATGGCCACCCGGTCACCTTTCTGGATGCCCCGCGAGGCCAGGAAGCTGGCTACCCTGTCGGCGATGCTACGTACCTGGGCATAGCTGCGCTCGGCTCCCTCGAAGATGGTGTATGTCGTCCGGGGCCAGCGCTCGGCCGCCTCGTCGAGAAATGCGAACAGGGGTTTCTGGTAGCCAGTTATTTCCCGGGGTGCATACCGGTACCACGGGTGCCGGTGCCAGAGCCGCTCTTCCATGGGATTCTCCAGTTCCTTGTTTCCGGATCACAACGTTGCGCATGGCAACGTTGGGCCTAGCTGTAGCGATGGTACTGCTCGAGAAGCGAGATTCCCAGGATCTTGTGAAACCTCGCGAAATCCCTGTCTAGTGTGAAGATCGCCAGGTGCCTGCGGTTGGCCACGGCGCAGATGAGAAAATCGGTACTGGAGCCCTGAACGCCCTTGCTGCGGCAACGGTTGGAATACTCCGCCGCCAACTCGTAATCCCCGCTGTCCAGCTCGATATCCGGAAACGAGCGAAGCCGTGCCTTGACCTTGTCGAACTGCCGTCGATCGCGAATCCCCGACAATACCTCCTGGCGAATGGGCCCGATCACGTCAACGCGGAGTTCTCCGATCAGCTCCACCAGCGTGGCAATGACTTTCTTCTCCGCCGTTCCCGTGCGCCTCCTCCGCAGGGCCAGGGACCAGATGCAGGTGTCTACCAATATCCTCATTCTCTTCGACGCTGTTTCTTGTAGTCATAGGCCGGGTCGAAATCCACCTTGCCGAACAAGTCAATGATTTTCATTTGTTCCAATCGCCGCACGTACTCCTCGAGCGCCTCTATCACCACTGCCTTCTTCGTCTTCTTGCCACCCAGCCGCAGGGCTTTTTCCAGCAGCCCGCGATCGATATCGAGGTTGGTAGCCATGTTTCGCACTCCTGCACAAAAACCACTTTATATTTGCACAATATGATGCACCTGTCAATGTGCGAACTACGTCCTGTCCGGTGCTGCCTCACTGCCGCAGGGGTCTGAAGGTGGGGCGGCCCGAGAAGATGCGGCCGAAGATGGAATAGCGGTAGAAGCCGTCCGAGCCGCGAGCCCGGTTCAGCTCCCGGTCCAACATGGCATGGAACTCGGGAGGGATCTGCTTGCGGATCTTCTCCATCAGTTCCCCGGCCGGCTTGAAACGCAGCCGGCAGTGTATGGAGCTGTTGGCCAGCAGTTGCTGCAGCAACAGGTAGCCGTCCAGCCCGCCTTCCAGGTCGTCGGACTGGACCTTGAAGATCTTGATCTCGGCCTTGCCCTTCTTGATCTCCAGGTTGAGCTGGGTTTTGCCCAGATCCACCCAGGGCAGGTTGATGCCGTAGATCTTGCCCTGGCCGATCTTGCCTCCCAGCAACTGCAGCTGGATGCGCCCGCTGCCGTCCTTGACCTGGCGGGGGTTCCAGTCGAGTTCCACCTCGCCGCCCAACTCGCCCTTGAGTTGCTGCCCCAGCAACTCCTTCCAGAAGGCGATCTTGTCCAGCCGCAGTCCTGCCAGGGTGGCCTGAAGGTGCCAGCCCTGCTGCCGCGTATCGAAAGCGCCAGTCAGTGAGCCACCCAGCAGGTCCACCTGGAAAGACAGGGACTTGTGCCCGCCCAGCAGCGACAGCAATGACAGGCGCGCCGAGGCACTGTCCAGTCGCAGGGAGTAGGAACCACCTTCCTGGCGGGGATGCTGCAGCCGCAGGGTGTCGAACTCCAGGCCGTTGGGAAACAGGGTGTCTATTTCCTCGTAGCTCAACTTGAAACCCGCGGCCCGGGCCCGGTTCTGCAACAAAGCACCCACCATCTCCACGGGGAAACCCTGCAGCAGGAAAAAGACCAGGCAACAGAGGAAAAACAGGCAGTAGCCGGCAATTTTCAGGATCTTGTTTTTCATGATTTCTTACCCCTGCCGGCGGCAGCACCCGGGGATGCCTCCTTCTCCTTGAGCTGAAACTTCGACACCGTGAAGCTGACGTCCAGGTACTGCGGCTCACGGAAATTGTTCTTGATGTGCAGCGTGCGCACGGCGATGCTGGCAGAACGTTTCTCAAGTTGGGCCAGGAAGTCGACGAGGCGGTCTATGGTGATGCGGGGGATCTTGACGTCCACCCGTTCTTCCTCGACGTTGGTCTCGGGATTGCCGGCGGTCGGACGCGGGTTCATCTCCATCTGCTGAGTGTCTATCCCCAACTGCTTGGCGAGGTTTTCCAGGGTACCCATGAGCTGTATATGGCGGGCGGCACGGATTCTCTGCTCGGCCTTCTTGCGCGCGGCCTTGGCGGTCTCGAACTCGGCGCGCATGTCGATCATGGCCTGCAACTTGTCATTGGAGTCATCTATACGCCGTTGCAGAGCGGCCAGGCGGGAAGATATCCACAAGCTCAGCAGCATGCCCACGAACAGCACGAAGCAGACCGCCAGGCCTCCCACCATTATCTTTTCCCGCCGCGACAGCCGGGAAAACGCCGCCGCCAGATCCTGGGTCTTGCCTCCCAGAGCAGACATTCAGACACCTGCCTTTCTCAGCAGGCAAAGGCGATGGTGAAGCGAAACTCCACCTCGTCGCCCTTGCTGGTCTTCTGCGTCTTGCCGGTCTGGATATCGGAAAAACACTTGTATTTTTCGAGCTCGGAGCGAATCTTCTCCACTGCCTCGAAGCTGTCGGTGAACCCGGTCATCTGGATACGCTTGGGACTGATGTTGATGTCCTTCAACCTGGCCTTGACATTGTCGGGAATGCGCTGGTGAATCTCCCGTAGCACGTCGACGGCGGTAACATGCGGCAGGGGATCGGTGGCGGGTGAGATCTTTTCCTTCATCACCGACAGGGCCACGTCGATGTCCTGGTAGGACTTGCCGAGGATGGTTCGGGTTATCTCGTTCATGCGTTGCTGCATGGTGGCGGCGGCCGAGGAGAGACTCAGCCAGCGCACGCTGATGTTACCTGCCGCCAGGATGACCAGGATGATCACCGCCACCGCCACCTGCATGAGCTTGCCGCGCAGCAGGTCGAAATCCCCCTTGAAGGCGTAGGCGCCGCGACGCAGGTTCAACCAGCCCCGGCGTCCCCCCATGTGCGCCTGCAGGGCCAACCCCAGTGCCTTGGTCCAGGCGGGAGTCGTCGCCTCGTCCGCATCGGCCAGTCTGTCTATTCCCTGCAACTCGATCTGCTCCGGTTGAATCGCCTGGACGGGGACGGCCAGTTCATCGCTCAGATAGGAGTCCAGGTTGTCGATTCGTGCCCCGGCACCACACAGCCACAGGCAGCGCGGTTGCTGCCGGGACAGGGAACGGTGGGCCGCCAACGACTGGCGAATCTCGCGTACCAGCGGTGCCAGCCCCCGGCGTACGGCGTCGGAGACTGGTACCTGTTCGGGGGTGGTGGCATTACGGGTCTTCGACTCCACGAACAGGCCCCGGTGCTTGCCCTCCTCGGCTCGCTCGGCGTCTATTCCGAAGGCCTGGCACAACTGCCGCGTTACCAGGGCTCCACCCCCGGACAGCGAACGGGCAAACCGTGGTCCCTGGTGCCCCAGTACCAGCAATGAACTCAAGCTGTGTCCGATATCGAGCACGGCCACGCAGTCATCGGGCTGCTGGCTGTCCAGCAACCATTCACCCAGGCTGCTGGCAGCCAGGGCATCGGCCCCCAACAGGCGGGGATCGACGCCCGCGGCAGCCAGCATCTCCAGCCATTCCCCCAGCCGTTCGCTGGGACACAGGGCCACCATCACCATGCTGCCACCGTCCTGGCCCGGTCCCACGGTTTGGTAATCGAAAACCACCTCCTCGAGGTGAAAGGGCACCTGGCTCTCCAACTCGAAACCGATGGTCTGGGCGATGCGCTTGCGATCGGCAAACGGCAGCTTGAGCATGCGTATGGTCACCTCGTCGCCGGGCAGGGCAGTGGCCACCAGGTCTCCCGGGCTCCAGTCCTCCAGTCCGGCCAGAGCCTGGGCCAGACGCTCGCGCAGGGGTCTCTCGTCCTGGGGTACGGCCACCTGCTGAAAGTCGACCAGCTCCACTGCCCTGAAGCTGCTGCGCAGGCGCACGCGCTTCACCGCGAAGTGTCCGAGATCGAGTCCAATCGTAAACTGGGCCATTGTGCCCTCCGCCTATTCCTCGCGCCAGTAGATGATTTCCTGCCCGGAACCGGTGTTCTTGAGTACGGCGCGTAGTTTCACCGCCACCTCGCCTACCTCCCCGGTGGCGGCCACGGAAAAGGTATCCGAGAAAGGAGCCAGATTTTTCAGGAAGTAGGGGCTGAAACTCGGCCCCAGGCCCTGGAAGAAGGCCTGGATGGCATCCTTGTTGGGTACCGTGAAGGTCGTCAGTTGCATGAGATTGCGAAACTCGAAGAACAGCGACAATACCTCGAGTAGTTGCGGCAGGCCCTGCTCGGTACACAGGGCGGCGTTTTCCGGCTGCAGGCACAGCAGCGACAGCATCATCACCGGGTCGTTGACCGAGGTGATATTCAGCAGCAGCGCCGGATCGGTATAGACCGTGAGCTTGTCAGCAAAGGCATCCATGAAGTCATCATCGACACCACGTACCAGGTACAGCTCGTCCACCGAGAAGAAGGGGTCGTTCTTGTTCTGGTAGGGGTCGTCCAGCATGTCGTAGCGCGAGTCCTCGGCGGCGGTACCGGGAGCAAAGACCAGCGACTGGGAAAATGGATCTGCCGCCAGTACCTCGGGATTGAAGCTGTCCTGGGTGGTGTCAGCGTCGATCCAGTCATGCATGGCCAGCACCACGTCGGCGGGGGTGGTGTACTGGCCGTCGGCATCGGGTTCCTCGAACATGGGTGCATAGCGGGGGCCACCGATGAGTGCCAGAATCTGCCCGGCCACGGGCGCGGCAATGGAGGTGATGCTGTCCAGGGCGTTGACATTGATCTTGCTGTACTCGTCGGTGATCTCGGCGTGGAAACTGCCCGTGAAGGGGCCGAACCCACCCGGCAGCTCGCTACCTTCGGTGCCCAGGGCTTGCCCCAGCTCCCCGGAGGTCAAGGCCTTGGCCAGGTCGCTTTCGATGGGTATCAACTGGTAGAGCTTGACCACGCCGCCGGTGAGGCGATCCACCTGGCCTTGGAAAAAGAGCACCAACCGGGAGAGGTTCATGGCCGAGCGGGCCAGGTAGTAGGCGCGCACGCGGTCCCGCACGTTGGCCGCCACCTGCACGTCGATGCGCACCCGGTAGGCGAAATCGACGACGATGGCGGTGAGGATGGCCACGGTAACCAGCACCATGAGCAGGGCCAGGCCACGCTCACCGTGGCGGCGGACAGGTGCTGTTTTTCGGCCGGGCAGCAAGGGCATACCTCACAGTGAGCGCTTGATGAAGTTGGCCAGGGGTTTGTTTATGAACACCCGGGCCACCGTGGCCAGAGTCAGTTCCTGGTCACGTTCATCGATCACGGTTATGGATACCTTGACCTGCTGTGGCAGGCGATTGAGCCTCTCCACCTGGCTGCAGTCCCACTCGTCTACCCATTCCTCCTTGGTTTCATCCCAGAGCTGTATGCTTACCTTCTCCACGCCGGGACAGAGTACCTGGGTTCGTCCGCCCTCCTCGGGTTGAGCGTCGATGCGCACTTTCTCCTTGCGCATGAGGTTCATCTGTCCGGGTACGTCAGGATCGCTCTCGCCGAAATAGGTGATCACGTTCTGGTCCGATTCGTGTACGTCGCGGAACATGCGCAGGTGGGAAAACGATGTGAACACCATGCGCGAGACGTCACCTTCTTGTTCGACCTTGAAAGGTGTGCGGTAACGTACCTCTCCAGTGGGAGTATCGAGCTCGCGACAGTCGTAGACGAATGCCGAGGAGATTTCCCGGGACATGCGCTCCAGGGCCAGGCGTAGGGTGTGGTAGCGATCCTGTGCTGCCAGGACGAAATCACGGGAATCGAAGGCCCGGGCGAAACTGCCCCAGATCAAGGTAGCGATGATGGCGGTGATGGCCACGGCGATCAACACCTCGATCAGGGTAAGCCCTCGGCGGCAGGTTGCCCGGTTCATCAGCGGCCTCCCTTGATATTACCCCTCAAGAAGCCACCGGGGACATTGGGGCGGATGGTGGGGCTGCCCCCCGGAGAGAAACGCCCGGGGGGAAATCGCGGCGAGGTGCCGGGAGGCAGGCCCGGAGTGGTGCCCGGTTTCTGCCCAGGTACCGGGGGAGCCGTTCCCGCCGCCGAGCCGGCCGAGGGGACCTTGACCATGTGGGTGGTCAACTGCAGGGTGTCGCCGGGTTCGCCCTTTTCCCAGCTCACCGTCAGGTTGACTTCGCGGATGGCCTCCTCGAGCATCTGCGCCAGCATCTCGGCCTGTCCGCGCAAAGCCTCGGGATTGAGCAAGGCCGCGGCGGCACCACCCAGGCCGCCGCCCGGCCCTCCCGGGCCGCCGCCCATCCCCTTGAGCATGCTGGCCAGTTGTCCGGAACCGGCTCCCCCGCCCAGGCGCTCCAGCAAACCCTGTTTGTCGCTTCCCGAGGAGGATTCTTCGGAACCGAACATGTTGCCGGCCATCTGTTCGAAGGCCGCTCCCACCGGCAACTCCAACTTGCGGATCTCCAGTTTCCAGTGGAAGTGGGGAAAACCCTCCTCCTCGAAATCACCTTCCTCGCTCTCGTCCATGTCCGGAAAGCCTTCCTTGTCGAGCTTGGTGGTGATCTCTTCCATCTTGTCGCGAGCCAGGAAGGTGGCAATGGTTACCTGCCGGCTGTAGGCGCTCAGGCGTATGGCACCGCCATGGACCTGCAACAGGGCCACGTAGGAGGTGGCCAGTATGCCCAGGGCCACCATTACCTCGAGCAGGGTTGCTCCCCGCTGGGTGGAGTTGCTGGCAATGGCGCTCATTCGAGGGTTTCCTCGACGTAGCTGGGCAGCACCTTGACGGTTCCCAGCAATCCCTCCACCAACAGGGTGTAGGCATTCTGGCTGTCGTCGGCCAGGTGTATGACGGCCCGTTCGGTCATCCCGGTGGGGAAGAAGTACAGGTAGGCCGGGCCGGAAGTGACCATGTCGGCCTGGTGCTGTACCCAGACGTCCTGGATGACGATTCCCTCGGGCAGCTTGACCTTCTTGACGGTACCTTCACGGTACTCGCTGAACGAGGCTCGCGCCCGTGGTTGCCAGATGGCACCGCTTTCGATGTCCGCGCGACTGACGAATCGGCTTGACCGTTGCCGTGGCTCCTCCTCGGCCAGGGCTCCTTGCTCGACCTCGGTCTTCTCACGCTCCAGCCGGAAAGACTGGGAACTGGCCTCCAGCCAGTAGGCCTGTTCTTCCAGGTCGAATACCATCCGGAAGACGGCGTTCTTGCGGGCGGCCAGGTCGTAGCCGAAGCGGATGGCCCCGGCGATTCCCGAGGCCGAAGTCTTCAGCTGCACCCCGCCCAAGGCTCCCAGGGCCGGCGCCATGATGGTTACCAGCAGTGCCACCAGGGAGATGGTGATCACCAGCTCTATGAGCGTCAGACCGGACCGCCTGGCCAAATGGACCAGCGGCGATATGCCATTGGTCTTCGTCACGTCAAACCCGCGTTTCTCGCCTGCCGTTGCCGGGCAAGCACCGGCTTGCCGTCAGTGTTCGAGTTCCAGGTCTTTGTCGACTCCTTCACCACCAGGAGCACCATCGGCTCCAAATGACTTCAAGGTGTAGGAACGGCTGCCATGGCGTACGTACTGAAACTCGCGCCCCCACATGTCCTTGGGCAGCTCCTTCATGATTTCCTGGGTGACCAGCACCTGGAGACCCTCCTCCGTAGAGGGATAGCTGCCGTTCTTGATCTTGTAGGCATCCAGGGCATCCTCGATGTTGTGCATCTGGATCTTGGTGCTGTCTACCTTGGCCTGTTCTTGTTGCTTGACGAAGTAGACGGTGATGAGAGTGGCCATCATGCCCATAATGGCGATGACCACCATGATCTCGATGAGCGTCATGCCTGCCTGCCCCGTAAGCCGGGCTCCCATGCTTCTTTTGTGCTGCATGCCAGAACCTCCTTCAGTTTCTTGCAGAATTGTCGCCGTCGCTTTTCTGGAAACGAATCGTTGCGGCACCGGCGGTTGCCCGTTGTTGCTCGCGCCGTCGACCGCTTATCGTCAGCCACAGCAGCAGGAATGAACCCACCGTGATGGCCGCATCGGCCAGGTTGAAGGTGGGCCAGTAGTGGTTGCCCGCGTGCACGGCAATGAAATCCACCACGTGGCCCTGTGCTACGCGGTCGGTCAGGTTGGATAATGCCCCTCCCAGTACCAGTCCCAGGCATACGGCCAGGGGTCGGCTCGGGCTCAACCAGCGAATGCTCAGGGAAACCACGGCCACTACCGCCACCAGGCCCAGGGCCAGCAACACCGGCAGGCGTAAGCCGGCTGGTAGGGATGCGAACAGGCCAAACGCCCCCGAGGGGTTTTGCCGGTGTTGCAGTTGCAGAAACGGCCCCAGGGACATGACTTGACCCGGAGCCAGCATGCTGGTGATGGCCCACTTGCTGGCCTGGTCCACCAGGGTGGTGGCCACAGCCACCGACAGGCCGGCCACGGCCATCACCATCCCGCTGCCTGGTTCCTGTTTGTCGCTTCCTGTCATGGCCGGTCACCTGGCGAATTCGTTGAGTTGCATGATGGGCAGGAGAATCGACAACACCATGAAGGCCACGGCCCCACCCATGAATACTATCATCAGTGGTTCCAGCAAGGTGGTCAGGGTATCGATCCTGGTCTCGGCCTGGCTTTGGTAACTGTCGGCAACGTGCTCGAGCATCTGTTCCAATTGCCCGGAACGTTCCCCCACGGCGATCATGTGAATCACCAGGGGCGGGAACTCGCCGCTGCGCTTGAGCGGAGCAGCCACGCTTTCGCCTTCCTTGATGCTCTCGCGGGCATCGTCTATGGCCCGGGCCAGGATGCTGTTGTTGACAATGGAACGTACGATGGACATGGCACCCAGCAACTGCACCCCGCTGCGCAGCAGGGTGGACAGGGTCTTGGAAAAACGGGCAATGGCCAGCATGCGAATGATGTTGCCGGCAATGGGCATGTCGAGTTTGAAGCGATCCCAGCGCAAGCGACCGTTCTCGGTACGGATGTAGCGAAGAAACAGCACCAACCCCAGCACCAGTGCCAGGATGATGGCCCACCACCATTCACGGGTGAAGTTGGCCACCGTCAGCAGCACCTTGGTGGGCAGGGGCAAGGTCGCCTTGCGATCGGCGAAGATCTTGGTGATCTTGGGAATCACCACCACCATGAGAATGCTGATGATCACCAGTCCCACCATGATCATGATGGCGGGATAGGTCATGGTACCGATGATCTTCGAGCGCAGC
>Ga0190358_1000229_pt1 | contig 18572 bp, 19 predicted proteins | sample 48721812_MG_FD_161666 | JGI IMG/M metagenome (GOLD analysis project Ga0190358, IMG submission 161666) | Hydrothermal vent microbial mat bacterial communities from Southern Trench, Guaymas Basin, Mexico - 4872-18-1-2_MG | ecosystem: Environmental > Aquatic > Marine > Hydrothermal vents >... | reverse complement strand
CGCCTCGATGACCGGGCAGGAGGTGCCCGGGGGGGCGTCGAACACCACGAACGGTTCCTCGGCCACCCGGGCCCGCACCTGGCGGATGAGCGGCGGTGACATGGCCTCGCCTATCTGCAGCCGGCCCTGGACGAACTGCGGACCCTTGGGGGAGACGCCCCACTCGACCACTCCCGTCGGCCGTTCCACCTCGCTGATGGCCGAGGCCGGGCAGGCCAGCATGCAGCCGCCACAACCGTGACAGAGCTTGGGAAAGGTCAACACCCGGTCCTTGAGCGCCAGGATGGCCGAGTAGCGACAGGCCTGGCTGCAGGCCCGGCAGGACTGGCCCTGGCCGAGCAGGCACTTTTGGGCATCCACCTCCGGCACCGGTATGGATACCGTCTGGCTGCCGGTGATTTCCGGGTTCAGGAAGATGTGGCCGTTGGGCTCCTCCACGTCGCAGTCGGCGTAGGTGACCCGCTGGCCCCGGCCGGCCACGGCGGCCGCCAGGCTGGTGGCCACCGTGGTCTTGCCGGTTCCGCCCTTGCCGCTGGCGACGGCGATGCGCATGACGGGCGACCCGCTCATGCCTCAGTTGCCGCCACGACCGCGACCGCCACCCCGGCCCCCGCCGGCGCCCCGGCCGCCTCCGCCGCCACGGCCGCCGCCGGCTCCCCGGCCGCGACCACCGCCGCGCCCGCGACCCCGGCCGCCGCCACCACCGGCGCCCTGTCCGCCGCCACAAGGTCCTCTTCCCCGGCCGGTTCCGGGTCCCTGTCCATCCGGTCCTGTTCCGTCTCCACCCGGCATGACCCTACCCTCCTTCCTGCTCGTCCTTCTCGAGTTCTTCCATGCGCCGACGCAGGTCGGAAAGTACCGCCTCCGCCTGGGCGGCCTGGTCCCTGAGCATCTTCAGTTCGTCGGCCTTGCTCGGCGACCAGCCTCCCCAGGGAACGACGGGGGGGCCCCAGGGACCGGCCGCCTGCCAGCCCCAACCGGCGCCCCAGCCGGCGCCCCAGCCGGCGCCACGGCCCCAGCCGCGACCGCGGCCGCGACCCCAGCCTCCTCCGCGGCCCCAGCCGCGACCGTAACCCGCGCCCACGGGACCGGGCTTGACGTACCCCGGGGAATCGTAACCGGCGCAATACCCCAGTCCCCGGCCTGTCCTCGGTCCTGCTCCCCATGGTCCTGTCCTGTCTCCACCTGGCATGATACACCTCCTTTTCTACCAGTGGCCCTCGACATCGGGGCCAGCAGCATGATCAAGTTTCCCCTCCCGGTAGCGGGCGATGGCCTCGGCCACCACGCCTTCGACATCGGTAACCACCTTTACCCCCCCGGCTTGCAGTGTCTGGTAGGCATTGGGCCCGCAGTGGCCGGTGAGCAGCACCTCGGCCCCGGCATCGATGATGTGCTGGGCGGCCTGGATGCCCGCGCCCTGCGGCAGGTTGAGCACCTGCTTGTTGTCGATGGTCTGGTACTGTCCGCCGTCGCTGTCGTAGACGACGAAGAACTTGGCCCGGCCGAAGCGGGGATCCACCCGCGCCTTCTCACCCGGTCCCTGTGCTGTCACGGCGATCTTCATGTCGAGCTCCTTTCCGCTGTTCTCGGTTTCACGTGTCCTGCGCTCCGCGACTCCTGCCCCCGCGGCCGCGGCCGCCTCCGCCCCGCCGCCGGCCCGCCGGCCCGGCAGCACGTCCCCGGCGCCGGCGCCCGCCGCAACAGCCGGGCATGGTAAACTCCGGCGCCGGCAGCCTGCCGGCCAGCAATTCCACCAGCACCTCGTCGACCATCCCGGTCACCCAGGGCACCAGCCTGACGCCGGCGGCCTGGCACAACCGGGCCAGCGGCTGGGAGATGGCCCCGCACACCAGCACGTCGACTCCCAGCTCCCTCATCCGGGCCACCCGCAGGGGAGGCCAGGATTCGACCAGGTTGATGGTCTTTCTTTCCAGCTCGCGGCCGTCTGCCACCCGCACCAGCAGCAGCGACCGGGCCGTGTCGAACACCGGCGATACCCGCTCCTGCCACACTGGAATTGCAACATGCATTACCATCAACCTCCACCCCAACCAGAAGCAATCATCGTGCCACAACGGGCCACAGCCACGGCAAGATGCCAACTTCTTTTGTTTCAAGGCGATATAGTGATGGCCCCGGCCTGGACGGGAAGTACTGTGTTGCAATTATGCAATAAAGGCAAGGCATATATTGCATAATGCAATATCAACCGATGGACAGCTTCTTCATCTTGCGCCACAGTGTCGTGGGGTGGATACCCAGCTCGCGGGCGGTGCGCTGCCGGTTGTTGCCGCAGCGTTCCAGGGTGGAGCGGATCACCGCCGCCTCGATGTCCCGCAGGCTGGCCCGCTCCGCCACCGGGCCGGGCCCGGCGGGACGGGATGGCGGCCGCAGCGGCTCGGGCAGGTGCTCGGGCAGGAGGATGTCTCCGCTGCTGAGCACGAAGGCGTGCTCGACGATGTTCTGCAGCTCGCGCACGTTGCCGGGAAAATCGTGTTCCATCAAGATGGCCAGCGCCTCCGGTGCCATGCGCACCACCTCGCGGCCCTGCAGGCGGTTGAAGCGGGCGATGAAGTGCTCCACCAGCAGGGGAATGTCTTCCCGGCGTTCGCGCAGCGGCGGCAGGTGCAGGTTGACGACGTTCAGGCGGAAGAACAGATCCTGGCGGAACCTGCCGCCTTTCACCAGGCGTCCCAGGTCGCGGTTGGTGGCGGCGATGACGCGCACGTCGACCGGGCGGCTGCGCGTGCTTCCCAGCGGTTCGACGACACGCTCCTGCAGCACCCGCAGCAGCTTGGCCTGCAGCGCCGGCGACATCTCGCCGATCTCGTCCAGGAAGATGGTGCCGCCGTCGGCCTGGAGAAAGCGGCCGGGGTACTCCTGCCGGGCGTCGGTGAAGGCCCCGGCGGCGTGACCGAACAGCTCCGACTCCAGCAGGTTGTCGGGCAGGGCGGCGCAGTTGACGGTGACCAGGGGACCCTGGCGGCGGCGGCTGAGGTCGTGGATGGCCCGGGCCACCAGTTCCTTGCCGGTACCGCTCGCACCGCTGACCAGCACGGTGGCGTCCGACAGCGCCACCCGGGGCAGTATGGACAGCATCTGCTGCATGCGGGCGTTCTTGGAGACGATGTCGTGGAAGGTATAGCGCTGGGCCAGCTCCTGGCGCAACGTCTCCACCACCGACAGGTTGCGGAAGGTCTCCACCCCGCCCACCGGCCGGCCGCGCTCGTCGCGCAGCACCGCCGTGGAGATGCTTATGGGCAGGCGCTCTCCCCGGGCGTTGACGATGTAGGCCGCCTGGCCCAGGCCGGGCTCGCCGCTTTCCAGGGTGCGGCGCAGGTAGCAGCCCTGTTCGCAGACGCTGGCCCGGAACACCTCGAAGCACTTGCGCCCCAGCGCCTCGCCGCGTTCGATGCCGGTGATCTCCTCGGCGGCGCGGTTGAAGTAGGTGATGTTCCAGTCCCGGTCGACGGTGAACACCCCCTCGGTGATGGAATCGAGGATGGTGGCCAGCCACCCGGGCCGGGGCGGGGCGCCGGCGCCGGACCGGGTAGTCCTCCCGCGGCCGGCGGTCTTGTTCCCGCCGGCGGGTTTCCTCTTGCCGGCCGTCTTCTTCCCGGTGCTTTTCCTGCCCGCGGCCATGGACACAATATGGTACCTGAGAGCATTCCGGTCAACCACGACCACCGGCTAGCCGCAACCGGTCTTTCGACGGGCAGCACATTGACAATAATATACATTATTGTATATTTAATTCCATGAAATTCGAGCAGCTTCTTCACATCGTCCACACCTTGCCTTATTTCGACCTGGCGACAGTCGTGCAAATGAGCGGTGAGCGGCGTGAATCGGTGGTGCAGCAACTGTATCGTTTTTCCAGGGCCGGCAAGATCATCACCCTGCGCCGGGGCATGTATGCCCTTTCCGAACAATACCGATCCACGCCCCTGCAACCGGCCCAACTGGCTAACGACTTGTACCGCCCATCGTACATCAGTGAACTCTGGGCCCTGTCATATCATGGGATGATCCCGGAAGGGGTCAAGGTATTCACCAGTGTCACCACCAGGCGTCCCCGGACTTTTCGTAATGCCCTTGGGGAATTCCGCTACAGAAACGTGAAGAGAACGATGTTCTTTGCCTACGTGCCACTGCAGATCATGGAACACGAGGTGTTGCTGGCCACACCGGAAAAGGCCCTGGTGGATCTGTGGTACCTTTCAAAGGGCCAGTGGACACTGGAAAGGATGCGCGAGATGCGTTTCTCGGCGGAGGCCGCCCTCGACGTCAAGAGGCTCGAGGCCCTGGTGAAGAAAGTCGACAGGCCGAGATTGTACCGGGCCTTGACCGTGTGGCGGCAGGTGATGTCCGAGCAAGCGGGCACCGGCGGCAGAAGCTGTCGGTCAAGCTGGAAATCGACACCAATCCACCCCGGGGAGCGGATGTCAAGCGCTCGCTGGTCAACAGACATGTCACCGTGGCTCTGAGCCATTACACCCTTCCGTCCATGATGGCAGGCAAGGTCCATGCCCTGCTGGTACGCCCGTATCCCAAGGGAAGAGACTGGTTCGACCTGCTCTGGTACCGTGCTCACCGGCCTCCGTTCACTCCCAAGCTGGAGCTCCTGCAAAACGCCCTCGACCAGACCCAGGGTCGGGGCGCCGTTGATGCTTCACGCTGGCAAGAACTGCTGCGGAACAAGATCTCCGACCTCGACATGGAAGAGCTGGCCCGGGATGTGAATCCCTTTCTCGAGCATCCAGCCGATCGCCTGCTGCTTTCCAGGGAAAACATCCTGGGAGTGCTGGAACAATAAATACGGAGGCACTCATCCGTCGCGCCGGGGCAGTACCGGCGGCAGGCGCCCGGCCAGCAGCATCAGGTCCACCAGCACGCAAGCGCAGCAGGCCTCCACTATCACCGGCGCCCGCAGGGCGATGCAGGCGTCGTGGCGCCCGCCCACCTTCAGGGTGGTTATCTCGCCGCTGCGCAGGTCCACGGTGTGCTGCTCCCGGGCGATGCTGGAAGGCGGCTTGAAGGCCACCCGCAACACCAGCGGGTTGCCGTTGCTGATGCCGCCGTTTATCCCCCCGGCATGGTTGCTGGCCGTCCGGCCCGCGGTGTCGACGAGGGGATCGTTGCACTCGCTGCCCCGCAGGTGCGCCGAGGCGAAACCGGTGCCGAACTCCACCCCCCGCACCCCCCCCAGGGAAAACAGCAGGTGGGCCAGCAGCGACTCCAGCGAATCGAAAAACGGCTCGCCCAGCCCGGCCGGCACCCCCCGGGCGACGCACTCCACCAGTCCGCCCAGCGAATCTCCCTCCTCGCGGGCCCGGGCCACCGCCTCGGTGAAGTCCCTCTCGCCGCCCACCTCGAGGACCCGGGCGGTGATGTCCACCCCGGCCAGAAGCTTCTTGGCCACCACCCCGGCGGCCACCAGCGGGGCGGTCAGCCTCCCCGAGAAATGACCGCCGCCGCGGGGATCGTTGAACCCCCCGTACTTGCGGCGGGCCACCAGGTCGGCGTGTCCGGGCCGGGGCAGGTGTTCGAGCTCATCGTAGGCCGAGGAGTCGACGTCACCGTTGTCGATCCACAGCGCCAGCGGGGCCCCGGTGGTGTGTCCCCGCCACCAGCCCGAGAGGAGGCGCGGCCGGTCGGTCTCGCGCCGGGGGGTGCCCCCCGCCCCCCGGGGCCGCCGCCGCTCCAGGTCGGCGGCGAAGTCGTCGGGCCCGAGCGGCAGCCCGGCCGGGCAACCGTCTATCACCACCCCCACTCCCGGGCCATGCGATTCGCCCAGGATATGCAGGCGAAAGATCCGTCCGCAGGAATTCATCTCACCTCCACGCCCAGGCCGGCCAGGGCGGCGAAGAAGTCCGGGTAGGACTTGGCCACGCAACCGGCATCGTCTATCTCCACCGCCACCCCGGCCCCGAGCCCGGCCACGGCAGCGGCCATGGCGATGCGGTGATCGCCGTGGGAAGATACGCGACCCGTCCGCCAGCGGCCGGGTCCCACCAGCAGCTCGTCGTCGTGCACCCGCACCTGCACCCCCAGGCGCCCCAGTTCGCTGGCCAACGCCGCCGCGCGATCGCTTTCCTTGTGGCGCAGCCGGCTCGCTCCCCGCAGCCGCGAGGTTCCCCGGCAACAGGCGGCCAGCGCCGCCAGCGGCGGTACCAGGTCGGGACAGTCCCGGGCATCGAAATCGAAGGCCCGCAGGTGCTCCCTGGCCACCTCCACCCCGCCATCGGCCACCCTCACCCGGGCCCCGGCCCGGCGCAGGGCTTCAAGCACGGCCCGGTCGGCCTGGCGGGAATCGAGGCGCAGGCGGCGTACCGTCACCCGCCCGGCCAGTGCCCCGGCCACCAGCAGGAAGGCCGCGGCCGACCAGTCGCCCTCGAGGCGGTAGCGCGGCGGGGGACGGTAGCTCTGTCCACCCGGTATGACCAGTACGTCACCGCCCCGGCTCCATTCCACCACGATGCCGAATGCCTCCAGCAGCTCCCGGGTCATCTCCAGGTAGGGACGGCTCACCAGCCCCTCGACCTGCAGCCGTGATTCACCCCGGCACAGCGGCAGTACCATCAGCAGGCCGCTCAGGTGCTGGGAGGTGGTGCTGCCATCCACCCGGGCGCTGCCGGCCCGCAAGGGACCGCGAACCCGCAGGGGGGGACGGCCGTTGTTGGTATGGCAGCTTGCACCCAGGCTTTCCAGGGCCCCGGCCACCATGTCGACCGGGCGCCGGGCCAGGCCCCCGCGGGCCCGGAGGACGAACTGGCGGTCCCCGGCGGCACAGACGGCGGCAAAGAGGCGCAGGCTCAGGCCCGACTCCCGGCAGTCCAGCTCCTCCCCGGCCGCCTGCCCGCCCGATCGTATCAGCCAGCGGCCGGGACGCTCTTCCACCTCCGTCCCCAGGGTGCGGACGATCCCCAGCGCGGCCCGGGCGTCGTCGCAGGTACAGGAATTTTCCACCAGGCACTCTCCGCCGGAAAGCAGGCCGGCCGCCAGCGCACGAATGGCCAGCGACTTCGACGGCGGGGCATCCATGCTGCCGTCAACCGGCGAGGGCAACACGCACTTCATCATGTAGCACCTCCACGGCCGCGGCCGGATCCAGGATCGAGGTATCCACCACCAGGTCGGCCACTTCGCAATAGTGCTGCCGCCTCTCCTGCAGCAGCCGGATGACGTCTCGACTGGTTCTGTCCGGCCCCAGCAGGGGACGACCCCGCCCGGCCGCGCGCCTCCTGGCCTCCTCGCCGTCGACCCACAACCACACCGCCAGGCGGGCCCGGCGCAGCAGCTCGCGGTTGCGCCTCGACAACACCGCCCCCCCGCCGCAGGCGACCACCGTTTGTCCGAGTTCACAAGTCATCTCCACGGCCTGTCGTTCCAGCCGGCGGAAGCAGTCCTCTCCTCCGTTTTTGAAGATCTCCTCGATACTCGAGCCGGCGGTGCGACAGACCAGTTCGTCGGTGTCCACGAAGGAAAACCCCAGCCGCTCGGCCAGCATCCTGCCCAGCAGGCTCTTGCCGGCACCCATGAATCCCACCAGGACGATGCTGTTGGCCGCGGCGGCCCGCCGATGCTGCAGCGCCCGGTGCATGAGCCGTGCCGGCGCCGGCCGTCCCAGGAAGATCTCGTGGGCGACCAGGGCCTGCTGCAACAGCCACTCCAGGCCGGAAAGGTAAATCGCCCCGGCCCGTTCGGCGGCCTGCTGCAGCACCGGTTGTCGATAGGCGGCCTCCAGTACCGCCTGGCCGGGGCGCAGGTGACGGCCGGCACCGATATCGACGCCATCGGGCAGGCAGGACACCACCACCGCCGCCTGCTCCAACTCGGCCGGCAAGCGCTCGCCGTCGGCAAACTGGCAGCCGAACTCGGCCGCCAGCCGGCGGGCTCGCGCCGGGGTGCGATTGTTTATCATCACCCGGGCCCCGGCCCGCAGCAGTCCGTAAACCGCCGCCCGGGCAGCTCCCCCGGCCCCCAGCACCAGGCATCTCTTCCCCGCCGGGTCGATGCCCGCCTGGCGCAGCGCCCCGCACACCCCCTGCCAGTCGGTGTTGTGGGCCAGGGAACCGTGGTCATCCCGAACCAGGCAGTTGGTCGCGCCGATGCTCCTGGCGGCGGCGTCCACCCGACCGGCTGGCGCCAGCAGCGCCTGTTTGAAGGGACTGGTAACGTTCATGGCGCGCAGGTCCAGCGACTGAAAGGCTCGCCAGGCACCGTCGGCATCGACCGCGCCCAGGCGCAGGTAGCGGGCCGGCACGCCGGCGGCGGCAAAAGCCGCGTTGAACATCTGCGGTGAACGACTGTGGGCCACCGGCCGGCCGCAGACCGCGTAGAGATCAACCATGGCCGATACTCCGCAACAGCCGGGCCAGTTGCCGGTGATCGAGCTGGCCCGGGGCGGTGGGTTTACCCGGCAGGCAGGCGTAGGTGAAGGGACTGCCCAGCAGGGGCGCCAGCCAGCGCGTGGGCCGCCCCAGCTCACCCATGCCCGTCACCACCACCGGCCGCCGGTAATCGAGCAGGGCCAGCAGGCGGGCGTTGTCACGTGGCCGGTTCACCCGGCAGGCGATCTTGGCCACATCGGCCCCCTGCCCAAAGCACCTCAGGCGTACCTGCTCGAGGGCCCGCCGCCCGGGGGTGCCCCGGTGGTCGTGAAAGGACAGGATCACCCGGCAGCCCCGGCGCCGGGCCCGCTGCACGAGGGGACGGCGCCAGGCGGGGGACGAGTCGAGCTCCAGGTCCAGGTAGGCGGCCCCGGCCTCCACCGCGGCCAGCAGCAGCTGCTGGCGGCGTGCCGGTGCCCGGCGGCCCGGCCGGCAGGTGGCCAGCAGGCGGGGATGGGCGGAGAAGATTTTCCTCACCTGCGCCGGTGTGACCTCCATCAGGTCCAGGCGGACCTCGACGAAGTCGTGCCGCCGGCTCTCGCGCAGGCACTCCCGCCAGTCGCGGCTAGCCAGGCTGACGCAGATCATTCCGCCAGGCCCTTTCCAGGTCACGCTCGTCTACCGGAAAACTCCACTCCAGGTCGCAGGCCATGCGTCCTATGCGACGCAGCAACGGCAGGCGCAGCCGGCCGGCACGGTTTTTCTTGTCCCGGGCCAGGTAGGGACGCAGCCGGCTCCAGGCCGGCCAGCGGCCCCGTGCCAGCCCCAGGCGATCGAGCAACAGTCGCAGGCACCGGGCCGTACCGGCGCGGGCCACCCCCAGCAACTCGGCCAGGTGGGCCTCCACCACCAGGCCCCGGGCCACCGCCCGGCCGTGGCCGAGCCGCCAGCCACTGGCGGCCTCCAGGGCGTGAGCGACGGTATGTCCGAAATTCAGGATCACCCGGCGTCCCCGCTCGCGCTCGTCCTGCTCGACCACCTCCAGCTTGACCTGGACGGCGCGTTGCAGCAACCGCTCGCCCAGGGAGCCGGGCCGGGCCAACCGCCCGGCTCGTTCCTCCAGGCGCCGGAACAACGTGGCATCACCGATCACCGCGTGCTTCACCAGCTCGGCCAGGCCGTTCCGCCACTGGCCGGGCGGCAGGCTCCTGGTGCTTTCCGGCTCCATCAGTATCGCCTGGGGCTGGTGAAAGGCGCCGATGAGGTTCTTGCCGGCGGGGGTGTTCACCGCGGTCTTGCCTCCCAGGGCGGCGTCCACCTGGGCCAGCAAGGTGGTGGGCAGGTAGATGCTGTCGATTCCCCGCAGGTAGGTGGCCGCCACGAAGCCACCCAGGTCCAGGCTGACCCCTCCTCCCAGGGCCACCAGGCAGCAGTCGCGACCCAGGCCGGCCCGCAGCATGGCATCCTCCAGGCGCCTCTTGGTGGCCCGGTTCTTGTTCGCCTCGCCGGCCGGAAAGCCGAGTACCTTCACCCGGTCGACCAGCGGCCGCAACAGCTCCTCTACCCGGCCGGCGAACAGCCGCAGCACCCGTTCGTCGCCGACGATGACCGCCTGTCGCCAGTCCTGCAGCCACAGGCGTTGCAGCTGCCGCCAGGCCCCCCGGCCGATGCATACGGAGTGCAGGGTACGGCCGCCGGCTTGGTATTGCAGGTCGATCATTGCTCCTCGGTCTGCTGGATCAATCCGTACTTCTGCAGCCGGCGCAGCAGCTGGAAGCGGCTGATACCCAGTAAGCGGGCCGCCTCGGTGCGGGAATCGCCGACCTGCTCGAGCGCGTAGCGGATGAGCTTCTTCTCCAGCGATTCCAGGGTATCGACCCCGGGCACGAAGTCGATGGCGCTGGGCAGGCGGCCGGGGCCACCGCTGTCGGGGTTGCCGATCTCTATCTGCCTGGTGAAGACCCGTTGCGGCAAGTGGCCGGGCTCGATGCCGTTGCCACCGGCCAGGATGACGGCCCGCTCGATCATGTTCTTCAACTCGCGCACGTTGCCGGGAAAGTCGTATCCCTGCAAGACCCGCAGCACCTCCCCGGAAAGCGGCGGCAGCTGTTTTCCCATCTTGGAGCAGAAGAACTCGGCGAAGTGCTGCGCCAGCAGCTGCACGTCGCTGCCCCGGGCTCGCAGCGGCGGCAAGTGGACGGGAAAAACCGAAAGTCGCTGGTAGAGGTCGTGTCGAAAAGCTCCTTGCGACACCAGCTGGGCCAGGTCGCGGTTGGTGGCGGCCACGATCCGCGCCTGCACGGTCACCGGCTTGACAGAGCCCACGCGCTGGAAGCTCCTGCTTTCCAGCACCCGCAGCAGCTTTCCCTGCAAGGCCGGTTCCATGTCACCGATCTCGTCCAGCAGCACGGTGCCGTCGGCCGCTTCCTCGAAGACCCCGCGGGTGGTCTGCAGGGCCCCGGTGAAGGCACCCTTCTCGTGGCCGAACATGAGACTCTCGGCCAGGCCGCTGGGCAGGGCCACGCAGTCGAGCGACAGGAAGGGGCTCCGTTCCCCGACGGTCAGCTTGTGCAGGTAGCGGGCGGCCACCTCCTTGCCCACGCCGGTCTCGCCGGTGAGCAGCACCGGTGTCTGGGGATGCTTGGCCACCATCTGCAGCTGCTCGCGTACGCGCTGCATGGCCACGCAGTCGCCCAGCAACCCCTCGCGGCGATGCTCGTCCCAGCCGGCCAGCGAGGCCCGGATGCGGTGACGCTGGTGCACCTCCAGCACCCGCTCCACCAGCTGGCCGGTGCTGGCCTGCTTGACCAGGTAGTCGTCGGCGCCCTGGCGGATGGCCTGGATGGCATGGGCGATGGCCTCGTAGGCGGTCATCACGATGATACAGCACTTGGGCTGGCGCGCCAGCAGCAAGGGAATCATCTGGATGCCGTCGCCGTCGGGAAGCCGGTGATCCAGCAGGATGGCCTGGTAGCAGTTGCTGGTGGACAGGGCCAGGGCCGTGCCGCTGTCGAAGGCCAGGTCACAGGCCAGGCCCTGGGAGGCGATCTCGGCGGCCAGCGCCTCGGCGAACAGCTGCTCGTCGTCGACCACCAGCACTCGGAAATCGTCTCCCTGGGCGGCCGTGTCCCGCATGCTTTCCTGTCTATCCGGCGTCACCCCGTTGGTACCGGCTCTAGGCGACATGGGCTATCCTCCCTGCAGGGCGCGAATCAAGCATCCGGGCCGCCTGCACACCGCTGGCCACGGCTCCTTCCATGGTTGCCGGCAGGCCGGTGGCGGTCCAGTCCCCGGCCAGGTAGAGGTTTTCCAGCGCCGTCGCCGGGCCGGGCCGGTTGCCATAGCTGCCCGGGGTTACCCTGATGGTGGCCAGCGGCACCCGGGTCACCAGGCTGTCGACCACCCGGGCGGCGGCGGCGGCCGGGAAATGGCGCACCAGCTCTGCGCGACACTCCGCCACCAGCCGCTGGCTGGGCCAGGCCAGCAACCGCTCGGCGCCGCTGATGACACAGCTTACCCGTGCCGGCAGACCCCGCTGTCGCGGGTGGGAAAAGACCCATTGCAGCGGACTGTGCAACAGCCCGGCAAACGACCACTCCAGCCAGCAACGGTCGTACCAGATGTCGACGGTGACGATTCCCGAATACCCCAGGCGGGCACACTGCCGGCCCAGCGAGTCCAGGGCGGCCACCTGCCCGGCCAGGCGGGCGGTCTCGTACCAGGGGGCGGCCAGGACGAAGGCCTCGGCCTGGTGCCGGCGGCCGTCCGCGGTCTCCACGGCGAGCAGCCGCCTGCCGTTGTGCTGCAGGCGCACCACCCGCTGCGAGCAGAGGATCTCGCCCCCCTGCCGGCGGACCTTCTCCAGCGCCGGACGAACGAAGACGTCATCCAGCAGCTGCTCGGGAAGCAAGGCGGTGATGTCCCGGCGCCCGGCGAACATGCTGCGGTCGAGCACGGTGGCGAACATCCGGGCCGAGGCCTGCTCCAGGGGAATGTTCAGGGTGGCCAGTCCCAGCGGCTCCCACAATCCCCGGCGCGACTGCCGCCCCTGGCCGTGCCAGCGCAGCCAGGCGCTGGCCGACAACCGGTCGAGCCGTTCCGGCCACAGGCGCGCGCCCAGCTTGGCGGCCAGGCCGGCCCGGGCCATGCCCAGGCGGGTGGACCAGTCGAGGTGGTCCAGGCCCAGCAACGCCGGCAGCAGGTGCAGCGGCGCCGGCCCGCGTCCCACCCGGAAGGGATGGATCCGGCCCGGCTGGGAGACGAAGGGAGTGGCGCCCCGCACCGGCAGCAACTGCCGGCGGGTGCCCACCAGCTCGGCCAGCTCCAGCGTATGCCGGTAGCAGCCCAGCATCAGGTGCTGTCCGCAGTCCACTTCCTCCGGCCGGCCCCGGGCACCCACCCGGCGAATACGCCCGCCCGGGCGGCCGCGTTTCTCCAGCAGCTTCACCCGCCAGCCGCGCCGGCTCAGCTCCAGCGCCGCCCGCAACCCGGCCAGCCCGGCACCGACGATTACCACCCGTCCCCGGTCGTTCATGACGTGCTCCACAGTTCCGCCGGCAGCAACCGGTGCCGCAGGGCAATGACCAGCTTGCGGCCCCTGCTCAGGCGTGCCCGGTTGTCCAGCACCTGCGCTCCCAGGCCGGCCACTTCCTCGAGCAGTTGCTGGTAGGTATGGCGCAGGGCCTCGGCGAAGAACAGGCGTCCCCGCCCCCGGGCGGGCAGCCAGGCCGCGGCCATGCGGTAGATGGTCCGCGTCCGTTCCACCTGGAAATCGATCAGCCGCTGCAGAGCCGGCAGTTTCCGGCCCCGCAGCAGATCCTCCTCGCTCACCCCGTGCCGGGCCAGGTCCTCGAGCGGCAGGTAGATGCGCCCGCGCCGGGCGTCCTCGCCCAGGTCGCGGATGATGTTGGTCAGCTGCACGGCCAGGCCGCTCAGTTCGGCGTAGCGGCGCGCCCGGGTCCCCTCGACCCCCATGACACTCAGGCACACCAGGCCCACGGTGGAGGCTACCCGGAAACAGTACTCGCTCAGCTGGGCGAAGGTCTGGTAACGGTCCTGGACGAGATCCTGCTCCACGCCGTCGAGCAGCCACTGCAGGTGCTGCTGGCGGATGCCGTAGCGTTCCACCGCTTCCGCCAGGGCCCGGCTCACCGGGTGAGTGAGCCGGCCACCGGCGTAGATGCTTTCCACCTGGCGCCGCCAGTCGTCTACCTGCCGCCGGGCGCCGGCCGCATCGGGAGCCTCGTCCACGGCGTCGTCGACCAGGCGGCAGAAGGCGTAGAAAGCCGTCATGGCCGCCCGGGGACCCGCCGGCAGCAACCAGAAGGCCAGGGCGAAGCTGGAGCCCGAGCGCTGCAGGATGTGCCGGCAATGGTTGATGGCTTGCCGATCGTTCATGACTTCCTCCCGCTCCCGCCGGGCAACACCATCCCCGCCAGTGCCTTGAGCAGCGACACTCCCCCCAGGGCCGGGCGCCGCTGGAGGATGTCCGGGCCCTGCTGCTGCACCAGCTGCAGCACCGTTCGTCCCCCCAGGAACACGGCCAGGAAATAAACGCCGTAACGCCAGCCGGCCCGGGCCAGCAGGGGCCTTCCCCGGCGATAGAGCGCGCGGGTGCGCTCCACCAGCTCCCCCAGCAGGCCGGGCAGGTCGCCGCTGGGAAGCCGGCGCAGCAGTTGCTCCTCGTCCACCGCGAAGTGCTGCAACAGGCGGCGGGGAACGTACAGGCGGTCGCGGGCCAGGTCGCGGCTCAGGTCCTGCCAGTGGTTGGTCAGTTGCAGGGCGGTGCAGAGGCAATCCGAGCAGCTTTCCAGTCCCCGGTCGGAGAGCCCCATGATGCCCAGCACGATTCGCCCCACCGGGTTGGCCGACAGCGCGCAGTAGTCGAGCAGCTGCTCCCAGGTCTGGTAGCGGTTCCGGCGACAATCCAGCTCGAAGGCATCCAGCAGCCGGCCGTAGAGTCGTTCGTCCAACCCGAACTCGTCCAGGGCCCGGACCACGGCCAGCATCACCGGGTGACCGCTGCGGCCTGCGCGCGCCTCGGCCAGCTGCCGGCGCCAGTGTTGCAGCAGGGCCAGGCGCTGGCCCTCGAAGTGCGGTTCGTCGGCGAAGTCATCGGCCGTCCTGGCAAAGGCGTAGGTGGCAGCCAGGGCCTCCTGCTGCGAACGGTTGAACAGGCCGGCCACCACCGGGAAGTTCTCGTAGTGCTCCCGGGCCAGGCTCAGGCAGTAATTGATACTGGCGTCGATGGGCCAGGGCTCGGCCCCCTGATCGAAGGGCTGCTCGATCCAGGGATTGCCGGCCAGCGGCCGGGCGACTTCAGCGTGACTGGCAACGGGCATCTTTCCGGTCTCCAGGATGTCCGGCGGCGGCCAGGGCCCGGCGGTGCAGGCGCATGTGACCGCGCTGGATCCCTTCCGTGGACAGGGCCCGCAGGGCGGCCAGGTTGCTGGCCAGCCCGCAGGCTGCCGCCAGGGCCGCCAGTCGCCGGGCGGTGGAACATTTCATGATCCGCAGCGCCAGCCGGGCGGTGGGATGGGCGCCGGTGGCACCGCCCACGCAACCCAGAGGCAGGGGCAGGCGCAGCACACCCGCCAGCCGGCCCTGGCGGTCGGTACGCCAGGTGGCCAGGGGACGGTAGCGGCCGTCGCGGGCGGCATGGGCGTGGGCCGCCGCCTCCAGGGCCCGCCAGTCGTTGCCGGTGGCCAGGGCCAGGGCTCCCACCCCGTTGAGGATGCCCTTGTTGTGGGTGGCCGCGCGGTAGGGATCGGCCTCGGCGAAGCGGGAGGCGGCCACGATGCCGTCGCGCACCCGTTCGCCGGAGTAGTCGCCGAAGGCCAGGGCGGCGGCGGGAATGTTCACCCGGGCCTCGGCCTGACGATGATCCAGACGGTTGGTCAAGATCACCAGTCCCACCCGGCCGCCGCTGACCCGCTCGATCTCGGGAGCCAGCGCCTCGCCCATGCTGTTGACGGCGTTGGCCCCCATGGCATCGAGGACATCGACCAGCAGGTGCAACACCAGAAAGGCCTCGCCCTCTTCCGCTTGCAGCTGGCGGACCTGCAGGTCCACCGCGCCCCCTCCCAGGGAGACCAGGGTGGGATCGACCCGGTTGGCAATCTCCAGCAGGCGCTGGCGCTCGTTCTCGAGGCGGCTCCGGGCCTGCCGACAGTCGCTGCAGAACAGCTGCAACTGGCAGGTCATCAATGAATCGCCCACCTCTACCCGGAAGCCGCCGCCGGCCCGGGCCAGGCGAGCGGCGTTGGAGGCCGCCGCCACCACCGAGGGTTCCTCGCAGACCATGGGAATGAACACGTCCTCGCCGTTCACCTGGAAGTTGCTGGCCACGGAAAACGGCAGGGAGTAGCGCCCCAGCACGTTTTCCGAGAGCCGGTCGGCCACCTCCAGCCGCAGGCCGCCGCTGTCGAGCAGGCCGGCCACTTCCGCCTCGTCGCTCTCCAGCCAGGCGGCCAGCAGCCGGCGCCGCTGCTCAACCGTCAGGTTGTGGAAACCCGGTACTCTCGAACTCATCTCGTCAGCCATGGCCTGCCTCCGGAGGCAGCCGCCGAACCCCCCGCCGGTCGACCGCTGCCGCCATCGCCACCAGGCCCCGTTGGCGGGCCAGGCGGGCAAATCGTTGCTGTTGCTCGCCGGTGGGAAAGACCGCCAGCAGGCAGTCTCCTCCCCCGGCCCCGGCCGGCTTCAGCACCCCGCCCAGCTCGCGGGCCCGGCGGGCCAGCTCCAGCTCTCCGGAGCTCATCATCTCCAGGCCGGACCGCCGACCCAGCTCGAGCAGCTGCCGCCGGTAGCACTCCAGCCAGCGGCAGCACTCGGCGATGCCGGCCGCGGCCAGGAAGCGCCGGCAGGTGTCGGCCATGTCCGCCATGAGGCGCTCGTGCACCGCTCCTTGGCGGCGAGCGAAGTCGTCGACCATGGCAATCCGCTCCGGGGTGCTGGAGTCGTGCCCCGTCCACCAGAAAGACAGGTACCAGCCGGCCGGAGGCCGCCACTGACGCACCCGACTGGAGTCTCCGGGTCGGTTCTCCAGCACCAGGTATCCCCCGAAGGTGCTGGCGGCCACGTCGATGCCGCTGCCCCGGCAGGACTGGCACTGATCGTGAACCCGGCGCGACAGCCGAAAAACCTCCCGGCGGTCTTTCGTCCCGTCCAGGTCGCGGCCCTGCTCCACCAGCAACGAGGCCACGGCCGCCACCACCACGGCGGCGCTGCTGCCCAGGCCCAGCTTGCATCCCTTCAGGTACAGCTGCCGCGAATCGGCCCGGCAGGGAGCGGGCCGCAGCTCGAGCTCCAGCAGGGCGGCGGCCAGCTGCCGGGCCCGGTTGGGAAGATCGTCTCCAGCGGGCACGCCGCCCACCCGCACCGTCACCCGGCGATCCAGCGCCACCGCCAGCGCCGGGGCCCCGTGGCGAACGGCATATTCTCCCAGCAGCACCAGCTTGCCCGGTGCCTGGACGGTGGTCGGCAGTTGCCTCATGACACCACCCGGGCGCCTGCGCCCGGCCTTTCCACCAGCACCCGTTCGACGCCGGGCACCTGGGACAGTCCCTCGGCAACCCGCCGGGCATCGCCGGCGTTGCACAGCACCTTGACATGGGGTCCGGCGTCCATGGTGAAGAACACCGGCAACCCGCCCCGGCGCCATTCCCAGACCTGGTGCAGCACCGCCACCGTGGCCGGCCGCCAGTAGAGGAAGGGCGGGCGGGAGCTGATGGTCAAGGCGTGCATCTTCAGACAGGAGCTTTCCATGACCTCTCCCAGTTGCTGCAGGTCGCGCCGGGCGACGGCCTGGCGGGCCCGGGACATGTCCGCCGGATGCGTCGCCAGCCAGTCCTGGTAGTACGGCGAGGTCAGCCGCGAACGTTCCATGCCCTCGGTGGAGCCTGGCCGCTTGCTGCCGGCGGCCAGCACGGCCACTACCAGCCGCAAGGGCCAGTGTTCGGCCGGGGCCAGCTGGCGCAGCCAGCCGCCGTCGCCGGCCGAGCCGGGAGGCTGCAGCTCCACGAATCCTCCCAGCAGGCTGCGGGGAGCCGAACCGGAGCCCCGGCGGGCCAACTCCGCCAGCCGGGAAAGATCCCGGCGGGCCCCGCTGGCCTGCCAGGCCGCCAGCACCAGGGCGGCGAAGGCCGAGGCCGAGGAGGCCAGGCCGGATGCCGTGGGAACGGTGTTGCGCGACTCCACCCGGGCGAACCAGCCCATGCCGCTGGCCTGGCGCACCAGCTCGAGGACGGCGCTCACCCGCTGCCGGGCGGCATCCGGGGCGGGCCGGCCGTCGAGTACCAGGCTGTCGCCGTCCAGGGCCGGGTCGAACACCACCTCGGTGCTGGTACCCAGCTCCGTCAGGGTCAGCGACAGGCTGCCGGTGGCCGGCAGGTTTTCGTCGAGCCGTTGCTTGCCCCAGTACTTGACCAGGGCCACGTTCACCGGTGCCCAGGCTCGAGCCGCCTTCATACCGCCATCCTCCAGTCGTCCGCGCCGTCGAGGTACCAGGTGCGATGGCCGGCCCGGCTCCAGGCCCGGGCCACCTCGCGCTGGTTGCCGGGCGCCAGCGCCACCACCGCCCCTCCCCCGCCGGCCCCGGTAAGCTTGGCACCCAGCGCCCCGTGCCGGCGCGCCAGCTGTACCAGGGAGGCGATCTCCGGGCTGGAGACTCCGAGGAGCTCGAGCAGCTGCTGGTTGCTGTTCAGGGCCAGGCCCAGCTCGGCCCACCTGCCGGCGCATAGGGAATCCAGGCCCCACCACAGGCAGCGCTCCATCTCCGCGAAGAGGACCTCGGTCTCCTGAGGCTGCCGCTGCCGGCGCCGGCGAACCAGCTCCACCATGTGCCGGGTCTGGTGTTCCCGGCCGGTGTATCCCACCACCATCTCCGGCAGACGGCATTCCAGGCCCAGGGCCTGGGCAGACAACCGCCGGGCCGGAACCGGCAACGCGGGTAGCGGCTTGCTCCATTCCCGGCGCCGGAACAGGCACACACCCCCGAAGCAGGCCAGGGTATCGTCGAGACCACTGGGCCGGCCGTGAAAGATCTCTTCCAGCACGTGGGCCAGGCGCCGCTGTTCGGCCAGCTCGAGCTCGAGCCCGCGCACCCGGGCCAGGGCCCTGACCAGCAGCACCGCCAGCGCCGCCGAGGAACCCAGCCCCGCCCCCGGGGGAATGCGGGAATGCACGCTGAGCTCCATGCCCAGCCGCCGCCCCGGCAGCAACTCGAAAAGCCGGTGC
>Ga0190358_1000228_pt1 | contig 18597 bp, 11 predicted proteins | sample 48721812_MG_FD_161666 | JGI IMG/M metagenome (GOLD analysis project Ga0190358, IMG submission 161666) | Hydrothermal vent microbial mat bacterial communities from Southern Trench, Guaymas Basin, Mexico - 4872-18-1-2_MG | ecosystem: Environmental > Aquatic > Marine > Hydrothermal vents >... | reverse complement strand
GGCCTCGAGGGCGGCATCTTCCAGGGCCCGGCGGGAGGCGGTGATGGCCATGTCGGAGGGGGACTGGTCGCCGCTGGCCTGGTGCAGGCGCACGCAGCCTATCTTGTCGAACTTCTGGCGGGAGATTCCCGAGGACTGGACCACCTCCCAGGCGTCGACCACTTTCTCGGGCAGGTAGCTACCCACCCCGGCGATACCGACTGCGTCGCGAGCCATGCCATCCTTCCTCGCCCCCGCGGCGCCATTATCGCCACAGAGACGGCGGTGGGCAAGCTTCTTGCCGCGGGGAGGGTCCCCGTATACACTATCCTGCCGTGGAACGGCCTCCCGACAGGAAGCGCAACCTGCTGCGGCTGGTGGGCGTGATCGTGCTCAGCACCGCCCTGGTGCTGGTGGGCCTGTGGGCCATGCGCCTGGCCCTGGGGGGCCTGCTGGCGCCGGTGGAGACCGCCAAGGAACAGCCGGGGCCCGGCCGTTGATTCAGCGCCGGCCGGACGGCGGCGACAGCCTTTCCGGAACCGTCATCATGTTCTCGCCGCTGGCGCGCAGCAACGCCAGCAGGGCCAATTGCGAGGAAAAGCGTTTCATGGCCAGGTCGACCTGGGCCTGCAGGCGGGAACGCTGGGCATCGATGACCGCCAGCGCCTCGCCGGTGCCGTTTTCGTAGGCGGCCTGGGCCAGCTCCAGGGTCTTTTCCGCCAGCCGGGCCTTCTCGCCGGCCGTGGCCACCTGGGCCACGGCGTTTTCGTAGTCGCGGCGGGCCCGGCGCAGCTCCAGCAAGGCCTTCTGCTCGGCATCGCGCCGCTCGGCCTGGGCGCGCCGCAGCGCCGCCCGCTGGGCGTCGAGGTCGGCGTAGCGGGTGTGATCGTAGATGGGCACGCTCAGGGTCAAGAAATACAGCCAGCGTGCCTTGTCGGTGGAACGGAAAGACGAGGGATCGGTGAACTGGTAGGAGAACTGCCAGGAGCCTACCAGCGAGGGCAGGAAAACCATCCAGGAAGAGGTGACCTGGCGCCGGGCCAGCCGTTCGCCGGCCCGGGCCAGGCGCAGGTCCTCGCGGCGCGCGAGCGCCTGCTGCTGCAGCTTTTCTTCGTCCAGTGCCGGTGCTGTCAAGCGACCCAAAGGTCGGGGCCGTACCGGTTCGTCCACTCCCATGAGGGTGGCCAGGGCGTCCAGGGTGTTGCGCAGGCCGGTGCGGGCATCGGCCAGCAACTCCCGCGCGGACACCAGCTCGGTACGGGCGCGAAAGACGTCGATGGCCGAGCCGGTCCCGCTGCTGACCCGGGCCAGGGCCGAGTCCAGGTGCCGCTGGTTGCGCTCGATCTGGCCGCAGTTGACCTCCACCAGGGCACGGGCGGTCAGGGCCTGGTAGTAGGTCTGGGCCACGCTCAACAGCAGCAGCTGGCGGACCTGCTCGGCTCCCAGCTCGGCCATCTCCTCGCCGATGGAGGCCAGCGACACCCCCAGCCACATGCGGGCGTTGACCAGCGGCAGGTCCACCCGCAGGGAGCCGGCCAGGTCGTCCTGGCGGCGGGCGATGAAGGTCTGGGGGCCCAGGTTGACCAGGTCGGCCTTGTCGTTGTGGGTGAACACCAGCGAGCCGCTCACCACCGGCAGCAGCGCCGCCCAGGAGGCCTTGAACTGGGCCCGGGCCTCGAACAGGCTGGCCCGCGCCGCTTCCAGGGTGGGATGGTTGCGCTCGGCCAGGCGCAGGGCCTGCTCCAGGGTGACCGGGCGCCCGGTGGTATCAAGGGTGCCGGGCGCCGGGCTGCCCGCCCCGGCTGCCGGTGATTGCGCTGCTTGTGCCAGCAGCAGCAACAGCGACCAGGCGACTGCTTTCATGGCGAGGACTCTCCCAGGTGTTCGGTGGGTTCCAGCGGCTGGCGGTTCGACTCCAGCCAGACGCGGAAGTTCTCCACCATGGTAAACAGCGACGGCACCAGCAGCAGGGTGACCAGGGTGGAGAAGAGCACCCCGAAGCCCAGCGCCACCGCCATGGGAATGAGCACCCGGGCCTGCAGCGAGGTCTCGAAAATCATCGGTGCCAGTCCCCCGAAGGTGGTCAGCGAGGTCAGGATCACCGGCCGGAAGCGCTGCTGGCCGGCCGCGACGGCCGCCTGCCAGGGAGAGCGGCCTGCCCGGCGGAAGTTGTTGGCGGCGTCGGTGAGCACGATGGAGTCGTTTATCACCACTCCGCTGAGGGCCACGATGCCCATGAGGCTCACCAGGCTCAGGGGAATGCCGATGATGAGATGCCCCAGCACCGCTCCCACGAAACCGAAGGGGATGGCGCTCATCACCACCAGGGTAAGCAGGTAACTCTTCAACGGTACGGCGATGAGGGCGAACATGGCGATGAGAGCCATGGCGAACCCGAACTTCAGGAAGTTGAAGAAGTCCTCCATGTCCTTCTGGCGGCCGGCCCGCTCGAAGCCCAGCCCCGGGTACTTGCCCGCCAGCCGGGGCATGACCCGGCCGAAGGCCGCCCGCATGATCTCCTGCTGGTTGGCCTTGCCCTCCTCGACGTCGGCCTGCACCCGCAGGGTGCGCTTGCCGTCGGTGCGCTGGATGGTGGTGTAGGCCCGTCCCCACAGCACCCGGGCCGCCTGCCCCAGCGGCATCTCGCCGCCGCCCGGCAGCTGGATCATCATGTCGTCGAGCGAGCGCAGGGTGCGCCTCTGCTCGCGCGGCAGGCGTACCAGCACCTTGATCTCGTGCCGGCCGCGCTGCTGGCGGAAGGCCTCCACCCCGTAGAAGGCGGCTCGTACCTGGGTGGCCAGGTCGAAGGTGGTCAGCCCGGCGGCGATGGCCTGCTCGGAGAGCTTGAAGTCGATCTGCGACTTGCCCAGTTCGATGCCGCTGTCGACATCCTTGACGCCGGTGAAGGCGGCCAGCTCACCGGCCAGCTCGCGGGCGGCCGCTTCCAGGGTGGGGATGTCGGCGTGGCTGAGCTCGATGTCGATGGGCTTGGAACCGCCGTGGCCGGTGGAGGAGTCGAATGACAGCGACTCCAGGCCGGGAACCTCGCCGATCTCTACGCGCCACTTGTCGGCGAAGGCACCGGCGCCGATGGGGCGCTGGTCGGTGGGTACCAGGGTGACGATCACGGCGCACAGGTGCGGCCCGGCGCCCCGGCCGCGGCGCCGGCCGAAGGAAACTCCCACCATGGAGAAGATGCCGGTGGAGATCTCCGGGCCGCCGTTTTCCTTGATGACCTGGCGGGCGGCGGCCACCATGCGCTTCATCAGCACCCGGCTCTCTTCCACCGGGGAGCCGACGGGCAGCCGGGCATTGGCGATCACCCAGTCGGACTCTTCCCTGGGGAAATCCACGAACTTGACCTGGCCGCCGGCCACCAGCCCCACGCTCACCATGAAGATGGCGATGGCCGTGGCCAGGGTTATCCAGCGCTGGCGAACGGCCGCCGCGGCCGCCGGTTGGTAGACCCGCTCGACGAAACGTTCCACCCCCCCGGAGAAACGTCCCTGCAGGCGCAGGAAGCGCTCGTAGAGACCGCCGGGCTTGGGGGGACGGGTGTGGCTCAGGTGGGCCGGCAGTATGAAGAAGCACTCGATGAGCGAGACGCTGAGCACGGCGATGACCACCACCGGGATGCCGAACATCCACTTGCCGCGGTTGCCGGGTATGAACAGCAGGGGAAAGAAGGCGGCCACGGTGGTGGCCACCGAGAAGAACACCGGGGTGGCCACCTGGCGGGTGCCCTGGACGGCCGCCGGCAGCAGGTGAAATCCCTTGCGGCGCAGGCGGAAGGCGTTCTCTCCCACCACGATGGCGTCGTCCACCACCATGCCCAGGGTGACGATGAAGGCGAACAGGGAGATCATGTTGATGGAGATGTCCGCCGTCGGCAGCACCAGCAGCGAGCCCAAAAAGGAGATGGGGATGCCCATGGTCACCCAGAAGGCCAGCTTGGGCTCGAGAAACAGCCCCAGCACCACCAGCACCAGCACCAGCCCCAGCATGGCGTTGCGCAGCAGCAGCCCCAGGCGCTCGTCGTAGAGCTTGGCGTTGTCGTTCCAGGTGGTCACCGCCACCCCCGCGGGCAGGCGCAGCTTGAGACCCTCGGCGTAGCGCTTGACCGCCTCGGCCACCTCGGTGGGCGATTGCCGGCCCACGCTGTAGACGTCGACCATCACCGCCGGCTTGCCCTCGAAGTAGGCCTCGGTGTCGGTCTCGGCAAAGCCGTCGCTGATGGCGGCGATCTCGCCCAGGCGCACCGGGCTGCCGTCGGCGCCGGTGAGCACGGGGATACTGCTGAACTCGGCGCCCAGGTTGCGCCGCTCGGCGGTGCGCAGCAACACCTCGCCGCCGTCGGTCTTGATGCCGCCGGCGGGCAGCTCGAGGGCGGTGCGGCGCACCGTGGCTGCCACCTGGGAAAGCGTCAGGCCGTAGCTGCGCAGGGTCTCCTGGGGGATCTCGACGTCGATCTCCAGCGGTCGCACCCCCTGCAGCTCGACGTAGCTGACGTCGGGCAGCTTGAGCAGCTCGTCGCGTACCTGCTCTCCCAGGGCGAAGAGCACCTTCTCCTCCTGGTCGCCGTAGAGCACCACGCTGATGGCGTTGGCCCGCCACTCGGGAAGCTGCACGATGGGGCGCTCGGCCTCCTGGGGCAGGGTGGTGATGCGGTCGACGGCGTTCTTGACGTCGGCCAGGGCCTTGTTGCGGTCGGCACCCACCTCCAGTTCCACCGTGACAGTGCCCACGCTCTCCGCGGCCCGGGATTCCACCCGCTTCACCCCGTCGAGCGGTCGCACCGCTTCTTCCACGGCCAGCAGGATGCCCTGTTCCACCTCCTCGGGACTGGCACCGGGGTAGGGGACGGTTATCTGCACCATGTCCAGCTCGATCTGGGGAAAGACCTCTTTCTGGATGCGAAAGGAAAAGATCAGGCCACCCACCAGCAGGGTCACCATCAGCAGGTTGGCGGCCACCGGGTTGCGGGCCATCCAGGCGATGGGCCCGCGGGCCGGGGGTTCGGCGACGTCGATGTCCTGGATCTTCTGCCGGCCCGGTTTCATGACCTGCCGTCTCCGTCGGCCACCGGCCGGGGCTTCTTTTCACCGGCTTCCGGGGCGGGCTCCTCGTCGCCGGTACGCACCGGCATGCCCGGGATGGGAGTGGCGATGCGGCTCACGATCACCTGCTCGCCGGCGCGCACCTCGCCGCTGACGAAGGCTTCCCGGTCGCTGGCCCAGAGGAGCTTGACCTGGCGCACCTCGAGCTTGCCGGCGGGACTCTTTACCCACAGCCGGTCGTTTTCCCGCAGCGCCTTGCGCGGCACCGCCACCGCCCCCTCGATGACCTGGCCGTCGATGTGCACCGCCACGTAGGAGCCCAGCAGCAGGGGCACCTGCCGGCCGTCGCCTTCCGGCTCGCCGAGGGGATCGTTCACCTCGATGAGCAGCCGCGCGGTCTTGCCGCGCGGGTCGAGATCGCCCAGCAACTGCAGTACCCGGCCCCGGCGCCGCGCCCGCAGCTCGCCCACCTGGAGAACGATCTCGGCCGGCGAGCCCACGGTCGAGCCGCCCCGCCCGGGTATCTCCAGGGCCGACAACTTGTCCAGGGGCACCGCCACCCGCACCCAGAAGGCGTCGCTGGACACCAGGGTGGCGATCCTGGTGGCGGGTCCCACCACCTGGCCACGGTCCACCAGCTTTTCCGTGACCACGGCGTTGAAGGGGGCACGCAGGGAGGTCTTTTCCAGCATGAGCCGGGCTTGCTCCAGCGCCGCCTGGGCCGAGGCCAGGGCCGCCTGGGCGCTTTCCAGCTGCACCTCGTGCAGGGCCAGGCGCCGGCCCTCGGCGGTGGGCTGGACCTCCCGTCCCAGCATGCGCCATTCCCGCTCGGCCACCGACTTGAGGCCGCGCTCGCGGGCCAGGGCGGCCTTGGCCTGCACCACCTGCGCCTGGCGCTGCTTTACCTGCAGCTCGTAATCGCGCGGGTCGATGCGGGCCAGCACCTGGCCCCGGCGCACCCGGCCGCCGGGAACCAGGCTGGCACTGACGAACACCAGCCGGCCGCTGACCTCGGGGGTGACGGCCACGGTCCGGGCCGGCAGCACCGTGCCCATGCCGGTGACCCGCAGCGGCCGCTGCGCGGCCCGGGCCGGGACCACCTCGACCACCGCGGCCAGCTTGTGGCGCGGCTGGCGCTGCGGGTGTCGCCGGCCGTGCGCGAGCATCCGGTAGATGCCCCAGCCGGCCAGGATGATGACCACAAACAGCAACACCTTGCCTGCCCGGTACCAGTTTCGACTCATCGCTTCCTCTTGCCTCCCCCCGGTTGACAGCGGGCCAAGCGTCGGGTTTCACCTCGCCCGCATTTCACACGGAATGGATGGATGCGTCCAGTCCGTCGCGCGCCAGTGTGCCGCGTCAATGTCACGGGAATGTCACCGTTTGATCCCCTCGGCCGCTTTCGGCAACGCCGGGGCGGTGAAGGCGGCGGTGCCTACTCGCAGAAGCCCGGGGTGGGGTTGTCGAGATCGTCCGTGCCCAGGTACCAGAACTGCATCTGCAGCCGGTAGGGATCGCACTCGCTGATCACCTGGGGAGCGACCGGGCGCACCAGCAGGTACATGTCGCCGCCGTCATCCGAGCCGCATGCGCCGAGCCACTGCAGGGTCATGCGGTAGGAGTTGGACAGCGATTCCCAGTCGCCGTCCTCGGTGCAATAGGTGTAGTTGGGATCGCCGAAGTCGGTGCAAGAGCCGCTCATGCCGTCCACCACGCAGAATTGCCACTGGGTGTGGTCCATGCCGGCGGGCAACTCCAGGCGCAACACCAGCTGGAAGCACTGGGGTGCTCCGATGCCGCCCGAGACCGCGCAGTCGAGGGTGTGATCGGCCTCCAGGAGGTCGATCTTGAACCAGTCGCTGTCGGCTACCGGGGCGCCCAGCTCCCAGGCGTACATGGTGGCTTCCTCGGTGCGGTAGTCGTTGCTGTCGGCCGCCTCGTCCAGGTTGCCCAGGTCGCCCTCGCCGCAGATGTCGTTGGGCTCGTGGGTGTCGCCGGCCAGGTCCTCGTCGGTATGGCCGTCGCAGTCGTTGTCCAGGCCGTCGCACCTGGTTTCCTCGATCTCGTAGTTCGCGCCGTAGCTGGCGGCGTCGCAGGGCTGGCAGTCGTTGCGGGTGGCGTCGGCGCAGACTCCCACGGCCAGATCGCAGGGCTGCGGGGTGGTGACGTTGTCGGTCTCGTCGTCGCAGTCGTTGTCCTTGCCGTCGCAGACCTCGTCCACCGGCTCCTGGCTGCCCTCGCAGGGGCCGAAGGTGCCATCGGCCTGGCAAGTCTGGGTGCCCTTGTGGCACTCGCCCACGTCGGAGCCGCACTCCCTGGTCTCCGGCGGCGGGCCCACGGTGCACTCGCAGCCCTCGTCGGTGGAGCCGTCGCAGTCGTTGTCCTTGCCGTCGCAGTCCTCGCTGCGTCCCGGGTAGACGCCCGGGTCGTGGTCGTCGCAGTCATCGTGGGGGCTGGAGCAGGAATCGAGCGAGTAGTGGCCGTCGTTGTCGAAGTCGGTGTCGAGATCCTCGTCGATGAGGTCGTCGCAGTCGTCGTCGCGGCCGTTGCAGACCTCCTGCTCGGGTACGCACTGGTTGCCGTCGCCGGCGTCGGGGTTTTCGCTGGATCCGGAGCCGCAACCCCAGGCCAGCAGCGGCAGGGTCAACAAGACCGCCAGGTAGCACTTGCGCAACATGGAAACCTCCCTGTAGGGCCGGGTGGAAAAGATGACCGGCAAGATTCTGCTTCACTCGACTTCTTGCGTCAACGAAAAGTTGCTGGCGCACTCAGAAGCGTCCCCGGACGGCGACGGCCAGGTCCACCCCCGGGGCGTCGAGGCCGCTGCCGTGGGTGCGGTAGCGCTGGTCGGTGAGGTTGCCGGCCGTGAGGTCGACGGTAAGAGCCGGGGTAAGCTCGAACGCGGCCCGCAGGTTGATGGTGTACCAGCCGGGGGTGCCGGGGCAGGGCAGGCCGGAGTCAGCGTAGCTGTCTCCGAGGTCGTCCGGATCCTCGCAGATGCGCAGGTCCGCTTCGTCCGAAGGATGCAGCCGGTGCTGGGGCCCGGCGAAGTCGACGAAGCCCTCGACGAACCAGGAAGCTCCGGCCGGCCGGTAGCGCAGACCCACGCTGCCGGACAGCGGCGGAATGCGCCGGGCGGGCACGGTGCTGCCGTCGCTGCGCACTTCTTCCCCGCGCAGCCAGGCCAGCCGGGCGCGCAGGCCGAGCCCCCGCCAGGGGCCGAGCAGCAGCCAGCCCTCGGCACCCCAGATGCGGCCGCTTTTCGCGTTTACCCTTTGCACCACCGGCTTGTCGCCCACTTGCTCCGGGTCCAGCCCCAGCTGCAGCCACTCGTCGGGTCCCAGTTCGCGCTCGCTGATCATGTCGTCGAGCCAGCTGAAGAAGGCCGCCGCCTGCATCTCCAGGCCGGGCAGGCGCAGCCGTCCTCCCAGTTCCAGGGTGTGGCTGCGTTCCGGCCCCAGCGCGCCGTTGGGAACCTCGAACTTGCTGCCGGTATCGCCGAGCACGGTGCTTTCCTGCAGGTTGGGAGCGCGGAAGCCCTGGGCGAATCCCAGCCAGAGCAGGCCTCGATCCCGGAAGCGGCAGTCGAGCGCCGCCGAGGCCACCAGGCCGGTGTTGCTGTAGGCGACGTCACCCAGTCCGGGGACCCCGGAAGCCGTGGCCCGGAAATGCGACAACCGCAAGCCGGCCTCGACCCCCAGTTCCCTTCCGGTGCCGGCGGGCAGGAGCAGGCGGGCCCGGGTGAAGGCTCCCGCCTGCAGGTAGCGTGAGCCCTCGGAGAAGTCACCGCGCGGCTGATCCGTCCAGTTCCAGGCGGGCTCGCTGTCGTTGCGGCGGTCACGGCGCCGGGAGGAGACCAGGTCCAGGTAGGCCTCGCCGCCGGCATCGAGCAGGAGCCGAGCGTCCAGCAGGGAAATCCTTCCCTTGAGCAGCAGCCCCGGAGTCAGCACCCGGTCCTCGTTGATGCGCTCGCGGTAGAGGGGTGCCGGTGGAAAGATGTCCGGGTCGAAGGGAGCGCCGGCGGTGCAGGCCACGGCGGCGGCGCGGGAGACCGGTTCCGTCAGCCGGCAGCGATAGCGGTCGACCCGCTCGAAGGTGTGGTGCAGGCTGGCCGCCAGGCGTAACTGCTGCAGTACGGCCTGCGGCCGCCAGCGCCAGTCCAGCCAGAGCAGGTCGTCGTCGTTGTCGTAGAAGCGGAAGCGGCCCTCGTCGAGGCGGTCGGTGCGGCCGGCTCCGCGCACCCGGCTTCCCAGGTAGTTGAAGGCGAGCTCCATGTCTTCGGCCGGCTTCCAGGACAGGCGCTCGCGCCAGCCGCCGCGCCGGTAATCGCTCAGGGGCTGCTCGACGCTGCCGCCGGCCCGCAGGGTGCCGAAGCGGCGGATCACCGCCCCGGTGCTCTGCTGCAACGACCTCCAGCGCACGCCGACGTCGGCCCAGGTGCCGGCGGACAGGTCGGCGCTGGCAAAGGCGACACCGGCCCGACCGCCGGCGCGACCGGCGGCGGGAAAGCCGGCCGGCAGCAGGTTGAGCACCCCTCCCATGGCGTCCGAGCCGAACTGTACCGAGGCCGGACCCAGGGTGACCTCCACTCCGCCCAGCAGCACCGGGTCCAGCAGGGCCAGGTACTGGTTGGGGCCGGTGCGGAAGGTGGAGTTGTTGAAGCGGATGCCGTCGACCAGGATGAGGTTCTGCGGCCCCACCAGGCCGCGCAGGAAAGGAGCCCCGGCTCCGCGGTTGGTCTTCTGCAGGAAGACCCCGGGCATGGTTCCCACGGCATCGGCCAGGGAGCGGGCCTGCGGTGCTTCCATCCCCTGTTGGTCCAGCACTTGCAACGACCGGGGAATCTCGAGCAGCGGCCGCTCGGCACGGTGGGCGGTGATGACGATGGTTTCGGTAGGTGTGGAATCCTTCCGGCCGGGAGCCTGCCGGTCGTCGCCGGCCCGGTCAACGGGGGCCGGCGGCTGCTCGGCGGAACGGGCTCCGGGGGCGGCCGGACCACACCAGGCCAGCAGCAGCAGAAGCGACGAGGGCGGCAACCGTGGCCGGTACATGGTGGTGATTGTCGCCGATTTCCGGCCGAAAACAAGAAAAAGCCCGCCCCCGTGCTCGGAGGCGGGCCGGTTTTCGTGCTGCAAGTGGTGGTTCAGAAGCTGCAATCGCACTGCGGGGCGGCCGGGTCGGACTCGTCGCAGCTGCAGTCGGCCAGGTCGGGCTGCTGCTGGCCTTCAGCCCCGTCGCCGTCGTGGCAGGTGCAGGTGGACTCTCCGGAGCCGGTGGAGCTGCACTCGCAGTTGCCGGGCTCACCGTTCGGAGGGCACACCTCGGCACCGCTTTCCAGGCAGTCGCCGGGAAGCTCGCCGGGATCGAGAGGTTCGGCTCCGCAGGCGGCCCGAAAGCGGCCGTGGAAGCCGCCCAGCGCGGCACCGGGGGCGGGACGCTCGCGGTAGAGGCCGCCCAGCACGCCGCCCAGCTCACCGCCGGCGGTCACCCAGTGGCCCAGGAAGCGGCCGGCGCCGAGTTCACCGTCGGGACCGGCGGGGAAGGGCTGGTAGACGCCCTTGAGCAGGCCCCGGAAGTTGCCCTGCATGTCGGCGTAGACGCCGAACAACACTCGCTGGCCGTTGCGACGCCGGCCCCAGATGCCGGCCAGGCGACCCACCTGCACGCCCTCGATGTTCAGCCAGCGGCCGGCGAAGACGCCGCCGCGCAGGTTCACCCGCCGCCACAGGCCGGCCAGCATGCCGGCCGGACAGGCCGGGCGAACCACGGCGTTGAGTGCCACCTTGTTACCCAGCTCGTCCACGGTGGCCACCTCGCTGAAACCGTCGGCCATCTGCTCGGCGTTGAGCACCCGCCCGTAGAGGCCGGCGAAGCCGATGAACAACCTTACCGGCACGTCGCTGTCGGGCAACGGTACCACCTTCAGCACCAGCCCGTCGTGGTGAGGCAAGGTGCGCGAGTCGATGAGCACGCAGCTGCGGTCGGCGCAGGGACGTACGAAGTCGTGGCGTTCGTAGTAGATGACGCGCTGGATGAACACCTTGGCCCCCTGGGCGTAGACCAGGCCGGACCACTCCGTCCACTGGTCGAGCTGGCGGTTGAAGGGAAATTGGCCCCACACCAGGCGTACGATGGCCACCCGGCGACCGGGCGGAACCCGGCTCTCGGCATCACCTTCCTCCCCGTCGTCTGCCGTGTAGGACATCTCCTGAACGGTGTTGTCGGCCAGTTCCTGGGCCATGAATTCCGGGCTCGCCTGCCCGACGGTGAACCCACCGTTGCCCTCCTCCAGGTTGTAGCCCTGGTAAGAGAAGTCGTCTTCCGTGGCATAGCTACCACAACCTGTGGCCAGCGCCGCCACCATCACCACCATGATACCCGTTCTCAGCAGTTTCATCGCCACTTCCTCCTTTCAGCGGTTTCGGATGGAGATTTCCATGTCTCACCCGATGAAACCCCCTCCATCGAAAAAAGTTGCGGGAAAAAATCCCCGGGCCTGTCCCCAAGCTAATGGTATATATTCCCGGGAGTTGCAGTTCCAGGTGGCCCAAAAGCTCCCGGGCCTGTCCCCGAAGTAATGGTATATGTTTTCGGGGGTTACAGCTCCAGGTGGCCCGGATTCATGATACCCTGGGGATCCAGCAGCTTCTTGACCTCGCCCACCAGGCGGCGGAAGACGGGATCGATCCGGCCGGCGTAGCGTTCCCAGACCCACTGGGGGGTCTTGTAGGGGAAAAATCCCAGCTCCACGGCCATGTCCGCCAGCTCGGCGTTGACCCGGCGCACCAGCTCAACCTCCCCGGCGTCGTTCTTGTCGAAGACGGTGATCCAGCGCAACACCCCGAAGTGGCCCCCCTGCATGGGCCGGCACACCACCACCGGGGGCAGGCCGTGCCGGTCCAGGATCTCGGCGCCGCGCCGGAAGCCCTCCTCGAAGCGGGAGGTGGGGCCGTAGGTTCCCACCCAGGTCAGCCCCCCACCGGGGTGATCCAGCAGGAAGTCCAGGCGGGTGGGAAAATCGGCGAACTTGGCAAACAGGGGCTCCATGCGTACCAGGTCGTCCATGTCGAGCGGCCCGTCCAGCTTCACCCCTTGCCGCCGCTGCTCGACGATGAAACGCTCCACCACCTTCTGCTTGATGCGGAACAATTCCTCGTCGTCGGCCGAAAGATCGATGTAGCAAAACACCAGCGGTTCGGCCGGGTCACGCCAGGTGGGGCGGTACTCGCCGAAGAGCATCTTGCCGGCGGCCAGGCTCAGGGTGCCCAGGTCGTCGGCCAGGTCCATTCGGGCCAGCTTCTTTACCAGCCCGTAGGCCCCGTCGACGTCGTAGGCCATCAGGAAGAAGCGCCGCCGGTACCGTCGCTCCGGCCACAACTGCACCGCCATCCTGGTGACTATTCCCGTGCTGCCCACGAAACCTATGAACAGCCCCTCCAGGGCCGGAAAGGGCGAACGGCTGCAGGGCACCCCGCCGTAGCTCCAGTGGCCGGTACGCAGCAGCTCGCCCGAGGGCAGCACCACCTCGAGGGCGTTTATCCAGGAGGCGGCTGCTCCCACCCGCAGCGACAGGTTGGCCAGGCCGTCCATCAAGCAGTTGGGAACGATGCCCGTGTCCGGCGGCGACAGCGGGTAGGCGAAGCGCAGTCCGGGGTACTCGGCGGCCAGCTTGTCGTGCAGCTGCTGCCAGGTGACCCCGGGCTCGATCACCGCGTACTGGTCGGCCTCGTTGATCTCCAGGATGCGGTTCATGCGTTGCAGGTTCACCACCACCCCGCCCTTTACCGGGTTGGCCAGGCCTCCCAGGTTGGTGTTGGCCACCACCGCCGTCAGGGGAATGCGCAGGCGCCCGGCGGCGGCGGCGACGGCGCGCACCTGCTCGCTGCTGTCGGGGAAAACCACCAGCTGGGGCTGTCCGGGCGGGTTCTCGGTCATGTCACCGCGATGGGCGGCCAGTACCTCGGCATCGTCGGCCAGGATGGCGGGGCCGAACTGTTCGTTCAAGAGGTGCTTCAGCTCTGCGATGGCCTTCATGGTTGGCGGGGTCCTTTCATGAGCCGCAGCAGCGGCAGCAGGCGCCAGATCTTTCCCCTCACTCGCAGGCGCCCGCGGAAAAACGGCCCCAGGGGGTTCTTGCCCAGGGCCAGCTCGAGCAGGGTGCGCAGGTCGGCGTGCACCCGGGCATCGGCCTCCGGTGCCGGGCCGGCGCTGATCACCGCCTCGCCTCCCGAGCTTTCCAGGCGGATGCGCATGTCGGAGCCGCCGATCTCGATGCTGCCCCGGAGGCGCCGCAGCGCCTTCTGGCCGGCGGGATGGGTCGCGCCCCGCTGCAGGATGGAACGCAGCAGATAGCCCAGCAGGTTCATCTGGTCCGGCCGGGCGAATCTGACTGCCGCCATGTCATCCTCCTTGCCGGCCGTGACGTGTTCAGCACCGCCTGCCCGGTCCGGCCGCCGTCAGGTCTTGTAGTAGCGGCGCACCGTGGCCAGGCGGGTCTTGCACTCGGGTGTGGGGTCCAGCTCGTAGGCCATCTCCAGCAGCTCCACCGCCTCGCCGGGCTGCTGCTGGTTGAGCTGTTGTTCGGCCTTCTGCTCCATGAGTCGGGCCGACTGCGCGCGGATGGCCACCGCCACCTCCTGGTTGCGATGCTCGACCCGGCGGGCGGGATTCTGCAACACCAGCAATGCCTCGCGCGCCAGCTTCATCCGCTCCCGGCACAGCCGGGCGGCCTCGGCCGAGGTCCTGCTGAGCGGGCTGTCGGGCCCGTACTGGCGGTGAAGCTCCTGCATGGCCACGGCAAACATGTTCGGGTGGGCACTCCAGTGCACTCCCAGGCGTTCGAACAGGTTGGCCTCCTCGAGCCGCTGCAACTCTTTCTTCAGGACGTCCACGTCACCGGCCGGGGCGCCGTCTTCGCCAGGGGCCGCCGGGCTTGGCCGGGCGGCCGGTTTCGACGCGGCTGCCGGCGGCGCGGCCAGCTTGCCCCAGCCCTCGGCGTTGTAGACGCCCAGAGACAACATCGACAGCACCAGGCGAATGAGCCGGTCGCGCAGCGACTTGTCCACACCGGCCAGGCTTTCTTTGATGCTGAGCTGGCCGTCGAGGCGGCGCAGGTAGTCAACCTCGCCGGCGGGAGGGTTGAGATCCTCCATCTTCCAGGGGGGGGCGATTACCGGAACAGGGCAGGAGTTCCACACCGGCTTGAGCATCTGCTTGACGGCGCCGGCCGGCAGGGCCTTGAACGCCCGCTCCAGCCAGGGCAGCAGCAGGCGGGCCATCTCCACCCCTACCGCCCGTTCCGGGGCCGCCGCCAGCGGGTCGACCAGGAAGCGCAGCTGGCCGCGGGCCCGGCAACGTTCCAGGACATCCACCAGTTGCTGGCGGAAGATGAGCAAAGCTTGTTGCTCGGCAATGGCGCCGCGTTCCAGCGCCAGCTCGATGGCATCCTGGCGCCCCCCCAGCTCGGCCCGCAGCTGGCCGCGGGTGTCGTCGTCGATGAACTGGGCCTCGAGCAGGCGGTCGATGAAGTCCAGGTCGGAGCGGGGGCCCTGGTAGGCGACGATGCGTCCCCGCTCGTCGAACCACAGGGTGTGCCGGTCGCCATTGGACTCGATCAGCAGCTTGAGCGGCTGGCGAGCGGCGGCCACGCTGAGCAGCAGGTCGAAGAAGGAGACCGTCGCACCCTCGGCCAGCCGGCGATGGGAACGAACGCTGGCGAACTCGTCGGGTTCGCGGGTGGCCACCGCCAGGCCCTGCAGGGGCCGGGCGAACACCCGGGGCCGCTCGGCCTGCCGTTCCTGCTTCTCCTTGACGCTGTCGTCGAGTCGTCCCAGCTGCTGCTTGCGGGCCCGGCGCAGCTCGACCACGAACTGGTTGAAGGCGGCCACGTTGTCGCGCTGGTACTCCAGTTGCAGGCCCACCAGCCCTCCCTGGCTCATCACCACCCGGGCACGGAAATCCAGCGTCTGCTCCAGGCCGCCGATGACCAGCTTGAAATCGCCGGTTTCACCCACCTGCCAGTCGGCGCTGGAGTTGAGGTAGAAGCCGCCGGCGGCGATGTTGGTGGCGAAGTCCACCAGGAAGGCCGTGGCCGAGCGGTAGCGCACCGTACCGTCCGCTTCCAGCACGGCGCCGCTGCGCATCTCCTCGGCCAGTGCCGCCAGGGCCTGGCCACCGGCCGAGGCCGGGTCGATCTGCAGGCCCAGCCGGTTGCCCTGGCTGAACACCACCTCGGCCTCCATGCGCACCCCGGTATCGGTGCCGCCGATGTAGACGGCGAAGGTGCGTCTCTGGCGCAGGGGCCAGTCAGCGGCGGACTCCACGTAGAAGCCACCCTGGGAGATGTTGCTTTCATACTGCTCGATATACTCGGGAGCCGATGCGTAGCGGATGATGCCTTTTTCGTCCACGCGTGCCATGGGGTGAATGCTAGCGCAAATTCCTTCCCGGTTCAAAGATGAACCTCGTAAAAATTTACAGGATTGGTCGTCTTGACTTGCCGATGCCGGGACGGGTACAGTCGGACCCGACCGGATGTAGAGTCGTTTCATGACAAAAACCTTTCCCGCGATAAGCCGCCGGCGTGGCATCGGCGGCATGTTCTGGCCACTGCTGGCATTCGTGCTGGTGGCGGCGGCGGTATTGACCGCCTGGGGAATTTCCCGGAGCAGTACCCGGGACATCCTCGACCGGGAACTGGACATGGCCGTCGACCGGCTCCAGGTGCACCTGGAGCGCTGGTTTGCCGATCGCCTGCGGGTGGTGGAAACCCTGGCCGACAACATGACCTCCGAGCTGGCCACCGATGCGGACGGGTTCCGGGAGCAGGCCGGCAGGCTGCTCAAGTTGTTCCGGGGCATGCAGGCGCTGAACTGGATCGACGCCGACTGGAAGATCGCCGTCATCGTGCCCGTTGCCGGCAACCGGCGGGCCCTGGGGGCCGATCTGCACGTGCACCCGGAACCGTCCGTCCAGGAGGCGTTGCGGCGGGCTTCGCGGGGCAGCACCGTTACCAGGACCTCGGTGATCAAGTTGCTGCAGGGCATGCGGGGAATGGCTACCTACCGGCGGGTCGTCGACGAGCAGGGCCGGACGCTGGGGTACGTCAACGGCGTGTTCGCGGTGGATCGGATCGTCGAGGCCTGCCTGGCCGAGAGCCTGCCCCGGGGTTCTTGCCGGGTGGTGGTGCTGGATGACAATGGACGGCTGGTCTACAACAGTCATCCCGGCCAGAAGTGGAGTAGCTGGCCGCACAGCCGGCAGAAGGCGGTGATGGTGGCCGACCGTCCCCTGCAGGTAGTGGTGGCGCCGAGCAAGCGCCGGCTGGCGGATCTGTCCGGGCCGGCCGATATCCTCTACCCGTCGATCGGCTTGCTGCTGGCCCTGGTAATCGCCTGGCTGGTGCGGGTGGAGATGGTGCGCCGGCAGCGGCTGGCGGACTCCGAAGCACGCTACCGGGCCCTGTTCGTCATGGCCGGTGATGCCATCTTTCTCATGCGCGACGACATCTTCATCGACTGCAACTCCAAGGCCACGGAGCTTTTCGACTGCCGGCGCGAAGACGTCATCGGCCAGCCTCCCTATCGCTTCTCCCCGCCGCAACAACCGGACGGCAGCGATTCCCGCCGCCGGGCACTGGAGAGGATCGGCCAGGCTCATGAACAGGGACTGGTGTCCTTCGAGTGGCTGCATTGCACCCTGGACGGCCGGCCGCTGGAGTGCGAGGTCACCCTGAGCAAGCTGCTCATCTCCGGGCGCGACTACCTGCTGGCCAGCGTGCGCGATGTCTCAGCCCGCAAGGCCGCCGAGCGCCAGCGACGCGATTTCGAAAAACGCATGCTGCAGGCGCAAAAGCTGGAATCGCTGGGGGTGCTGGCCGGGGGTATCGCCCACGACTTCAACAACCTGCTGGCGGTGATGCTGGGCAATGCCGACCTGGCGCTCACAGATTTGCCCGCCGGCTCCGCGGCCCGTTCCTCGCTGCAGGAGGTGCGTCTCGCCGCCCAGCGGGCGGCCGAGCTGACCAACCAGATGCTGGCCTACGCCGGCAAGGGCCAGCTCATGGTGGAGGCGGTGGATCTCAACCAGTTGGTGAACAACACCCTGCGCCTGCTGCAGGCCTCCATATCCAAGAAGGCCCAGCTGCGCCTGGACTTGAGAGAAGGCCTGCCCACCGTGCTGGGCGACCGTGTACAGCTGCGCCAGGTGTTGATGAACCTGGTAATCAATGCCTCCGAGGCCCTGGGCGAGGAGCAGGGTTATATCACCATTCGTACTTCCCTCGATGGCAAGTCGAAGGACGGCAGTGACGGCAGGGTGATGCTGGAGGTCACCGACACCGGCTGCGGCATGAACGAACAGCTCCGGCAGAAGATCTTCGATCCCTTTTTCAGCACCAAGTTCGCCGGTCGTGGCCTGGGTATGGCCGCGGTGCTGGGCATAGTCCGCGGCCACCAGGGTGAGATCACCATCAGCAGCAAGCCCGGCCACGGTACCACGGTGCGGGTGCTTCTGCCGGCGTCGGGAGAGCAGGCCCGGCCCGAGCAGGAAGCACTGTCGGCCAACACCGGGGAGCGGTTCGACGTGGTGGTTCTGCTGGTGGACGATGAATCGTTCGTGCGCCAGGTGGGGCGCAAGATGCTGGAAAGGCTGGGCTGCCGGGTGCTCACCGCGGACGACGGCGAGCAGGCCCTGGAGGTGTTCCGGGCCCGCAGCGGCGAGATCGATCTCGTCCTGCTGGACCTGACCATGCCGCGCAAGAGCGGCGAGGAGGTCTTCCAGCAGATGCAGCAAATCGATGGGCGGGTCCCGGTGGTGGTCTGCAGCGGTTTCACCGAGCAGGACACGGCCAGTCACTTCACCGAGCTGGCGCCGGCGGACTTCCTGCACAAGCCCTTCGATTTGGGCAAGCTGCGCATGGTGTTGCGCCGGGTACTGCGGCCGGACAAAGACGGGGGTGACACTGCACCGGGAAAATGAGCTGGCCCGGTGGCGGCGGCGGTGCTAGCATTCCCCCCATGAACGACCAGGCAGAAATCGGCAAGCGGGCCCGCATCCTGCTCGGGCAGATTCCGGACGGAGTGACACTGGTGGCGGCGGCCAAGACCCGCTCCCCGGAACAGGTGCGGGCAGTGCTGGCGGCCGGCGTCACCGACATCGGTCACAACTACGTGCAGGAGGCCCAGGCCGGTATCGATAGCCTGGGCCGCGGGGCGGCCCGCTGGCACTTGATCGGCCACCTGCAGCGCAACAAGGTCAAGCGGGCGGTGCAACTTTTCGACATCATCGAGACCGTCGATTCCGTTCGCCTGGCCGATGCCCTGGAGGCTGCTTGTGCCGCTGCGGGACGGGTCATGCCGGTGCTGGTGGAAGTCAACAGCGCCGCCGAGCAACAGAAAAGCGGCGTATGGCCCGACCAGGCCGAAGCGCTGGTGCACCACCTGGCCGGCCTCGAGCACCTGCGGGTGGAAGGCCTGATGACCATGGGCCTGTTCGACCCCGACGGCGAGGCCTGCCGGCCCTGCTTCCGGCTGGTGCGCCGGCTGTTCGACGAGCTGTCCCG
>Ga0190358_1000226_pt1 | contig 18771 bp, 19 predicted proteins | sample 48721812_MG_FD_161666 | JGI IMG/M metagenome (GOLD analysis project Ga0190358, IMG submission 161666) | Hydrothermal vent microbial mat bacterial communities from Southern Trench, Guaymas Basin, Mexico - 4872-18-1-2_MG | ecosystem: Environmental > Aquatic > Marine > Hydrothermal vents >... | reverse complement strand
AACAACAGAGCTTCAAACTGGATTGAACATTTAAAGGTGTTATAACCTATCTAACTTCTGCTAATTATTAGCCGCCTGTTAGTTCCATACAATACTATTAAATACTATTGGTTAGGTAACTATTTCTCCTTCAATAGCAGAGGTTGCTATGGCTTCATTTGCTAATCTATCTACTAGAAGCTCAACTGAACTAGATTCATTTAGAAACTTCTCAATCATTTTCAATTGACCCAATTTAAAGTATAGACTGGTTAAATCTGGTTCGGTATAGGTAAAATTGGGGAAATCATCTTGTTCCCAAATCCATTTGGGGTGAGTTTGATTGATTTTCATTGCTTATTATTATTAAGGAACATGTCTATTATAGAGCCTCTTGCTTTATTATCGCCTTAGAATTTATTCTAAGGCTAAACCGTTTTGCCAGAACCTCCCTGGTTAAAAAATAACGATACTCAGCATTTGGTTTGCGTTAAACACAGTTACACTATTGCTTAAACGATAGCCAAAGTAGATTCGCAATTCGGCTGCTTGCACAAGTGGTCCTTCATATATTTCTAGTGTGATTGGTGTATCAGAAAGATTATCAATTTGCTGAAATGACACTAAATTTTTGATCTTTCCATCCCATAGCTGTACAACCTTTTTATGGTCCAATGTGACAATCATTTCTGTTTCGTTTAAAGGTTTATAACCTATTAAAATAAACAGATCAGCCGATTTTCCAACATGATTGCTATCGACTTTTATTTCTCCCTTAATCAGAACCGTATCATTAATGGCTATAACCACTTCCTGATTGGAATTAGTACCATTGACTTCAATACCACCGTGAAAAACGGCGTTTGTTTCAAGCAGCTCACCGTTTTTATTAATCGCGCCACCCAATCCTAAACTTGGTCCCTGGGGCGGTGGTACAATGACATCTATTGTTGCGTTTGTTGGTAAAATGTGTTCAGGGGGAAGTGTCGCAATTATCGTATAAATACCTTGAATATCCGTGGCGTTTAAGTATGTTATTGCTTCTCCGTTGCCATCAGTTATCGCTAGTGCCGTGTACATGCCATTGTATGTCACTTCACCCGATGGTTTTTTGAGTTCAAAATCAATGACTTTTTCGACAATAGGATTATCAAAAGCGTCAGTCAATTTAAACAAAATATCAGCAGAATTTTTACCTGCGATTATCGTTTGATGATCACCTTGAGTAACTGTTAATTTAGCGGGGGGACCTACCACAACGGTTAGGTGATTACTGGCAAACTGTGTCGTATCGGTCATCAATGTCGCTGTAATCGTGTAATTCCCAATAATACCAGTACTATGAAAGCGCGTAGAAACTCGCCCGTTATCATCTGTTTCATCGATAAAGTTTGATAAGCCAACATTCATTGTATTACCGGTAGGGTTAACTAAATTAAAATTCACCGCTATTCCCTGATTGAAATTGCCCTCATCATTAGTCACCAAAAAAACCATTTCCGCAGAATCTAATCCTGTTTCTATTTGTTGGTTATCACCGGTTATCATGGTGATAGCTGCTAATGCCGGTTGCAATAGGGATAATCCCCCGAAAGTTAGTAGAAAAAGGAATAAGCTTAAACCGTTTTCGGAAACGGTTGTCAACTTGACATTAGTTTTGGTTTTTAACATCGTTTTCATTTATCAGCCATTTTTGATAGAATACAAGAAATACCATTTTTTGAAAAAATGGTATTTCTAACACAAAGTGTATATTGATGAATCTGAGTTTTTTTGCTAAAAGTCCTTTTTTAGTGTCTTTAGATACTAGCGATGTCCAGATAAGTTTTAGCCTAGACCTAAAAGGTTTTAAAAACCTGGCAGGTCTTGTAGCAGGGACAAAATTTTTCTGGCTAAGGATCGTGCATGAAATAACTTCGTCAAATCAAAGTCAAAACCAGACCTGCCAGGTTAAAACCAAACCTGGCAGGTCTGTTTTTGAAGTTGACTAAATTATTTTATGCACATTCCTAACTATAATTAATTAATTCTAAACGCATCAGGTATCCAACGCAATGTAGGATTATTAGTTGCACCGCTGATTAATACCACATCAAAGCGACTTTGCGATGCACACTGGTGCGATTGCAAATAATGTTCTGCGGTTAAAAAAATACGTTGCTGTTTTCGAGTATCAATGCTTTCTAAACTGCCCCCATAACGCTGATTTTTTCGATAACGCACTTCTACAAAGACTAAAATGCTTTGTTCAAGCATGATCAGATCAATTTCGCCGACTTTACAACGATAGTTGCGTTCAATAGGTTGTAAACCTTGCCCACATAAGTAGGTATGGGCAAAATTTTCTGCCCATTGCCCACGATTAAACGAAGTAGCCATAATAATGTTAGTTAGAAATCCGATTTTTCAAAAAAAGTGGATTTTTTATAATGTTGTCTAATCAAGTAGCTGGGGTTTTCCCTCTACAAAATGTGCTAAGCGCAATTGCTCACGGTGAATGATCCCCTTATGATCGACGGATAAATACCCTGTTTGACCTTGCCATTCAAGTTGACTTAATTGTTGAAGCTTGGAAAGTAAAGTATAGGCATCAATGCCTAAAGCGAACAAACGCTTGTATTTTTTAAATTCCTTAGGCCATGATTTTTGTAAAGAACTTTGCCACTCTTGTCCGTTTTCATCGGGAGCTAATATCCAAGACATATCAACGAACTTAACACCGTTTAGTTTGGCATCACGTTTAGGATTGAGAGTACCATTGTACAGATGAGAAGTACTGTAAATGGGTAAATCACTCAACTTCGATTTGAATAAAGGGCGAATTTTCCGTGCTACTTGCGGAAAGGCAAGCATGAATGCCATATCAACTTCCTTAACACCCCGGAGTACTTTTGAAATGGAGGTTTTAAAATTATTACCATAACGATGTTGGCTAACGACTTCTCCACCTTGTTCTTCCCAAGCTATTATAAATGCCTCCAACACTCGTTCTCCAAACTGACCTTCTGGCACTAATAGCAAAGCAGTACGATGTCCATCTACCCAGGCGCGAGCGGCGACCACTCTGGCTTCATCTTCAGGTGATAAGCTAAATTGATAGAAGTTACCTGTAAGGACTGGTGTTTGTAGATGATTTAAACCCAGGGTGGGTACCGGTAATAGAGTTTTGTGGGTGGCTAAAAGTTCAAGTGTCCCTTTTTCTAAAGGACCCACAACAAAATCAGCCCCATCATCGACAACAGTTTGATAAACTTGTAAAATATTATCAGCATTGATATCGTGTACCTTAATAGATGGCTTATTCTTTTCAAAGCCCGTTTCAGCAAGGGCGAAAAAGCCATTTTGCACTGCTAAGGCGCGAGCACCGAATTTACCACTTAAGGGTAATAACAAAGCAACTTCCTTCAGGGGTGTGAGTGGCGGCAAATTTTGTACCAGGTGAGGTACAATATGTTCTGTAGCTGGATGCTTCCCAAAACGCAATTGCCAGTTTTTAATATTTTGCCGCCAATGCTTTTGTGGGGAGGCTTTTGTTATTTCAGCTAAAGCTATCCAACCAGATACAACATCATTTTGTGGCACTGAATTAAGTTCACTCACTTTGAGAGCAGACAAGCCGCGCCATATATACTTGTTATTTTCCCGTAAAATAACGGGATCTGAGTTAGCCAATTGATTGATTGACTGAAATTCAGCTATCGCTTTTAGCAAATTACCTTTAGCCACCTGTGCCTGAGCATGTATTTGCTGGTGTTCTATTTGTAATGGCTTAGGCAAAATAGAGGAGTCTATGGCTTTAAGGCGATCCCAGGCTTTGGATACCCGTTGTTCTGCTAAGTCGATTTGGATGTGTACAAGTTCAAGTGGTATTTCTAACCCAACACTTTCACTGACAGAAAGCTTATCCAATTCAGCTTTTGCTTCTTTGAACTTATCCGCTTTTAGGAAAGCTTTGATAGCCGACAATTGGTAACCTTGTCGGGTGGGAGGGTTAGTTTGCGCCGCGATTTCCAGATAGTTTTGAGCCGCCTTTTGGTAATTACCCTGTTTTTCAAGTTGTTCAGCCGCATCAATTGCAGCCTGGAGCTTAATGGCCGCTTCTGGAGGCGGCTCATCTTTTGGAAGCGGTTGAGTGCAACCAAATAAAAATAAAATCAAGGAGTAGGTCAATATACGAATAAACATCATTTCAGCTACCAGTTATCAGTTATCAGTTATCAGTTATTTCGTTTCACAATTATTTCAGTATAAAGCAATATGTATTTTCTTAAATCAGAGTGCTTTTGTCAATAGATTTGAAAAAATCTATGCTTGGCGAAAGAGTTCTTATGCGTTTGAATTGATTTTTTTGAACATCTATATTTTATTTATAACTACTCAGCCGGTTAGCCTTGGAATTGATTCCAAGGCTGAGTAGTTACTTTTATTTTTAATTTGATTTAGGTATAATAAGGGATTAATTTTCGTCAATTCTTGACTCCATAAATAATCTTTATAAAATAAACGGTATGAAAAACAATATAATAACATTCATTGGTGGCGGTAATATGGCTAGTAGTCTTATTAGTGGACTCCTTAAAATGGGGGTATCTGCTGAAAATTTACGAGTCGCTGATCCTGAACCCAATCCGCTTGCGGCTCAATGGAAAGTACAATGCTACACTGATCACTTAACCGCGATAGACGGTGCTAATATTATCGTGTTAGCGGTTAAGCCACAAATCTTACCCGAAGTCGCCAAATATATTGCCACCGTTATGCCATCATCACCCCCTTTGTTTATTAGTATCGCCGCTGGCATACGTATGGCGGATATTACTCGTTGGCTGGGTACTAATCAGCCCTTGCCTATTGTGCGTGTTATGCCAAATATGCCGGCAATGGTAGGAAGTGCTGCTTCTGCCCTATTTGCTGGCCAATATGTCAGTGAAATACAGCGCGAACTGGCGGAAAATATTTTGCGAGCGGTAGGATTAACTGTGTGGTTAGAAGATGAGGCACAAATAGATGCGGTTACTGCGTTATCCGGCAGTGGCCCGGCTTATTTCTTTTTAATCATGGAAATGTTAGAAAAATCCGCTATTGCTTTAGGTTTGCCACAAGAAAGTGCTCGTTTGCTTACATTACAAACCGCCTTTGGTGCAGCCAAAATGGCCCTTGAAAGTCAAGAAGATGCTGCCACTTTACGAGCCATGGTCACTTCGAAAGGGGGAACCACTGAACAAGCCATCAATACTTTACAAACCGGTGGGTTGCAAGACTTATTTGATCAAGCTTTATATGCTGCCCAACAACGTGCTATCAATTTAGCTAAACAATTTGGAGAACAATAAGGTGGTTATCAGTCCATTTACTCAAGCTTTAGTCTTTTTGGTTACAACGGTATTTAGCATTTATATTTTGTTGCTTATGCTACGTTTTTTATTGCAATGGTTGCGGGTTGCTTTTCGCAGAGATCCTCTATTGCAATTGCTTTTGAAAATGACCGATCCCCCATTACGGTTGCTTTATAACTTTATACCTGGCTGGCATGACATTGATTTTGCGGCGATAGTTTTAATGTTGATATTAAAGATGGTAGAGTTGAGCTTGATAACCTGGTTATATGGACAACATCTTGGCATAACGGGACTACTCCTATTATCTATGGCTGAATTATTATCTTTATTGATTTATATTTTTATTTTTGCCATTCTCATTCAAGCACTTTTGAGTTGGATTACGCCTGCAGGTAGTTACAATCCATTTCATGATATTTTATATCATCTTAATGAACCGTTATTGCGTCCAGTACGATATAAAATGCCCCAAATGCAAGGACTTGATTTTTCGCCGTTGATAGTTATCATTGCGTTGAAGTTGGCAGAGATTTTGCTAGTGGATGGACTACGATATCTCGCTCAATAATTAATTTAAAATACACACTATGAATACTGATGTATTTTTACAAAAGCTAGAAATCCTTAAAAAAAGGTCATAAGCGTATCTACCCGGCGTGGAAGCAATACAACATTGGGTGCTAGAATTTGCTGAAAGCTTACCAAGACAACGGATTAACCCGGTTACAGTTGCTAACTATGCTAACTTACCGGTTAATCAAGTTGTTCATGAATTTTTATTGGGAAGTGCATTGTCCGCATTGCCATGCCATTACAGAAGATTATCAACATTTATCCAAAGCATCTAGCCAGTCTTATTGCCAGGGATGTCAAAAAGATTTTCAGGCCGATTTTACCCGATGGGTTGATGTCACTTTTTCGCTCAACAAAGAGATTGATGAGCGCAAATTCATCCCGGTATGTACACCGCCTAATGACCTCCAATTCATTTTTGCCATTTCTAATGTGGTCCAGTCACAAACTAAGACCGTCATGGGTACGATTGAAAAAATAGGTACTTATAAATATGTTTGTCCGAGCAGCGAGTCTACCGGTTTGCTACTGATTTCTGGTGAAAAAACATAGGAATTACAAATACTTAACATAAAAAAACGGGCTAATAATGGATTTTATCCCATCCAATTACGGGCTCATCCAGGACCTATCAAAATCAATTTGACTAACCTAGATCATTCTATTTGTGAATGGTATCTATTTAAAGACGATTTGCCACAAACCCCTTTAGTGCCAAAGTTATCTGGTTTAGAATTAATTCACTACCCAACATTTCGTACCCTGTTTGGTGATCAAGTTTTGTCCAAACGCGAGCAAATGCAAATGGCTTCGGTTACTACTTTATTTACGGACATTACCGGTTCAACAGAAATGTACGAAAAACTAGGTGACATAGTGGCTTATAATTTGGTTCGTGACCATTTTGATATTTTGTTTAAGCATATCGAAAACCAATGATAGACTAGATTATTTTGGTTCTACTATTAATAAAGCGGCGCGTATTCAATCTGTAGCGAGTAGTGGTGAAATTTGCTTTTCCGAACAAATATATCAAGATGAGACATTCATGCAAGCTTTAAAAGAGATAGGTATTCAGGATATGACTCGCCACCGTGTCAATCTTAAAGGTATTGATGGTCTTCAAACGGTATATAAAGTAGTTACTTATCTGGACAAAATGGCGTTATAAAAGAGTAACTACTCAGGGCTTGAGCAAGGGATTGCTCCTATATAAGTAGGTTTGGCAGAAGAAAATTATCGTCAAGGTAAATATTTTATACCAACTGACAAACAATTAGGTTTTGATACAGGAGATTAAAATATTATGCGGCGTTTAGTTTTTGAAGACAATTCATGGGAAGATTATGAGGAATTGAGAAATTGAAAAACGTTCTGTATTTAGTGCCTAACCAAAAATTCAGGTGCATGTAAACCTGACAGCCTGACAAAAGTGGGATAAACATAAGTATTACTTACATAAAAACATCAGTCAAAGTTTTAAACTGCCCAATTCTTAAATGATTGGTTATTTGTCCATATTTTTCAGAAATAGGTTCAGGATCAGGCATACTAGAATTCGAGCCTGGCCCCTTTTCTTCTACCTTGATTGGTGGGCTACCTGGCTTTATTTCTATTCAAAGTTAATATTATTTTGCATTTTACAATACTAAATTAGTTATTGCAAATACAGGGATTTTATTTCGTGACCATTCCTTAATAATATTTACTTAGTAATCAATCGGTTAAAAAAAGTTGAGCATCGCGTAAAGTTATTTATTTGACAACACAAAGGAATCAATTATAATGCTTGAAAATAAATTGATTACACACGATCCCGATATCTTAAGTGGAATCCCTATATTTGTAGGTACTCGTGTGCCAGTCCAAACCTTGCTTGATTATTTAGAAGGAGGGCATCCACTCAAGGAATTTTTGGATGATTTTCCGACTGTTCAACGCACCCATGCTCAGGGTGTTTTGAGATTTTTAAAACAGATATTATTGCTAGGTACTTATGAAGATATTGCTTGATGAATGTTTGCCCAAAAAACTTAAACGTGATTTTGTTGGTTATGAAGTGAACACGGTGCCAGAAATGGGGTGGGCTGGTATTAAAAACGGTGCCCTACTCAATTTGGCAAAACCTCATTTTGATGTTTTTATAACCATTGATAATAATTTGCGGTATCAACAAAATTTAAAAACGATACAGCTTGTTATAGTCGTATTGAATGCAAAAGACAGCAAGCTTGAAACATTGCAACCACTAATACCAAGCGTTCTTTCAGCATTGGATACTTCACAAATGGGACAAGTTCTTGAATTCAAAGCATAGCAAGCATTTCTCATCCCTCGTTAAGTGCCTACTCTATGCACACATCTCCGGGAGCTTTTCTAAAATAATTGGGGTCAGAGTAAAATTAATAATTTAGAGAAATAATCAAAAAAACTATCAATCATCTATTGGTGATAAATGGTTCACTACATAAATTAATATTACTCTGACCCCAATTATTTTTTTTTTCATATTTAATATTTTACAGAATAAGTTATTGAAAATAAAGAATTATACATTTAAAACTAAAAAATTGCGGGTTATTATACCATTGTTTGGATCATTTTTAACGATTAATTAAGGGCTCCCTTTCTAGCGAATTAAGCTTGTGAGGCAAAATTTAATAAGAATGGATTTTTGGCGGAAATTATTAAGAGGTAAAGGGTGGGATTTTTTTTGTCCGTTGTATTGAACGTTAATCTCGTTCCACTCATTAGTTCCCATAAAAAAAAGCCCCAAGTCAAACGATTTGAGGCTTTATTTGATTTGGGGAAGGGGTTGAGGTTTTACCCTTTTGCCGGTCAATTATTGGTGGGCAACAACGTTACCCACCCTACATGGCTACGCTCGCTTTAGCGTATTGTTGCACTTTTTCATGTACCCACTGATTGATAAGTCTTCCGAGCGGTTTTCCTTCTTTACGTTGAATTTGAAGCAAAATTGTATCCAAGGTATCAGGCAGAGTAACCACATATTCGTGCTTGGGATGAATTGAAATATGAGTTTCTATCTCAGGTTGCCTTTCCCATTTATGACGAAATTCTTGGAAAAAGTCGCTATCAATATGTAAATATGTGTCATTATTTTCTTTTAAATCAACACCTTCAAGATATTGGAGCGTTTCCCATATTCTACCTTCTTCTTCAGGTGGAAAAAATTCAAGTTGTTCATTGTCATAATCTTGAGTTCTACTGTACGCCCATTCTGCCACTTCCTCACGAGAAAGTTTTTTGTTTATTAATTGTTGGAAAATTTCTTTTACCTCATTTGCAGACACTCGCATAATCATCACCATTTTCCAATGTAGTTTCCCAATTCATTAAATTGGTAATGTATTTTTAACCTATCAGAACGTTGTGGTCTCACTTGTCTCACTTCTCCCGAATAATCTAACGTTTCATGCCATGTTCTTTTTTTTCCATTTGCGGGATTCCATTCCCTTACGGTACGGCGTCCCGCCATTATACCCATTTTTTGTGCTGGTATGATCTTGCCGTAGTAACGAATTTTACCATTTTTTAAATATTTAACAGCAGCTTGACCGTATTTTTCAAGTTGTTGTAAATGTTTTTTTAGCAACAAACCATCTCTCCTTTTTTAGAATTTGACACGGAGTGTCGGTGATGGCATTTCTTTACTCAATGCTTTTTTGTAAGGGAAATGTGTTATACTTTCTAACTAAATTTTTTAGCTCGCTACACTCGCTCTAAAAAAACAAGTTATTTTATGACTGTTCCTAAGTATAAAATTGCATTTTAACTTATTTCAGGGCAAAAAAAAACCTGACAGGTTTTGAAAACCTGTCAGGTTTAATGGCGAATCCAGCGAGCGTAGGTAGTCATTCAAAAGGTGGGTTTCGCTATCGCTCTACCCACCCTACGCTCGCTACAATCTAATTGCCATTTTTAGGTATTATTCTAGGATTGGTTCATAAAAAATAGGAGCGGCTTTACCTATTACTTCCCATTTTATATCATCAATCCACATTCTTCCTTTCTTAAACATCGAAAAGGCCATATGTATGGATTGCCCTGGATGATTTTCCGGAATATCAAATTCCAATACTAATTTCATCCAATCATTAGTCCCTCTAATTCCCTTTGAAGGATATACCTTTCCACTTCTTGCATATATATATGCGTATCCTGTGACATTTTGTGTTTTTACATAAGCAGAAAACCGAATTTTTTTCCCTACATACTTTTCCAGATTTATAATCTGATAAATACCAGCACCATTGTTGTGTTTTCTGCCACTATGAGTGTTAACAAGAGTTTTTTGTATAGACAAACTTTCTGGTTTGCTTAGATAAGTTTCTCTATCTACACCTGCCCTGTAATTATGTGTTTCATGTTCCCAAAAAACCCAATATTCAGGCAATACATCAAGAGCATAGCTCTTGAATGATAAAAGACACAAGATCAAACTAAGTAATAGTTTTTTCAAAAAAATTCCCATCATAGACTTAGCATTCCTCAAATGAATCTGCAAGCTAAACTACTCTATGCACATAACTCTCTAAAGCAAAGTAGGTCGGGTTAGATTTTTTTGCGCCGCAAAAAAACGTAACCCGACAAAGGGCTATTTCGTCAAGTAAATGTCGGGTTACGTTATAACAAAGCACTTGATAAGCTAACCCGGTCTACATACTTTGTGAGTTGTGTGCATATAGATACCCAGATAAATTTCAGCCAGACCTGTCAGGTTTCCAAAACCTGACAGGTTTTTATTTGGAACAAAACTTTTCTGGGTAACTATAGAGTAGGCAAGCTAAGCAAGCGTAGGGTGGGTAGGAGCTTCGCTGCAATCCACCATTTCTCAAATAATATTAAGTGGTGTGTTTAGCTTCGCAGACCAGAGGTTCGTGTAACGAAGCCCACCAACGCTGGCTAATGGATCGGTACCATAGATACAAAAAACAGTTATCATATCAGTGGTGGAAGTCAATTATTAATCGCAAAAAATGGGATTCATGATTTGGGCATGAATATTACCACGTTTTGAAAAAAAGGTCAAGCATTTTTTGAAAAAATTTTCTAGGTCAAAAGAAATATTTCTTCAAATTCTACAATTTTAAAGGTTTCAGCCAATATAAAAATATTTTTATCGGTTCAATTTTTAAATTGGGAATTAATAATTGCTAATTGGATTAGAAATTAACCTGCCCTACTGATGCTATATCCTTTTTTCGGGTTCCCACGCGCCAGCGTCAATGCCATTGAGCCAACGCTAACCCAATCTACCTGGTATAAACAGTTCAACTCTTTATTCGCATTCTATGTTATCATATATGATTTAGGGCTGGAAAAATTGTAACGCGAGGCTTTATAAAGATAACGGATGAGGAGTTTTTACGCTCATGATCTCTTATCTTTTAGACACTCACAGTTATCCAAAGACAGCCAATTTGAACACTACAGTCAATATGGGTTAAAAACCTTATGGTAAAATTTTTCATGACCGGCGTAAACCTGCCAGGTCTTGAAGACCTGGCAGGTTTTTATCTCTAATGCAAATCCTGCGGATCCACATCCAAGGACCAACGTACCGAATGACTTGCTAAGGCTGGGAGCGTGGGCAACCATTGAGATAGTAAACGATGTAATACATCACGTTGTTCACTTTGTAATAATATTTGAGCACGATACCATTTGTCCCGTCTTTCCATAGGTGCCGCTACCGGACCCCATAATTGCACCTCATCACATTGTTGTATTTGCATTTTCGCTTTGTTGAGAAAATCCATTGCTTTGTCCCGTTCAGTCGCTTCAACACGTAATAAGGCTAAACGACTAAAAGGCGGAAAGGCAGCTGTTTGGCGTTCTTTTAACGCCGCTTCTGCAAATGTCGCATAACCTTGACGAATCAGACGAGTTAATAGAGGATGATCCGGATGATAGGTTTGAATAATGACTTCGCCCGGTTCATTGGCGCGTCCAGCCCTGCCTGCAACTTGTACTAATAATTGCGCCATCCGTTCTGTGTCCCGAAAATCGACACCATACAATCCCCCATCAATATTGATAACACCGACTAAAGTCACTTTCGGAAAATGATGACCTTTTGCCAACATTTGGGTTCCGACTAAAATATCGACTTCCCCTTTATGAATGCGTTCCAATAATTTTTCCATCGCATATTTACGACGAGTGCTATCACTATCAATGCGTAAAATGCGCGCATCCGGAAATTGCTTTTGCAACTGTTCCTCAACCCGTTCTGTCCCTTGCCCTAATAAAAACAATTTAGGGTGCTGACAGTTAGGACATTGTGTGTCTAGTAGACGGGAGTCACCACAATGATGACAAAATAAACGCTGATTGCTTTCGTGATAAGTGAGACGCGCATCACAGTGTTGACAAAAGGCAACCCAGCCACATTTGTAACACATTAAAAGTGGTGCGTATCCACGACGATTGATAAATAATAATACCTGTTGATGCGCCGCTAAACGTTGACTAATCGCTTTTTTGAGTGGAAGCGATAAGCTTTCTTTCTTATAAGATGGCAGACGCATATCAACTAGATGAAAAGTTGGATGTACGGCTATCCCGGCGCGTTCTGGTAATACAAAATGTTCATAACGTTGTTGTTGTGCATTATATAGGGTATCCAGTGAGGGCGTGGCACTACCTAATAAAATAGGGACTTGGGCGCGTTGCGCCCGCACTACTGCAATATCACGCGCCGAATAGCGAAAATGATCTTGCTGTTTATAAGATGGATCATGCTCCTCGTCAACGATAAAAATACCTGGGCGTGCCAAAGGTGTCCATATCGCTGAGCGCGTTCCTATCACAATCGGTGTTACGCCATCACGCGCTAATAACCAGGTATGCAAACGTTCTTGAACAGTCAGTTTAGAATGCCATACACCAATGGGAACGGCAAAACGTCGTTTAAAGCGATTGACAATTTGCGGGGTTAAATTAATTTCGGGAACTAAGATCAGGGCTTGGCGATCTGCTTCAATGACTTTTTGAATAATTTGTAAATAGACTTCTGTTTTACCACTGCCGGTCACACCATCTAATAAACCAGGGGAAAATTGCCGAAGTTGAGCAAGAACTTGATTAACGACTTTTGTTTGTGCAGCATTGAGTTGTAAGGGTGGAGATTGCGGTATATCTACTACCTTTGGCGTATTTGCCATCAATTGATGCCTAATCCATTCTTTTTTTTCTAAAGTACGCAAGGTTGCGTTTATATGAGTCGATAATTGGTTAATGATAGCAATGTGGCTTATGCCCTGTGGGTGCTGCCGTAATAAGTTTAAAACGGCTTGTTGTCGATGAGCATTTTTAGGCAATTTATCTAATGGTTGTGCAAGCCCTTCAGCCGTTAATTTCCAACCACGTAATAATGGTATTTCAGCAGACAAACCTTTATTTAAAGAAGTGGGTAAGGCGGTGCGAATAACTTCACCTATCGGATGATGATAGTAACGACTTGCCCATTGTAATAAATTAAGACTTTCTTCCGACAATATGGGTACCTTATCAATAATTTCTTTAACGGCTTTAAGTTTTTCAACTGCAACAGTCGTTGTTTCAGCCACTCCCAATAGCATCCCAACATAAGTTTGCTTTTTGCCAAAGGGTACGCGCAAGCGTATTCCCGGTTGTAATTGATTTCTTTTGATACCCACAGGTGGCAAATAATCAAAATGACTATAAAGCGGCTTAGGTACGGCAACTTGTAGAATCAATGAATTTTTTTTAGACACAATAAGCCTTATTTATGATAAAATTAATATGAGATATGTCGGTCTGAAAAAGTATTTTAACATTTAGAAAGCCCGTTTTTCAAAAAACGGGGTTTATTTTAATATACAAAATAATGAATAAACCAATGAACATGATGCCCGATGTCCAAGGAAGTATTGACACACGCCGTATTGCCATTGATAAGGTTGGTATTAAAGATATTAAATATCCCGTGCGCGTGAAAGATCGTTCCGGTCGTGAACAACATACCATTGCCAATTTCAATATGTATGTGAATCTGCCACATGATTTTAAGGGCACACACATGTCACGCTTCGTAGAAATCCTCAACGAGCATGAGTATGAAATTACCGTACAGTCGTTTAAGGATATGCTGATGGAAATGACTAAGCGTTTAGAGGCTGAGTCTGGGCATATTGAAATGACTTTCACCTATTTCATTATCAAATCCGCACCTGTATCAGGCGTGAAAAGCTTACTGGATTATGAAGTGACATTTATTGGTAAAGTTACCGAACATCAACCGAGTATTACACTCAAAGTCGTTGTACCGGTCACCAGCTTATGCCCTTGCTCTAAAAAAATATCTGAACACGGGGCGCATAATCAACGCTCCCATGTGACAGTCACTGCCAAAACGAACGGATTTTTATGGATAGAAGATATTATTGATTTGGTTGAATCTGAGGCTTCGAGTGAACTATATGCTTTGCTGAAACGCCCGGATGAAAAACAGGTGACGGAACGAGCTTATGAAAATCCTAAATTTGTTGAAGATATGGTACGCGATATTGCTGCTAAATTGAATAGAGATGATCGGGTTGCCTCCTATATGGTTGAATCCGAAAACTTTGAATCCATTCATAATCATTCGGCTTATGCTATGATTCAAAACGATAAATAAAGAAATCCGATTTTTGAAAAAATCGGATTTCTAGACTAAACTTATTTACATGATAAATAAAACTAAAGTCATTGATTCTTTATGTCACCTAATAACGACGGGTGACGAAGTTGATCGTTGTTATGCTTCCAGAACGTTGGGGGTTTTGGGAGAAACACAAGCCATACCCACTCTTGTTCAATGCTTGCGGGATGAAGATGTAGATGTTTCAATAGATGCGGCGGAAGCCCTGGGACGTATTGGCGATCCAATAGTGGTACCAAAACTTTTGGAATCGCTTACTCATGATCCTGATGGCGAAGTTAAAACGGCTGTTGTTGAAGCTTTAGCTCAAATTGAGGGAGTGGATGTCATTGCACCTTTATTAGAAGTTGCTAAAGTCTGCCCCGATCATAATACTTGGAATGAAGGCAATGAATGGAATGCCTGGTGGGATATGCAACTGAAGGCTGTAAAAGCATTGGGGCGTAAACGTGTCAAAGAAGCGGTTCCAATTTTATCAACTATTTTGGATGATGATGAAAATCAAGGTATTGAAAGCGAAATATTGATAGCACTTGCACTCATCGGTGGTGACGGAGAAGAGATTTTAATTCAGCGGCTTACCAAAGGTTCACCCAGGGAACGTCGTCGAGCAGCTACTGCACTGGGTTTATCCCATTCAACGGACGCTCGTAAAGCACTCGCACGAGCTTTGGCTGATCCAGCCGGAGAGGTGCGTGTTACCGCTATTCGTGCCCTGGGAAAACAGGATGCTGCACCATACTTAGATATTATGCTACGGTTTGTTAATGATCCCGATCCTTCAATGCGACGCGCCGCTATTGAGGTTATCACAACGTTCTCAGCAAATCAGGACCATGCCATGCTGGAAAAACTCGCACCCCTACTGACTGATCCGAGTCCGGTGGTACGAGCTGCGGTTTTAAAAGCTTGGTATGGTATTGAACACCTTCCCCAAAAGTGGCTGGAACAAATTCGTTCTTGCCTTTCTGACTCCGATAGCACAGTCGCATCTGCTGCCTGTCGCTTGCTTGCTCATTTGGGGGATGACAGTCTATTACCTATTCTGCTAAAAATCCTTTCTAATCAAGAACTTGATTCAGAATTGCGTCGCCATGTTGCAACTGCCCTGGGTATATTAGGGGACCTAGATGCGTTAAACATACTCACCTGGGCAATAAGAGATAATGTGCAATCGGTCCGCTTGGCAGCATTAAATGCCCTCATGCAATTACACCAGGTATCTCCGGATTTAGGTAACACACCATTAGTTGAAAATAAAACCCAGGATAACGAACCCGTACCACGTAGCCCATTAGGTGTCGTCATTGCCGCTCTCAAGGGCGAAATAGTCACACCTTCGGTAGATAGTGATTCAGAACAAAAAGATGATTCATTTGAACCGGTGGAAACGGCGATTTCTGCAGCCAGTGAAACACCTGACATCGCGCCCCCTACCTCCACCCTTGAAGCGATTGAAAGAGATAACGCGGCTTTATTAAAGGATAAACAGGTAAAAGATCAGGCGACGGTATTACTAGGGCAACCACAAGGGATTGCCCCTACAGCGTCAGATATTCAAGAATATATCAACATTGCCCAGGACAATATCCAACTAGGTACACGTTTATTTAAGCCGAAGAAAGTAGAAGTTGCAACGGATGTGCGTCATCTAAGTGCCCGCATTTTAGGGGATAGTGATAGGGAAGAAGCGGTTAAAGCACTCATTGAGATACTCAACGATGAGGACCCGGTATTGCAACGCGAAGCGGCTACTTCCTTGGGATTGATCGCCCAACGTTCACCTAAAACGAAAGGATTAACGGAGGCTTTTGGGGGGTTGATTTCTCACCTGAATATTGGGGAGCATGGAATGCGATTAGCCTGTGTGCGTACTTTAGGCTATTTTGGCAATCAATCAGCTATACCTGTTTTGTTTGACGGTTTGCAAGATAACGATCCTAATGTACGTACCCAGACGATCCAAGCTTTGATAGCCCTCATTGGTGCAAATTTAGAACAAATTGATGTACCAGCGGATATGCCAAGTGTCAATTTGGATGCCATGATTGCAAAATTTATTGAATTATTGTATGATGCCAATATAAACGTGTCTAAAGCAGCAGCCGAAGCATTGGCAATATTACAACATAAGGATGCTTTGGATTCCATCATTGATGCGGCTTTAAACAATGCTGGAGCAACCGTTCGTGATATGGGGCGAGTCTTGCGCAGTTTAAGTGTTGAAAAAAGCGGTGCTAAATTACTCAAAAAATTAGAAGACGCACCCGATAGTAGTCATAGACGTTTTGTAATTGAAATGCTTGAAGAAGTGTTTATGCCTATTGCGAATTGAATAAATACCCTTTTTTTTAAAAACGGTATTTCTTTAAAAATAACCAAAAAATACTAATAACTACTCAGCCTTGGAATCAATTCCAAGGCTAAAAGCTCAAGTCGCTGCTTTATGTTCGTCGCCAAAAATCCTTACTATGCTCTAGTTGCAGAAGACGGCACGTTCACTATTGATGGTATTTTGCCAGGCAACTACATGGTAAAAGCTTGGCACGGTAAACTGAAGAAGCATCCACAACTTTACGTGTCGATTGAAGCTGGGAAAACGATTGTTGTTGATTTTGACTATGATAAATAATTGTTAGATACGTGTTGTAGGGGCAGACTTGCGTGTCTGCCCTTTAAATTTTCAAAAATCAATAAGTACAGAGTTGTTTGCCGTTATGATATCGAACTTTTTTGTTCAGGATAAGGGAAATTCAGGAAGAGTTTCATCAATTTTATCCATTAAATCAATGGTTTGTTCCAAAGCGGCGAGAATATAAAGATAATGGTTGCAATCATCATAGCTTAGTTTTCTGCCCTTTCTATCCTTGAGCCATTTTTGACAGACTTGATAGCCGCCGATGTGGAATTGCCAAACGTTTTCTTTGACATTATCAAAATATTGCGTTTTGTTGATATAGACTTTTTCGTCTTGGTAAGTGATTTTATCAACCAAATTATGGCCTTCGATTGGATATCCGCTATCGCTGTCAATATCGGCTTCCATCAAGTGGATGGTAACCAGCTGTTTTCCCAAATTGGCGAGTTGTTGAAATAGGGTTTTATCACTGGTTAGGGGCAAACGCGGAAAATCGATTTTGAGAAATTCTGCATAGCGTTGGCGATAAGTTTGGCTGTGGAAGACGGCGTACATATAGTGGAAGAGGTCTTCTGGAGCGATGGTGGTGGTTAAATCGCCAGTCCCATCGTCTATGAATTTTAGTTTTAGGCGAGTTTCTACGTCTTTGATGAAGTTGTGGGAAAAGTTGGCTTTTTTCTTTGGTTTGCCATTACCATTAAGAAATTCATCCTTTTCTGTTGGGTAAAGGTATAAGGGAAAAAAGTAATTAATATCTAAAGCAGATATAGCAGTTGAACCTGAAATAATTGTATTAGCAATAAAAAATTCTTGATAGGACTGAGAACGACGTGAACGTCTAATTGTAATTAATCCCAAATTGTCTCCAGCCAACAGATGTTGCATCACGTTAGTTCTTGGTCTACAAATAAATCCCTTTGTTTTACCCGTGTAATAAGTATACCGCTTATCAAAAGGGCGATATAAAATAGGGGTAACATAAGAACCGTCAACATCGTGATTCTTAATATCCTCTTGGGCTAAATGCACTTTCCAATCCTGTGCGTCTTTACCCAATTGGTATTTATCTCGCGCCTGTTCTGGTTCGAGGGAGACAAAATCTTTTACCGTTTCCATAAGCGCTTGCCGTGACTTATGGATAGTTAAGTCATCTCTAGCCGTCACAATGCCAACAGAATTAACTGGCATCATCTCTGTCACTTTCCAATATTGCTCATATTCCTCTCGCAAAGTGATGTCTTGTGGAATGAACAAATAAAACGGCGATGAAGGTTTTAACGTTTCCCAATCTGTCGTTTTCACATCCTGCTCTTCTAACCAAGCATATTTACCCTCACGTTTTCCCCATAAGTCAGCATGAAATACCTTCGTGGGTTTTTCAGACTTTTTATGGAATTTCACCAAAATACTAATTGCTACACCTTGCTGAATATCAAATACATTTTTATCAACACCTCCGTCTGGAGATTTTTCTTTCTTTTTAGAATTGCCATGTAAATCAAGCACATAGATTTCATCGAAATCCTGCATCAACGCTTGACGCATTCCAC
>Ga0190358_1000225_pt1 | contig 18798 bp, 13 predicted proteins | sample 48721812_MG_FD_161666 | JGI IMG/M metagenome (GOLD analysis project Ga0190358, IMG submission 161666) | Hydrothermal vent microbial mat bacterial communities from Southern Trench, Guaymas Basin, Mexico - 4872-18-1-2_MG | ecosystem: Environmental > Aquatic > Marine > Hydrothermal vents >... | reverse complement strand
CTGCAGGCGATCCTGCCGGTAACGAAGACGGTGCCGGCTCCGGACGCAGCGGCCGGTCGGCAGCAGTCAGAAGGTTCGGCTGGCTGGAAGTGAGCACCACGCCCCCGGCCATTATCCTGGTGGACGGGCGCCGGGTGGGCAGCGGCAGCAGGCGCCTGCGCCTGCGCCCCGGCAGGCACCTGGTGGAGGCGCGCCTGGAGGGGGGAGGAAGCAAGTCCCTGCCGGTGACCGTGGTGGCCGGGCGCAGCAAGCTGCAACGAATTACGCTGGGCCGGGGGCGCCTGAAGGTCCTGGTACAACCCTGGGCCACCGTCTGGCTCGACGGCCGCAAGGTGGGCGAAACTCCCCTGGCGCCGCTGTCGCTGTACGAGGGCACCTACCAGCTGCTGCTGCGCAACCGGCAGCTGGGTCGCGAAGAGAGGGTCCGGGTGCGCGTGCGCGCGGATGCCGACACCAGCATCGTCAGGGACTGGCGCTGAATGCCGGCGGCTGCGGACCCTATGAACCGGGTTGTGGTTCCAGGGTCGGTTGGATGGACAGGAAGATCTTCACCATCTCGGCATCCAGTTGGGTCCCGGCGCACTCGCGCATGACCCGCAGCGCCGTCCCCAGATCCCGCGGCTTGCGATAGGGACGGGCCGAGGTCATGGCGTCGAAGGTGTCGGCCACGGCGATGATACGGGCTTCCAGGGGAATTTCGTTGCCCGACAACCCCTGGGGGTATCCCTTGCCGTCGATACGCTCGTGGTGGTGGCGGATGAAGGGCACCAACTCGGCGTAGGCCTCCATTTGGCCGATGATACGGGCACCAATCTCCGGGTGCTGCTTGATGTGTTCGTATTCCTCAGCAGTTAGCCTCCCCGGCTTGTTGAGTACCTGTTCGCGGATGCCGATCTTGCCGATGTCGTGCAGGCGGGCGGCGTCCACCAGGTTGTCCAGCCGGGCGCCCCGGAGGCCCATGGCCCTGGCGATGGCCTCGGTGAGGCGTGCCACACGCTCGGAATGACCCCGGGTATAGGCATCGCGGGCCTCGAGCGCGGTGATCATGGAGGTCAGGGTCTGGATGTAGGAACGCTTGATGGCCTGGTGGGCCTTCTGCAACTCGCGGTTGGATGCCAGTACCTGGTCGAAAAGCTGGCGCCGTTCCCGGGCCAGCTCGGTTTTTTCTCCGGCCCGGCGCACCTTCTCCACCAGGATGGAGATATCATCGAAAGGTTTGAGCAGGTAGTCGTAGGCTCCCTGGCGCATGGCTTCCAGTGAACTCTCCAGGGAAGCGTAGCCGGTGATGACGATGACTTCCAGGTCGGGATGCAGGCTCTTGGCCTGGCGCAGCAACTCCAGGCCGGAGATACCCGGCAGGTTCTTGTCGACCACCAGCACGTGGGGAGGGGCCTGCACCAGGTAGGGGATGGCCTTTTCCGCGTCGTCCACCACCGCCAGGGAAAACTCCTCCTGCAGCGCCTCCCGCAGTACCATGCAGACGACATCCTCGTCGTCGACGATGAGCACCCGGTACGACGCCGCTGGTCCCTGGTACTGGATGATCTGCCCGTTGTCTGCTGTTGAGCCCATGTACCTCCGCCCGCGACCGGCGGCAGAGTTTAGCACCTGGTACTGGCCAGTTCCAGTAATTGTTCGCCAGTTGCCGTCCGTTCCGGGTCGGGAGAGGCGCTAGTCCTGGGATTCCTTGTACTCGGCGTCGATGATGTCGCCGTCGGCCGGACCGTTGGCCTTGCTGCCTGAAGGAGGGGGGGGGGCCGCTCCCGGTTGTCCCTCGGCAGAGACATTCTTGTACAGCGTCTCACCCATCTTCTGCGCCACCTGCATCAGCTCGTCCGAGGCCCGGCGAATGGCCTCGATGTCTTCACCCTTCAGCGCTTCCTTCAGCGCCGTCACCTTGTTGTTGATCTCGGAGGCTATATCGGCGGGGAGCTTGTCCTGGTATTCCTTGAGCGTCTTTTCCGTCTGGTAGACCAGCTGGTCACCGCGGTTGCGGATCTCCACCTGCTCGCGGCGCTTCTTGTCTTCCTCGGCGTGCTGCTGGGCTTCCTTGACCTTGGATTCGATCTCGTCCTTGCTCAGGCCGCTGGAGGCGGTGATGGTTATCTTCTGCTCGCGACCCGTGGCCTTGTCCTTGGCCGAGACGTTGACGATGCCGTTGGCGTCGATGTCGAAGGTGACTTCGATCTGCGGCACCCCGCGCGGGGCCGGGGGAATGCCGTCGAGAATGAATCGTCCCAGGGTGCGGTTGTTGGCGGCCATCTCCCGCTCGCCCTGCAGCACGTGTACTTCCACCTGGGTCTGGCCGTCGGAGGCGGTGGAAAAGATCTCGCTCTTGCGGGTGGGGATGGTGGTGTTGCGCTCGATGAGCTTGGTCATTACTCCACCCAGGGTCTCGATACCCAGCGACAGCGGGGTGACGTCGAGCAGCAACACGTCCTTGACCTCGCCGGTGAGCACCCCGGCCTGCACGGCGGCACCGATGGCCACCACCTCGTCGGGGTTGACGGTGCGGTTGGGCTCCTTGCCGAAGAACTTCTTGACCTCTTCCTGGACCCGGGGAATGCGGGTGGAGCCGCCCACCATGACGATCTCGTCGATGTCGGACGGTTTTTTCTTGGCGTCATCGAGGGCCAGACGCACCGGTTCGAAGCTGCGCATGATGAGATCCTCGCACAGCGATTCCAGCTTGGCCCGGGTGAGCTTGAGGTTCATGTGCTTGGGGCCGTTCTGGTCGGCGGTCAGGAAGGGCAGGTTGATGTCCGTCTCCAGGGCCGAGCTGAGTTCGATCTTGGCCTTTTCCGCCGCTTCCTTGAGCCGCTGGATGACCATCTTGTCTCCGGAGACGTCGATGCCCTGGTCTTTCTTGAACTCGTCCACCAGGTAGTCGATGATGCGCTGGTCGATGTTGTCGCCGCCCAGGTGGGTGTCGCCGTTGGTGGAGATGACCTCGACGACGTTTTCTCCCACCTCCAGGATGGAGATGTCGAAGGTGCCGCCGCCGAAGTCGTAGACGGCAATGGTCTGGTCCTTTTTCTTGTCCAGGCCGTAGGCCAGGGCGGCCGCGGTGGGTTCGTTGACTATGCGCTTGACCTCCAGGCCGGCGATGGTGCCGGCGTCCTTGGTGGCCTGGCGCTGGGAGTCGTTGAAATAGGCGGGCACGGTGATGACCGCTTCCTTGACCTCTCCGCCCAGGTAAGCCTCGGCGGCGCGCTTGAGCTTTTGCAGGATCTTGGCGCTGATCTCCGGGGGCGACAGCTGCTTGCCCTGGACCTCGACCTGGGCATCGCCGTTGCCGGCCTGGACCACCTTGTAGGGGACCAGCTTGATTTCCTCGGAGACCTCGCCGTACTTGCGGCCCATGAAGCGCTTGATGCTGAAGACCGTGTTTTCCGGGTTGGTTATGGCCTGGCGGCGGGCCACCTGGCCGACCAGGATCTCACCGTCCTTCTGGTAGGCGACCACGGAAGGGGTGGTTCGGCTGCCTTCCTCGTTGAGGATGATCTTGGGGGCGTCTCCCTCCATCACCGCCACCACGGAGTTGGTGGTGCCCAGGTCTATTCCGATGCACTTGCCCATGGTAACCCTCCGGAATGGAAGAATTTATTTTTTCGGTAGCGTGGCACGGCCAAAGTGTAATCACAGCACCGGCCTTGTCAAGGGACCGAATTCCGTTTTATTTTCCGCGGGCGGCCGGATCTTGCCGGCACCGAAGGGAGGTGGACATGGCTGCCAGGGTGTTTTTTCACGATGCCGGGGCTTCCGCCAAGCGCAACCGGCTGGAGAAGCTGCGGGCGTTGTTTCGCCGGGCGGGCATGGAGCGCCTGATTGCCCGTGGCGACCGGGTGGCGGTGAAGGTGCACTGGGGCGAGCCGGGCAACGTGGGCTACCTGCATCCGCCCTACGTGAGAACGGTGGTGGAACTCGTCAGGGAGGCCGGCGGTCGTCCCTTCGTCACCGACACCAACACCCTGTACGTGGGCATGCGGCGCAACGCCGTGGACAACCTGCGGGCCGCGGCCCTGAACGGTTTCACCGCCGAGACCCTGGGGGCTCCCGTCATGGTGGCCGATGGCCTGGTGGGCAGCGATTGGCGGGGCGTGGCCGTTCCCGGCTCGCTGGTGGGCGAGGCCAAGATCGCCTCGGCCATCGTCGAGGCCGACGCCATGATCGTGGTCAGCCACGTCAAGTCACACATGCTGTTCGGCTTCGGCGGTACCCTGAAGAACCTGGGTATGGGCTGCGCCACCCCGGCCGGCAAGCAGGTGCTGCACTCGGACCTGCGCCCGCAGGTGGACGAGGATCGTTGCCGGGGCGATGCCATCTGCGTGCGCCGCTGCCCGGAGCAGTGCATCGAGATGGTGGCCCGCGCGGGCCGGCGGGGCAGGAAGGTGGCCCGCATAGATCAGGGCCGCTGCGTCGGCTGCGGCGAGTGCACCGCCGCCTGTCCCCACGAGGCCATTCCCATAAACTGGACCACCTCGGCCGACGTCATCCAGCGCAAGACCGCCGAGTACGCCTGGGCGGCCGTGCAGGGCAAGACCGGCAAGGTGGGCTACTTCAACCTGATGGTGCTCATCAACCCCGATTGCGACTGCTGCGACTGGAACGAGACCCCCTACGCACCCGACATCGGACTGGCCGCCTCGCTGGACCCGGTGGCCCTGGACGCCGCCTGCATGGACCTGCTGGCCGCGGCCAGCCCGGTTCCCGGCTCGCGCGCCGCCGCCGCGGACGGCGACACCATCCGCGCGGTCTACGACGTCGATTACCGGCTCATCCTGGGCTTCGCCGAGAAACTGGGCCTGGGCAGCCCGGACTACCAACTGGTGAAGCTGCGCTGAGCGCCGCCCGCATCATGGGTGATGTGCGTGTTTCGGGCCGTGCCGGTGCGGGGCGTGTATCGTGAATCCTTGAGCCCCTCTCCACATTGGAGAGGGGCTGTCCGTGGAGCCGGGAACCGAGCAGGGGTGAGGTCTGCGGGCACCGCCGGTGCTACGGAGTGGCCTGGCGCTGGCGCTTCTTGGGCGGTGACGGCGGTGGTTCCGCCGGCGGCGGGGGCGGCTTGGTGGACTGCTTGCTGTCGTCGGTGCCCAGGGCCAGCTTGAGCACCTCGTCGAAGCTGTCGGTGAAGATGATCTGCATGTCCCGGCGCACCTGCTCGGGAATGTCTTCCAGGTCCTTTTCGTTGCGGGCGGGCAGGATGACGCGCTTGAGCCCGCTGCGGGCCGCGGCCAGGACCTTTTCCTTGATGCCGCCCACCGGCAGCACCTTGCCGCGCAGGGTTATCTCGCCGGTCATGGCCAGGTCGGAGGCTACCGGCTTGTCCAGCAACAGCGAGGCGATGGCCGTGGCCAGGGTGATGCCCGCCGAGGGACCGTCCTTGGGAATGGCCCCGGCGGGAATGTGGACGTGGATGTCGTACTTGTCGAAGAAACGCTCGTCGATACCCAGTTCCTTGGCCCGGGAGCGAATGTAGCTGAAGGCGGCCTGGGCCGATTCGTTCATGACCTCGCCCAGCTTGCCGGTAATCACCAGCTTCTTACCGCCGGCCATGCGGGTGGCTTCGATGAAGAGGATCTCGCCCCCGCTGGCCGTCCAGGCCAGGCCGATGGCCACCCCGGGGATGTCGGTACGCTCGGCCATCTCGGGCAGGAACTTCTCCGGTCCCAGGAAGGTGGGTATGTCTTCCGCCGTGGCGGTTACCTTCTCGTGGTTGCCGGTGGCCACCTTCATGGCCACCTTGCGGCAGACGTTGCCGATCTCCCGCTCCAGGTTGCGCACTCCGGCCTCGCGGGTATAGGAGGAGATGATCTTCTTGATGGCCTCGTCGCCGAACTCCAGGTTGGTGGTGGTTATGCCGTGGGCATCCAGTTGCTTGGGAATCAGGTGGCGCTTGGCGATCTCCAGCTTCTCCTCCAGGATGTAGCCCGGCAGCTCCAGCACTTCCATGCGGTCGCGCAGGGGAGGAGGGATGGGATCGAGCAGGTTGGCGGTGGTGATGAACAGCACCTTGGAAAGATCGAAGGGCAGGTCCAGGTAATGATCGGTGAAGGTGTAGTTCTGCTCCGGGTCGAGCACCTCCAGCAGGGCCGAGGTGGGATCGCCGCGGAAGTCGGCCCCCAGCTTGTCCACCTCGTCGAGCATGATCAGCGGATTGTTGGTGCCCACCTTGCGCATGGCGCGGATGATGCGACCCGGTAGTGCTCCCACGTAGGTGCGCCGGTGACCGCGGATCTCGGCTTCGTCACGCACGCCTCCCAGGCTGATGCGCTCGAACTTGCGACCCATGGCGCGGGCGATGGAACGTCCCAGCGATGTCTTGCCCACCCCGGGAGGGCCCACGAAGCAGAGAATGGGGCCCTTCATGTCCTCCTTGAGCTTGCGCACCGCCAGGTATTCGAGGATGCGTTCCTTGGGCTTGTCCATGGCGTAGTGATCGGAATCGAGCACCCGCCGGGCGGACTCGATGTCGAGGTTGTCCTGGCTGCTCTTCGACCAGGGCAACTCGCACAGCCAGTCCAGGTAGGTGCGGGCCACGGTGTACTCGGCGCTCTCCGGGTGCATGCGGCTGAGGCGGGTGAGTTCCTTCTCGGCTTCTTTCTGGGCTTCTTCCGGCATGCCGGCTTCGGCGATGCGTCTTCTCAGCTCCTCCATCTCCTTGGAGGAAGCGTCGTCCTCCCCCAGTTCCTTCTTGATGGCTTTCATCTGCTGGCGCAGGTAATACTCGCGCTGGCTCTGGTCGATCTGGCTCTTGATCTCGTCCTGGATCTTGCTGCCCAGTTCCAGTACCTCGATCTCCCGTCCCAGCAGCTTGGCCACCCGTTCCAGGCGGGCGCCCACGTCCAACTCCTCGAGCACCGACTGCATGTCCTGCAGCTTGAGATTCAGGTTGGTGGCCACGAAGTCGGCCAGCATGCCCGGATCGTCGATGTTCTGGGCCGCCATCTGGGTTTCCCGGGGCAGGATGGGCGAGGCCTCGATCAGCTTGGCGAACTGCTGGCGGATGCTCTGGATGAGTGCTTCCATCTTCACGCCGGAGGGAACGACATCGGCCAGTTCCTCTACGCGGGCGGTGAAGAAGGGCTCCGTCTGTAGGAACTCGTTGATGCGGATGCGGCGAATGCCCCGCACCAGCACCCGGATGCTCTCGTCGGGGAACTTGAGCATCTTGAGAATGGTGCCCAGCGAGCCCACCTGGTACATGTCGTCGCTGGCAGGGTCTTCCTTGGCGGGATCCTTCTGGGCCACCACCCCCAGCAGGCGATTGCCGTTGAGAACGCTGTCGATGAGCTTGATGGACGAGCCCCGTGCCACCATCAACGGCAGGACCATCGAGGGATAGAGCACGGTATTGCGCACCGGCAGGATGGCCAGCCGTTCCGGAGTCTTCTCAATCTTGTTGTCTTCTTCGGATGCTTCAATTTTCTTGTCGCTCATGGTTCTCCCTCGTGCTGGCGAAAGCGCGTCCCTTCGCCATGGTGTATTCCCCTCCAAAATATGTGAATGCAGGTGGTAAGTGCAAGAGTTTGTCGCAATAAAAACGGGGTCCCGCTGGGGGACCCCGTAGTGGCCGTTTGTGCTTGCCGGGATGATCAGAAGTCCATGCCACCCATGCCGCCCATGCCGCCGGCACCGCCGGGCATGGGAGGGGTTTCCTTCTTCTCCGGTTTTTCGGCGATCATGACGTCGGTGGTGAGCAGCAGCCCGGAGACGGAGGCGGCGTTCTGCAGCGCCGAGCGCACCACCTTGGTGGGGTCGATGACGCCGGCCTTGAACAGGTCTTCGAACTTCTCCGAGGCGGCGTTGAAGCCGAAATCGCCCTTGCCGTCGCGGATCTTCTCCAGCACCACCGAACCGTCCAGCCCGGTGTTCTTGGCGATCTGGCGGATGGGCTCCTCCAGCGCCCGGGCCAGGATATCCGCCCCCACCCGGCGGCTGTCGCTGAGATCCAGCTTCCTCAGCTTGCCCTGGGCCCGCAGCAGCGCTACCCCGCCGCCGACCACCACGCCTTCTTCCACCGCCGCCCGGGTGGCGTTCAGCGCATCCTCCACCCGCGCCTTCTTCTCCTTCATCTCCGCCTCGGTGGCCGCCCCCACGCGAATCACCGCCACCCCGCCGGCCAGCTTCGCCAGCCGCTCCTGCAGCTTCTCCCGGTCATAGTCCGAGGTGGTCTCCTCGATCTGCGCCCGAATCTGCTTGATGCGCCCGGCTATGTCAGACTGCTTGCCGCTGCCGCCCACGATGGTGGTGTTGTCCTTGTCGATGGTCACCCGCTTGCAGGTGCCCAGGTCCTTCAAGGTCACGTTCTCCAGCTTGATGCCCAACTCCTCGGCTATCATCCGCCCGCCGGTCAAGATGGCGATGTCCTCCAGCATGGCCTTCCGCCGGTCGCCGAACCCGGGCGCCTTCACCGCCGCACAGTGCAGCGTGCCCCGCAGCTTGTTCACCACCAGCGTCGCCAGCGCCTCGCCCTCGACATCCTCGGCGATGATCAACAGCGGCTTGCCCGTGCGCGCCACCTGCTCCAGCAACGGCAGCAGGTCCTTCATGTTGCTCAGCTTCTTCTCGTGAATGAACAGGTACGGCTCCTCCAGCTCCACCGTCATCTTCTCCGGGTTGGTCACGAAGTACGGCGAGAGGAACCCCCGGTCGAACTGCATGCCCTCGACCAGGTCCAGGGTGGTCTCCAGCCCCTTGGCCTCCTCCACCGTGATCACTCCCTCCTTGCCCACCTTGTCCATGGCCTCGGCGATGATGGCCCCGATGGTGCCGTCGCCGTTGGCCGAGATGGTGCCCACCTGGGCAATCTCCTTGGGACTCTGGATCTTCTTCGAGGCCTTCTTCAGCGTCTCGACCACCACCTCCACCCCGGCGTCGATGCCGCGCTTGATCTCCATGGGGTCGTGACCGGCGGCGATGAGCCGGCAACCCTCGCGGAAGATGGCCTGGGCCAGCACCGTGGCCGTGGTGGTGCCGTCACCGGCCACGTCGGAGGTCTTGGAGGCCACCTCCTTGACCATCTGCGCACCCATGTTCTCGAACTTGTCCTCCAGCTCGATCTCCTTGGCCACGGTGACTCCGTCCTTGGTCACCGTGGGCGAACCCCAGGACTTCTCCAGCAGGGCGTTGCGCCCCTTGGGACCCAGTGTGGCCTTGACGGCATCGGCCAGCTTGTTGACTCCGTTCAACAGCGAGGCCAGCGCTTCCTGCTTGTACTTGAGCATCTTGGCAGGCATGGTCTTCCTCCTTTACTTTTCCAGGATGGCCAGGATCTCGTCCTCGCGCAGGATGAGATGCTCCTCGCCGTCGATCTTGATCTCGTTGCCGGAATACTTGGCGAAGAGGACGATGTCGCCCTTCTTCACGTCCATCTTGATGGCCTTGCCGTCCGGGTCTTTCTTGCCCGGGCCCACGGCCACGACCTTGCCCTCGGCGGGCTTTTCCTTGCCGGTGTCGGGGATGATGATCCCACCCTTGGTCTTGAGCTCCTGCTCAAGTCGCTTGACCAGTACCCTGTCCTGTAGCGGCTTGACTTTCATTTTCTTTTTCTCCTTTCCTGCCGATGTTTTACGAGCACGCGCCCACAGGTAATCACCTGCCGCGACCTTGTCAAGAGAGAGCGGTGAAAAATATTCATTTTCTGCGGGGACAGGCCCGGAAGAAGATGCGGGGACAGGCCCGGTATGGTTGTAGGTGGGGAGGGAACGCCGCTTGGCGCCGTTTCATCTTGAAAAACGGAAGATTGGCTGGTAGGGATGCCGTCGATGAAGGTACTGGTGATGAATTGCGGCAGCACCTCTCTCAAGTTCGAGCTGGTCGACCTTGATGCCGACCGGCCTCTCTGGGGAGGAGAGCTGACCGGGGTGGGGACTCAAGATGCCACGCTCAGCCGCGGGCCGCGCGGGCGGCGGACGAGCGGGCGGGTGCGGGCTCCGGACCTGATGGCCGCCCTGAGACTGGTGCTGGACGAGGTGGCTCGTTCCCCGGAGATGGCTGGTTCCATCGACGCCGTGGCCCATCGCATCGGCCACGGCGGGCTCCGCTACCGCCAGGCTGTCGAGATCGACTCCGACGTCAAGGCCGAGATCGCCCGTCTGATCCCCCTGGTGCCGCTGCACCATCCGGCCATGCTGGCGGGCATCGCCGCCGCCGAGAAGCTGCTGCCCGGCGTACCCCAGGTGGCGGTGTTCGACACCGCCTTCCACGGCGACATTCCCGAGCATGCCGCCATCTACGGCATACCCCGTTCCTGGTTCGACCGGGGAGTGCGCAAGTTCGGCTTTCACGGCCACGCCCACCAGTTTGCCACCCTGCAGGCGGCCAGCATGCTGGAGAAACCGGCGGACGAGTTGCGCCTGGTGACCTGTCACCTGGGTGGCGGCGCCAGCGTCAGCGCCATTGCCAACGGTCGTTCCCTGGACAACTCCCTGGGCTTCAGCTCCCTGCCCGGGTTGCTCATGGGCACGCGTTGCGGAGACATCGATCCCGGTATCCTGGTCTACCTGATGCAGGAACGGGGGCTGACGCTCGAACAGGTGCAGCAGATATTGAGCCGGCAGGGAGGCCTGCTGGGAATATCCGGTCTCAGCGCCGACATGCGCGAACTGGAACGGGCGGCGGACGCGGGGCACGACGGCGCGCAGTTGGCCATCCGCGCCTTCTGCTACCGGGTACGGCTCTACATCGGGGCCTACCTGGCCGTGCTGGGTGGCGCCCAGGCCATCGTCTTTTCGGGAGGTATCGGGACGAACAGCGCCCGGGTCCGGTCAGGCTGCCTGCAGGGGCTTCAGGCCCTGGGTTTTGCACTCGACGAGCGGGCCAACCTGGCCTGCCGGGTGGACGAGAACAGTCCGGTCGCCGCCATCGACGACGGCCGCAGCCCGGGGCGGATCCTGGTGGTGGCGGTGGACGAGGAACTGATGATGGCCCGCCAGTGCGCCCAGGCACTGGGTTGGGCCGATGGCTGAAAAGGAGATTACCGTGGGACTGTTCATCCTGGTACGGCACGGACAGACCGCCGGCAACCGCGACAAGATCTACCGCGGGCGCTGGGATCTGCCCCTGGATGAAGACGGCCTGGACCAGGTGGAGCGGGCCGGCCGGGCGCTGGGTTCGTTGCACCTGGACGCCATCTATACCAGCCCCTTGCTGCGCACGCGCCAGACGGCCGAGGCGGTGGCCCGGCACCAGGCGGTCGAGCCGGTCGTGGAGGAGGGGCTGCTGGACATTGACTACGGGCAGTGGACGCGCCAGCCGGACGAGCGCATCGCCCGGGAGCAGGCGCGGCTGTACCGGCTCTGGCATGCGCGGCCCCAGGAGGTGGTCTTTCCGCGGGGCGAGGGCCTGGCCCAGGTGCGCCGGCGGGTGGAGGACATGTTCGTCCGCCTGGCGCCCCGCCATGCCACGGAGACGGTGGCCCTGGTCGGCCACCGGGTGTCGGTGAAGATGATGTTACTGGTGGCCCTGGGGCTCGACGACTCCGCCTTCTGGAAGGTACAGGTGGACACCGCCTCGCTGTCGGCACTACGGCACCACGACGACGGCTGGCAGCTGCTGTTCGCCAACGAGACCTGTCACCTCAAGGAGCTGGGAGAACGCCTGCGGCCGGTCGACTTCTGACCGCATCTGACTGGTACAGAGGTGGGCAACAACGACAGGGAGGAGGTACCGTGAGACGCTTGCTAGTGGCGGCCATGATTTGCTGGGGGGCAGGGCTGGTAGCCTGTGCCGGTTCCGGCCTGCAAATGCGCGACCAGCCGCCTGGGCCGGAACGACGGGCGACCGGGCCGGCGGCGGGCCGGCGGGCGGGCACCGGCACACCGGCCCCGGAGGGCGTCCGGGCCGGCACCGCCGCGGCCGACTCCGGCCAGCGCCTGCTGGACGAGGCCCTGGAGCTGTGCGAGGCGGCCCGCTCGTTGTGGGCCCGCGGCGAGTTGGACCAGGCGGTGGAGACGCTGGACCGGGCCTACCAGCTGGTGCTCAAGGCCCGCCCCGACCACGACGACGATCTGGAGCGCCAGCGCCAGGACCTGCGCCTGACCATCGCCAAGCGCCTGCTGGAGATTCACGCCGCCCGCCAGTCGACCGTGGCCGGGGTCGACCGGCCCATTCCCCTGGATCTGAACGACGAGGTGCGCCGGGAGATCGAGACCTTCCTGGGTCCGCAGCGCCGTTTCCTGTTGGCTTCCTACCGGCGTTCCGGCAGGTACCGGAAGATGATCCTGCGGCAACTCGAGCAGGCCGGCCTGCCCCGCGAACTGGCCTGGCTGCCGCTTATCGAAAGCGGGTTCAAGATCCGTGCCCTGTCCACGGCACGGGCCCTGGGCCTGTGGCAGTTCATTCCCTCGACCGGGTATCGCTTCGGGCTGAAGCGGGATCACTGGGTCGACGAGCGCATGGACGCCGTCAAGTCCACCCGGGCGGCGGTGGAGTACCTGACCGAGTTGCACAAGCTGTTCGGCGATTGGTCCACCGCCCTGGCAGCCTACAACTGCGGGGAGAACCTGGTACTGCGGGTGATTCGCCGGCAGGACATCAACTACCTGGATAACTTCTGGGACCTGTACCGGAAACTTCCCGAGCAGACCCGCCGCTACGTGCCGCGTTTCCTGGCGGTGCTGCACATTCTCAGGGATCCGGCCAAGTACCAGGTGAAGCTGCCCGCTCCTGAGGAGCCGCCGGACGTGGTCCCGGTGGTGGTGGACAAGCCGCTGCACCTCAAGACCCTGGCCCGGGAACTGGGGGTGGCGCAGAAACTGCTGGCGGAGTTGAACCCGGCCCTGCGCCGGCAGGTGACCCCACCCCGGGCATACTCGCTGCTGGTCCCCCGGGCCCGGTCGGCCGGCCTGGCCGAACGCATCGCCAAGCTGCCGGCCTACAAGCCGCCGCAGCCGGTGTACCTTGCCCATCGCATCAAGCAAGGCGAGACGCTGTCGCACCTGGCTCGCCGCTACCGGGTGTCAATCGATACCATCGCCCGGGTGAATCACATCAAGCCCGGCTCCATACTGCGCATCGGCCAGAAGCTGCGTATTCCCAACCGGGCCGCGGGCCACCCGCGGCCACCGCCCCCGTCCCGCAAACCGCCGCCCCCCCGGCGCGGGCTGGTTACCGTCGAGGTCAAGCCCGGCGATTCGCTGTGGAAGCTGGCCCGCCGCTACCACTCCGACGTCGACAGCATCCAGGAACTGAACGGTCTGCGCGACTACAAGCTCAGCGTGGGGCAACGCCTGCGCATCAGGCCCGGCAGCGGCAGCGGGGCCGGCAACGGCGATGCTTCCTACTCCCGTTACACCGTCAAGCCGGGAGACACCTTGTTCAGCATCGCCCGCAACCACGGCATGGACCTGGCGGAGTTGCTGCGCCTGAACCACATGAGGCCCAGCGATCCCATACGTCCCGGGCAGGTTCTGCGCATCCGCCGTGCCGGAGGGCAAGCATCCACTCCCGGCGACGGCTGAGGGTTGTCGCCGGTCCGGTCTTTTCTTTTCTGCCCCCTAGTCGGTGCGGAAGCGGTTGGCGATGAACAGGAAGCGGGTACGGCCGGCCTCGATCTCGTCGAAGTTCTTCAGCCGCACCGGCGTCTTCGGGGAGAGGCGGTTCTTGTTCAGGGTGGTGCCGTTGGTGCTGCCCAGGTCGATGATGCTGTACAGGTGACCGTTGACCCGGAGCTTGAAATGGATGCCACTGATACGCGGGTCATCCACCATGAAGTCGGCCTCCTCGTCGGCGCCGACGGTGGTCTCGGCCTGGACGATGCGATGGATGGCATGTCGATCCGGGCCGGCCACCACCGCCAGTGCCAGCACGTAAGGGGAGCCAAAGGGCGGCTCGTCAACGCCCACGACATCGGTTACTCGCTTGGATCTGGCCATGTCACCATCCTGTCAAAGTAGTCACAGTTGCGATTCACCGCAGTCATTGTAAACAGAGCCACCACCACTTGTAAACCTTCTGGGGTGTCCGGAATCCGTACACTTCGACCGGCCGGCGGACACCCGCGTCCTGCCAACCCCCCGAAAAACAAGGACCCGGTTTCTGGTACGAAACTTGCTTAAGAAATTGCCGGCAGTACTCGAAAGGAGGGATGGGGATGCTGGCAACAGTGATATCGGCAGCGGTGCTGGGAGTGGATGCCTTCCGGGTGACGGTCGAGGTGGACCAGGCGCTGGGTCTGCCCGGTTTTGCCACGGTGGGCCTGCCGGAGGGTGCGGTCAAGGAAAGCCGGGTGCGCGTGGAGTCGGCGCTGAAGAACAGCGGGCTGAAGTTCCCCCAGCGGCGCATCACCGTCAACCTGGCCCCGGCCGACATACGCAAGGTGGGTACGGCCTTCGACCTGCCCATCGCCCTGGGGCTGGCCAGTTCCATGGAGTCGTTCAGCGGGCAGTTGCTGTCGACCACCCTGGTGGTGGGAGAGCTGGGGCTGAACGGCGAAGTGCGCCAGGTGCCCGGTGCCATGTCCATGGCGGACATGGCCAGGCAATGGGGCTTGCAGCGCATGATCTGTCCGGCCGGCTGCGCCGCCGAGGCCGCCGTGGTGGGAGATGTGCAGGTGTTGCCGGTGCACCACCTGAGCGAGGTCATCGACTTCTTCGCCGGTCGAGATGAGCCGCAACCGCTCCAGGTGGATCCGGACAGCGCTCTCGAGCGTGCCGGCTGCGACGACATCGACTACTCCGACGTGCGTGGCCAGGAACACGCCAAGCGCGCCCTGGAGGTGGCCGCCGCCGGAGGTCACAACCTGCTCATGATCGGCCCGCCCGGGTCGGGCAAGACCATGCTGGCCCGGCGCCTGCCGACCATTCTGCCCCCGCTTACCTTTGCCGAGGCGGTGGAGACCACCAAGGTCTACTCCATCATGGGGTTGACCCGGCCGGGCGCCGCGCTGATTTCCCGGCGGCCCTTCCGGGCGCCGCACCACACCGTCTCCGATGCCGGCCTGGTGGGCGGGGGCAACCTGCCCCGGCCGGGAGAGGTCTCCCTGGCCCACAACGGGGTGTTGTTCCTGGACGAGTTGCCCGAGTTCCGCCGCCACGTGCTGGAGGTGCTGCGCCAGCCCCTCGAGGACGCCTGCGTGACCATTTCCCGCGCCCAGCTGGCCCTGACCTTCCCGGCCCGGGTGATGTTGGTGGCGGCCATGAACCCCTGTCCCTGCGGCTACCTGTCCGATCCCAGCCACGTCTGCCTGTGTTCGCTGCGCACCGTCCAGCAGTACCGGGCCAAGGTGTCGGGGCCGTTGCTGGATCGCATCGACATCCAGGTGGAGGTTCCCGCCGTGCCCTACCGGCAGATGCTGGACTCGCGTCCGGAGCAGTCCTCGGCCGAGATGCGCCAGCGGGTCACGCAGGCGCGCGAGGTCCAGCGGCGGCGTTTCCGTTCGCAACAGGGAGTGCGCTGCAATGCCCAGATGCCGCCGGCCATGGTGCAGCGGCTGTGTCGCCTGGACGACGCCTGCCGCAAACTGCTGGAGGGGGCGGTGCAGCGTCTGGGCTTCAGCGCCCGGGCCATCGAGCGCATCATCAAGGTGGCCCGCACCATCGCCGATATCGAGCAGGCCGAGCAGATCGGCCCGGTCCACCTGGCCGAGGCCATTCAATATCGCTCGCTCGACCGGGCGGTCGCCTTGTGAAAGCGGCCCAGCGAGCCGCAAGAAAGGAGGTAGTGACATGGCAGTGGTAGCGGAGAAGCTGAAGGCCCTGGCAGCCACCCTGGCCACCATCGAGCGCCAGATCGGCAAGGGTACCATCATGCGCCTGGGCGACCAGGACACCGAGGCCTGCGCGGCCATTCCCACGGGGTCGCTGGCGCTGGACCGGGCCCTGGGTATCGGCGGATACCCGCGGGGGCGGGTGGTGGAGATCTTCGGGCCCGAGTCGTCGGGCAAGACCACCCTGGCCCTGCACGCCATCGCCGAGGTGCAGCGGGCCGGCGGGGTGGCGGCCTTCATCGACGCCGAGCACGCCCTGGACACCCAGTATGCCCAGCACCTGGGAGTGCAGGCCGACGACCTGCTGGTGAGCCAGCCCGACTGCGGGGAGCAGGCGCTGGAGGTTGTCGACCTGCTGCTCAAGGGTGGAGCGGTGGACCTGGTGGTGGTGGACTCGGTGGCGGCCCTGGTGCCGCGGGCGGAGATCGAGGGCGAGATGGGCGACAGCCACATGGGCCTGCAGGCGCGGCTCATGAGCCAGGCCATGCGCAAGCTCACCGCCCAGGTGGCGCGCCAGCAGGCCACGGTCATCTTCATCAACCAGATCCGCCACAAGATCGGCGTCATGTTCGGCAGCCCGGAGACCACCACCGGCGGCAACGCGCTCAAGTTCTACGCCTCGGTGCGGCTGGACATCCGGCGCATCGGGGCGCTCAAGCAGGGCAACGAGGTCTGCGGCAACCGCACCCGGGTCAAGGTGGTCAAGAACAAGCTGGCGCCGCCCTTCCGCACCGTGGAGTTCGAGATTCGCTACGGCACCGGCATCTGCCGGGCCACCGAGATTCTCGATGCCGCCCTGGAGGCCGGGCTGGTGGACAAGAGCGGCAGCTGGTTCTCCTACGGGGAGCGGCGCCTGGGGCAGGGGCGGGAGGCGGCGCGGGAATCGCTGCAGGGCGAACCGGCCCTGTGCCAGGAGCTGCTCGAGCGGCTCGGGCAGGCCCCGGCCCCGGCGGCGACCTAGGAGGAACCGGCCTGCTCCGGCAAGCGCTCGGCGTATTGTGTTTTTCCGCCCGCTGGGCTAAGAACGACTGCGGGAGGAACTGCGCCGTGCGAGCTGCCTTGATCGTGGTGGACATGGTTCGTGACACCCTGGAGGGTGAGCGCACCTATCCCATCACCCGTCCTGCCCGGGCCATCGTGCCGGCCATCAACGACCTGGCCGAGTGGTTGCGGGCCCGGGGCATGCCGGTGGTGTTCGCCTGCGACAGCTTCCTGCCCGGTGACTTCATCTTCAATAGCCGCCTCAAGGAGCACTCCCTGCGCGGCACGGATGGCTGCCGTCCGTCCCGGCTGCTCGAGGTGGCCGACCAGGACACCGTGCTGTACAAGCGCCGCTTCAGCGCCTTTTTCAAGACCGACCTGGACCAGACCCTGCGCACCTGGGGAGTGGAGTGTCTGCTGGTGGGGGGTATTTCTTCCCACTTCTGCGTACTGCACACCGTGCTGGACGGGCTTTGCCATGACTTCCGGGCGGTGCTGCTGGAAGATGCCAGCGCTGCTCCCAGCCAGGAGATTCACCGGGCGGTGCTGTCGCACTACCGTGACAATCCCCTCTATCCGCTGCTGCGGGTAATGACCTGCGAGCAAATCAAAGAAGGCGGCCTGGAATAAGCCGGCCGCCGCCGGTGAGCCTGCCGGCGCTCAGGAGGCAATGCGGCGGATGAACTGGCGCAGCCCGGAAAAGCCCCGCGCTTGTTTTTCCTGGCCGGCAACCACGGGTTCGGTGGCTACCTCTTCCAGGGAAACCGGAGCCCGGTTCACGGCCTCGACGTGCATGGCCTGACCCGTGGATAGATCGTGGGCGGCAACTTCCAGGATGGATTCCTGGTTGAGGTTGAACTGGACCGCCAGGCGCACCTGGCCGGCCGGGCGGGCGGGGAATCCGCTGATCACGAACGCCCCCAGGAACTCGTTGTCGATGGCCAGTTCCGCCTCGCCCTGGTACAGGAAGATCTCTATGGACTGCTGGTCGTCCGAAGTGGTGGCCACGCCGATCCTGTGCTCGGCGGGCAGGGGAGTGTTGGCCTCCAGGATCTTCTTGAATCGCCCGTTCGGCTGACGTCCACCGATGCTCATGGGCAGGACGTCTATGAGCCTGACCGCGGCATCCGTTCCCAGGGAATGTCCCATCAGCGCCGCCCCGCAGGCCACCACCTCGTCGGGATGTACTCCCTTGGTGGGTGGCTTGCCGAAGAACTGGCTTATCTTCTCCACCACCAGGGGCATGCGCGTCTGCCCGCCTACCAGGATCACCGATTCCACGTCGTCGGGCAGGCAGTTGCCGGCGTCGAGAACTTCCATGCAAACTTCCAGGGTGCGATCGACCAGGTCGACGGTGAGGGTCTCCAGTTGTTCCCGGGTGAGATCAAGGCGGTAGTCCTTGAAAACACCGTGGGAGATGGTGATGTAGGGCAGATCGATGGTGGTGGTGTTCTTGGCCGAGAGATCGATCTTGGCCCGCTCGGCGGCGTCCTTGAGGCGCTGGGTGATGACGCTGTCGCACTGGAGGATCTCGTTTTCGGTGCGTTCGTATTCGCTGAGCATGAAATCGATGATGCGCTCGTCGAAGTCCACGCCTCCCAGGAAGGTGTCACCACCGGTGGCCAGCACCTTGAAGACGTTTTCGAACACCTCCAGCAGGGTGGCATCGAAGGTGCCACCGCCGAGATCGTAGACGAGGATCTTCTTGTCGTACTGCTTGCCCAGCCCGTAGGCCAGGGCGGCGGCGGTGGGCTCGTTGATGATGCGTACCACGTCCAGGCCGGCCAGCTTGCCGGCCTCGCGCACCGCCTCGCGCTGGTTTTCCGAGTAATAGGCCGGTACGCTGATCACCGCCTGGGTTACGTTCTGTTTCAGGTACTCGCAGACGTTGTACCTGAGCTCATTGAGGATCAGGCTCGATACCTGGGGCAGGCTGAAAGTCCGCTGGCCGAGCTGCACACCCACGGCCATGTCGCCGATGGGTACCACCTGGTAACTGAAATGCCGTGACAAGGTGTCGACTTCCTGGGAGTAGAAATTCCGGCCGATGAAACGCTTGGCTCCATACACGGTGTTGGTGGGGTTGGTCAGCAGCTGCTTGCGGGCCT
>Ga0190358_1000224_pt1 | contig 18834 bp, 12 predicted proteins | sample 48721812_MG_FD_161666 | JGI IMG/M metagenome (GOLD analysis project Ga0190358, IMG submission 161666) | Hydrothermal vent microbial mat bacterial communities from Southern Trench, Guaymas Basin, Mexico - 4872-18-1-2_MG | ecosystem: Environmental > Aquatic > Marine > Hydrothermal vents >... | reverse complement strand
CAGGTTAGAATGAATAGTTCCTGATATCGTATTTTCTACGGCCAATATTCCCGCTTTAGCTTTATTATGCATGATGCTGTTGATCACCTCATCAAATGAAATATTGGGTCTTATATCTATTTCACCTCCGTAATAATTGATGGCGGCTTCTTCATGAAATGCGCCTTTTACTCCCTGAATGCTTATAGTCATATCTCTTTGTTTAAATAAAAAAGGCCCCGAATTACCCCGGGACCCTTTATGTATTCTTTTTATTTTCTGTCATACATCTTCAGCGGTCCCGGTCAGTTGGATAACCGAAAAAACCGTAATAAAAAAATGTATGATATACCTTATTTCTCATTGTCTGCAAAATAAAAAACCCTGCATGATGCAGGGTCAAAATATTTTTATGTTTCAAGATATTCCGGCCCCGCTTCTACCTGTAGAAGTAGAAAAAATAAAAGTCAGAATATGTTGAATAATTTCTCATTAGTTGATTTATCGGGACAAATCTAAAAATTAATTTAGATCACTCGCAAGTAAAAAGGTTATTTTTTTGTTAAAATGATTTTATAGTTCCTTGATCTCGCTAACAAGTTTCTGTAATGAATCTTTGGCATTGCCGAATAGCATCCTTGTCTTATCATCAAAAAACAGGAAGTTCTCAATACCTGCATAGCCTTTGCCCATACCCCTTTTCATCACAATAATATTCTTCGATTCATGTGCATTGATGATCGGCATTCCGTATATCGGACTTGACGGATCATCGAGTGCGGCAGGGTTCACCACATCGTTAGCACCAATAACCACTGTTACGTCCGTGTTGGGCATATCCGGGTTGATATCGTCCATTTCCACCAGTTTTGTGTATGGTACGTCGGCTTCGGCCAGCAAAACATTCATATGGCCCGGCATTCGTCCGGCTACAGGATGGATAGCGAATTTCACTTCCACGCCCTTACTTTCAAGCAGCTGCACCAGTTCGTTGGCTGCAAACTGCGCCTGGGCTACGGCAAGGCCATAACCCGGTACAATAACTACCTTTTGCGAATAGGCCAGTAAAACTGAAGCATCGCTTAAAGTTATTTCTTTAACGGCACCATGTTCTTTGTCGGCGCCGGCACCTCCACCGCCAAAAGCTCCGATGATGACATTCAGCAGCGAACGGTTCATTGCTTTACACATGAGCAGGGTAAGGATAGCACCGGCAGAACCCACGAAAATGCCTCCGAGGATCATTGCCTGGTTGTGGTAGATAAAACCTGCCATAGCTGCAGCAATTCCCGTTAACGAGTTTAGCAGGGAAATAACTACCGGCATGTCGGCGCCACCGATTGGCATGACAAACATCACACCATAAATAAGTGCCAATACTAATAAAACATACGATAGGGTTGTTTGTGTAGCCGGGTCGTGGTCAAATGCCAGCAAATAAATAGTAAGAGCAGCTATCACGAAAAGCAGGAAAAGGTTAAAATAGGTAGTCCATTTTGCAAAAATATCACCCACCTTTCCGTCCAGCTTACCATAGGCGACCATACTGCCGCTGAAGGCAATAGTTCCGATTATTAAGCCTAATAATGTAACCAGTGCCGATGAATTCTCAGGATTTGAGTATTCCATCAAAGCTACCAATGCTGATGCAGCACCTCCCGTAGCATTGAATAAAGATACTAATTGCGGCATAGCTGTCATCTTTACCCGGCGGGCAATAATGATTCCCAGAATGCTTCCGAAAACAATGGCTGCAACCACAACGATGCCATTTGTCAGCGAAATCGTATGTCCGTTTTCACTATGCAGGAACAAAGTTGTTACCATAGCGAGTCCCATACCTACGGCTGCCCAGATATTTCCTTTGCGGGCTGTTTCGGGGTGGCTCATAAATTTTAGTCCGATAACAAACATAATGGCTGCTACCAGGTAACTGAACTCCAGAATAACATCTCCGGTAGTTACGCCTATTTGAGTAATATATGTATCCATAACTAGTTCTTCTTCTTTTTCTTAAACATTTCAAGCATCCGGTCGGTGACGACAAAGCCGCCCACTACGTTTAGCGTACCAAAGATGACGGCAAAAATGCCCAGTATCATATTCAGACTGATGGTAGAAAGATCGGTGTGACCCAAGAGGATAATTCCCCCGATAATGATCACACCACTGATGGCATTGGCGCCCGACATCAAAGGTGTATGAAGTACGGAAGGTACATTAGATATGACCTCAATGCCAAGGAATATGGTTAAAGCAATGATAAATATTGCTTCTTTGTTCTCATAAAAGTAGATCAGTATTTGTTCCATTGTTCAGGTTGTTTCGTATTTATTAATTATCCGTACAATTGTTGCAGGCGTTCATTTACCAGTTGCTTTTCATGGATCATGCAGGTTCCACGGACGATTTCGTCTTCAAAATCGAGTTTCAGGCCACCGTTCTCATCAATTAGTAATTTCAGGAAATTAACCAGATTGTTACCATACATACGGCTGGCATCATTTGGCATATCCGATGGGTAGTCTGATTTGCCAACAATAGTGACGCCATGTTTAACAACAATTTTGGCGTTTTCGGTCAGCTCGCAATTCCCTCCTGTTGAAGCGGCTAGGTCAATAATAACCGATCCCGGTTTCATAGCTTCTACAGTAGTTTTTTCAATTAATACGGGTGCTTTTCTACCCGGGATCTGAGCCGTACAGATGATTACATTGGATTTGGCTGCATGGTCGTGGATCAGCTGCTTTTGTTTGGCTTTAAACTCTTCAGTTTGTTCCACAGCGTAACCCCCTGCAGCAGCATCTTCGACAGCTCCTTCCACTTCCACAAATTTTCCGCCCAGGCTTTCCACCTGTTCTTTGACAGCCGAACGTACGTCAAAAGCTTCTACCACACCACCCAGTTTACGGCCGGTGGCAATAGCCTGCAAGCCTGCTACGCCAGCACCAAGTATCAATATTTTAGCCGGACGGATGGTTCCGGCTGCTGTCATGAACATGGGAAAAAAGTTTGGTAAGTGCATAGCTGCATCCAGCACAGCTTTGTAACCGGATATAGTAGCCATGGACGACAGAATATCCATTGCCTGCCCCCGTGTTGTTCGCGGAATAAGATCCATACTAAAGTACGTTTGTTCGCTTTGTAAGAGGCTTCTGACCGACATTTCTTCGCCAAGAGGGTTAAAAACACTGATGACAATCTGCCCTTTTTTCAGGCTTTTAAGAGTATCTTCATCCGGTTTGTTGATTGAAAGTAAAACGTCGGCTCTTTTTATCACTTCCCCTATTCCCAGAAGTTCAGCTCCGGCTTCCGTATACTCTTTGTCGGATGCAAAAGCCCGTTCTCCGGCTCCTTTTTCGATAACAATATCCGCTTTTAGTTTTTTAAGCGTTTTTACCGCTTCGGGTAAAATACTTACACGCTTCTCAAATTCAGGTTCTTTTAAAACTCCTATAACCATTATAGCTGTGTTGATTGGGCACCAAAAGTATAATAAAAAGCGGGGAAATGCAAATTATTTAAACTGTGTCTAAATAAGGATGGTCGTTTTTCAGTTTTTTGGGTTGTGGATGAGAACCGCAAGGCACAAAAAAACCCGGAACTATGCCGGGTTTATGTTTTTAGAGAAGTCTCTTTTATTCTTCCATCAACGGAATTTCTACAGCTATTTCAGCATTTATCAGTGTTCTGATCTTACTTTCCAGCTGGAAATAACGACTTGCTTTTTTACCGGGCAGAATTTTCTGGAACTTATTAAAATATGTTTTTTCCAGTTTGGCAATTTCAGCTTTCACCTTCATGTTCTCATTCCACAACTCAACAGCTTTTTCATCAGTCATTGTTTCAAAATGATCTGCATAATCTTTGATAAGGTTATAAACTTTGGTATTCAGTACGTACATTTTGTCGTTGTATTCATTATACAAAGGCCAGAATACGGTACTCTCTTCTTCCGTAAAAGTCATAGCTTCGGCAACAACGGCTTTCTTTTCAGTTTTGAGCACTCCGCGTTGTACTTCCATGTAATCATCAGTGTTTTGTGCTGATAAGCTGATACTGAAAGCAACGATCAATAAGGTTATTAGTGTTTTCTTCATGTTTAGATAATTATATTCAATTAATGAGCGGCAAAAATAGTAAGATACTAACCGGATCGCCGGATTAATTTTTTAGAAGTCCCTTGCGCTTTAACATAGCTTCTGTTTTCGGCTCACGACCACGGAATTGTACGTAAAGTTTCATCGGGTCATCAGTTCCACCCATCGACAGAATGTTTTCGCGAAATGCCCTTGCCGTTGCCTGATCGAAAATTCCATTCTCCTTAAATGCTTCAAAAGCATCGGCATCCAGCACTTCAGCCCAGGCGTAACTGTAATAACCGGAAGAATAACCGCCTGAGAAAATATGGGCGAAGTAGGTGCTGCGGTATCTGACCACTATTTCCGGGATCATGTGCATCTTTTCAAGTGACGCATTTTCAAATTCTGTCACATCGTAATTTTTTTGTTCGATGATGGTGTGCCAGTCCATATCCAGCAATGCAGCCGACATAAATTCTACTGTGATGAACCCCTGATTGAAATGACCGGCGTTTTTCATTTTTTCGATCAGCTCGTCAGGAATAGGCTCTCCTGTTTTATAATTCAAAGCATACATCTTCAATACTTCCGGTTCGGCGGCCCAGTTTTCCATAATCTGTGAAGGAAGCTCTACAAAATCGCGCGGAACAGCTGTTCCCGACAAGCTGATATAAGTACAATTGCTGAGCAATCCGTGGAGTGCGTGCCCGAATTCATGGAACATGGTAGAAGCTTCATCAAAGCTTAATAATGATGGTTTATCTCCGGTTGGTTTGGTGAAGTTGAAAACGGTCTGAATAACCGGGATCACATTTCCTCCGTCTTTTTTATACTGTTTGCGGAAACTTGTCATCCATGCACCGCCGCGTTTGCTTTCGCGTGGGAAAAAGTCCATGTAAAGAATACCGATAACACTTCCGTCTGCTTCTTTGACCTCATAAACTTTCACATCCGGATGATATACAGGCAGGTCGGTTCGTTCGGTAAGCTGCAGGCCGTATAGCTTATTGGCTACCGTAAACAAGCCTTTTTGCACATTCTCAAGCACAAAATAGGGCCGTAAGGTTTCGTCATCGAAAGCATATTTTTCTTTTTTCAGTTTTTCGGCATAGTACCACCAGTCCCAGGGTTCCAGTTTAAAATTTTCTCCTTCTTTGTCGATCAGGGCCTGCAAATCTTTCACTTCCTGTTTGGCCACTACCAGACCGGCGTCCATCAGGCTTTCGATAAGCCCGTAAACTTTATCGGGTGTCTTAGCCATGTTGTTGTCAAGTACATAATCGGCATGCGTATCATATCCCAGCATATTGGCACGCCTCAGTCGCAGGTTCACTATCTCGCTCACAATGGCTTTGTTGTCGTGCTCGTTGTTGTTATTGCCTCTTTCAATGTATCCCTTGAAAAGGTATTCGCGGTTTTCTCTGTTCTCAGCATAAGTGATGAACGGAATCAGGCTCGGTTTCTGCAAGGTGAACACCCATTTGCCTTCAAGACCTTGCTCTTTGGCCGTTTCGGCAGCGGTGGCTTTAACAGATTCCGGCAGTCCCGACAGATCTTTTTCGTCTTCAATAACCAGTGTGAAATCGTTAGTTTCTGCTAGTAAATTTTCTCCAAAATTGATGGAAAGCAGCGAAAGTTGCTCGTTGATCTTCCGGAACTCAGCTTTTTGATCTTCCGGTAAATTGGCGCCACCCCGAACGAAATTGTCATACACTTTTTTCAGCAGCATCTGTTGCTCGGTCGTCAGGTTCAGGGCTTCTTTAATATCATTTACGGCTTTTACCCGTGCAAAGAGTTTGTCATTCAGCCAGATATTATCGTAATGCGCCGAAAGCAACGGAGCCACTTCCTTGGCAATTTTTTGCATCTCCGGATTGGTGTTAGCTTCGTTGACGTTCTCAAACACATTGTCAACCCGTATTAGCAGTTCGCCACTGTAATCAAGGGCTGCAATGGTATTGTTGAAATCGGGTTCTTCTTTCGAATTTACGATGGCTTCAATTTCGGCATTGTGCATTTTCATGGCCTCATTGTATGCCGGGAGATAATGTTCGGTTTTGATCAGGTTAAAAGGAGGAACACCATAAGGTGTATTCCATTCGGTCAGAAGGGGGTTGTCGTTCATTTGTTTTTCGTTATTATTACGGTTACAGGAAATAAACAAGAAGGAAATCAGGGTGATTGTCAGAATTAATTTTGTCATAGTATAATACGTTTGAATTTTATTTAAAGTGCTAAAGACAATTATTTTTTAATGAAAAAATTCCTTTGCAAAGATGGAAAAAATATACATGAGTCTGAGGGATAACAGGAGATGTATTAATTTAAGTTGAAAACGATACAAAAGCATTACATTTTAGCCAAACCGGATTTAGTTATACAAAAAGAATAAAAGTTTAAACAGAAGTAAATCAACAAAATACAAAGCACACAACACAAAACTAAAAAAATATGCAGGATCGTTTTATTAAGCAGGTTTTTAACGTTTTATTTGTTTAATTTTACAGGATAGAATTTAAGCACAAAGATGTTTTTCAGCTTCATAATTAAAAATAATATTGAATGAGCGTTTCCACTTATAATGCATTTGCAGATGCACAAAAACAGTTTGAAGGAGCAGCAGATATGCTTGATCTGGATGAAGCCATACGTGAATTACTCCGCACTCCGATAAAAGAATTTCATTTCAGTATTCCGGTACGTATGGATAACGGAAAGGTAAAAGTATTTAAGGGATACCGTGTGGTACATAATGATGCCCGCGGCCCTGCGAAAGGCGGTATACGTTTTCATCCGCAGGAAACGATAGATACAATAAGGGCATTGGCTATGTGGATGACATGGAAAACGGCTGTTGTTGATCTTCCGCTTGGAGGAGGAAAGGGAGGCGTTATCGTTGATCCGCACAACCTGAGTCCTTACGAGCAGGAGAGACTTTGTCGGGGCTGGATCAGGCAGGCATACAAAAATATCGGACCAAATATTGATATCCCCGCACCGGAAGTAATGACTAATGCCCAGCATATGTTATGGATGCTGGATGAATATGAGGTCATGTCCGGTTTAAGGCAACCGGGTGTTATTACAGGGAAACCGGTAGGTATGGGAGGTTCGTTAGGCAGAACAGAGGCAACAGGCTACGGTGTAATCATTAGTGTAAGGGAGGCTTTAAAGGAATTAGGAATTGATCCGTCAGAAACAACAGCCAGTGTCCAGGGGTTTGGCAATGTGGCGCAATTTGCCATCGAACTTTACCAGCAAATGGGCGGTGTGGTCAAGTGTGTCTCATCCTGGGTACAGGACGAACAGGAAAGTTTTTCGTTATACCGGGAAGAAGGTGTCAACCTGGAAGAACTCCGGTCAATCACTAACTCTTTTGGCGGGATTGATTTCTCCAAAGTGTCGAAGCTCGGATACAAACAACTTCCTGGCAACGATTGGCTAAAGCAGGATGTTGATATCCTGATTCCGGCTGCACTTGAAAATCAGATTACCAAAGATAATGTGGGCGATATCCACAAAAACGTCAAGGTTATTGCTGAAGCGGCTAACGGGCCTACTTCAATCGAAGCTTCGAAAATAATTGACGAACGGGGAATTTTTACTATCCCCGACTTTTTAGCCAATGCCGGAGGCGTTACAACCAGTTATTTTGAGCAGGTACAAAATAATATGAATTATTACTGGGAAAAAGATGAAGTGTTGAGCAAACTCGATCTTAAAATGACCGGAGCATATATTGCCGTAAGTGATTTTGCCAGAACTAATAAACTCAACATGCGCGATGCAGCCTATGTAATTTCTGTAAACCGCGTAGCCCAAGCATGTAGAGACAGAGGTTGGGTATAAAAAACAACTGTTATGAATGAATTAAATAAAGAACTGCTTCCATTTAATCGCAGTAAATTTCTAAATACTGAACATAAACTAACATATATCGGCTCCGGTGCTATCGGCGGAAAAGCACACGGACTGGCAAGCATAAACCATATCATTTTAAACGAACTGAACAAGGGAAGATTCAAGGGCATCGAAATAACTATTCCGGCGATGACCATTGTTAGAACCGATGTTTTTGATGCGTTTATGAAGCAAAATAAATTGTTTGAAATTGCTCTTTCTGATGCGCCTGATGACAGGATTGCTCATGCTTTTCAAAAAGCAAACCTGCCTTTTGAAGTGCTGGGAGATTTGCGTGCCCTGATCTCGCAGGTGACTACGCCCTTGGCGGTCCGCTCTTCAAGCATGCTCGAAGATGCTATGAATGAACCATTTGCAGGAATCTATGGTACTAAAATGACGCCGAATAACCAGCCTGATATCAACATCCGGTTTAACAAACTGGTGGAAGCAATCAAGTTTGTTTACGCTACCACTTTTTTTAAAGCGGCCAAAGATTACATGAAAGCTACTCCGCATAAAACCGAAGATGAAAAAATGGCCGTCATCATCCAGGAAGTTATAGGTAAAAGACACAACAAGCGGTTTTATCCCGAACTATCGGGCGTAGCACGGTCGCATAATTACTATGCTTTTGGTCATGCCGACCCGAAAGATGGAATCGTAAATCTGGCATTTGGTTTGGGAAAAACCATTGTTGACGGTGGTGTTTCCTGGTCATATTCACCAGCGTACCCCAAAGCTGATCCTCCGTTCAATTCTGTGAACGATATGCTGAACAACACACAGCGAACGTTTTGGAGTGTTCGAATGGACAAACTTGTAGCGTATGATCCGGTGAAAGAAACCGAATACCTCACCGAAGAAAATATTCATACTGCTGAAGAGGACAAAACGCTTCGCTTTGTAGCCTCTACGCTCGACAGCCAGTCGGGGCGTATTGTAATGGGTGTATCAAAACAAGGCCCGCGGTTGTTGAATTTTTCACCGATTCTCAGATTAAACGAAATTAATCTGAACGATTTGCTTATCGAACTTATGGATGTATGCGAAAAAAATGAAGGAGCCCCGGTTGAAATTGAATTTGCTATGACTTTTTCAGAGACAGGACCTCATAAATTCGGATTTCTTCAGGTCAGGCCTATGGCGGTGTCAAACGATATTGTTGAAGTGAGTGACGAAGAGATGGTTGGCGCACAGGTCTTGGCTTCATCTGATAAAGTCCTTGGAAACGGAACCAACAACCTTGTCAGAGATATTGTATATGTTAAGGCAGAAGCTTTCGATATTTTGAAAACACAGCAGGTTGTCAATGATCTGGAAAAAATCAACAAAAAACTTGTTACTGAAAACAGAGCTTATCTGCTCATCGGGTTCGGAAGGTGGGGTACCTCTGATGTTTCAGCAGGCGTGCCGGTAAACTGGGGTCAGATCTCAGGTGCCAAAGGCATTATTGAAGCTGCTTTGTCCAATGTAAATTTTGAATTGAGCCAGGGGTCGCACTTTTTTCACAATATTACTGGTTTCGGCGTCTATTATTTTTCGGTCCCATTCGAAAAAACGAAAACAATCGACTGGAAATGGCTCGGGCAAATGCCGCATCAAACAGAAACAGAAATGGTCAGGCATGTGCAACTCGAAGAACCTGTACTGATAAAAGTGGATGGGCGCACCGGAAGAGGAACCATCATAAAGCCTTAAGTTATGAGTAATAAAAAAAATATTGATGAATTATTGGGAGAACTTAAGGAGCGGGCAAAAGAACTCAACTGCCTGTATCAGGTTCAGGAGTTATTGAATAACCCGGAAAACTCTATTGAAGATATTTGCCAGGGGTTGGTAAGTGTGATACCTCCGGGTTGGCAGTACCCTGACATCTGTCATGTTAAAATTGAAATCCATAATAAAGTACTTGTTTCAGACGACTTTGTTGAAACTCCGTGGGTACAGAAAGCCGATGTGATTGTTCAGAACGAAAATGTGGGGCTTGTCTCGGTATATTACGGCGAAGAGATGCCGGAAATGGATGAGGGGCCTTTTTTGAAAGAAGAACGAAAGCTCATTAATACCATTGCTGAACGCCTGGGATTGCATATGATGCACCAGCAATTGAAAAGTATTTTTGAAAAACAGCACCGGAAAGAAAAAGAGCCAAAATCAGAATGGGTTGTGATACTCGATATGTTAAAGCAGACAAACCCGAAACTCATGACCCGGCTTTCACGGAAAATGCTGAATTATCTTTGCTGGACAGGTGTAAAAAAAGCAGAAGAACTGTTAGAGCACTTTAGTTTAACAGTCCCGGAAGAAGGTGAGTTTACGGATGATAATAAACCATTCAGAAAAAAAACTGATACGGAGCTCATTGAGTTGAGCTATAAAATTTTTGAAATAGCGGAAGTTTATCTAACACATAACAAAATATTAAACAGTATTCAGAAATGGACAAAAGAAGACCGTTCCGATTTTTTATCGAAAGTGTTGGAAAATATGGGGTCATCCTTTCAGGATATTAATAATGCCATTGAAAGATATCATCATCTGGCACCGCAAATGCTTGAGCTGTCGGAAGTAAGGGATAAAAGCCTGAGGGTTGCCATGATCAGGCGTATTCTTACCGACCAGTCGGATTATATAAATATAGCAAAGAAATACGCGGATATCGGTAGTTTTAACGATGTTATGGAACGTACCATTTATCCGACGGGAAGCCATGGTAAACTGGGGGGGAAGAGTGCCGGGCTGTTTCTTGCTCACCAAATCATTAAAAAACACCGGTCTGATTTCGAATCTTTTTCTAAAATCAAAGTCCCGAAAACGTGGTATATAACTTCGGATGGCCTGTTGAGTTTTATGGATTATAATAACCTCGAAGAGGTGATGGAGCAGAAGTATAAAGACGTGGGCCAGGTAAGGCAGGAGTATCCTTATATTATACAGTTATTCAAAAATTCATCCTTCCCTCCCGAAATTATGAAAGGCTTGTTAACGGCTTTAGATGATTTTGGGGAAGTGCCATTAATTGTCCGAAGCTCAAGTTTGCTCGAAGACAGAATAGGGACTGCTTTTGCAGGAAAGTATAAAAGCCTTTTTATAGCCAACCAGGGAACAAAAGAAAAGAGGCTTTTCGAGCTCACAGATGCGATTACGGAAATCTATGCTTCGGTGTTCGGCCCTGATCCGATCGATTACAGGGCAGAGAACGATTTGCTGGACTATCACGAAGAAATGGGCATTATGATCCAGCAGGTGGTTGGTACCAAAGTAGGCGATTACTTTTTACCGGTATTTGCCGGTGTGGGATTTAACCGGAATGAGTTTCGGTGGTCGCCCCGTATTAAAAGAGAGGATGGACTCCTCAGGCTGGTGCCCGGGCTTGGCACACGTGCTGTAGACAGGATGAGTAATGATTACCCCATTTTGATCGCACCGGGACAACCACAATTGAAAGTGAATGTTACCATTGATGAGGTTATAAGATATGCGCCCAAATATGTGGATGTTATCAACCTTAAAAGCGGCATATTTGAGACCATTACGTTTGAAGAACTCAAGAAGTCTGGGAAAGAATATCCTATGATTCATCACGTGGTGTCGCGGGTTACGCAGGACTTTTTGCAGCAAGTCAGCCCGATGGGAGTTGATTTTAATAATGATTTTCTGGTGGTTACTTTCGATGGGCTCGTGAACAGAACAGGTTTTGTTGAACAGATCAAGGATGTGATACAAGTGTTGAGTAAAGAGTACAAGAGTCCGGTGGATATTGAGTTTGCTCACGACGGCAAAGATTTGTATTTGCTGCAATGCCGGGTCCAGAGTTCGGGAATCGAATATAAACCGGCCACAATTCCCGCCAATGTTCCTTCCGACAAAGTTATTTTCTCAGCCAATAAATATATTTCTAACGGTTTTGTATCTGGTATCACCCATATTGTGTACGTGGATCCAAATAAGTATTGTGATCTGCCCGATTACGAAACGCTTAAAGAAGTAGGAAAAGCCGTTGGCAGATTAAACAAAATATTACCCAAACACCAGTTTATTTTAATGGGACCAGGAAGGTGGGGCAGCAGAGGTGATATTAAATTGGGTGTTAGTGTTACTTACTCGGAAATCAACAATACGGCTATGTTGATAGAAATTGCCAGGAAGACAAAAGATTACACACCCGATTTGTCATTCGGAACACACTTTTTTCAGGATCTTGTGGAAGCTAACATACGCTATCTTCCGCTTTACCCTGATGATGCCGGCGTGATATTTAACGAAGAGTTCCTGTTAGGGGCCGAAAACATTTTAACCGGATTTCTTCCCGATACAAAAAAACTGGAAAGCGTTTTATGTGTGATAGATGTTGCGGCATCAACGGACGGACAGGTGTTGAATGTGTTTATGAATGGCGAATCAAACAAAGCGTTGGGCATATTATCCGAACCTACAGAATATGAAGATGATGAATCGGTAGAATTAAAACTGGGTATTAGATCAGGTATTATTCAGGAGGATATTCACTGGCAGTGGCGGTTAAGAAACGTTGAAAAACTGGCGGCGCAGCTGGATCCTAAACGATTCGGTGTCAAAGGGTTTTATTTGTTTGGCAGTGTAAAAAATGCACAGGCAGGCCCTGCCAGCGACATAGACATATTAATTCATTTTGAAGGTTCCGAAAAGCAACGAAAAGACTTGGAATCGTGGCTGGAAGGGTGGAGCCTGAGTTTAAGCCAGATTAATTTTCTGAGGACAGGTTATAAAACGGACGGATTGCTCGATGTCCATATTGTTACGGACGAAGATATCAAAAACAGGGACAGCTATGCTATCAAAATAGGAGCCGTTTCGGATGCGGCAAGGCCGCTGCCGGTGGGAGCAGCCGTCAGGAAGCAGTAGGCCCTACAGTAAAATCCGTTTTGCATCTTCGCAATTGTTTAAGTCAAAACTTATCAATGACAGTTCGGGTCCGTTGTGCGCCGCATTCATGCACAGGGTCTTTCCTATATGATCTTTCCACTTCCCTGTTATTGCAGTTGATTCATGAATATGCCCGTGCAGGGAAACATAAGGTTGACGCTCTTCTATGAACCTTTTAACGGCTATGCTTCCCACGTGTACATCCAAAGGAACGTGTTCAATGGTTTTTCCGTCAAGTGCTGCACGGTCAAGGTTTGTTTTGTAAGGAGGAGTATGAAAAAGAAAGATGCCTTTGGAGAGGTCGTCATCTCCGGTTAATAATTCCAGATCTTTTTTTATGGTTTTGTATTTGTTTTTTTTAATATCAGTCGGTACTGAATAGGAACCATCTTCAGGCGCGACACATCCGGGATCTACATACATAGATACATCGTATCTTTCCCAGTCTTTCAGCATGAACGGTGTGGGTGGCACATAAGCATATCCGTAAATTGTAAAATCGTGAAAAGGGATCTTTCTGTTATGGGCATATAGAAGCAAGCCTTCTGCATCAGCCCGGATAAATTCGTTTTCAACGGATTTTCCGTCATCGTTACCGAGAATTGTAAAGATTTGCGGATAGCTATTGCCCATTTCACTTTTTAGCTGCCGCAAATTAGTAAACAGATACTCCGTAAAATTTTCCAATACGTCCGCATTTGAAGTAAATGAATACAAACCGGAAGGTATTATATCACCACCGAGAAAAACTGCGACAGGCTCTTCCTCTCTGATACGGTTAAAAAGCTTTGTGTATCTCTCAACATTCCCGTGTAGGTCGGAGACAAAAAAGCAAAGGGACATATTAAAATAATTATTGATCCAAAGTTAGGATATTTATGATATAAGTTCTGAAATAAGAAAAGTTTTATTCATCATTATCTATTGACGTAATGCAAATTCTTACTTTTGTTACAACGAATAAAGAGTTATGATTCCGAGTAAACTGGATATATATACCCAAAAAAAATATTTCGAAGAACAATCGTTTACCACGCTGATGTTAAAGCGTATTTACAATGTGCTCATTATATCCAGTGTTTACGATGCATTTATTCTTGAGGAAGACGGGCGTATAGAGGAACAGATCTTCTACGAATACATGTCGCTGAACCTGCGGTACCCGCCGCGTTTTTTTAACGTGACAAGCGAAAAAAAAGCTATTGAGATACTGGATGCGGAAAGCATCGACCTGATCATCACTATGCTGAGTGCCGAGGAAAAGGACACTTTTCAGCTGGCCGACGAAATAAAAGCAAAATATCCTGACAAACCGATTGTAGTATTGACACCCTTTTTGCGCGAGGTGAGCCTGAAAGTGGAAAACCGCGAAGTCGGATCGGTTGATTATGTGTTCAGCTGGCTTGGGAATGCCGATATTTTACTGGCCATCATCAAGCTGATCGAGGATAAAATGAACGTGGAGCATGATGTTAACGCAGTAGGTGTTCAGACAATTATTCTTGTTGAAGACAACGTCAGGTTTTACTCCAGCTTTTTACCGCTGATATACAAGATAATTTTCAAGCAGTCGAAAGCATTTATGCGTGAAGGGTTGAATGAGCACCAGAAAATGAACCGCGCCCGGGGTCGCCCGAAAATTTTACTGGCCACAAACTACGAAGAAGCGCTTGAATTATATAATCAGTATAGGCATAATTTGCTTGGTGTTATTTCTGATATAAGCTTTAACAGGGGAGGCGCACGAGATACGGAAGCCGGGATCTCACTGGTAATGCACATTAAAAATGTAAGTAAATATACCCCTTTGTTGTTGCAATCTTCTAATCCGGAAAATCGGGCAAAGGCAAAAGTTTTGAGGGTTGGGTTTATTGATAAAAACTCAAAAACCCTGATGCGCGATTTACGCGAATTTATCATAGAATATTTTGCATTTGGCGATTTTTTATTTAAAGATCCTGAGACTAATGAAATAGTTGCAAGAGCTAAAAATCTGAAAGACTTACAGGAAAAGATCTACCAGGTGCCTGAGAGATCTCTGCACTATCATATTAAAAGAGACCATATTTCAAAGTGGCTAAGAGCCAGGGCATTGTTTCCTCTGGCTTCGTTGCTGAAACAGTTCACTACAGAAGATTTTGAGAACAGTCAGGAGATAAGGCAATTTATTTTCGATGCCATTGCCAATTTCAGAATCACCAAAGCCAGAGGGGTGATTTCGGAGTTTAACCGTGAATCGTTTGATGAATATTTTACCATCTCCAGGATAGGGGAGGGCTCCATAGGTGGTAAAGCAAGGGGGTTGGCATTTCTCGATTCGCTGATTAAAAGGAATCACTTATATAATTACTTCGAAAATACCCTTGTTACCATTCCGAAAACAGTTGTTATAGGTACCGACCTGTTCGACGAGTTTATGGAAGAAAACAATCTTTATAAGATAGCCTTGTCCGATAATAGAAGCGACAAAGAAATACTGGCAGCGTTTTTAAAAGCCAAGCTGCCCGACCGTTTAAATGAAGACTTACTTACTATTATATCACTCATTGATAAACCATTGGCCATAAGATCGTCAAGTTTACTGGAAGATTCACATTATCAGCCGTTTGCAGGTATATATAATACCTATATGGTGCCCTTCATTCCAAACGATTTTAAAAAAATGTTCCTGATGGTCAGAAAAGCTATTAAGAGCGTATATGCTTCAGCTTATTACGCAGATAGCAAGGCGTATATGCAGGCTACATCAAATGTGATTGACGAGGAGAAAATGGCGGTAGTGATGCAAACGGTAACAGGATGGCAATACGGAAGCAGATATTATCCTACAATCTCAGGTGTTGCACGCTCTATTAATTATTACCCGATCCCACCGGAAAAACCGGAAGACGGAACAGTCAGTATTGCCCTGGGACTGGGAAAATACATTGTTGACGGCGGGTTGTCTCTGAGGTTTTCACCAAAGTATCCGGAGAGAGTACTGCAATTAGCCACTCCGGAAATGGCTTTACGCGAAACACAAAAATATTTCTTTGCCCTGAATATGGAAATGGATATTTTTGATCCGGGTCCTGATGACAGCAATGATTTATTGAAGCTGAACATCAAAGAAGCAGAAAAGGACGGGTCAATAAATAAAATTGTTTCGACCTATGATATGCATAATCATGTTATTCGCGACGGGTACAATTACGAGGGAAAAAAGCTCTTAACTTTTGCAGGTATCCTGAAACACAAAGCATTTCCTCTGGCGGAAGTATTACAGAAAATACTGCAGCTGGGAGCGCAGGAAATGAATAATCCTGTTGAGATTGAATTTGTGGTGGATCTTCACCCGAACGATGAAGGCCAGATAGTTTTCAGCCTTTTGCAAATAAGGCCGATAGCCACCAAAGATGAAACGGTTAATATTTACAAAGACCGGATCAAAAAGGATGAAGCCGTTATTATTTCCGGATCGGCGCTCGGAAACGGAATCATTAAGGATATCTGTGATGTGGTTTATATCCGTCCGCAAAGTTTTGATGCAGCGAAGAACGAGGAAACGGTGCAAAAGATTGCTGAAATCAACGAACAGTTTATCCAATTAAATAAAAACTACATTTTAATCGGACCGGGTCGTTGGGGGTCGGCTGATCCCTGGCTCGGAATACCCGTTAAGTGGCCGCAGATATCTAATGCACGACTGATCATCGAATCGGGGATTGATAATTACCGGATCGATCCAAGCCAGGGGACCCATTTTTTTCAGAACCTGACTTCTTTCAGGGTGGGCTATTTTACCATCAATCCATTTATTGAAGATGGTTATTACGATCTGGAGTTTCTGGACAGCCAACCGGCTGTTTTTGAGGATGAGCATGTCCGCCATGTTCGTTTTGAAGAACCTATGCAGATTGCCATCGATGGAAAACAGAATTTCGGAGTTGTCCTGAAACCCGGGAAAGAACTGTAGAAGAACAGTACTTTGTTATAACAACGAATTCTGTTTTACCTTTTCATCAGTTTGAAAGCGGAGGTCTCTGCCTGGTCTATTTTTATAAAATAAATCCCCGCGGGTAGCTTACGAATATCTACTCCTGTGACTGTACCTTCCAGTTTCCCTCTCATGACGGTTCTCCCTGCCTGGTCGGTAAGAACATAACCTGCTCCCATAAGTTCAGGGGCAACATCAATTTTGATCATATCCGTTGCCGGATTGGGAAAAATTTTCACATCTCTGTAATACTGATCATTGATGGAAGAAAAAATGTTAACTGTGTCAACATAAAAAACATCACTTTTGATTGAAAATGAAGTGTCTGATGTTACAGTGCTCCCACGAACTGAAAGTCCAAAATCCTGCTCCCATGCTGACAACTCAATATATTCCTGAATGTCTGTATTATCTAAAGCTGTTTGTGTTGCATCATCCAATTGCCATGAAATATGGGTGTCGGTAAATACGGGAAGATCTTCCGGAAAAACATTCGCATAGCTTCTGAATAGTAGGTTGTCTCTATTATTGTGATTGTCGATCACTTCAAACAGAAAGTTGACATCATCCGGGTCGGTTTTAAATGTGTAGCCGTTAATGTTGATGTCAATTCCATTGGGAGTATTATAATACCTGTAATCAGCTACCTCAGGCAGCGTATTATTATCTGTACATGACAAATCATAAGTGATCGTCCCGTAAATAGTGTCTCCAACTATAATGGAGCTGTTCAGCGCGTTTTCGGTATCATCAATGTATGTTACAACCCCTTTGATGTACAAAGAATGACTTTGCGAATAAATAGTCAGGCTCAAGAAGTTTAAAAGCAGTAATGACAAAAGGTATAGTAATTTTCTTTTCATTTTAATTTGGTTTTTAAGTTATCTACTCGTATGGCTTTTCGAATCCGCCCCGTTTTCTTATAGTGGTTTTCGGCTCCACTTTATAATATTAGGATAATAAAATATTAGATCTGAATGTGAAAAAAATTGGGTGCTCGTGCTTGGGGCCTGGTTACTTCTTTTTGTCGGCCGACAAATGTCGATTCAGATAACTTCCTGTAGCTTATTCTGACCGATATGTTAACCACGACAAGCATTTCTGTAACTGAAATTCTGCAGGTAAAGTTAGTAATTAATTTTATGAAACAAAACAGGAATGAGCAACTTTTAACTTGCGTACACTTTAACTAATGAAGATTGTATGAAAAAGAATCTTTATTTCAACAGGTTTGCCGTTAAACACGAATGAACCGGCAGCACACCAAGTATGTCTCCCGGTTTGAAGCGGACAAGATCCTCCGTTTCCATCCGAATGATCCCATGCTCCTGTGAGACTGAAGAAACATAAGCTCCGGGTATTGGATCAGACCATCCATTTTCATTCAGACGAACAACATATCCGTAAATCTTCCTTCCGTTGTTGTCAGCCAGGTGCTCATTGGATAAATGGACAGCACCACCGTAGAGTATCAGCTCGTTTCTTTGCGGATAAACCGAAACCACAGGGCAGGCTACGACCACAGCTATATCATCAAAAGTGCAGGCACCCAGTTGGTATTGCATCAGGTCATAATACACAAAATTGCCCGGCCTGATCTCGTCAAAATCGTTCAGCTCATCTGCCAGACTGCATGAAGGGGTGTCGCCGTAGGAATTAATGATCTCCGGAAAACGGTGGATATACCTTTCTTTCCACTTTTTCATCATCCGGGCGGTTTCATCCATGATGGACAGAATTTCATTCCGGTTTTTGGCATCATATGTATTTCCTGCATGAGTCAGAAATCCTTTAAATTCAAGCAGGTCTGATTTCCCGCAAGTCTCTGCTATTTTATCTGTTTCGTCAGTCTGTTCCGGTAATAGCCCGGAACGATGATAGCCGTTATCCAGTTCAATAAAAATGCCCGTAGTGTTACGAAGTGATTTTTTAAGTTCCGTTGCAGAGAAAGCAGAATCAACAAGTAAATTCAGTCGGATTTTTCCGGCC
>Ga0190358_1000217_pt1 | contig 19291 bp, 18 predicted proteins | sample 48721812_MG_FD_161666 | JGI IMG/M metagenome (GOLD analysis project Ga0190358, IMG submission 161666) | Hydrothermal vent microbial mat bacterial communities from Southern Trench, Guaymas Basin, Mexico - 4872-18-1-2_MG | ecosystem: Environmental > Aquatic > Marine > Hydrothermal vents >... | reverse complement strand
GAAGGTGAAAGAGTTTAAAGAAGACCAGGGTAAAGAGGGAACCAGCAGGAGGGATAGCAATAATTAAACTGTAAAAAGAAAAAGCCATAAAAAGAATATTATTATACCCGGTACTGCTATTTGCTTTATCCACGGTCGGATTTGGTCAAACCACTATCAACGGAACAGTGACCGATCCAGCCAATGAGCCATTAATCAATGCGACAGTAATACTTCTCAGCCCGGCTGATTCAACTATGAAATACTTTGGTGTTACCAATTCAAAAGGGGAATTCAGGGTAGTATCTGTTTGTGATGGAGAATATATAATGCAGGTATCCTATGTGGGGGCAAAATCTCTGTATGAGAAAATAACAATCCCTTCAGAAAAAGGAACCGAATTCGGTCAGATCATACTTAAAGAGGAAAGTATAGGTGAAGTATCTGTAGTGGCTGAATATGTACCCATCAGGTTCAGAAGCGATACTGTCGTCTTTAAGGCTGATGCCTTTAAAACCAAACCGGATGCTGTGGTGGAGGATCTCCTTAAAAAGATCCCGGGCATTGAGGTGGATGTATCCGGGAATATTAAAGCCCTGGGAGAGGAAGTAACAAAAGTACTGGTTGACGGCAAGGAGTTTTTTGGCCGAGATGCCAAAGTGGCTACAAAAAACCTTCCCGCCAGATCGGTCGAGAACGTCGCAGTACTCGATAAAAAGTCGTATGAGGCCGAATTCATGGGAATCGACGACGGGGTACGTGACAGAACAATAAACCTCGAACTTAAGAAAGATGCCAGAGCAGGCTATTTCGGGAATTTCAAGGCAGGTCTTGGTACCAACGAGAGGATAAAGGCTGAAGGACGGCTTTACCGTTTTACCTCAAACATCCAGATGGCAGGCCTGGGGATGTATAACAACGTTAATGAATTCGGTTTTGCTGCCCAGGGAATGGGGAAGTTCGGAAATAGGGTGGAGGGAGAAAACCGTACCGGGGCAGCAGGGTTGAACTTTTCGTACAACCCCACCGAGTTTAACAAATATTACATCAGCTACCTGGGTTCGGCCACGAGAAATTTTCTGCAGCAGACTTCCGAAGGAGAATATTTCTCCGATGCAGGCAGCTATCAACAGTCGGTGGCTACAGATCGCGTGACCAACAACCGCCCGCATTCCATAGACTTCGGGGCCCATCATCGTTTCAATCCAAAACATAACCTTATTGTCAGGGGGAACATGGATATATTCAATAATGACCTGGACAGGATAAGCACCATCAACACTTTTACTGCCAGAGAAGAGGTAAACCGGCTCCTGAGTGAGGAAATAAAAGTGGAGGATAGGTTGGCAGGCTCAGTCAACCTGTCATATATGACCCGCCTGAATGAAGGCAATACCCAGTTCAAGACAGAGGCAAAGTTTAGCCTGAATCATCAGGAGGAAAACATAGAAATACAAAATACTACAGAGTTATTCAATCCTTCTTCCACCAACATCGTAAGCCAGTTCATCGACCGTAACACAGATAATTATTCCTTCAGCTTCAATCCATCTTTTGTACAACGGATCACCAGCAGGTGGTTCCTGAATACAGATGTCAGCATAGGGATGCATGACCAGGGTATTGATCAGCAGCAGGGTGATCTGTATCCTGCCCGAATGGTGATCGACTCACTGAGTCCGGACTGTCTCCGGGAACATACCTACATTATTCCGGGGCTGACCCTCAAGAGGGGAACCATGAGTTCCCAATTGCACCTGGGAGTGCGGACCGCATGGAACCAGTACGGGACAGAACTCGGCGACGTGTCGGACGGCAGGGAAACTTTTTTCCACCTTTTCCCTTCAGTCTATTATATGTGGAATATCCGTACGGGCAGAAGACTGACTGCCCGGTACAGCAGCAGTATTAACGTGCCCACTGCCGGTCAGCTTCTCCCTGTTTTCAGTACATTAAATCCCCTTATGCTCACTCAGGGTAACAGCAACCTGATCCCGGAATATAGGCATAATGTTTACACCGAGCTCTCCATCTTCGACCAGTTCTCGTTTACCTCTGTGTTCTTCAGGGCCAGCGGGACGTATACGCAAAACAAGATCAGCTGGGAGCAGACCATTACCGATGACCTGGTGAAAATTAACCGGCCGGTGAATGTAGACTGGGATTATACGGCCAACGGGTACATGAATTTTTCCACCCCGGTGCGCCGTTTGGGTATCAAAGTCAATCTACGGCTGAATGAAAACTGGCATAAAGGAATAAACATCGTGAATGACAATGAGAATGAGCTTAATTCCCTGACCCATGGTGTTGACTTCAATATAGAAAACCACAAAAAGGAGTATTTCGATGCCAGGCTGGGAGCCTCGGTTTCCTATACCGATACCAGGTACTCGGTACAGGATGAACTGAACAATCAATACTTCAATACTGTGTATTATGCCGACCTTCATATAATGCCTTCCGAAACATGGAATGTCAACCTTACCGGCAGGCTCACAAACTATAACTCAAAAAACCTGAATGAGAACCTGAGCATACCCTCTTTAGATGCAGAGATCAACTATTACTTCCTGAAAGGAGACCGTGGTGTGTTATCGCTCAGGGCTATCAACCTGCTGGATAATAACAAGGGATTTCAGCAGGTAAGTGATGTTAACTACATTATGCAGATCAACAGCAACACCCTGGGAAGATATATTTTACTATCTTTCAGCTATCGACTCACAGGCGGTAAAGGTCAACGATAATTAATATTGACAATGAATTCTGGCAAACGAAACATATTTCTGCTTATACTTTTTGCGGGTCTGCTGGTGTCAGTCCTTGTTAATGTTAGGACAATCATAGGTATATATGATGGAATCCAACAGATGAAAGATTCCGGGAGGATTGCAGGAGGATTAACAGAAATACTTAACGGCCGCTTTGGCGACAGGATAAAGTACTCTTTCTTTAACCTTATTATTGAATTTGTGGTCTTTGTACTGGTAGCCTTTTTTAATTATTCCTGGTTGAAGAAGATCACTAACTATATTAAGTTCAGGGGATTCAAAACACCATTCATCATTCTGTGCAACATTATTCTGTTCTTTATTATTATCCCCCCGGGGAAATGGTTCCATTCAGCCTATTTCGCACCCCTGGAAGTTCAGTGGAACAAGGAAATAAAGTTTGATATCCAGAATTACCTGGTGATCAACATTTCGGTTTTTCTCCTGGCTATCCTTGTAGCTAACCTGCTTATCATTATCCAAAAGATGCAGCAAGCCCAGGCTGAGAATATCCGCCTTGCGGAGGAGAAGTCAAGGGCGGAGTTGAGTGCCTTAAAAGAGCAGATAAGCCCTCATTTTTTCTTTAATACCCTGAGTACACTGAGTACAATCGTCCGTAATTCAATGAAGGACGATGCCCTGACGTTCATTGACAGGATGTCACAGACATATCGTTATACTCTATCGCTTAAAAAAGACCTGGTGACAGTGGGAGAGGAGCTGGATTTTCTTGATGCCTACGTATTTCTTTTACAGGAGCGATACGGAGATAAGCTGGTTTTTAAAAATGAGGTTGGAAAATCGGCCCATGATTATTATATTCCACCGATGTCATTGCAGTTACTCGCAGAGAATGCCATACGTCATAATATTATTACCCGGGAGAGCCCTTTATTAATACGTGTATTTATTGAGGAAGGTATGATCTGCCTGGAGAATGACCTCAGGGAGAAACTACCGGAGGACACTCCCGGAATAGGCCTTAAGAACCTGTCGGACCGATACCGGCTCCTGGCAGGTGAAGATATTGTCATTACAAAGAAAAAAGGTAAATTCAGGGTATATTTGCCGCTTATAGAAGATGAAGGTAATAATAGTTGAAGACGAAGCAGCCGTAGCCAGGAACCTTATGGATATACTGGTTGAAACCGAACCGGAAGCAGAAATACTGGGAGTACTTGAATCAGTTGAAGAAACCCTGGAATGGCTCAAAAATAATCCGGCCCCGGATCTTGGATTCTTCGATATCCATCTGGCAGATGGCAGCTGCTTTGAGATATTCGAAAAAACCAGTATTGATTTCCCTGTTATTTTCACAACAGCGTATGATTCCTATGCATTAAAGGCATTTAAAGTTAATAGTGTGGACTATCTTTTGAAACCTGTAAACAGTGAAGACCTGGAGAAGGCACTTAACAGGTATAAAAAGTATTTCAGTCGCATTTATACAGCTGATAAACAATTATATACCGAGGTCATCAAACAGTTCCGCAATTTACAGAAAAAGGAATATAAAAGAAATTTCCTGGTATATGTTCGCGACAGGATAGTACCTGTTCCCGTAGAACTTATTGCATATTTCTTCCTTGAAAGCGAAAAAGTCTATTGTGTTACAATTGAAGGCCGGAAATATGAGTTGGATCAGTCATTGGATAAGTTACAGGCACAGCTGAATCCTGTGGATTTTTTCAGGGCAAACCGGCAGTTTATAGTATCGCGTAAATCAGTTCAGTCAGCCGCTCAATACTTTCAGAGGAAATTAAAGCTGTCACTCAAGCCTGAAAGTGATCAGATTGTACTGGTAAGTAAAAGCAGGTCAGGCGCGTTTAAGCAATGGCTTGAAGGTGAAAATGCATAGTTTGGTTCAGGCTGTTTTTATCGGCTGCCTTAAAAGCATTTGAAATATTAGTTCATTTTTTTGAACACTTAACATAGATACTCACTTATACATGTCATAAAACCATGTTTAGTGACATCGATTTTATATGTTATACAATATATTTATAGAAAATAATTGTTAATATTCTGTTATACAAGCTATTGAGGAGAGCATAACAAGTGTATTGCAAACTGAGGGACGAATTTGCAAATACTCTTGTGAGGGAGGGCAAAAAAGTCGGCCCCGTGAAATAATTCCAAATCGTATCTTTCTATTATGTATTTTCCTGAAGAACAGGCTTCGTAACAGGCATGAAGAGAAAAGTTGATCAAATCTTATTTCACCGGGCGGGGAGGAGAGAAGAAAAACGAGAATAAGGGAGAATTGGCAATTGAGCAATAGGTGCTTTTGTATATTATTATAGCGAAAGGAGATATTGCGAGATTTAGAGTGGAGGAGCGGCTATTTAATATAATGACTAATTATAGGCAAAAGGGCTATAATTATTGATAAGACCGAAATTTGCGACCCGCCAGCTGGCGGGTTAATATAATATCAGATATGGGCTGCCAGGACCATATCGGCAGATATTATGTTAAAGCAAATTTCGATTGCGTGTACGTCAATCCATTACCTATAATGAATTGCATTATGTTAATATAGCTTAGGATAGGTGGCAATGGCCTGGCTATTTGTTCTAACCGATCTGACAATTACTCAGATAATAGGAGGGATGGCAAAAGAAAGATTCTGATTAGCAGGGTGTGAACACTCTTTTTGCGAACGGAGAGAGCGAAATGTGTGTGTGTACATTAGAGAATGATAAATTCTCTCAGCATTGCCACTTAACATTATTCCCTATATTTGTTTTCAGAATGAAGAATTTTTGGGAAATACCAAAACCAAACTAGACATTTATTCTCGCAATAGCTGTCCTGGGAGGTACGCTGGTAAATTTTCTGATCTCTACATTTGCACTTCTTGTAAATCCCGGTTTCAACGATGACCTTGGTAATATTATATTTATCAGCTCTTCAAGAACATTTCCAGGTCTGGTAGCAATATCAACCCTGTATTTTCTTTTACATATATTTATTAGAAGGAAGGCAATTTCGAGAAAACTACTCTTTATCTTTCTGATACCAGCTTGTTATGTGATTTCATTTCTCTGGGTCTTCCTTATGGCAACATTTTCCTATATATTTAAGGCAGAGCCTCTTGACTTTAATCAGTTATATTTTATTAAGGCATTTTCTTTTATTTATTTAGTTGCTGCATTTGCAGGTCTCTACTTCTTAATTGATAACTGGCTTAACCTGAAAAAACAGAAGGAGATGACAAGGGAGGCCACAAACCTTGCCAACGAGAAGCTCAGTTACAAATGCTCCGCTACCAGGTAAACCCTCATTTTCTGTTTAACGCTCTAAATACTATTCGTTCAATGGTTGAGGAGGATAAAGCCGTGGCTCGTAATATGATTACAAAACTATCAGAATTCTTCCGCTATTCATTATCGCAGAATGGCACAACAGATACCCTTGATAATGAGATTAATGCAATCAGGAACTATCTGGATATTCAAAAGATCAGGTTTGAAGAGAAACTTAATGTTAGCTTTGATATCGACAGTAGTTTATATTATATCAGAATTCCCTTTTTCATTATTCTGCCCCTGGTTGAGAATGCTATCAAGTATGGGTTGCAATCAAACAAGGCTCCATTGAGCATTACAATAACAGCAAAGGCTGATAAAGATCTGGAGATAAGTGTTTGCAATACCGGAAGATTAATTAAAACCTCTTCAAATGGAGCCGGTACCGGGACCGGAATAGAGAATACGAAGAAACGCCTTGGTCTTTATTTTAAGGATAAATATTCCTTTAATCTTGTTGAAAAGGATTCATGGGTAACTGCACAAATTATAATTTTCGACTACCAGAACCAGTTACCAAAGTCTTAATGAGAAAATTGACATCCACATTATAGTAGATGATGAGCGACCGGCAAGGAGGGAATTGAGTTTCCTTCTAAAAGATGTTCCAGAGCTTGAAGTGATAGGTGAAGCCGATAATCTCAACGATGCAGTAGCGCTGATTCAACAGCATAAGCCCGGCCTGGTATTCCTTGACATACAGCTAAGAGGTGAAAATGGTTTTGATCTGCTGGAGCAGGTTTGCGTTGATTTCAAAATTATATTTGTGACAGCCTACGATGATTATGCAATTAGGGCCTTTGATGTAAATGCCTGCGACTATCTATTAAAACCGGTAGATCCTCAAAGACTTAAAGTTGCTATTAATAGAATACTTGAAAAGACTCAAGAGAATACGCCCGGAAAGAAAAAGTACAATATTGACGATAGTATTTACCTGAAGCAAACAAATTACACGTCCAGGTTCGTTGAAATTAATTCTATTATAGCAATAATCTCACTGGGAAATCATTCCAGGATATCAACTCTTGACGGCCGCAGATATATTATCTTAAAGACCTTAAAGCAGTGGGAATCAGAATTACCCGATCCCTTTATAAGGATTCACCGGGCAACCATCATAAACAAAAAGGAAATTTCCAGGATCGATAATTACACAAAAGGTCGCCACAGGGTCTTTTTAAATCAGATCGATGATCCATTCGATGTTAGCAGAAATTGCTTTAAGACTCTAAAGAATAGTATTTAAGCCTGAAATACTACATAACATAGATCAAACTTTGATATCTATCCCTTATCCGCTAATGTCTTCTATTTAAAAGCTACTGTTGCTCAAATAGTATTTAATCTAGATGATGATGGAACGGTGAAAAGCCTAACCTTACTGCAGGGGGGGAGAGAAACAACGGGTAGCAAAATAAAAGATAAATAATTTTCTATATAAACACTTGCGTTTAATAAAAATATTTCCATACATTTGTCTAAATAAACGTAAACGTCTAGATAATGCCTAAGATAATTGCTACAAAAGAAGATTGGATAAACCTGGGATATAAAACTTTTTCTGAAGAGGGAGAGAAAGGAATTATTGTTGAAAAAATGGCTATAAAACTAAAGGTTAATAAATCAAGCTTTTACTGGCATTTTAAGACCAGGAAGCATTTTATCAGTGACTTAACTATGTTCTGGGTTACAAATGCAACAGAGCAGATCATTTATTTAACTAATATCAGAAAAACAGCAAAGGAGAAGGTCAAAACCCTGGTAAGCCTAATTTATAAGAAAGATCCATATTTTGATTTTTTTTTCTTTTTAAAAAGATATGCTCAAAAGGAAAAGAAGATTCAGGAAGTAATTGACAGTATCGAGAAGAAAAGGATCGAATATGCGAAAGATTTGTTGATGGAATTGGGTTATTCAAAAAAGGAAGCAAGTATTAAATCAGCAATATTATACAAACACTTTCTGGCTTATCACGAAATAATCAGGTATAAAAAGCAAAGCAATAATTATGAGCAAGAAGTTAAAGAAGAAATAAATCAATTTATAAAATACTGATATGAGGTTTAAAAGCGGCTATATAAGAGTTAAAATTTTAATGCTCTCGATATTATCTGTACTGTGCCTGTCATCATTTAATGTGAATCCTAAACCTGAAGAAGAGCCTTTTCCCGAAAGGCTTAACGACACTTTAGTTATAACAAAAATAAGTAAAGACTTGTATATATGTACCTGCAAGCCTGATATTGCCAATCCCGGCGGAGGAGGGGAAATATATTTCCAGGGTAGATATAAAAAAGATAAAATAACTGAAGATGCTGATTATCATGATTGTGATGAGAGGTTTTTAATGCAATGGGATTTATCGGAATTGCCAGAGGGGATAAAGATCATTGAAGCAAAGATGCGCATGGTTTGTTATGGATATACCGGTGATAAAAAGGGGCAATTAGTCTATGAATGTATCAGCAAACCATGGGATGAAAATGCTGGTTACAGCAAAAAACCGGAAACCCTGCCCGAAACCAGGATTATGGCGGATTGGCCGGTAAAGAGTACTTACCATTATGTAAACATTACGGACTTCGTTAACTCCTGGTATAATGGCAATATCCCAAATTATGGTTTGATGGGTTTTAGCATAAATACAGAAACGACTAATTCAGCCCTATTTTGTTCTTCAAAATTCCACCAGGAAGATGTCCGTCCTAAGCTTATAATAATTTATTCAAAAGAGTAAATATGAAAAACAGAGTCACAAAAATTATTACTGTATTTCTAAACGGACAGGCAATTATAAAAGTTAATAAGGGCCTGGGACATGATTTTTCAGAAGACTTTTCCGAACATCTGGAAAAGAATCTCCAATGGGTAATTAAACAAGTAAACTAAAGACAGAGAGCATGTATAAATTATGTATAACGGTATTCTGGATTGCCTCTATTTTTTCAGGATGTACACCTGGCGATACAAATTTCTTTGAATCGGAAGATGCCTGGTTCGGACTTACACCGCCCGGTTTGATACCTGAAGTATTTGCCCCCGGAATAGTCTCCGATACTACCTGGGCAGAGCATTGTCAGCTGGCTGTCTCTCCGGATGGTAAGGAAATATACTGGTCGGCATGGTCGTCGAATTATCCACCTGCCGACACTGCAATGAAGAGTTCAGAACAAATTTATTTCTCCGAATTTAAGAACGGAGAATGGACAGAGCCGACAATTGCAGACTTTATAAAAGATCACCTGACATGTTTAAATGGCGGTCCTGCTTTTAGTCCTGACGGAAACAGGCTTTATTTTTATTCTAGCGGGATAGAAGGAGGATATGGCATAAATGATGTTTGGTACGTTAACAGAACTGGAAGCGGGTGGAGTAAGCCTGTAAACGCAGGAGAACCTTTAAACACAGCCGATGGTAATTGGACACCATCATTTAACCCCAATGGCAGCGCATATCATATGGGTAATTATTACTACAACAGTAATGAAAAGCCCCTGAAGTTTGAATACACAGACGGTAAGTTTTCTCATCCGGACACTGTTATTATTCATCCTGACTTCAGACCGGTATGGGCATTTTTTGTTTCACCCGACGAAAAGTATCTGATATTCTCTGGTCTTCACAAGGATGGTTATGGAAGTCTTGATATCTATATCTGCTTTAAAACCGAAGATGAGAAATGGGGAACTCCTATAAATATGGGAGATAAAATTAATACAGAGAAAATGGAGCGCTTTCCTGTGGTTTCCCCGGATGGTAAATACTTATTCTTTGTAAGACATACACCCGGACAGGATATTTTCTGGGTATCGACTGATATTATTGAGAATATAAGAAACCTATCCGGAATGATATAAGTACGTAATCAGGAAATGCGGAAGCATTTAAAAAGGAATGGATGTAAAGTTGAATTGCCTGTTACAAAATTTTCGGGCGACTGCTATTTCTACGATGCTTCAGCAATAATACAATAGAAGGCTATGAAAACAATAGAAATTATTATCGGCGTACTCCTTATCTTAATCGCAGGCAGACTAAGCGGACAGGAGCTTACAATTGAAATAGGAGAGAAGCATACAATTAAATCAGGGATTCTATCCGAGGACAGGGAAATTCTGATTCATCTGCCTGAAAACTATAATAGTTCTGAAAAGGCTTACCCGGTATTATATAGGCTTGATGGTAGTCAGATTCTTTTAACTGAAACTTTTGTTATTGTGAACCGCCTTACCTACAGCTACGAGATAACACCTGAAATGATTATTGTAGCTGTTAAAAATATTGAGCGCGATAAAGATATGTGGCCGGTAAATACAAAGTACTATCCTGAGTTCCGAGAGCCAGGTGCGGCAAATTTTCTGGGTTTCATTAAGGAGGAGCTGCTACCATATATTGACGATTCATTTAGGACCACTGACGAGAGAATTCTTTGTGGTCAGTCACTAAGCAGTGTTTTTGTCTTATATACTTTTCTAAAACAACCAGGACTATTCGATTCTTATATAGCTATTAGCGGAGCTTTCCCGGGCTGCGAGGAATATTTCAGTACACTTACAGAAGAAGCCCTGATGCAGAAGGATAGATTCGCCAGACGAAAACTTTTTATAAGTAATGGATTAAAAGATCCACTCGACCCCAATGGAACAATGCACAGGCAAATGAGTAATTTTACAAAGCTGCTGGACAGGGAAATAGGGGATAAGATTTCATTAAAATATTTGCCATATAAAAACGAAGGACATGTTCCATTTCATAGTCTCTATGATGGACTAAGTTTTCTTTACCGTAATCGCTAAGCAAAAGGAATAAACACAAATCATTTTAAATAAAGACAACTATTATGAGATTATTAAAAACTATTACTGTGATAATTCTGGTACTTATCACAATAAATGTAAAAAGTCAAACAACAAATGATAGCATACAAATTAAACAGGCTGCTCTGGATTACATTGAAGGCTGGTTTTACAAAGATGCTGCCAGAGTTGATAAGGCGGTCCATTTCGAATTTGTAAAGAGAAGTATCTTCCCTGGCGACAGTATTGACTTCTTACGAACAATTAATAAATCCCGTATGGATTATATTACCCTATATCATCCAGACCGGGATTATCGCTTATACTCTGAAGTATTTATTTTAGACGCAATGTCTACAGTCGCAAGTGTAAAATTGATTTTTAATGAGTGCATAGAATACCTGCATGTCGCAAAACTTAACGGCAAGTGGAAAATTGTAAATAATCTATTTACAGTTAATCCTGATTATTTAAAAAAGAAATAGAATTTCGATATAGAAACAAAATACACAATAATGAAAAACGTACTGCCCATTTTGATTTTTCTTATAGGCTTCTTTATAAGTTGTGTGCCAGAGAGAAATAGCTCAGAAATATTGCTTAAGACAAGTGGTTATGCTGACAGTACCAAAATATACCTGGTTGATACTGAAACAATAACAACTATTGATTCCGGATACATTGTGAACAACAAACTTTTATTTAACCTGGATGTTGCTGAACCAACCAGACTTTTGATCCGACCCGTATTTAAGTCACGGGATAATTTTCAGGTCAGGAATATCTGGAAAGAGAACAGGCAGCTAACCATCACTGCAGAACAGGGAAATCTTAAGAACGCCATTGTTGAAGGTTCTGTAATGCAGGTACAGGCAGATCTTGTAAAAGTTGCCAAGGATAAGCTCACGATGTTAAGCGATAGTCTTTTTAGTATTTACAGATCTTTGGAGGATAAAACAACAGCGGAAGCACTGGCATTACGCTCAAGGGGAAGAAAAATTTCAGAAGAAATTACAAATGTGGATATCAATTATATTACAGATAATCCCGATAACAATTTTAGCGCAATAACTCTTAAACGCTTAATGACCTATACAATTCCAATAGAGGATACAGAAGCACTTTATGAAACCTTAAGTGATAGGGTAAAATCCACAAAATATGGCATAAGCATACAGAAGTATCTGGAATTAAGTCGCGATCTGAAAGCAGGAGATGAAGCGGTGAATTTTACTATGCCCGACCGTAAAGGTAACTTACTTGGGTTAAATGATTTCAAAGGTAAATATGTATTGCTCGATTTCTGGAGTTCAGGATGCGGACCCTGCAGGCTTGAAAGCCCAAACCTGCTCAGAAACTATAAAGAATACAGGGATAAAGGATTTGAGATTATTAGCATATCCTTCGACAGAGACAGAGAAGCCTGGGAAAAAGCTCTTGATAAAGACGGAGTGATCTGGACATCACTATGCGATTTTAAGGGAGGTGATGGAGATGTAATTATGACCTACAAGGTTTACTTTATGCCCACATATTTTCTGATTGGACCAGATGGAATAATAAGAGATAAGTGGCAGGGAATGGGACAGTTGGATAAGAAGCTGAAAAAATTATTTGAGCCTGCTTAAATCAAGCTGCAACTGACTGTAATGCAAACCCGCTAAAGGAATTTATGCGCTGATAAATATATTGATTATGAGAGAAATAGGTTTTGTAATTTTGTTTTTAACGGTTTATGTAAATAATTCGTTTGGACAGGTAATTAAGGAAGTTGAATTTGAATATTCTTCGACGAATGACCACTATTTGGTTGTTGAACCAAAAGATTCTATAAAAGGAGTTTTAGTTCTCTTGCCCGGCAGCTATCAAGAAGCTGAAAGTATTTTTCCTGAGACCAAATTACACAATTTCGCTTATGTAAATAATTTATTGGTGGTGGCTTTCACTTGTGGAAAAACAAAAGCTTATATTGATGAGCCAACAATACAAAATATCCATAGCGTATTAAAACATGTGCTTGAGACGTATAAATTTCCGAAAGACAAGTTTGTCATTGGCGGATACTCAGCAGGTGGAGTAATAGCCTTAAGTTTTACAGAATATTGTAAGCAGTATCCTGATCAAGCTGTAATAAATCCGCAAGCTGTATTTACGGCAGACTCTCCAGTAGACCTAGTTGATTTATGGTATACTTTTAATAGAGAACTTGAAAAAAACTTTTCAGAAGCTGCCATGAATGAAGCAAAAATGTTTTTAAAGACCATAAAAGCAGACTTGAACGGAACTCCAGATACCAATCTTGAAAATTATATCAAATATTCACCCTATTATCATGGAGCAAAAGATGGTGGTAATATGAAATATTTGCTTAATACAGCAGTTAGACTATATCATGACCCGGATATTTTATGGCAATTAAAGTATCGTAGAAGAGATTTTTATGATATGAATGTACTATGCGCTTCAGCAATGATAAATAAATTGTTAATGCGTGGAAATGAACGTGCTGAATTAATGATAGCAGATAGACCAGGTTTGAGAAGTGGTGGATTTAGGCATCCTCATTCGTGGTCAATTATCGAAGAGGTTGAATGCATTTATTGGATTAGAAATTGTTTAAAAATATAATAATATTACAACCTGTAATATATAGGACTATGAGCGACCTGTAATTAATACCTGTATGAGCGCATCTATAACAGCAATGAAAAGGTCGTTCCTCTTTCATCTGTGGAATCTACAGAAATTGTACCGTTATGCAATCTCATAATCTGGCGCGATAAACTCAGTCCTATACCTGAACCTTTTTCCCTGGTTGTAAAGAAGGGAATAAAGATCGAATCAATAAGACCGGGAGGAATACCTGTTCCATTATCACTTACATAAATGATTTTCTGGGCTCCTCTCTCAAATGCTTTGAGGCTGATTGCGGGATTAGCAACATCTGCAACAGCATGGATGGAATTTCTCACGAGGTTAATCATAACCTGTTCCAGGAGCTTTTCATCGGCAGTAAATATCAATTCTTCCGGGGATGATATATTAAAGTCTATACCCCTGCCTGATATTTCTTCTGCAAACAGTGTTTTAATATTAGAGAAAAATGCTGCGATCGGAAAATCTGAAATAGATGGTGTGGGAAGCTGGGTAAGGTTCCGGTAATCCTCAACAAATTTGGCCAGTCCCTTGCTGCGCTTATTTATGGTATTTAATCCCCTGAGCAGGTCGTCGATATTTTTGCCCGATAAATCTTCCGGTTTCTTACTTTCCCCGTCTGTCTCAAACTTATCGATCAGGCTCTTCGACAACAAGGTTACAGGACTGACAGAATTGAGTATCTCATGTGTCAATAAGCGTATTAATCTCTGCCAGGCTTCCATCTCCTGCTGCTCAATCTCGTTCTTGATATCCTGGAACGATACTATCCTGATATCAGTATCTTCAAGTTTAAAATCAGTGACCCTTATTGAAAGGTGCACCAGCTTACCCGCCAGCTCCATTCTAACCAGTTCATGGTCTCCGTCTCTCATATTCCTGATTACTCCGGGAAGCTCTTCTTTAGTTTTGCTTAAGGATTCTATGCTGTTAAAATGAAAGAGCTGAAAAATATCGTTAAAAGCCCTGTTTGTAACCAGGACTTCATCATCTGATGTAAAAGCTATCAGTCCTATCCCTACGTGCTCTATCAGTCGCTGAAGGAAAATAAAATTCTTTTCTTTTTCTATCCTGAGCTTTCCAAAGGATGCCAGGATCTTATTAAAGCCTTTGTAGAGCGTTCTGAATGAACTGTCAGCCTTATCTGTATCGAATACCATGGTGGAGTCCTCATGCTCGAAGGCAAAGAGAAAGCGGGTCAGCTCCCTGTTAATTTTCCTTAGATAGTATATCAGGTAAATAATCTGTAATATCCAGATAATAAGGAGCCCGACAGATGTTATAATTAGTTTACCCCTGAAGAAGGCCAGGAGAATAAGCAGGGGAGTTAGGGCAAGACACAGAACCTGTAAAACAAGAATTATATTGAAGCGGTTATAGCCCGTATTTTTTAATTTTTTCATACAGTGTTGATCGGTTAATTCCCAGCTTTTGGGCTGTTTTAGTTAAATTTCCGGAGTACCTGTCAAGTGCCTTTATAATAACATTCCTTTCGTGGTCGGTAAGATTAAAATTGTCGGCAGAAAGAAAAGCCTGGGTGTTACTGTGTGTATAATAGAAATCACGCGTGGTAAGAACATCACCATCACAGAGAATTACTGCCTTTTCTACTACATGTTCCAGTTCTCTCACATTACCCTTCCATATATTGCCTGTGAGGAGCTTAAGAGCTTTTTTATCAATTGATTGAATTGCCTTATTATATTTATCGGAGAACTTTGAGAGGAAGTAGTTTGCCAGTTCCGGAATATCTTCAGGTCTTTCTCGTAATGGGGGAATTACCAGCTGGATGGTATTAATTCTATATAAAAGGTCCTCCCGGAAGAGATTATCTTCAACCATTTTGTTCAGATCTGCATTTGTGGCACAGATCAGCCTTGTATTAAAAGATGTAGATTGAGAACTTCCTACCGGGATTACTTCCTGATTCTGGACAACAGAAAGCAGTTTAGCCTGGAGGTGGAGAGGTATATTTGCTATTTCGTCAAGAAACAGGGTGCCCCCCGATGCTATCTCAAACCTGCCCGATCTGTCTTCATTTGCACCTGTAAATGAACCTTTTTTAAAGCCAAAAAGCTCACTCTCAAACAGGTTTTCATTTAAAGATCCCAGATCTACATTAACAAATATATCACCCGACCTTACAGATCGTCTGTGTATCTCACGGGCAATAACCTCCTTGCCAGTCCCATTCTCTCCCAGCAAAAGAATATTTGCATCCGTTTCGGCAACCCTGTCTATTACTACGAAGATCTTTTCCATTGCAGGAGATTTACCCAATACAAGGTTGGCAGGTTTATTAACCTTCTCATTGAGATGCTTCTGCTTCTGCTTTAATTTCTTTATCTCCAGCTTTGACTGCCTCTGCTTATAGGCATTTATCAAAGTGGCCAGTATCTTATTCTCATCCCATGATTTCTGAATAAAATCTGCAGCTCCTTCCTTAATTGTTTTTACTGCCAGTTCAATATCCCCGTATGCTGTTATAAAAACAATGGTGGCCTGGGGATCCTGTTCCAGTATCTTATTCATCCAGTAGATACCCTCATTACCAGTATTAATACCGGCTTTGAAATTCATGTCCAGCAATATTATATCAAAATTTTTGGAGCGGTGACGAGCCGGAGCCATATCAGGTTTCCTGAGTGTTTCAATAATCTTAAAGTGAGGGCTCAGGAACATTTCAAATGCCTCGAGCAGCTCCTCGTTATCATCAACAATTAATATTTTACAATCCAGTTTCTTCATTAAATATGGTCTGGAGATTAGTAATACAATCCATAAAAACTTACAAAAGCATCAAGGCGATATTTGATAAAAGTATGGTAAATGAGGGATATTAAGAAAGAACTTGTTGGAATATCCGACGTTTCTTTTTGAGTGAAATTATAAAAAACTCTGTATCAGCTAAATAGACTTATGGCACGCTGCTTGGTTTATAAAAATCTGTAAAAAGGGGAGGAGCGACAGAAGATATGCTCAGGCTCTACCCTGATAAATTTAAAAATAAACAGAAATATAAATATTAATTATACCTTCAGGAAGATGTTAAATTATTATGTTAAAATCGCGTTCAGGAACTTTAAAAAGTATAAATCCTATTTTTTAATCAGTGTAGCAGGACTTGCAATAGGATTAGCAGTCTGTATGATGCTCCTTCTCTATGTTCAGAATGAGCTCAGCTATGATAGATATAATGAAAATGCAGATAATATTTATAGATTATGTCAGTCTGATGAGGTATATCATTCGCCGCAGACAGCTAAGATCCTGGCAGATGGTATTCCGGAAATAGAAGATTATGGCAGACTACTGGTGACCTGGGGAAAGATTTTAGAGTATGGAGAGCATAAGCTTAAGGAAACAGGTATTATCTATGCAGACCCTGAAATATTCAGGATATTCTCTTTTAATTTTATTAGCGGTGATCCACTTACAGCTCTTAATGATCCATATACAATGGTAATTTCCGAGCTTATTGCTAAAAAATATTTTGGGACTGAGAATCCTATAGGAAAAGTACTAAAGATTGATAATGAAGCTGAGTACACCATAACAGGAGTAATAGAAAATATGCCGGAGAACTCTCATTTTCGTTATGATATTTTTATGACTCTTACAGGTGAGAATGAACTGTTTGGTAGTTCCGCAACAAACTGGGGATGGCAGAATTTCCTGATCTATTTTGTTATGCATGATGGATTTTCAGAAGATGAAGTTATTCATAAGGCCGTTGACTTAATCGTTAAAGCTGCAAACCTGGGTCCTGATGATGGCAAGCCAGTGTATTCATTGCAGCAGCTAAAAGATATTCATCTGCACTCTGCGCATATTTCAAATGATATTCAACCACAGAATAGTCTTACATATGTCCTGATATTCGCAGGTATTGCTATTCTGATCCTTTTTATAGCGTGTTTCAATTATATTAATCTGTTTACCGCCAATGCCACATCACGTTCAAGTGAAATTGGCATTAAGAAAGTGGTAGGTGCAACACGACGTCAGTTATTAACCCAATTTATGGGCGAATCATTTATACTCCTGCTTATCTCTTTCTTTCTTTCACTTATTATTATGGAGATATCATTACCAGTTATGAGTGGCTTATTGGGAAAGCAGCTTGAGATTTCTGATCTGCTCAATATAGGTTCAATCCTGGGGATACTTGGTATTTTTCTGATTACAGGAATCCTTGCCGGAGCCTATCCCGCAATTTTTCTATCGTCAATTCAACCTGTTAAGGTACTCAAGGGGTCATCTTTTGGTGTTGCTTCTAAATCAAATTTTAAAAAAATCCTGGTTATTGCCCAGTTTATAATTGTTGTTGCTCTGATAAGTAGTGCCATGCTAATGTTACTTCAAATCAGTTATATGAAGAAGAAAGAGCTGGGATTTAATAAAGAGAATATTATCGCTTCAGAATTTGAAGATTTTTCCGATATAGAAAAGTTTAAGACCCTGAAGCAAAATCTTCTCGAACAGAATTTTGTTCTTGATGTATCCGCCGGAAGTCGTATTCCCACAGACGAACTCAATAATTATGGACGTCTTCTGCCAGCAGGGGAGACCAAGCCGATCGGAATGCGCTTTGTTCATGTAAGCTTTGACTATTTTGAAACTCTGGGTATTAGTGCAGAAAGCGGAAGAACTTTTTCAGATAATTTTCAAACAGATATTGATAATGCTGTAGTCCTTAATGAATCTGCAGTTAAACTATTGAAATTTGAAGGAGATGCTATTGGTCAGCCCGTCTATTGTAATTGGCCAAAATCAGACAGAGAAATTATTGGAGTAATTAAGGATTTTCATTTTGAGTCTCTTTATAAGAAGATTCCTCCCACTGCATTTGTATTATATTATGGACAGTGCCGAATGCTTATGCTTAAGGTACAGTCATCAGATATTCAGAATACAATAAACATGGTAAATGATATTTGCAGTGAATATTATCCAGACCTGATGTTCGAGTTTCATACTATGGATGAAAAGCTTGATAATATTTATAAGGAAGATAAGAGAACCATGAATCTAATGATATATTTTGCTTCACTGGCAATATTGATAGCGTGTATCGGATTATTCGGACTGGCATCCTTTATGCTGAAACGCCGGACAAAGGAGATAGGTATTTATAAAATATTTGGCTCCGGCCTGGGCCAGTTGATGGTGAAGCTTTCAAAAGATTTTGCAGTCTGGGTACTGATAGCCTGTGTAATAGCATGGCCCTTATCATGGCTGATGATGAGAAGGTGGCTCGAGGGCTTTGCTTATAGTGTGAATATAAACATCTGGGTCTTTCTTATCTCAGGTATAATAACGCTTGTTCTTGCTTTAGTTACAGTTAGCTGGCTATCATGGAGAACTGCCAGGACAAACCCGGTAGATTCGTTGCGCTATGAATAGATTGGATATTGTGCTTAAGATTGTAGAATGATAAAATGTCACATATTTTATACTTTCAACTTGAATATTAAATAGTTTCAGAATAAACGGTATGTATAATATAAGAATCAGTCTTAGAAACCTCTGGCTTAACAGAAGTACATCATTAATAAAAGTTGTGCAACTTTTTTTCTGTAAAATCATAAAGCCACGGTTATTTCTTTTTCTTTCTTTATTTGTAATTCACCAGCAGGAGCGCGTTCCTGCTGGTGAAGCTGCTTTTCCTCCTCAAAGACTTCCAGCAGTTCCATAGATAAATATTTTCTCCCATAGACCCAGTCCTCATGCCATTCTTTCAGAAGTGCCGTAAATAGCCTTAAACAACTTT
>Ga0190358_1000216_pt1 | contig 19314 bp, 15 predicted proteins | sample 48721812_MG_FD_161666 | JGI IMG/M metagenome (GOLD analysis project Ga0190358, IMG submission 161666) | Hydrothermal vent microbial mat bacterial communities from Southern Trench, Guaymas Basin, Mexico - 4872-18-1-2_MG | ecosystem: Environmental > Aquatic > Marine > Hydrothermal vents >... | reverse complement strand
CGCCACCCATGATGCAGGCGGCGAGGCACCCTCTCCCACGCCCGTGACTGCACGGGAATGCCAGACCTGCGGGGAGAGGGGAAGAGGAAACAAAAACATTAATATGGCGGAGGGCGGACTCGAACCGCCGACACGGGGCTTATGAGACCCCTGCTCTAGCCGCCTGAGCTACTCCGCCTCAGGCAGGCGGGAAAGCTACCCAAGCAGCAGGCGCCTGTCAACAGCAATATTTGCAACGACCGGACTGTCGCGCCCACCCTCAGATTTTCGATACCCGGCGATGGAAAACCTGGTGGACAGGAACCGGGGTTCACCGGCACTACGAAGAATATGGAAATATTCGCAAGAGGTTATCGTGCCGGGGCTAGTGCTCGACCAGTGGCACGAGTATTGCTTTATAGCAGGCTGAAAAATGAACCACCTTTCGATGACAAGAACCAAGGAGGACAAGATGAGGACATCCAAACTATCCCGGCCGCGCCAGGTAATGCCGGTCCTGATGATGCTGCTGGCCTCGCTGTCGCTGGGGCTCGCGGCCTGTGGCGGCACCGCCTGGCAGGATCCCCGGCAGATCACCGAAAACGAGCACCAGGTGGTGGCGGCCAGCAATGATTTCGGCCTCGATTTCTTCCGCGAGGTGGTAGCGCAGTCCGACGGGGGCAACGTGTTCGTCTCTCCCCTGAGCGTATCCATGGCCCTGGGCATGACCCTCAACGGCGCCCGGGGCAGCACCGAGCAAGGCATGCTCGCCGCCCTGCGTCTCGAAGGCCTCGACCGGCAGCAGATCAACCAGTCGTATCTCGACCTCATCGAGCTGCTCACCACCATGGATCCCCAGGTCACGCTGGAGATCGCCAATTCCATCTGGTACCGGCAGGGTCTCGAGGTGCTGCAGGAGTTCATCGACACCAACGTCACCTTCTTCGGGGCGGTGGTGCAGGCGCTGGACTTTTCAGACGGCGGCGCCGCCGACATCATCAACGCCTGGGTGGCGGAAAAGACCCACGATCTGATCACCGAGATCGTGGAAAAACCCATCGATCCCATGCTGGTGATGTTCCTGATCAACGCCGTCTACTTCAAGGGCGACTGGAGCAGCCAGTTCGACAAGTCGGACACCCACGCCGACACCTTCCATGCCCCCCAGGGTGACGAGACGGTGCAGATGATGGTGCAAAAGTCCGATTTCCGGATAGTCGAAACCACCGACCTGTCCGCCATCGAACTGCCCTACGGCCACGGGCTGTTTCGCATGACCATCTTGCTGCCCCACCCGGACGTGAACGTCGACGACGTGGTGGCCTCGCTGACCCCGGCGCAATGGGAACAGTTGCAGGCCCAGTTCGCCGGCGCCGGGGAGAGGGAGTTCACCGTCTACCTGCCCCGCTTCGAGTTGAAATGGGAGACGGTGCTCAACGACGTGCTCTCGGCCCTGGGTATGGCGGAGGCCTTCGACCCCAACCGCGCCGACTTCAGCGGTATCGTGGCCGCGGGCGGGCTGTTCATCAGCCGGGTGCGCCACAAGACCTACGTGCGCGTCGACGAGGAGGGCACCGAGGCCGCGGCCGTCACCAGCGTGGAGGTGGGCGCCACCTCGGCCCAGCCTGATATCTTCCGGGTGGACCGCCCCTTCGTCTTCGTCATTCACGACAACCACAGCGGGGCGCTGCTGTTCGCCGGCAAGATCGTCTCGCCACCCAGCTTCTGAGGTTGCACCCCGGTCTCAGCCGGGACGGGGGGCCGGGCTGGGTCCGGGCTCGGGCTCGCCCTGCTCGGGTTCGTCCTTGAGGTAGCCCTTGCGGCAAGACGACAGCACGCCCAGGCCAAGCAGCAGCACCAGCAACAACCAGACCATCCTTTTCTTTCCAGTCATCGGCATCACCTCGACGATACCTTTCCGGCAACCCACCAGGCCTGCCACCGGAGCATGTTGTCCTATACTATCCCGCTGCCGAGGCTACAAGGGGTACGGCGGCGCGCCGGCCCGAACAGTATGACAATAGCACACAAGTGCCTACATAGTAAGAGGAAATGCCGCGTCGCATCTTGACGTTCCCGCCCGCTTCGGCAAGGATGCCAGGCGAAACTTCCCGGGAGGTCGATCATGAAGGCAGGAACCGTGGTGTTGCTGGCCGCAGGGCTGACACTGAAGGTGGTCGCCGTCGCACCGGCACGGACGAACAGCGCCAGCCCGGCCCAGGTACTTTCGCAGCTGCACTTGCAACCACCGGGCCGGACTCCCGTCGCCCGGGCCAGCTCGGCCCTCGAACAGCTGCGACCCCGCCTGCTGGGGGCGGACCGTGTAAGCGAACTGCGCCCCACCCGCCTGGTGCGCGTCTCCGGGCAGACCGTTGTGCAGTTCGAGCAGTGGCTCGATGGCCACCCCGTGCTGGGAGCGGGTGCCGCCGTGGTCGAGGACGCCGGCGGCACCATCACCATGATCACCTCCACCCTCCGGCAGATGGAGCCGGGCTCCCGGCAGACCCGCCTGGCCACCTTGGAACGGGCACGGCAGCTGGCCAGCCGGGCCTTTGTCTCGGGCGGCGGCCGCAGCCGCGGACCGGCCCGGGCGGGTACGGCCTGGATGATGTTCGGCACCGGTCCCGCCCTGGTGCGTCTGGTGACCGTACCCGGTCTCGAGCCACTCGGTGATTTCACCTACCTGGTGGTCGACGATCCCCCGCGTATCCTCTGGGTCTTCCGGCGCGGGCCCAATGCCCTGGGTTACGCCTACCCGCAGAACCCGGCCGTGGGAACTTACGAACAGGTGGAACTCCCTTACCTGACCTCGGTGGAGCATCTCGTCGGCGACAACGTCACCGTCTACAACTGCGCCGGCTCCGACCAGTGCGGAACCAAGCAGCAGCTGGCCACGCCCGACCAGGACGGCAACTACCTGATAGAACCGACCGGTGCCAACGACCCGGTAAACATCGACGACTCCTTCGTCGAGGTGCAAGCCTACTACGGCATCAACTTCATCCACGATTTCTTCGCCGGGGTGGGCTTCTCGCCCTCCCCCATCGAGGTGCAGGTCAACTACCCCATGCAGCAACCCAACGCCATGTACGACGGGCAGGGCCACATCCTCATGGGGCAGAGCGGTTCCATCGACCTGGCGGTGGAGAACGACGTCATCTACCACGAGTACGGCCACCATGTCTTCGGCGAGGTCAGCTCCGCGGGCATGTTCGAGATGGACCAGTACGGGCCGGTCACCCACGGCCTGGCCATAAACGAGGCCACCGCCGACTACTACTCCTGCTCGGCGCTCGACGACCCAGAACTGGGCGAGTACTTCGCCCAGCAACTGCCCGCCTACTTCCCGGATGGCTACCTGCGCAACGTGCATAACGATCTCACCTGTCCCTGGGGCCTGTACGGCGAGGCTCACGACGATGGCCAGATCTGGAGCGGCTTTCTCTGGGACGCCCGGGCGCTGCTGGGCCAGCCAGTGGCCGACAACCTCTACATGAAGGTGCTGGCGGCCTTTCCCGGCACCGTCACCTTCCCGGCGGTCACCCAGGTCTACCTCGACACCGCCGCGGCCAACCTCGACGGTGACACCGTAAACCAGTTGCGGGCCCTGGCCGAGCAACGCGGCATTACCGATTGTGAGCGCTTCATCGAGCTGCGCCGCCAGCCGCACAAGGGATTCGTGTTCGGCAAGGAGATCCTGGGCCAGTACGGCAGCAACCTGGCCTTCATCCCCGCCGAGTTGCACTACTTCATGGAAATACCAGAGAACGCCTACCACTTGTCGCTTACCTTCACCTCGCGTCCGCCCGAGGCCGACCTGGCCATCCTGGTGCGGGAAGACCAGCGCATAGAGCACTCCTTCAGCTGGACCCAGGGTCTGCAATCGACTTACGACTTCATGATCTCCGGCTCCCAGGATCTCGATCTGCCCAGCGACGATCCCCTCTTCCGGCCCGGCCACACCTATTACCTGGAGGTGGCCAACCAGGGACAGGCCACCGGCGAGTACACCCTGGCCGGTTTCGTACTGGTGGAGAGCAGTGACGGAGGCGGCAGCGACGGCGGCGGAGGCGATGCCGGTGCCGATGCCGGTGCCGATGCCGGTGCCGATGCCGGCGCCGATGCCGGCGCCGACCAGGCCGGGGATGGCCAGCCCGTCTGCGATGACGGCTACGGACCGGCCTGGGACGGCAGCAAGTGGGTGTGCGTACCCATCTGCAAGGAGGGCTACGAGCCCCAGCTGGACGGTGACACCTGGGTATGCGTTCCCAGGGATTCAGGCTGCGGTTGCGCGGCTACCCGCCCGGCAGCGGGTGCTTCCCTGTTGCTGTTGTTGCTGGGGCTGATGCTGCTGCGCCGGCAGCGGGGTTGAACCCATTACCAGTCCACGCAGTGACTGGAGCATGTGCCGCGACAGCAGCCGAAGCCGTCCGTGCAATCATCTTCCGTCTGGCAATCTCCGCTGCAGTTGCCAGCGAGATCGCAGCCGGCCCCGGCCGGGCACTGGCCACAGATGGTCTCGTCGTAGCATTCGAACGACAGGCAGTAGCGCTTCAAACCCACGCAGTCGGAGCGCACCTGGCACAGCAAGGGGGAGCAATCACCCGGGTGGGTCACCAGTTCCACCGGCACCTGCAAGCCGGCCGGTGCCACCACGTGGGCGGTCACCCCGCACTCGTCCACCAGGGCTCCACCCGAACCGTCATCGACGACGCTGCTCACCCGCACCAGGTACTCGTAGTTCCGCTCCTGGTTGGCCGGTACCGCCACCCGCATGAGGCGCTGGCCGCTGTCGGGATCGGTCTCCATGGTGGCCCACTCGGCATCCTCGTTGGCCACCGCCGGGCCCAGCAGGTCGTCGGAGCGAAACACCCGCACGTTGACCCACAGCGGCTCCGGGCTGTTGGGAGGAAAACGCCGCGCCGAAGCTCTCCCCGCCGCCGAGTGTATCTGCAATGCCAGCCAGGAAGTGTCGTCGCTGCCGCAGCCGGCCAGCGCCAGCAACGTCCCGGCAACGACCAGGCAACAGCTCATTCCTGCTCGCGCCATTTCCCGATCACCTCGACCAGTTGCCGGGGCTGGCTAACCGTGGCGTCAGCCGCCTTGTCGTCAGTACCGTCCTGCCCCTGCCCGACAAACCTGGCCAGTATCGCCCGCATGCCGGCCTGGCGGGCGCCCCCGATGTCGGCGACGACATCGTCACCGACCATGACGCATTCTTCCGGCTGGCACTCCACGGCCTTGGCCGCCAGTTGGAATATCTCCGGGTGTGGCTTGCGCACCCCGAGGTCGGCCGATACCAGTATGGCCTGAAAGAAACCGTCCAGCTTCCTGGCGGCCAGGGCCCGGCGAATCAACCGGCCACAGGTGGCGTTGGAAATGACCGCCAGGCGCAATCCCATCTCCCGCAGGGCGGCCAGCATCTCCGGCACTCCGAAGACTATCGGGTAAGAGTTCTCCTCGGGGGCGAAGAACCCATCAACACCGGCTTGCAGGTCCTGGTTGGACACTCCCTGCACACCCTGCAGGGCCAGCGCCGCCCGCAGCGATTCCACCGCCGGTACCTCGATCAACGTCTCCGCGGCCCGCCGTCCGCCCGCTTGTCGTAAAAAGAGCAGGTCGGCTCCCAGGCGCTGGAAGTCGATGCCCGGCACCTTGTCCCGCAACGCCTCGGCCAGCCCTTGCAGGTTTTCGGGCAGGATACGGGCCCAGTCCAGCCGGGTGGATACCAGGGTATTGCCGAAGTCGAAAAATACCGCCTGCAGCATGATGGTCAGGATTGTAGCAGATGCCCGCCGGCAGCGCCATACCCTCGCGGCCTGGGAGATTCCGGCAGGCCCCGCCGGGGAATGAGCCGGGAGTCCGGGGAGAACCGACCTCAGCGCTCGATCAGCGATTTCACACTCTCGGCAAGCTCCATCATGCGGAAAGGCTTGTCTATGACCCCCACGTTCGCCTCCCGGTCCAGGCCTTCCAGTTCCTGCCCGACATCGCACCCGGTGGAAAACAACACCTTCTGGCCGGGCGACAGGGAGCGAATGGTGCTGAAGACCTCCATCCCGGCGATGCCCGGCATGACCACGTCGAGGACTACCAGGTCGATATCGTCGGCGTTGGCGCGGAAGATATCGATGGCCTCCCGGCCGCTGCCGGCCTCGAGCACCCGGTAGCCCAGTCGCAGCAACCAGGAACGACAGGTATCGCGCACCACGACATCATCGTCCACCAACAGCACCGTGCCGCTGCCCAGGAGCAGTTTCACCGGTGGTGGGGATGGTTGCCGGCTTTCGACCGCCTTCTCACTGGCAGGCAGGAACAGCCGGAATACAGCTCCCCGGCCCGGTTCGCTGTCCACCGTTACGAATCCCCCGTGTCGCTTGACGATCCCGTACACCGACGCCAGCCCCAACCCGGTACCCACTCCCCTTTCCCTGGTGGTGAAGAAGGGATCGAATATTCGCTCGCGGATGCTGCCGTCGATACCATGGCCGGTATCCTGGACGGCAACGCACACGTACTTGCCGGGTGTCACCCCCTGTTTCGCCGCCAGGTTCCCCTCTACCAGCAGGTTGCTGGTCGACACCGTCAGCATCCCTCCCCGGGGCATGGCCTGCCAGGCATTCACGAACAGGTTGACCAGGGCCTGGTCGAACTGCGACGGGTCAGCCATTACCGGCCATACGTCCGGCTGGAACTGCCGGCGTACTTCGAGTTGCGGCCGGGCCCGGCTGAACAGTTCCACCGTCTCCCCGACCAGGGAGTTGACATCGACTGGCTCCACCTGGGGCTCACCCCGCCTGGCAAAGCCCAGCAGCATGCGGGTAAGGCGGGCTCCCTTGGTCACCTGTTTCTCGATCTCCCGGAGCATGTCACCGGCGCGGCTGCCGTCCGGCAGGTCCATCAGCAACAACGAGACATAGCCCTGGATACCCATCAACAGGTTGTTGAAATCGTGGGCGATTCCAGCCGCCAGCGTGCCCACCGCTTCCATCTTCTGGGCCTGCTGGAACTGGGCTTCCAGCCGTTTCTCCTCGGTCTCGTCGTGGAAGATGGTCAGCACCAGCTCCCGCCCGGCCACGCTGATACGCCGGGCGAACATGCGCGCGTGCAGCTCCGCACCACTCCGGGCCTTGAACATCATCGGCAACCCGTGAACTTCGCCCTTGCTGTTTAGTTCCCTGAGGAACTTCTCACGCTCCCGCTGCCCGTAGAATCCCAGCTCGGTAACGCTGCGGCCGATGAGTTCCCGGCGCGAGGAACTCACCAGCTTCACAAACCTGTCGTTGACGTCAACCAGTATGCCGGTATCCTCCTCGGTGAGGGCCGCGGCGTTGGGCGAGAGTTGGAAGATGGAACGGAAGCGTTGTTCGCTCTCGCGCAGCGCCTGCTCGTCCCGCTTGCGGCGGGTGATGTCCCGGATCACTCCGCGAACACCGATGATTTCGCCTCCACGGCGAATCGGCCCCGAGTGCACCTCCCCTATGAACCGCCTCCCCTTGACGCTCACGAATTCCCGCTCTCCGCTGATGGTTTCCAGCTGGCCCGCCAGCAGGGCCCCCACCTGCTGCGCCGACTGTTGCAGGCTCTCTTCGGCCATCAACTGTCGTACGTTCAGCCCCTCGAGGGGCTGCTCCAGACCGTAGTCGAACAGCAGCCGGCAGGCACGGTTGGCGTAGGTGAGGTTACCCTCGCGGTCGAACTCGTATACTCCGTCGAGAATGGTGTCCAGGATGGCGGTTTCGTGCTCGTTCCACTCCGTTTTCTGCGTCTTACTCGAGTTCATCTACTGGCAACTCTTTCTCCCTCCAGCTTGGTCGTCCCGCTTGCGGCTCCTTCAGAAGCGCGCCTGCAGCGCCAGGTTCATGCCCAGCACCCGGGCGTCGAGAAACTCCGAATGGATGTTCAGGCCGTAGAAATCGGACACGAAACGACTCTGGTTGTCGTCCCAGGTGAAATACACCTCCAGGATGGCTGCCAGCATCTCGGAAATGTCCCAGCGGCAATTGCCCTTGAGCGACCATACCAGTCGCACCCCCTCGCCCTCCGGCAGCACCGACCGCTGGGAGACGCTCTGCACCACCACCGTGCGCTGGCCCCCGAACTCGAGACCGCCCACGGCCAGGTTCTCGATGGAGTAGGTGGCCGGCATCTGTACCCCGGCCACCACGCCGGGCGTCAGGTGCAGCGACTCGATGTGGTAGTCCACCCCCGCGGCCACGAAGTACTCGGCAGAGGTGGAGGCGGCGTCCGGGAAATCCTGGAAGGGGGTGAACGAGGGCGCCTCGTGCAGGAGGAACGACAGGGTGCGGTACATGGCGTCGAGGTGCAGGCGCCAGAAGCCCACCTTGAGGGCCAGGTTGACGTCGAAGGCCATGGCGAACTGGTTGACCGTGCTGCCGTAGTTGTCGGGATCGCTCAGGGTGTGCCACAGGAAGGTTCCCTCGTGCTTGACCACGAACGACAGGCCCGGGCCGTACTGCTCGGGCTTGAAAAAGTTCATTTCGCGATCGGGGTCGTTGCGGTACAGGGCGAAGTCGATGGAAGTGCCGATGGGCATGCCCCGGTGGTAGCCCACCTGGTAGGAGACGCCGCTGGCATAGGCACCCCGGCCCAGCACCCCGGGGTGCGGCAGGGTACCGCGGGTGAAGTAGCCGGCGTTGACCTCGGCACGAATGCCCGCCACGTCCACGCCGAAGCCGGCCAGGGTGCCGTAGTTGGTAACCATTTCCGTCTGCGCGGTATCGCCCAGGTATTCCTGGATCTGGGTGGTCTTCAGTCCCGCGAAGGCATAGCCCCAGGGCAGGTTGAGCTGGAGCTTGGCGCCGGGCACCAGGCCGCTGTTGAGCGGGAACACGCCGCTGCCACCCCAGGATATCTTGTAGGAATAGCCCAGCCGGAAGCGATCGCCGCTTACCGGAAACAGCACCAGCTCCAGGTTGGCGCCCTCGCCCAGTTCGGGCGCCAGATCGTAGCTGAGGCGGATGTAGGAGCCGTCGTCGCTGATGGCGGTGTCGCTCTCGTCGTTGATCAGGAAACGCACCACCAGCGAGGCCTCGGTGGTGAGCCGGGGAAAGAACGACGGCAGCTTCTTGTAGAGCGCCAGGTGGCTCAAGGTCTCGAAGCCCGAGTAACGGGTGTCGTAGTTGTCGAAAAACAGCGTGTTGGAACGATCGGCGCCGATGCCGAAGCCGGGGCTGTTGGTGGGAGTCTCGCCGGGCCCGGCGAAGAAGTTGTTCTCGCTGAGGGTGAAGGTGAGTCGGGTGTCCAGGAAGTCGCCGGCCTGCGCCGTTGCCGCCAGCAGCATCACTCCCAGAAACATGCCCAGGGTCTTGCTCGTGCCTGTCATCCTGTGCTTCCTTTCTCGCGGTATCTTTTCCGCCTGCTATCGTTGCATGTCGGCCGGGGCATCGCCGGCCAGCCGGCCCACGTAGACCACCCAGCGAGGCCGGGCCGCCCGCACCTGCAGCAGGTTGCCCTGCAGGAAGGGGATGGTCCGGCCCAGGTTCTCCGCTGCCAGGGGATCGTAGTTCACCAGTGACTGGGAAGTTATCACGTTGATGAGGGGCCCGGTTCCGTCGTCCAGCGCCACCACCCACTGCCCGAACTGGCGCATGGTGGTGAGCTCGGCGCAGATGTGCCCGCCACCGATGCGCACCCGCCGGCAACGTGGTCCCACGCCCTGCAGGTCGGCCTCCCAGGGACACATGACCGGGTCCTGCTCGATGACATCGGCCAGCGCCGCGCCCGTACCGACAACGGTCTGCACCGCGAACGACACCGCCCCATCGTGCTTGAGGCAGTTGACCATGCAAACGGCCTCCGGGTGCGAGGCATCCAGCCAGTCGGGCACGACCTCGCTGTCGCCGTTGAAGTCACAGTCCACGAACACGTCGGGGGCACGTACGTTCTCCAGGCGCACCCGGGACGATTCCCGGGCTTCCATGGTCCAGTTCTTCTTGGAGTGACCGCACAGGTGCAGGTTGGAAGTGGAGTTCTCGTTGCACATGGCGGTGGTGATCAGCGCCGGTGGCAACGCGCCGTCGAGATCGTCGATGCGGAACGGTTCCGGGTCGAGCCGCTCGTCGACCGCCCGCTGCCAGGAGGGAAAACTGATCTGCGTGCATCCCGAAAAGTCCTGGCTGGAACCCACCAGCCGGTCCAGGCGATCACCCACTTCAACGTCGTCGGGGTAGGAATAGTTGTAGACATAGAGATGGTTGAAGGCCCCGTCGCCGGCCAGGTCGCTGACGAAGAAGCCCTCGTTGAAGATACCGGTGACCACCAGCTGGCCATGGCCGTCCTGGAAGGGACCGGCCGGATCGTCGGCCCGGCAATCGATGTCCACGAACATGTCGTGCAACACCGAAGAATCGATGTTCTCCTCCTGCTCCAGCCAGGGGGCGTACTGGATCTCGTACAGCCGGGGCCGGCGGAAAAAGACGGCGTTGGACGTGCCGGCGGCAAAACTGCCTTCCCGGCGCAGCAGTTGCAAGGGCTTGCTGCCGCCTTCCACCACGTCGCCGGGCACCAGCTGTACATCCTGCAGCCACAGGGTGAAGCGCCCGAACACCTTGCGCACGGAGACCTCGCCCTCGGCCCGCCCCTCGGAAAACCGCGGTGGATCCGGATTGACCGATACGATCTGGCCCGGTGCCGCCTGTACGCCGACCGGCCCGGTGAAATCCAGGGGCTGGCCGTGCACGTCGTAGGCAGTGGCACTGTAGTGGACGGTTACCTCGCCGCCGGGAATATCGAAGGGACTGGCGGCGCTGCCGTCGCCACCGGAGCCGGAGACGGTAATGGTGACGTCGAATCCTCCCAGCCCCGGCTCCAGCCGCAGCTTCTCGGTACAGGCCGTCGCCAGGACCGCCACCACCATGACCACGCTCGGCAGTAGATTCTTTCTCATGGCGCCACCTCGCTCCCGCCTAGTTGACCTTGCGGGTTATGCGCCCGTCCGACTCACCCACCACGATGGGGAAATCCAGCGGGTTGCGACAGAACTGCACCGCCAGGCTGTCGATGGCCGTGCAACGGAACAGTACCTGCTGGCGCTGCTCGGGCGTCAGCTGACCATCACTGAAATCGAGTACGTCGCCGCAAGTGCAGGCCCCGCGCAAGACGATGGAGCGCCGGCCAGCTTCGTCGGAATGCTCCTGGCAGAAGGAAAGCGAGAAGGCATCGACCTCGTTGGGATCCGGTGCGGCCAGCAGCTGCCGGCAGGTGGGGAAACCACGCAGCAATTCCAGCAGGGCGTCACGCATGGGAACGCCGGTATCGATCTTGGTGATGTTGCGGCGCAGCACCTCGAATCCCGAGCCGCCCTTGGCGATGTAGTCGTTGGTGGCCAGCTTGTAGGAAGCTTCCAGGTTGAGCGGTTGTCCGCTGATCTTGATGTCCTCGGCCGGGTGGGCATAGCAGGCTCCCCGGTTGCACTCCCAGCGGGTGGTGCCCTGGTAGTCGGGCTGGCAGATGTCTTCCCGGTACTGGCAGCAGTCCTCGGCGGTGCTGCAGGGATAGTGTTCCTCGTTGCGGTTGACCTGGCCGCAGTTCATGATGAAGGAGGCTCCCGAGACCTGTGCCTGGCTCTGGCAACCGCGGCCGTTGCTGCGTTCGGTGACGAAATCGAACAGCTCCTGGATCTCGCGACCGGAAAGGTACATGACGGTGATGGTGTTTTCGAAGGGGAAGGAGTTGAATATCGACTCCATGTCGATGAGCCCGGCATAGAGGTTGTCGCGGATACCCAGGGTATTGGTGACGCAGAACTCCGCCTCCACCCGCTTGCGGCGCATCATGGCCAGGGTGGTCAGGTTGCCCAGTTCCGAGTCTCCGCCGGTGCCGGTGTTCTTGCGGTTGATGGTGCGCGGGGCGTAGCCATAGATCTGGGTGAGAATGAACCGGGGATCCAGCTCCATGCGTACCCGGTAAGGCTCCAGCAGGTTGCGGCTGCGGGCATCGAGCTGGCCCCGGCAGTAGTTGGCCAGGGCCTCGGCATCGCGCACGAAGCTGGTGGTATCACCGAAGGGATAGCTGTAGGGATCGGGCCGGGGCTCGGCGCACCAGATGGAATCCACGGGAAAGATCCGTTGCTGGTGTGATACCAGCTCGGCTCCGTAGGGAGCCAGCCGCGGCAACGAGCAGTCGCCGTCGCTGTTGCAGCTGCTGCCGCGGCTGAAATGATCCTGGCGCGGGCCGCAGCCCTGGTCGTCGCAGACCACGCAAGTGCCGCCGTCACAAGCGTAGTGTTCGGCGGGTACGGCCACGGCCAGGTCCAGGCGGGTGACGAACTTGGCAAAGGCTCCCGGGTGCTCCAGCAACACCTCCCGCCCGGCCGGGTCGCTCAGCAGCATGGGCGGGTGGGTAAGCACGTGCAGGTGCCCACCCAGGATGACATCGATGCCCCTCACCCCGGGCACCCAGTATTTCTTCACTCCCGGCTGGCACTCGGGGCAGTCCAGCTCCAGCCAGGGATCCTCGGCCCGCCGCAGGTAGTGGCCGACGTCATGATCGGCCGGGAAGTAGATCTCGTGGCCGTCGGTCAGCTCCTGGTCCTCGCTCAGGCCCAGGTGGGAAGCGACCACCACCAGGTCCACGGCCGGGGAGAGGAAGTTGACGTAGGCCCGCACCGCCTCGTTGGCTTCCACCGGGGTGATGCCCAGGGAGTTGCCGCCCCGGGTGATCGAGTACATGGAACCGATGTCACCCATGCCGATCACCGCCAGGCGCAGGCCCCGGGCATTGACGATGGTGAAGGGTTGCACGTAGCGACCCAGTTGCCGGTTCTTCTCCTCCTGCCAGTCTTCGAAGATGTAGTTGGCCGCCAGGAAGGGGAAGTTGACCCAGTTCGAGACCTGCAGCACCAGGTTGTCCGTACCCTTGTCGAACTCGTGGTTGCCCACGGTCATGACGTCGGGGGGGATGCTGGCCAGCCAGCGGAACTCCGGCTCGCCGCTGCCGAAGTTGAAGACCGGCGCTCCCTGGAAGACGTCGCCGGTATCGATGTAGATCACCCGCTGGCCCAGGCGCCGCTCGCGCTCGATGATGGCCGCCACCCGCTCGGCCCCGCCGTAGGGGCCGGTCTCCTCGTAGAGGCCGTCGCCCACGTCGTGGGAATTGGGCTTGAGGTGGTAGGGAAAGATGCGGCTGTGGATGTCCGAGGTGTGCAGGAAGGTAAGCGAGACGGTGTGCCCGCGCAGCACCGGCTGCTCGCTTTCCACCGTGCAACCGGCCAGCAGCAAGACCCCCGCAGCCAGGCCGACAATCAATCGAGGAGTTCTTTTCATGCGCTTTTCCCGCGGTGAGGCCCGCTGGCGGGCGGACCTGACCCGTCCGCCCGGCCGGGCTTCACTGGCTCACGTGAGAGCAATCGTTGGGCGAGGGGGTGGTCTGGGTACGCCAGCCGCTCGAGGTCCGCTCCAGCGATTCGTTGGTGAAGGCGAAGCCGTCGATCTCACCGGGATTGCCGGTCTCGTCGAGCAGGCCGTTGGAGTTGCTGGCCCCCTCGACACCGTAGATGACGGCGTCGACGGGAACGGTACCCGCGGCAATCTGGTCCGCCGGCACGTTGAACAGGGCGATACCGTCGGCGGCGTCCGAGGTGTCGACGCCGGCGTTCTGGAAATCGGGGGTGAAGTTGAACTCCTGGTCGTAATCGGGATTCCAGCTGTTGTCGGAGACGTTGGGGCCTCCCACCACGAAGCATCCCCCGGCGGGAATGGTGCCGGCCAGTTGTACCACCGATGAGGTATAGTCGGTTCCCCCGTTGCCCAGGGAGTAGCCGGCAAGATCGATGGGTTGATCGGTGCCGTTGTACAGCTCCACCCACTCGTTGCCGTCATCGGAACCGGGCGAGTTGTAGTAGACCTCGGAGATGATCAGCCCGCTGGCACCGGCCTCGCAGGCATCGCCGGTGCCGTCGTTGTCTTCGTCGGCCTGGTCGGCGTTGCTCACCAGCGGGCAGTTGTCGTCGCAGTTGCTGGTGGCGCCGCCGGTGCAGGGAGCGTCGCCGGCCGTGCCCGAACCATCGCCGTCGTCGAGGATGGTATCGCCGTCGACGTCGGGGTCGCAGGCGTCGCCGGAGCCGTCATCGTCCAGGTCGGCCTGGTCGGGGTTGGCCGCCCCGGGGCAGTTGTCGCAGGCGTCGCCGATACCGTCGTCGTCGCCGTCGGCCTGGTCGTTGTCGAGTTCCGGGCAGTTGTCGCAGGCGTCCCCGTAGGTGTCGCCGTCCGTGTTTTCCTGGTTGGGATTGAAGTCGTCGGGGCAGTTGTCGCTGTCGTTGGCAATGCCGTCGGAGTCGCGGTCGTTGGGATCGACCTGCTTCTTGACCAGGTCGGCATCCAGGCGCGGCTGCAGCCGGAAGTGATCGTAGGCATAGTCGAGCGGGCCGGTAATCGATTCGAAGGCATCGCCGGCCCGGCGCTGGTCGTTGGCGGCATCGCAGACCTCGGTGTGATCGGGCGGGCAGGAATAGGCGTACTCGAAATCCCAGCCCACCACCAGCTCGGCGTCGGGTTGAGCCAGCGCCGCCACCAGGAAATCACCGTGGTCCTTGCTGTCGGAACCCGGAAACACGGCCTGGGTGACCACCACGTTCTCCACCTTTACCAGCACTCCTTCCAGGCTCTCCGCCAGGGCACCGTCATCGTTGATCTGCTCGCAAGTGGCCAGCACCGGGTCGGGCACGCTGGCGGTGCCGGTCTTGCTGACGCTGTCGGCCACCAGGCGGGTCTTTTGGTAGTATTCCTCGACGGTGCCGGTGACGGTAACCTCGTCTCCCATGCCCACCCCGGAGGTGCCCGAGGGACCACGCACGTAGATACCGCTCCACTGGCCGCCGGCCGGGTCCTCGATGTAGAAGTTCTCCTGGTCACGGTTGGCACCGGTGAGAAAGACGGGAGTGGTGACCACCGCCCCGACGACCTTGACGGTACAGCCGCTGGGTACGGCCTGGGGATGATCGGGGTTCTGCAGCCGGGCGATGCTGACCGGGGTGTCGGCATCGGGACACTCGGTCACCTGGCAGACGGGATCGCCATTGTCCCGGATCAGGTCGTCGCAGCCGCGCGGGGCCAGGCGGAATTCGCTGAAGGAGTATTCCAGCACCCCGGTGAGGTGGTCGAAGTTGTCGCCGCTGGTGCGCTGGTAGTCGTAGTAGTCGGCGAAGGTATCGGTGACGATGAGTTCGTCCTGGGAGCCCGGCGCCACCACCCCGAAGTCACCGTGATCATTACCGTCCGCGCCGGGTACCACGTCGCGGGATACGGTGACGCCCTGCACCTCGACGAGCACGCCCTCGTAGGCCTCGGCGTCGGCGCCACCGGTATGCACCTGGGCGGGGGTGACCACCTCGGGTGCCGGCACCGTGCCCTCCCCGGTCACCGTCACCGTGGTGGCTTCGATCTGGCTCTGGTCGTAGAACTCCACGTAGGTACCCTCGATGTCGACGATGTCGCCGACCTTGACGTCGACCCCCAGGCCCTGGGCGAAGACGTAGATTCCCGAGTACTTGCCACCCTGGGCCTCCTCCACCCAGAAGCCCTTGGGGCTGGAGAGCCGATCGAGCGGGGTGGTGACGATGACGCCGCTTACCTTGATGGTGGAGTCGGGGGCGGGATGGTTGGCGGAATCGACATCCTGGATGTCGTAGATGGTGATGCCGGTGACATTGTCGTCGCCGCCGTTGCTGCCATCGCCGGCATCGTTTCCGCCGTCGTTGTTGTCGCTGGAACGGCCGCTACAGGCTCCCAGGGCCAACAGGAGCGCCATCAACAGGGCCAGGCCCAGGTGCCGGTGAACCAGTCTTGCTCTCATGTCTCTTCTCCTTTGTAAAACACTCCATCTTGAACGCGGGACAGGCCGGTCACCCGGCCGCGACGCGAATCGTCACATTAAGCCCTTGCTCAGCCCAAGTCAAACCATATCGGGAACCATTCGCCGCCAGCGGGTCCATTAGCAACGCCCGCCAGGCCCCCTCGCGGGCGAAGGTCAGCGCTGCCCAGAGAATCGCCCCGGCCAGCAGCACCGCCAGCGCCCAGCCTGCCCACACGACAACCATGAGGCCATGCTAACCCCAACGTTGCAAAAAGCAACGTTGGGATTTAAAGATGAACCAGTGCCGGTAAGGAAACCTGGAACATGCTTCGCAAACTGCAGAAATCACAAAAAGTCAATTTCCGCGCCGTTGCGCGCAGCGCTGTCGGGGCCCGCCAATTCGACCTGCAAAACTTCAACCCCGCAGTTGCTTATGCAACTGCAGGGCTAGCGCAGCGCCTGCGGGCAGGTAAAGAACTGCTCGCGGCCAGTTGACTAGCTCACCCTTGCTGCGGTAACTTAGGAGGAAAGCCGACGAGGTGAAGATGAGAAGACTCTGGGCCGGATTGTTGCCGTTGCTGGGATGCCTGCTGCCGTTGGCCGGTTGCGGGGGCGTGGGCATCGACCAAAACGAGGATTCCCAACCGCTGGTGCTGCTCGAGTTGTACCCGCGCCAGGGCGAACAGAACGTACCCGTGGACGTACAGGTGCTGGCGGTGTTCAGCGACGCCGTCTTCGCCGCCGACGGTTGCCAGGCGGGCCTGCCCCAGGCCGGTGATTTCACCCTGCAGCTGTGCCCGCAGGGACAGGCCGCCAGCAACGTGGCGGCCGGCGTCACCTGCTACCAGCGACGCGACGAAAACGGCCAGCCCAGCGGCGATCCCCGGCTGGACATCGCCGTGCTGGCGCCGAACGAACCGTTGCAACCCCAGAGTCGTTACTGCGTGTCGATCGCCGGCACCCTGGCGGGGGCGAACAGCGCCGCCCTGGGTGCCAGCATCGAGTCCACCTTCACCACCGGCCAGTGAGGTAGGAAGCCATGCGCCTCATCTCGACAGCGATTGCGACCCTGGCCCTGGCGGCCACCTCCTGTGGAGAGCCCACCCTGAACGACCCCCAGGCGCTGCAAGTGGTCTTCCTGCCCCTGCACTTCGCCCGCGATGTCTCCCCCGGGGTGGTTCCCCGCGCCTATTTCTCGGCAGCGGTGGAAGAGGCCTCGCTGACGGCGCAGAGCGTGTTCCTGCGCTCCAGCCCCTGGTCCTGCAGCGACGAGCAGGATCCCTCCACCTGCCACTGCGGCGAGAACTGGTCCCAGGTCGACGGCCAGGCGGCGCTGGCAGCGGAGGACGCGGCGGTGGTGGAATTCATCCCCACGCAGGACATGTCCTTCAAGACCTGCTACCTGCTGGTGTTCACCACCGCCGTTCGCGGCATCGAGCGGGGGCCCCTCGATTCGCTGGGCCTGCCGGCCGACACCCTGGCCGCGTACGGCCTGGACGGCTCGCTCGACGTCGGCGCCCTGGAGGATTTCTGGACGGCTGCGCAGTAGCGGACCCGGCGGTGGACGGAAGAGCTGGCGGAGGAAACGAAGGAATGGCCTCAACCAAGGGTGGTTGAGCAATCCACGGTACGTCAGGGAGGAGTGATCAGGCTGGAAGACGAGTCCGCCTGGTCATCGGCCTCGCCGGCGGCCGGCAGCGGCTTCATCTGCTGGGCGATCTCCTCGACCGGCTTGAGACCCCGGCGCACCAGCAGATCGAGGAACTTCGATTCCAGTGGCTGCAGGTTCTCGGCCTCCAGCGACCAGGCCACGGCTGCACAAATGCCAGCCTGCTCGGCGCGCCCGGTGGCCGCCAGGAAGTCGGCCATCTCGAACAGGCGCTCCACCAGCCGGTCCCGGCGTTTGCCGTCCACCTGCTGCTCCACCAGCTTGTCGATGGCGCGCCCGATCTGCTCGATCCGCTGGGCCTCGGTGACGATGACCGTCGACGACTCGATCTCTTCGAACTTCTTGCCCAGGGCGGCGATGTCCTCCTCGCCGGGGGCCCAGGCCGAGAACTCCTCCAGCTCGAACAGTTCCCCGGCCCGGGCCGCCAGTTCGGCCAGCTGCTCGTCTGCCGGCCGGGGAAAGGCCGCCCGGGTGTCGGGCAGCTGGACCTGTTCCACGGCCGGCAGCTCGGCGGAGAACTTCAGGTATTGCTCCGGCAGGGCCTGGCCGGACTTCTTGGACAGTTCCACCGCTTGCGCCAGGCGCTGGCGAGCCTCGGCATAGGTTATGGTTCGCAGGGGCAGCTGCCGGTCGGCGATGAGTTCCTTGACCATGCGCCGGTAGGCATTGCGACCCACCACCCCGCCGTTGAACTCTCTCAGGCCGTCGGTATCGTTGACCGCGGCCTGGCACACCGACGCTCCACCCTGGGTGTAACGGGCCATCCACAGGAAGCGAGTGCCGTCCGCCTCGGGAGGACTCAGGTAGCAGTCGAGCTCCGGCTCGTCCACGGCCACCGGGCGCTGCAGGATGGATTCCCCGGCCGGTTCGGCCAGGTCGATTTGCACGCCCCGCGAGCGCAGGTGGTGCAGCAGGCGCCGGGCTTCCTTGATTACCTGCTTTTCGCGGGCCATCGACAGCAGGTCACCCAGCAGGTCCTCGTCTTCCCGGGCCGCGGCCAGGTGCAGGAAGGCCTCCTGGAAAACCGCCGGCAGTTCCAGGACGAGCCGCGGGTCCGGCGCCCGGGCCAGTTCCCGGGCCGCGGCCAGGGCCCTGGCGAATTCGGCCTCGGCCAGCTGGCAGCGGGCGGCCAGGCCCTCGGGAACCTGCTGTTCTTTGCCGAGCACGCCGGCCAGTACCAGCGCCGGTGAGCGGTCGCTTTTCTTGCCTGCCTTCTTTTTCTTCTTCTTGGCCATCCGTCGTTCTCCTTCCCCGCCTCGCGGCCGCGGGATTATGCGGCAAAGCCGGCGCCGATGCAACCGCAAACTGGCCGCCCGGCTTCGCTCAGGTCCGGCGGGCCGCGGCCGGCCGGCGCTGGTGTACCAGCCGCTGCCAGCCGGGCGCCAGTTGATCCAGCAGGCCGGCCGGCGGCGGCCACTTGCCCCGGCAGGCGCCGAGCAGCGGCGCCAGTTCCGGCCCGGCCCGGTCGAGCAGGCATTGCAGCACCGCCAGCCGGGGCGACAGGCCGGAGACGTCCACCCCGCCCAGTCCGGCCAGCCGGTCGCGCAGGAAGCGGAAGCGCCGGCGGAGTTCGACCAGCGCCGGCATGGGCTGATCACCCCAGGGGGTTGCCGGCTTGGGCACGAAGGGATTGGCGGATACCTGCAGGCGCCCGGCCCGGCCCCGGGGCCGCTGGACGTCGTCCATCCAGGCACGCACCCGCCGTGCCAGGCGCACGGCGTCCTGCAGGTCACCGTCGTTTTCCCCGGGCAGACCGTACATCAGGTACAGCTTCAGGTGCAGCACCCCGGCCTCCACCAGGCGGCGCACGGCCCCTTCCAGCACCTCGTCGGAGATGTGTTTGTTCAGGTGGC